>JGI20283J13201_100041_pt1 | contig 38053 bp, 24 predicted proteins | sample Plalitdecfosmids_FD_13201 | JGI IMG/M metagenome (IMG submission 13201)
CAATCGGCTGCCCGCGATCATCGCGTGCGAGCGCTGGCCCGACACCTCCAGCGGCACCACGTGGTCGGCGTCACCGTGCACCACCAGGGTCGGCACGTCGAACTTGGCCAGGTCGGGGCGGAAGTCGGTCTCGCCGAAGGCGACGATGCACTGCGCGGTCGCCAGCGGCGACGCGGTCCAGGCAATCGACTTGCTGAAGGCCAGCAGATCCTGGGCGTCCTCCGCGTTCTTGTCGACGTTGTAAAAGCCGGGGAAGAAGTCGCGCAGGAAGCCGATGCGATCCTTGCGCACGCCGGCCAGCATGCCGTCGAAGACCGACTTGTCGACGCCTTCCGGGTTGTCCTCGGTCTTGAGCAGGAATGGCGGCACCGCGCCCAGCAGCATCGCCTTGGCCAGGCGCTCGGTGCCGTAGCGGCCGATGTAGCGCGCCACCTCGCCGCCGCCCATCGAAAAGCCGGCGATGACGGCATCATGCAGGTCGAGCTGCGTCATCAGGTCGTTGAGGTCGGACGCGAAGGTATCGTAGTCGTAGCCGCCGGCCGGGCGGCCCGATTCGCCGAAGCCGCGGCGGTCGTAGGCGATGACGCGCAAGCCGGCCTCGGACAGCGCCGTGATCTGCGATTCCCACATGCGATGGCTGAGCGGCCAGCCGTGGATCAGGACGACGGGCTGGCCCTGGCCCTGTTCGTAATAATACAGCTCGGTCGGATTCGGGCCGGAAGTCTGGATGCGGGGCATGGCGTTCCTTTCATTGCGGGTGATCGGTATGAGGAAACGGCAGTGTAATCCTGCCGTCCTCATCGACACGCACGCTTGCCCGCACCTCACGCGCGCGCGGCGGCTTCCTGCAGCAGCTGCTCGACCATGGCGAAATCGGCCGGCTTGGTGAGGTGGGCGTCGAAGCCGGCTTCGCTCGAGCGCTGGCGGTCCTGCTCGGCGCCCCAGCCGGTCAGCGCGATCAGCGTCGCGCCCTCCATGCCGGGCAGCGCACGCATCGAGCGCGCCACCTCGAAGCCGCTCTGGTCGGGCAGGCCGATGTCGAGGAACACGACCTGCGGCGGCAGCTTCTGCGCCACCGCCAGCGCCGAGGCGCCGTCGTGTGCCACCGAGACCGCGTGGCCGGTCATCTCGAGCAGGGCGCCGAGCGTCTGGGCGGCGTCGACGTTGTCGTCGACCACCAGCACGCGCAGCCCGCTGGGGGCATCCAGCGCCGGCGGCGCATCCGCCATCGACGGCGCCGGCGCCGTGTCCTGCTCGGCCAGCGGCAGGCGCACCGTGAATCGGCTGCCCTGCCCTTCGCCGACGCTCTCGGCGCCGACGCGGCCGCCGTGCAGCTCGACCAGGCGCTTGACCAGGTTCAGGCCGACGCCCAGTCCGCCCTGCGCCATCGTGTGATGCGCCTGCGCCTGCATGTACATGTCGAACACGTGCGGCAGCAGGTCGGCGCCGATGCCGATGCCGTTGTCCGACACCGAGATCGCCACTTCGCCGTCCTCGACCCGCGCCGCGACGTCGATGCGCCCGCCCCTGGGCGTGTACTTGGCCGCGTTGTTGACCAGGTTGCTCAGCACCTGGGCGATGCGGTGGCGGTCGACGCACAGCGCGATCGAGGTCGGCGGCAAGTGCAGGTCGAGGCGATGGTCGCCGGCGATCACCAGCGGCATGCTGATCTCGAGCGCGTCGTGCACCACCTCGTCCAGGCGCACCGAGGCCAGGCGCAGTTCGACCTTGCCCTCGGACAGGCGCGCCATGTCGAGCAGGTCGTCGACCAGGTGCACCATGTGGTCGACCTGGCGCTGCATCATCGCCAGCACCTTGGCGCCGCCCGAGCCGCCGCTCTTCACGCGCATCAGTTCGAGGCCGGTGCGGATCGGCGCCAGCGGGTTGCGCAGCTCGTGCGCCAGCGTGAACAGGAACTCGCTCTGCATGCGGTTCTTTTCGGTCAGCTCGCCGGCCAGGCGCTGCAATTCCTGCTCGAGCAGCGCGCGCTCGTGCACGTCCACCACGGTGCCGACGAAGCCGGCGAACACGCCGTCCTCGTCCATGCGCGGCATGCCGCTGTCGATCACCCAGCGGTAACTGCCGTCGTGCAGGCGCAGGCGGTAATCGTCCGAGAACGGCACGCGCGCCGCCAGCGCGCCCAGGAAGCTGGCGCGGATGCGCGGCAGGTCGTCCGGGTGAATATTTTCCATCCAGCCCAGGCCCAGGTCCTGCTCCGGCGAGCGGCCCGTGACCTCGTACCAGCGCTGGCTCAGGTAGGTGCATTCGGCGTCGACGCCGGTAGTCCACAGGATCACCGGGGCGACGTCGACCAGCTGGCGGAAATACGCGTCGCGCTGCGCCAGCGCCTCCTGGTGGCGGCGCCGTTCGCGCGCCAGAGCGACCTGGCGCTGCACCCGCGCCAGCAGCTCGTTGGCGGCGAAAGGCTTGATCAGGTAGTCGTCGGCGCCGGCCTGCAGGCCCTCGACCTTGGCTTCCTCGCCGGCGCGCGCGGATAGCAGGATCACGGCCAGGTCCTCCAGCGCCGGGGTGGCGCGGATCTTGGCGATCAGGCCGAAGCCGTCCAGCCTGGGCATCATCACGTCGCTCAGCAGCAGGTCGGCATGGTGGCACAGCAGGTGTTCGTAGGCGGCCTGGCCGTCGGCGCACACGCTGACCTCGGCGTGCGGCTCGAGCAGCGACTTCAGGTAGGCGCGCATGTCGTTGTTGTCGTCGGCGATCAGGATGCGCGGGCGGCGCTCGGCCGGCTGCAGCAGGCCGGCGCCATTGACGACGGCGGCTGCAGGCGCAGGCGCCTCCGCCACGTCCGGCAGCCAGCGCAGCGCTTCCTCGACGAAGGCGGCGCCGACGCGCGCCGCGCCCGAGGTGGAGGTGGCCAGCTGCACGGCGGCGCCGGCATGGATGATACGGTCCTCGGGCAGGTGCGCGTGGCCGAACGGGATGTCGACGTCGAAGCAGGTGCCCTCACCCGGTGTGCTGCGCACCGCGATGGTCCCGCCGTGCAGGCGCACCAGTTCCTGGATCAGCGCCAGGCCGATGCCGGTGCCCTCGTAGGTGCGCCCTGGCGTGCCCTCGATGCGGTGGAAGCGCTCGAACACGCGCGGCAGTTCGGCCTCGGGGATGCCGCTGCCGGTGTCGCACACGCTCAAGCGCGCCATGCCCTCGTGGCGTCCGAGCGTGACCGTGACCCCGCCCTGCAGCGTGAACTTGAAAGCGTTCGACAGCAGGTTGAAGACGATCTTTTCCCACATGTCGCGGTCGACATACACGTCCTCGCCGAGGTCGTGCAGCTCGAGCTTGTACGTCAGGCCGCCCTTGGCCATCGCCGATTCGAACACGCTGGCCAGGTCCGCGCTCAGGCGCGTCAGGTCGAGCGGCTCGTAGGATGCCTGCACGCGCCCGGCCTCGATGCGCGAAAAGTCGAGCAGCGAATTCACCAGCTTCAGCAGGCGCAGCGAATTGCGCTGAGTGACGTCGATGCGGCGGCGCTGGGCCGGGCCGAGCGGCTCGGCCTGGTCGGCCAACGCATCGTCGAGCGGACCCAGGATCAAGGTCAGCGGCGTGCGGAATTCGTGCGAGACGTTCGAGAAAAAGGCGGTCTTGGCGCGGTCGATCGCGGCCAGCTCCTCGGCGCGGCGCTGCTCCTTTTCGTAGGCGATCACGTTGCCGACCGCGGTGTTGACGGCGGCGCCCAGCAGCTCGTAGAAATTCAGGTAGGCCGCGTCCATCGCGCGCGCGGCGCTCACGCCGGCCACCAGGAAGCCGAACAGCTCCTGCTGGCCCGGCACCGTAATCGGCAGCACCACGGCCGCATCCGGCGCGGCGTCGTATGGACCGCAGGGCGTGCCGCCGAAGCGTGCGCGCAGGCCGTCGACCTGTTGCGGCAACCGTGCCTGCATGGCGCGCGCGAATGGCCACAGTGTGTCGTCGACCTCGGCCGCCTGCGGCATCAGGGCGGGACGGCAATCGAGGCCGGCGCCGCCGCGCAGCACCAGCTTGCCGCTGCCGGCGTCGAACTGGTACAGCAGCGCGAACGGCAGGTCGAGCTCGAGGTTCGCGTACTGGCCGCTGATGTCGTGGGCGATGTCGTCGACCGTGCGCGCATCGGCGATCGCCACGCTCAGGTCGCGCAGGGATTGCGTGCGGCGCGCGGTCAGCACCATCGCCGTGGCTTCCGAAATCGGATGGAAGATGCCGCCGACCGCGCCCGACTCGTCGCGGATCGGCGAGAACGAGAAGGTCATGAAGACTTCTTCGAGGTAGCCGTGGCGCTCGAGGAACATGCGCTGGTCGCGGATGTAGGTGCCCTCGCCCCGGTGTGCGCGCTCGAACTTGTCGCCGACCACCGGCATCGCCGCGGCCCACACTTCCTTGAAGGCGCCGCCCATCGAGCGCGGGTGCAGGTCGCCGCAGATCGGACGGTAGGCGTCGTTGTAGATCTGGATGTCGTCCGGGCCCCAGGCGATCAAGATCGGGAAGGTCGACGACAGGCACAGGCTGACCGAGGTGCGCAAGCTTTGCGGCCAGGTATGCAGCGGGCCGAGCGGGGTGGTCGACCAGTCCATCGACCGGATCAGCTCCCCCATTTCGCCGCCGCCGGTGAGCCAGCTCAGGTCGTCGTTGGCGGCGGGCGCCGGGGAAGTGGCAGGAAACATGGATGTCAAGACTTTACGTGCAGGAAATTAAATGGTAATCGCCACGTATTGTAGACCAATCGCCCTCAAATCCCTCAAATTGTTGCATCTGCAACAGTTCACTTGCACTATTGCCTTGGCTTACTCGCCAGCCTGATGGAAAACCAGATCTTCGACGTGGCGTCCATGACACAAATGCTCGTCGATGATGCGGTCCATGTTTTCCGGCGTGACGTTGTAATACCACGTGCCGTCCGGCTGCACGCAGACGATCGGCCCGCCCTTGCAGGCCGCAAAGCAGCCGGCCCGGCTACGTTTTACGCGCAGGTCGCCGGCGTTCAGCCCGGCCGCCTTGAACTTGTCGCCCAGGCTGTCGAACAGGATCTGCGAGGCGCCGTCGGCGCTGCAGCGCGGGCCGGTGCACACCAGCAGATGGCGTTTGTAGTCGCCGATCCTGGGTTTGACGATTCCGGTTGCGTCGTCGCTCATGTCAATCCGACGCGATGGATGGCATGTCCATCACCGCATCGCGCTTGTCCAGCAGATGCTGGCGCAGGATGGCGGCGAGGCGCTTGCCGTCGCGCGCTTCCAGCGCCTCGATCATCTCTTCGTGGTCGTGCGCGGCGCGGTCCCATTTGCCGGACTTGAAATTCGACTTGAAGCGCAGCGCCTGCAGCCGGCGGTTGATGCTCAGGTAGGTCTGGCGCAGGACCGAATTGCGCGCCGCTTCGTTGATCTTGTCGTGGATCGCCTGGTTGCGGCTGTAATACCCGGGCAGGTCGTTCTGCGCCTTGCAGGTCAACATGGCGTAATGCAGCGCCTTGATCTCGGCGATTTCGCCCTCGCTGATGCGCTCGCAGGCCAGTTCGCCGGCCAGCGCTTCCAGGCCGCTCATGACTTCGAAGGTCTCGCGGATCTCGACCGTCGACATCTTGTAGACCGAGGCGCCGCGGTTGGGCGAGATCTCGATCAGGCCCTCGACTGCCAATGCCTTGAGCGCTTCGCGCAGGGGCGTGCGCGAGATGCCCATCGTTTCGCACAATGTGCGCTCGTTCAGCTTGGTCCCGGGTGGGAACACGGCTTCGACGATCAAATGGCGCAGATGCTCGACGACGGTGTCGTGCAGATGCTGCCGGGCCAGCTTCGGCAGCGCGAGCCCGGCCGGCGCAACGCCGGTTTCCGGCATAATCAGTGAATTTTGCATACAAAACCTTATCTTGCTTTTCGCTGTTATTTTAACATGCGCCGTCGAGGGTTCTGCCCGCAACGGTGTTTACACTCGTGATACGCGGCGTTTTCTCGGCCGAAGTTTCCTTAATGTATTGCATCCAAATAAACCTTTACCTTCCTCCAAACGAGGTCTAGACTAGTTTTGCATGCAAAATACAAAATGAATCGTTCACTGATTTGGAGACATCGATGCTGAAACTGGATTTCCACCCCGCCGGCCGTCACTTCCTGCAGATCCCCGGCCCGAGCCCGGTCCCGGACCGCATTCTGCGCGCCATGAGCTACCCGACCATCGACCATCGCGGCCCCGAGTTCGGCGCGCTCGGCTTGCAGGTCCTGGCCGGCATCAAGCAGATCTTCAAGACCGAGCAGCCGGTCGTGATCTACCCGGCCTCCGGCACCGGCGCCTGGGAAGCGGCGCTGACCAATACCCTGAGCCCGGGCGACCAGGTGCTGATGTACGAATCGGGCCACTTCGCCACGCTGTGGAAGAAGATGGCCGAGGCGCTTGGCTTGAAGCCGGAATTCATCGGCTTGCCGGGCATCGAAGGCTGGCGCCGCGGGGTGCAGGCCGACATGATCGAAGCGCGCCTGCGCCAGGACGCCGGCCACGCGATCAAGGCCGTGTGCGTGGTCCACAACGAAACCTCGACCGGCGTCACCTCCAACATCGCCGCGGTGCGCAAGGCGATCGACAACGCCGGCCACCCTGCCCTGCTGCTGGTCGACACCATCTCCGGCCTGGCTTCGGCCGATTACCGCCATGACGAGTGGGGCGTCGACGTCACCGTCTCCGGCTCGCAGAAAGGCCTGATGCTGCCGCCCGGGATCAGCTTCAACGCGGTGTCGAAAAAGGCGATTGCCGCCAGCAAGACCTCGACGCTGCCCAAAGCGTTCTGGGCCTGGCACGAAATCATCGAGATGAACGCCACCGGCTACTGGCCCTACACCCCGAACACCAATTTGCTCTACGGCCTGGCCGAAGCGCTCGACATGATCCTGGGCGAAGGCCTGGAGAACACCTTTGCGCGCCACGAGCGCCTGGCGCATGCCTGCCGCACGGCGGTGACGGCCTGGGGTCTGGAGATCCAGTGCCTCGACCCCGCCGTGTATTCGCCGGTGCTGACCGGCGTCGTGATGCCCGAGGGGATCGACGCCGACCAGGTCCGCAAGATCATCTACGACCGCTTCGACATGTCGCTGGGCACCGGCCTGGGCAAGCTGAAAGGCCGGATGTTCCGCATCGGTCACCTGGGCGAGGCGAACGACCTGACCCTGATGGCCACCCTGGCCGGCTGCGAAATGGGTCTCAAACTGGCAGGCGTGCCGCTCGCGGGCAGCGGCGTGCTGGCGGCGATGGAAGCCCTCGCCACGCAGGAACAAAAAGTTGACCTGAAGGCGGCCTGAGCACCGGCAAATGGCGCCGGCACGGGCATGACCCGCGCCGGCACAGTCACATATGCAATCGTGCCCCGGACAGATCCCGCAGAGGACGTCGCCTGTAGCGCGACAGCCGGCACCTGAAGGAAACACCCATGAGAGACACCATGAGGAGACACCCATGAAATTTCTGCGTTTGCGGCCAAGCAGCGTCGTGCTGTTGATGCTGTGCTTCATGTATTTCATCACCTATCTGGACCGCGTCAACGTCAGCACCGCCTCGTCGGGCTTCGGCAAGGAATTCAACCTGTCGAAAACCGAAATCGGCTTCGTCTTTTCCGCCTTCGCCTATCCCTATCTCGTGTTCCAGATCATCGGCGGCTGGGTCAGCGATAAGTTCGGCGCCCGCAAGACCCTGATCTGGTGCGGCCTGCTGTGGGGGCTCGCCACCATCCTGACCGGTTTTGCCGGCGGCCTGTTCTCGCTGCTGGGCGCGCGGCTGCTGCTGGGCTTCGGCGAAGGCGCCACCTTCCCGGCCGCCACCGCCGCCATGGGCCGCTGGGTCGCCAAGGAAAACCGCGGCTTCGCCCAGGGCCTGACCCACGCCTTTTCGCGCATCGGCAACACGGTGGCCCCAGCCGCAGTGGTCGCCATCATGGCCTGGCACGGCTGGCGCGAATCGTTTTATATTTGCGGCATCATCAGCCTGGTGTGGGTGATCATCTGGTCGCGCGTGTTTACCGAAGATCCGGCCAAGCATCCGCGCATCACCGAGCAGGAGTTGAGCACCCTGCCAGTCATCAAAAAGAACAACGTCAAGGTGCCGTGGGGGCCGCTGTTCATGCGCATGCTGCCGGTCACGCTCGTCTACTTCTGCTATGGCTGGACGCTGTGGCTGTTCCTGAGCTGGATTCCGCAGTATTTCCTGCACAGTTACGACCTGGACATCAAGAAGTCCGCGGTGTTCGCTTCCGGCGTGTTCTTCGCCGGCGTGGTCGGCGATACGCTGGGCGGCATCATCAGCGACCGCATCCTCAAACGCTCGGGCAACCTCAAGAAAGCGCGCAGCTACATGGTCGCGATCTGCATGTTCCTGACCATGCTGTCGCTGTTGCCGCTGATGTTCACCCACGACCGCCTGGTGTCGACGCTGAGCCTGAGCGCCGGTTTCTTCTTCGCCGAAATGACGATCGGCCCGATGTGGGCCATCCCGATGGACATCGCGCCAGATTGCTGCGGCACCGCGAGCGGCATCATGAACACCGGTTCGGCCATGGCGGCAATCCTGTCGCCAGTCATCTCGGGCTACGTGATCGACAAGACCGGCAATTGGGACCTCCCGTTTGTCGGCAGCATCATCCTGATGGGGATCGGCGTGCTGCTGTCGTTCCGGATGCAACCGGATAACAAATTCCAGGCCGGCGCCGCGGCCGCGCCGGGCGTGGCAATCGAGCCCCAGGTATGACGATGACGACGCAAATGGATATGGCGGCGCAGCTCGGCCAGCTGCTGGGCGACGCGCACGCGCGCAAGGGCGCCCAGGTACAGGTGCCGGCCGAACTGAACGCGCCGGACAATGCCGCCGCCTACCGCGCGCAGGCGGCGTTCCTGCAACGCCACCGGCTGGACATCGGCGGCTGGAAGATCGGCGCCAAATCCGAGGACGGCCCGATCCAGGGCGCGCCGCTGCCGCGCCAAGGCATCCACGCCAGCACGGCGCTTTTGACCCGCAGCGATTTTCCGGTGTTCGGCATCGAACTCGAGATCATGTTCCGTTTCGGGCGCGATTTCCTGCCCGATGCGGCGCGAGTGTCGGACGATGAGGTGCTGGCCAGCATTGCCGGCATCGCGGCATCGATCGAAATCGTCTCGAGCCGCCTGGCCGGCTGGCCCGACGTGCCCAAGCCGAACCAGCTCGCCGATTTGCAGAACCACGGCGCCCTGGTCGCCGGCGAGTTCGTGCCCTACCGCGACGATATCGACGTGCGCAGTCCGCAGGCGTGCCTGGTGCTGGACGGCCAGGTCATCTTCGATGGCGCCGGCAGCAATCCCGCCGGCGATCCGCGCCGCCTGCTGCCCTGGCTGGTGCGGCATTGCCGGGAGCAAAAGATCGCGCTGCCGGCCGGGACGGTGGTCACGGCGGGGTCTTACACGGGGATGGTGTTTCCGGAAGCGCTCGGCAGGGTGACGGGAACGATTGCCGGGTTGCCGGGGGTGGAGCTCGAGATCACCTGAAGGCTGGTGCTGTTACGGCAAATGAAAAAATCCCCGTGACCGGGAAAGGTGACGGGGATTTTTTATTGCCTTTTATTCTTGGACTGGGACGCGATTAGAACGGAATATCGTCATCCATATCCGAAAAATTCGGCGCCGGCTTCGGCTGCGGACGGGCTGCCGGTGCCGGCGGAGCCTGGCGCTGCGGCGCCGGACGGCTCGGCGGGGCGTCGTAGCCGGCATCGCCGCCATAGCTGCCGCCGCTGGCGCCGGCACCGTCGTAGCTGTCGCCGCCCATGCCCTGGCGGCCGCCCAGCATCTGCATGTTTTCAGCGATGATGTCGGTGGCGTAACGCTCGATGCCGTCCTTGTCGGTGTACTTGCGCGTCTGCAGGCGGCCTTCGACGTAGACCGACGAACCTTTTTTGAGGTACTGGCCGACGATCTCGGCCAGGCGGCCGAAGAACGAGATGCGGTGCCACTCGGTCAGCTCTTTCTGTTCGCCGCTGTTCTTGTCCTTCGATTTGTACGAAGTTGCCACAGCGATGTTGGCGATGGCGTCGCCGCTCGGCATGTATCGGATTTCCGGATCGCGGCCGAGATTGCCGACGATGATGACCTTGTTGACTGATGCCATGGTGAAATACCCTTTCGTGTGATCCCCGGCTCTGCACGATGTCTAGTCGCCAGGGAAACTGGTTAGTTTGAGGCCATTATTATGCCTCGTTGCATGACTTCCGAGGCAAAAAAATGAGGCTTGTGGATGGGCCCATACAGGGATCGAATCGCCCCCGTGGCCACCACGTCCTCAGACAGTCGATATGGTGTCGAAGTGCCCGTTTTGGAAGAGATCTGCGTCAAAATTACGGGGCTTTTTGTGCGCTAGGAACCAGTTCGAAATACTCGGGGAATCGCGTCACCAAGGCCCGCTCCCGCGCCGTAATACTATCGAGCGTGGGCCACAGCGGCGCCAGCGCGCGCGCGATCTCCCAGCTGCGCCAGGCGCGCCGGGTGTCGAGGCGCAGGAAGTAAAAATCGCCGATGTCCTTATAGGCGCCGGCCAGGGTCGGATTGGCGCGCAGCACGTCGAGATACAGGGTCGCGGCGGCGGGCGCTTCGCGCAGCATCACGTGGTCGTTGGCTTCAAACAGGCTCAGCAGGTAGCGCTGGGCCGGGGCGGCTTGCGGTCGCAAGGCCTGCAGCGTCGTCACCGCCTGGCGCAGCTCGTCCTGGGTCTTGGCGCCCAGCGCTTTCGAAAGCTGTTGCATGTCGGGATCGTCTTGCAGCGCCTGCTTTTGCTCGTCCGGCAAGGGCGGTAGCGCCACGCCGCCGATCCGGTATTCGGTCACCGCCAGGAAAGCGCCGAAGGGCCGCTGTTCGCGCAGGCTGGCGGCCAGCGTCTCGGCGCTCGGTCGCACCGTGCGGGTGGCCAGCGCGCTACGGCTAGCCCAGGCGCGGTCGACCATGTCGTCGAGGGTCACGGCTTCGCCGGCCGGCTGGCGCGGCGCATACCCGGCGAGCGTGAAGGTGGAGGGTGCATCGGCCTGGCGCGGCGCGCCGATCCTGAGCTCGATCGTGCCGGTGCCCCAGGCCGGCCGGAAGGTGTAGTTGATGCTTGCCGGAATCGTCTGCTCTTTTTGCAGCGCGGCCAGCACGCTTGGATGGCCGGAAAAGCTGTAGCGCAGATATTGCACGAAGCGCGCGGCGTCGCTTGGGGAGACCGGCGTCACGTCCTTGCCGTGGCTCAGCAGCGTGGTGTCGCCGCTGGCGTAGACCTGCTCCACGCCCTCGGTGCGCACGTCGACCGGACGCGGCGTGGCGCCCTGCACGCTCAATTCGTGTTCATCCTCGAGCTCGGGCGGCAGTTGGCGGTCGACCTTGGCGCTGGCGGCCATCTTGCGCAATGCGGCGCGGTTGCGCAGCTCGAGCTCGCGAAAGCCGAGCGCATCGAACAGCGAATACTCGTCGTAGGTCTTGGCGGCCTCATCAAGGACGTAGCGGCGGCGCCGCTCGAAATCGTAGACGACGGTGGTGTTGCCGTCGCGCCGGCTCAGGTAGGTGTCGCCGAGCAGCACCTCGCTCTGCACCGTGCGGTCGGGCGGGACCTTGGCGCCGGGATTGGCTTGGCTTTTGGCGTTCACCGTCACGCTCAGGCGCAAAGCGGCGCAAGCCGGCACGGTGAGCGTCGCGGCGAGCGAGGCCAGTACCACCTGGCAAAGAAGACGCGGCATGTTCATGACTCGACCTTATCTGGATGACGTTCGATGGTCACATACAAATGACGAGCCGGCAATATTTACCCGACCAGGCATCGTGCATCCACGTCATCGCAAAAAATTTTTCGCTTTCTGGTGAGTCTGTCATTGAATTGCGGCGTGTTCTGACCACATACGGAACGTACCGGTTTGCCGAACGGTTGGCAGCTGCATTTCCGGGTCGTTGCCAACCACTGTGAATAAAACCAGTTAAACTAACGAGTTCCCTACTGCGGCCGGCCCGCAAACCATTGAAAGGCTCCAAACAAGCTAATGGAAGAAATCCGAATCCGCGGCGCCCGCACGCACAATCTCAAGAATATCAACCTCGACCTGCCGCGCAACAAGCTGATCGTGATTACCGGCCTGTCGGGTTCCGGTAAATCCTCGCTCGCCTTCGATACGCTGTACGCCGAAGGCCAGCGCCGCTATGTCGAATCGCTGTCGGCCTATGCGCGCCAGTTCCTGCAGCTGATGGAAAAGCCGGACGTCGACCTGATCGAAGGCCTGTCGCCGGCGATCTCGATCGAGCAGAAAGCGACCTCGCACAATCCGCGCTCGACCGTCGGCACTGTCACCGAAATCCACGATTACCTGCGTCTGCTGTATGCGCGCGTCGGCACGCCGTATTGCCCGGACCACTCGCACGAGCCGCTCGCCGCGCAAACCGTCTCGCAGATGGTCGACGCCGTGCTGGCCATGCCGGAAGGGACCAAGCTGATGATCCTGGGCCCGGTGGTGGCCAACCGCAAGGGCGAGCACAGCGACCTGTTCGAGGCGATGCAAGCCCAGGGTTTCGTGCGTTTCCGTATCCAGAGCGGCACCGGCACGGCCAAGATCTATGACGTCGACGATTTGCCGAAGCTGAAAAAGACCGAAAAGCACACGATCGACGTCGTGATCGACCGCGTCAAAGTCAACGAAGAAATCAAGCAGCGCCTGGCCGAAAGTTTCGAGACTGCGCTGCGCATCGCCGATGGCCGCGCGGTGGCGTATGAAATGGACACCGAGAAGGAACACATCTTCTCGAACAAGTTCGCCTGCAACGTCTGCGGTTATTCGCTGCAGGAACTCGAGCCGCGCCTGTTCTCTTTCAATAACCCGATGGGCGCCTGCCAGGAATGCGATGGCCTGGGCCATATCGAGTTTTTCGATCCGAAGCGCATCGTCGCCTTCCCCAACCTGTCGCTGGCGTCCGGCGCCGTGAAAGGCTGGGATCGCCGCAATCAGTTCTATTTCCAGATGCTGAGCAGCCTGGCGGACCATTACGAATTCGACCTCGATAAGCCGTTCGAGCAATTGCCGAAGCCGGTGCAGGACGTGGTCATGTTCGGCTCGGGTAAAACGGCGGTGCCGTTCGCTTACGTGAACGAGCGCGGCCGCACCGTGATCCGCGAGCATACCTTCGAAGGCGTGGTGAATAACCTGCAGCGCCGCTACCGCGAAACCGATTCGATGGCGGTCAAGGAAGAGCTGGCGAAATTCATCAACGAAAAGGAATGCCCGACTTGTGGCGGCGCGCGCCTGCGCACCGAAGCGCGTTACGTCAAGATCGGCAGTGGTTCGCAGCAGCGCGCGATTTATGAAGTCGCGAGAACGCCGCTGCGCGAATGCCTCACCTATTTCGATAGCCTGGAACTGAGCGGCGCCAAAAAGGACATCGCCGAGCGCGTGATCAAGGAAATCGTCGCGCGCCTGAAATTCCTGAACGACGTCGGCCTCGATTACCTGTCGCTGGACCGCAGCGCCGATACGTTGTCGGGTGGCGAAGCCCAGCGTATCCGCCTGGCGTCGCAGATCGGCTCCGGCCTGACCGGCGTGATGTACGTGCTGGACGAGCCGTCGATCGGCCTGCACCAGAGAGATAACGACCGCCTGATCGCGACGCTCAAACATTTGCGCGACATCGGCAACAGCGTGCTGGTGGTCGAGCACGATGAAGACGCGATCCGCACCGCCGACTACATCGTCGACATGGGTCCGGGCGCGGGCGTGCATGGCGGTGCGGTGATCGCCGAGGGTTCGCTCAAGGACATCATGAAGAGCAAGGAGTCGCTGACCGCGGCTTACTTGTCCGGCAGGAAGAAGATCCACGTCCCGAAAAAGCGCACCCTGTCGAATCCCGAGCGCCAGCTGACCATTACTGGCGCGACCGGCAACAACCTGAAAAACGTGTCGCTCGAGCTGCCGGTCGGCCTGATGACCTGCGTGACCGGCGTTTCGGGTTCGGGCAAGTCGACGCTGATCAACGATACCCTGTACCCGGCGCTGTCGCGCCATCTGTACGGTTCGCAGACCGAGCCGGCGCCGCACGACACGATTCACGGCCTCGAGCATTTCGACAAGGTGATCTCGGTCGACCAGGCGCCGATCGGGCGCACGCCGCGGTCGAATCCGGCCACCTACACTGGCGTGTTCACCCCGATCCGCGACCTGTTTTCGACGGTGCCGACCGCGAAGGAACGCGGTTACTCGGCCGGGCGCTTCTCATTCAACGTCAAGGGCGGCCGCTGCGAAGCCTGCCAGGGCGATGGCGTGATCAAGGTCGAGATGCACTTCCTGCCGGACGTGTACGTGCCGTGCGACGTTTGCCACGGCAAGCGCTACAACCGCGAGACGCTGGAAGTCCAGTACAAGGGCAAGAACATCACCGAAGTGCTGGAGATGACGGTCGAGGATGCGCACGAGTTCTTCAAGCCGGTGCCGGTGATCGCAAGAAAACTGCACACGCTGCTCGACGTCGGCCTGGGCTACATCAAGCTGGGCCAGAGCGCGACCACGCTGTCGGGGGGCGAGGCGCAGCGCGTGAAATTGTCGCTGGAGCTGTCCAAGCGCGACACCGGGCGCACGCTGTACATCCTGGACGAGCCGACCACCGGCCTGCACTTCGCAGACATCGACCTGCTGATGAAGGTGATCCACCGCCTGCGCGACCAGGGCAACACACTGGCGATCATCGAGCACAACCTGGACGTGATCAAGACCGCGGACTGGATCGTCGACCTGGGGCCGGAAGGTGGTGCGGGCGGCGGCACGATCGTCGCGACGGGTACGCCGGAAGAGGTGGCGGAGAATCCGAACAGCGTGACGGGCAAGTACTTGAAGCCGCTGTTGAAGCAGTAACGCAGTATTGAGCTGACTAAAAAGGGCGCCGCGGCGCCCTTTTTTTATACCTTACTGCCGCTGGACCGTCACCAGCACCACATCGTTGACCCGCATTGGCACCTGCAGGCTGGCGGTGCCGTTAGCCGCGACCGTGATTTGGCGCGTCTCCGGCTTGTCCACGGTCTGCGCCTGCAGCTTGGCCAGCTGGTCGGCGCTCAAGGTTTTCGGCTTGCCCATCTCCAGCCAGGTCGTCTGCGCATCGTTGGCGCGGAAACCGGTGCGCTGGATCTGCACCGCATAACGGCCCGGCTTCAGGTGCTGCAGGCTCAGGTTCAAGGGCGCGCCGTCGCGGGTCGGCTGCACCGTCGTGTAGAACGGACGGTTGCTCTTGTTGCCCTGGTCCGGCTGCTGCCAATCCCAGGCCAGCACTTGGAGCTTGGCACCGGCGGCGTCGCGCGTGACCCAGGTCTGCGCGTCCGCTGTCTTGATTTCCTGGTCGCCGAGCTGATTCAGGTATTTGTAGGCAAACCAGGCCGGCTTGCGCACGCCCTGCGGGTTCATCAGGCCGAAGCCGCCTTCGAACGGCATTGTTGGCGGACCCGGTTCCTCGAACAGGTCCGAATAGGTCCAGTAGCTCATGCCCTGCAACTGCCCTTCGCTGCCCTTGAGCTTGCTCAGGATATAGGGTGCGCTGACGTAGGAGTCGTGCACCGGATCGCGTGGCGTGTAGCTGGTGCTCCACTCGGTAAAGTACAGCGGCAGCTTGGGCTGGGTGGACGCCGCGATCTCGCCGCGCACCTTGCGCACGTCGCCGACGATGGCGGTGGGCGACGGCGACAGCTTGGTGTCGCCCTTGCCGTCTTCATCCAGGAAGCCGCCGTCGACGCCATAGGTGTGGGTGGTGATGAAATCGACCGGCGCCCCGCTCGCGCGCGTGTGCGTGAGGAATTCCGGTACCCAGGCCGCGCCCGCGGTCGACGGGCCGCCGACGCGCAGCGCCGGGTCGACGCGTTTCAGCGTGGCCGCGGTCAGGTCGTACAGCTCGAAATAGGCTTTTTGGTCGGCCTTTTCCCAGAAACCGTCCAGGTTCGGCTCGTTCCAGACTTCGAAGAACCAGCTCTGCACTTCGGGCTTGCCGTAGCGCTGCTCGATGTGGCGCGTAAACGCTTCGACCAGTTGCGCCCATTGCGCCGGCACCGGGTGCGAGGTATTCGCTTTCCAGTAGAAGATGCTGTTGTCGGAGGTTTTCATCGCCTGTGGCGTGAAACCGAGCTCGACGAAAGGCTTGATGCCCATGCCGAGCAGCTTGTCGTACAGGTAGTCGATCTTGGTCCAGTCGTACACCGGCTTGCCGTCGGCGACTTTATAAGTGCCGAGCACGTCGTGGAAGATGCCGTGGAAGCGGATGTAGCGGAAACCCAATTCCTCGCGGGCGATCTTGAGCTGGGCCAGGCTGTCGTCGCGGATCAGCGTACCCGGATAGTCGGAGCCGACCGACAGGTCATAGAAACGGTCGCGCGGCGTGGTCGGCGCCTGGGCGTCGATGACGATCTGGCGGCTTGGCGCCGCGTGGGACAGCAGGGGGCAAGCGAAGGCGAGCGCGAGTGCGGCGCCCAGCAGGTTACGACGGTGTCTCATGGTTTTTATCCTTTATCGACGTCGGACTGTTTGCGCTAACAACAGAGTGCGACGACAGGATAGAGGATAAATACCGATTAGTAAATTCCTGCTCCCGGCATGGGTGCGCCGGGACCATCATGAATGAAAAAAGGGACGAGTCGACCTCGTCCCTTCCCCCTTTTGCGGCCGCAGTACATGCCGCGGCCGTCGTCTCCTCGCTGATTCTCCAACGAAACTTATTTTATTCTGACAAACGTTTCTCCAGCGCACGTTTGGTGGCCACCAATTCCTGAGGCAGGCGGTAAGCCAGTTTGTCGAACAATTCAGTGTGCAGCTTGAGCTCTTCGCGCCATGCGTCCTTGTCGATCGACGTGATCTGGGTAAATTGCTCGATGCTGAAATCGGTACCGGTCCAGTTCAGGTCTCCATACGACGGCGTAGTGCCGAACATGTGCTCGACGCCGCTGGCCTGCCCTTCGACGCGATCCAGGATCCATTTCAGGACACGCATGTTGTCGCCATAGCCGGGCCAGACGAAATTACCGGTGTCATCGGTGCGGAACCAGTTGACGCAGAAGATCTTCGGCAGCGCCTGCGGGTTCTGGGCGGCGATTTTCTGGCCCAGGTTCAGCCAGTGCTGGAAATAGTCGCTCATGTTGTAGCCGATGAAGGGCAACATCGCGTACGGGTCGCGCCGCACCACGCCCATCTGGCCGGCGGCGGCGGCGGTGGTTTCCGAACCCATGGTCGCGGCCATGTAGACGCCTTCGGTCCAGTCGCGCGCTTCGGTCACCAGCGGCACCGTGGTCGAGCGGCGGCCGCCGAAGATGAAGGCCGAGATCGGCACGCCGGCCGGATCGTCCCAGGCCGGATCGATCACCGGGTTCTGGGTGGCGGCGACGGTAAAGCGCGCATTCGGGTGAGCGGCTTTGGTGCCGGATGCCGGGGTCCAGTCCTTGCCCTGCCAGTCGATCAGGTGCGCCGGCGCCTCTTTCGTCATGCCTTCCCACCAGACATCCCCATCGTCGGTCAATGCAACGTTAGTGAAAATCACGTTTTCGCGCAGCGAGGCCATGCAGTTGGGATTGGTCTTTTCGTTGGTGCCCGGGGCCACGCCGAAGTAGCCGGCTTCCGGGTTGATCGCAACCAAACGGCCATCTTGGCCCGGCTTGATCCAGGCGATATCGTCACCGATGGTCGTGACTTTCCAGCCGTCGAAACCGGCGGGTGGGATCAGCATCGCGAAGTTGGTCTTGCCGCAAGCCGAGGGGAAGGCGGCGGCGATGTATTTCTTGTCACCCTGCGGCGATTCGACGCCGAGGATCAGCATGTGCTCGGCCAGCCAGCCGGTGCCGCCCTGCTGGGCTTCCTGGTAGCCCATGTTGGAGGCGATGCGCAGCGCGAAGCATTTCTTGCCGAGCAGCGCGTTGCCGCCGTAGCCGGAGCCGAAGGACCAGATCTCGCGCGTTTCCGGATAATGGACAATGTATTTGGTGGCGTTGCACGGCCAGCGCACGTCCTGCTGGCCGGCCTGCAGCGGCATGCCGACGCTGTGCACGCAGGGCACGAAATCGCCATCCTCGCCGAGCACGTCGTACACGGCCTTGCCCATGCGCGTCATGATGCGCATGTTGACGGCGACATAAGGCGAATCGGACAGTTCGACGCCGATGTGGGCGATCGGCGAGCCCAGCGGGCCCATCGAAAACGGCACCACGTACAGCGTGCGGCCGGCCATGCAGCCGTCGAACAGGCTGTGCATGGTCTGGCGCATTTCCTTGGGGTCGACCCAGTTATTGGTCGGGCCGGCCTGCTCGCGGGTCGCCGAGCAGATGAAGGTGCGGTCCTCGACCCGGGCGACGTCGCTCGGGTCCGAATGGGCGAGATAGGAATTCGGACGTTTTTCCGGGTTGAGGCGCATCATCGTGCCGGCCTCGACCATTTGGGCGCACAGACGGTCGTATTCTTCCGCGGAGCCATCGCACCAGTAGACGGCATCGGGCTTGGTCAGCGCGACGACTTCCGCCACCCAGTTGACCAATCGATTATGCTTGACGTGCGCGGGGACCTTCAGTGCGGCCACGCCGCCCATCACGGGTTGATTCATAGTGCCTCCAATTGCCAATTAAGAATGCGTGGCACTTCGAACGGCGGGCAGATCAAGGCTCGCTGCTGCGATGACGGCGCGCAAGGTGCGCACTGCGGCGGTTCGAAGTCCTGGTTGTCTTCGGTTCCCGGCAGGATCGTCGTCGATTGGAGCCTCGTGGGCTACGGCGGTCTTGTCGCCAGCGGCGCTGACACGACCCCGGCTGGGTGGAACATGTGCTGCTGCTCGCAATTGATGTCAATCAGTCATCGCGAGTCCTTATTTCTGATCGATTCTACACCCGGACAATCCCGTTTCAAATGCTTCAACAACAAAAATGTAGGATTTTTGGTTGACTAATGTAGTAGGTTATTTGCATTCGCTTTGATTCTGTTATTTCATTACTTCCGGCCTACCAACAACACATAAAACCATGAAAATCGCAATCCTTGATGATTATCAAGATGCTGTACGCAAGCTGAAATGCTTTGAATTATTGGACGGACACGAGGTCAAAATCTTCAACAGCTCGGCACGCGGTGCCGGTCAACTTGCGATCCGCTTGGCGCCTTATGACGCGCTGGTGTTGATCCGCGAACGCACCGCGTTGCCGCGCGCCCTGCTGTCGCGCTTGCCTAACCTGCGCCTGATCTCGCAAACCGGCAAGGTGTCCGGCCACATCGACGTGGCGGCCGCTACCGCAGCGGGCATCGCCATCGCAGAAGGCGTCGGCTCGCCCGTTGCGCCGGCCGAGCTGACGTGGGCGCTGATCATGGCGGCCAGCCGTAAGATCGTGCCGTATGCCAATAACCTCAAAGACGGGTTGTGGCAGACGGCGTCGATCAATCCCGAGCTCAATGGCCTGGGCAGGACGCTCAAGGGCCGTACGCTGGGGATCTGGGGTTACGGCAAGATCGGCAAGACGATCGCCGGCTACGGCAAGGCCTTCGGCATGACGGTGACGGTTTGGGGCAGCGAAGGCAGTCGTGCCGCGGCCGAGCACGACGGCTTGACTGCGGCGCCCTCGCGCGCAGCGTTTTTCGAAACGGCGGACGTGCTCAGCCTGCACCTGCGCCTGTCGGACGCCACCCGCGGCATCGTTACGGCGGCAGACCTGGCGCGCATGAAGCCGGATGCCTTGTTCGTCAACACGAGCCGCGCCGAGCTGGTCGAGGAAGGCGCGCTGGAAACGGCGCTGCAGCGCGGCCGGCCGGGTTATGCTGCGCTGGACGTGTTTGTCAGCGAGCCGCTGCCGGAGGATGCGCCCTTGCTGAAAATCCCGACCGTGCTGGCGACGCCGCACCTCGGTTATGTCGAGCAGGATAGTTACGAGCTGTATTTCAGGACGGCGTTCGAGAACGTGGTGAATTTTGCGAACGGCAAGCCGAGCAATATCCTGAATCCGGACGCACTGGCGCCATGACGGGATGTGAAATGACGGCTTGCGGGATCAGCGCAGTTCCGGCTCGCCCGTGAAGTTGGGACGGCGCGGCGGCATGACGTGACGGCGCGTCCACAGACCGTGCCAGCCCGGCGGCCAACCGATCGTGCGGCCGGCATAGGCGGGCAAGCCGGCGCGCACCGGCACGATCGGCACCGGCGGCTCTTCGATCAGGCCGCCGTTGGCATTCTTTTGCATCGGCGCCATGTCGAACGAGTAGGTGTAACCCGGCAGCAAGGCATCGCAGGCATTGGCGAACCAGGCGGTGTGGTCGTCGTCGCGCCCGAGCGCGCGCGCGAGGCCTTCCGGGTCGAACTTGGCCAGCGCGTGGATCAGCTCGTCGGTCGTGGCGCCGGGGGCATCGCCCCAGCCCATCACCGGGTTGTTGTTGTAGTCGGCGCCCGAACCGTACCAGCCTTCGCGCCAGGGACGGTTCATCCAGTCGCGCTGGCCGGCAAACAGATGCCAGCGCCAGTGCAGCCCGGAGGGCTTGGGCCAGGAGTGCAGATACAGCTTCTGGTAGCCGGCCTTGTGCAGCTCGCGCACCATCGCCATCAGGCGCGCATGCGGCATGCGGTCCGGCGGCGAGCGGCGAAAGCGGATCGGCTCGCCATCGGCATGCTGCACCTCGTCGCTCGACAAATTCAGGTCGAGCGTGCGCGCCTCGTTGCCGAAGCGGGCCGAGATCCAGCCGGTCAACAGGTTGACGTGGGTGATGACGCCATAACCGCGATGGCGATGGAAAATGACAGTTCCAGGTGCGACGGGTTTCATGGAAGAAGTTGGCATAAGCCTTGAAATAACGCTGGAGAGACTCATCCGAGCCAAACGATTCTATCGCAGAGGCGGGACGGTACACTACCGTTTGCGGCTATCATGACCCACCTTTTTTTACTCAGTTACCAAATCATTATGACTTTGCGTATCATCGCCACCGGCGGCACCTTCGACAAACATTACAACGAATTGAACGGCGTGCTCGGCTTTGCCGATAGCCACTTGCCGGAGGTTATCAAACGCGCGCGCCTGACGGTGCCGGTCGAGCTCGAGGTCGTAGCGCTGCTCGATTCGCTCGACATGCAGGACGCCGACCGCCAAAAAGTATCGGGCGCCTGCCAGGCTGCGCAGGAAAAGGCAATCGTGATCGTGCACGGTACCGACACCATGCGCGACACCGCCCAGGTGCTCGGCGCGCTTGAGGCCATGGGCGACAAGACCATCGTCTTCACCGGCGCCATGATTCCCTATGAGATCGCCAACTCCGACGCGCTGTTCAACTTCGGCTTCGCCTGCGGCGTGGCGCAGGTACTGCCGGCGGGCGTCTACGTGGCCATGAACGGCAAAGTATTTACATGGGACAATGTGACGAAAAACCGCGCTGCTGGCGTGTTCCAGCCACTTTGACAAGCTGTTTTGCCTGAAAGCTAGCGAGCGCTGCACGTTTTCGTGAATTTCCATAATGTGTCTTCCCTTGATTGAGGAGGAAACAAATGAACGAACAACGTCCCACGTTGACGACCCGCCAGGGCCAGCAGGGCATCCGCAATTTGACGTCGCAACAGGCAGCCGAGATTCAGGGCCAGGACACCAGCCACGCCACCCGCGATTTGTACGAGTCGATCGAGCGCGGCGACTATCCGGAATGGAAATTCTGCGTGCAGATCATGGCCGACAGCGAGCATTCCGAACTCGACTTCGACCCGCTCGACGACACCAAGCGCTGGCCGGAAGACCAGTTCCCGCTGCTGCCGGTCGGCCGCATGGTGCTGAACAAGAATCCGGACAACGTGTTTGCGGAAACCGAGCAATCGGCCTTCGGCACCGGCATGCTGGTCGACGGCATCGATTTTTCCGACGACAAGATGCTGCAGGGCCGCACCCTGTCCTACTCCGACACCCAGCGCTACCGCGTCGGCCCCAACTACCTCCAGTTGCCGATCAATGCGCCCCAGGAAAAGGCACGGGCCCGTACCAACCAGCGCGACGGCCAGATGGCATATTTTGTCGACGATGGCGGCGAAAACAAGCACATCAACTACGAGCCGAGCCTGATGGGCGGCCTGCAGGAAGCGCCCCAGCCGGAAAAGGACTACCACCAGTACGTGCAAGGCCACCTGGGCCGCTACCAGACCACCAGCACTGCCGCCGATTACAAGCAGGCCGGCGACCGCTACCGCTCGTTCCAGGATTGGGAGCGCGACGACCTGGTGATGAACGTCGGCGGCGATCTGAAAAAATGCCCGGAAGTGATCCGCCAAGTAAGCGGCCTCGCGCGCGCGTTCGCCTGCGCGTGACGCCCGCAAGCGAGCTGATGCGTACAAACGAAAACGGCCCGGGCATGCACCCGGGCCGTTTTTTTGCCGCCCCGCGGGAACGACAGCCTATCGTCAGGCCTTGGCTTCCCCGCCCAACGCCTCGACCAGGTCGGTCAGCAGCTTGGCCAGTTCGCCGGTCATCAGCATGATGTCGTTGTCGAAACGCTCATCGTCGCTGTAGGTGATGGTTTCGCCTTCCTTGATCACGTCGAGCGGCTTGATCGACTTGATGGCCAGCTGCTCGGTCAGCGTGAACGAGATGCGGCTGGTCCAGGTCATCGCCAGGCGCGTGCACTGCTTGCCCGAAGAGATATGGCGGCGGATGTCTTCCGGGTCGAGCGAGTGCTTGACGTAGCGCACGGTCGCCTTGCTTTCGCCGGTGGCACGCAGCTCGGTATCCTGGTCGATCGTGAAGTTGTACGGCGCCTCGTCCGATTCCAGCCAGGCGGTCATCACGCCGATCGGCGAACGTTGCACGCGCAGCGATTCCAGCGGCATCTTGTCCACGGCCTTGAGCAGCAGCTTGATGACGTCGTCGGCTTTCGACGGGCTGGCGGCATCGACCACCAGCCAGCCATTGACCGGGTCGACCCAGACCCAGGTGTTGCCGCGGATCGAGAAGGCGCGCGGCAGCAGCTCGTCGGCGACGCGTTCCTTGAGCTCTTTCATTGCCTTTTTGCCGGGCGCGAAGCCCTGCTGTTCTTCCATCTCGGCGGCGCGGGCCTTGGCGACCTGGTTGATGACCGAGCTCGGCAGCAGTTTCTTTTCGGTGCCCAGCATCATCAGCATCTGCTTGTTCACCACGTGCACCAGCTTGCCGTTGCCGCGCGGCGAATCCCAGCCTTGCTGCAGCAACTCGTTGCTGTTGGCCGGTACGAACGCCTGCGATTGCAGCGCGTCTTCCATTTGTTCAGGAGTGAACGCCCAGGGAGCGGGCAGGCGGTAGATCTGCAGATTCTTGAACCACATAGCGTGACTTTAGGTATCCAGTATTTCGAAGGAACGACATTCTACACGCTGCTGGGCAGCAATCTTGAGGTCGTCGGGAGGGGTTTTTTTAATGTGTTGTGCGTTCGTCAAACAAACTCATTTGCTTGACTTGTTCGACTTGCTCGGTGTCGGCCAGGCGCACGCCGACGCCCAGCAGGCGCACCGGGCGGCTGGCGCGCTGCCAGCCGGTCTCCATCAGGCGCCGGTAGGTTTCCAGGTTGGGGCCATGGCCGACGCACTCGACCGTCGTTTGCTGGAAGTCGGAGAACTTGATTTTCACGAATAATTTATTGATGAACTTGTCGGCATTGTTTCTCTTGATGCGGCCCTGCAAATGTTCCATCAGCTCGGGCAGCAGCGCCAGGCAGGCCGGCAGGTCCGGCACGTCGGGCGTATAGGTTTCCTCGGTGCTGATCGATTTCCGTTCGCGCACCGGATTGACCTCGCGCTCGTCGATCCCGCGCGACAAATCGTACAAACGTGCGCCGAACGAACCGAAATGCTCCTGCAGCCGCGCCATGCTCCAGTTGCGCAGGTCGGCACAAGTCTGCACACCCAGGCTGTTCATCTTGGCCGCCGTCACCTTGCCGACGCCATGCAATTTCTTGACCGGCAGCGCCGAGACGAAGGCGTCGACTTCGCTTGGCCGCACCAAAAAAAGTCCATCCGGCTTGTTCCAGTCGCTCGCGATCTTGGCCACGAACTTATTCGGCGCCACCCCGGCCGAAGCAGTGATGCCGACGGTCTCGAAAATCCGTCGCCGGATCTCTTGCGCGATCAGCGTGGCGCTGCCCTTGCAGTGTGGCGAATTCGTCACATCCAGGTAAGCTTCGTCCAGCGACAGCGGCTCCACCAGTTCGGTGTAGTCGCGGTAGATGTCCATGATCTGGGTCGACGCGATCCGGTACTTTTCCATGTTCGGCGGGATCATCAGCAAATCCGGACACAGCTTGATCGCTTGCGCGGTTGCCATGGCTGAATGGATGCCGAAGCGGCGCGCCTCGTAATTGCAGGTGGCGACCACGCCGCGCTGGTCCGGCCGTCCGCCGACCGCCAGCGGCCTTCCGCGCAGCGACGGGTCATCCCGCATCTCGACGGACGCGTAAAAACAATCGCAATCGCAGTGGATGATCTTGCGGACGGGGTCGTTCATACTGTAATTGCATACAGTATCGCCGAAGCGATGTTGTTGTGCAAGCCAATGACAAAAGGTCCACCCCGGTTTGCCGGCATGGACCTTTGACTTCAACCTTGCTTCAACGGGCGTTCAAACCGCCGGCATTACCAGGACAGCTTCAACGCATACTTGCCGCTGGTCGAGCCGGTGCCGCCGCTGTAGTACACCACGCGCACATACACCGTCGCGGCTGTCGTGCCGTTGTTGGCGACCGAGGCCGAATCGACTGCGCCGGTGCCGTTCGTGCTGGACGTGATCTGGGTACCGGCCGAGTTGTAGACGTAGAGGTCGTAATCCGAGCTCGAGTTCGGGCTCAAGGCGGCAGCCAGCGTCTTGCCGGCCGGGAGCGCGACCGAGAAGTAGTCGGTATCCGAGCTGCTGGCCATGGTGCCGTTGACCGTCGTGCCGGCGCTAGCCACCTTGTTGGCGGTGGTGACCGTGTTGTTCGACTCGGTTTCCGCGATCGTGGTGCCGGTGGTCGTGCCCGAGCCGGTGGCGGCGTCGATCGCGGCCGAGGCATTCAGGATGCCGGCGCCGCAGCCCGAGCAGCTGGCCGGGAAGGCGCGCGCGCTCGATTTCAGGCGTGCGGCGACGTCGTCCGGGGTCAGGTTCGGGTTCTTGGCCAGCATCAGCGCGACCACGGCGGACACGTGCGGCGTCGCCATCGACGTGCCCATGTAGGACGCGTAGCTGTCCGCGCCCGGCGTGGTGGTGCCGGCGTTCAACGTCGACAGGATGCCGGCGCCGGTGTCGCCGCCCGGGGCCGCGATCGTCACGATGGTGCCGTAGTTCGAGTACGACGCGCGTCCGCCCGAGCGGTTGGTGGCCGCCACGACGATCGTGCCCGAGCAGTTGGCCGGGCTCGAGTTGCTGGCGTTCTGCGCCTCGTTGCCGGCCGCGACCACGACCACGGTGTTGCGCGAGCGCGCGCTGTTGATCGCGTTTTGCGTGGTGGTGTCGCAGGCGCCGCCACCGCCCAGCGACATGCTGATCACGCGCGCCGGATTGGCGTTGGCCGGCACGCCCGAGACAGTGCCGCCCGAGGCCCAGACGATCGCGTCGGCGATGTCCGAGGTGTAGCCGCCGCATTTGCCGAGCACGCGCAAGGGCACGATCTTGGCGCCGTAGGCGATGCCGGCCACGCCGCTGCCGTTGTTGGTCAGCGCGGCGATGGTGCCGGAGACGTGGGTGCCGTGCCAGCTCGAGTTCTCGGCCGCCGAACCGCTGCCGCATTCACCCGCGGTGACCCAGTCGCCCGGGTCGCTGGCGTCGCTGTCGCGGCCGCCGCCGTCGTTGCCGACGGTCGCGTCCGAGATGAAGTCATAGCCTTGCAGGAACTGGCCGGCCAGGTCGGCGTGCGGACGGTAGCCGGTATCGATCACCGCGACCTTGACGCCGGCGCCGGTCGACTTGTCCCAGGCGGCCGGCATGTTGATGCCGCCGGTGGTCTCGTAATAATCCCACTGCTGGGTGTAGCTGGTGTCGTTCGGGGTGAGCACTGCGTGCATCATGCGGTCCGGCTCGGCGTACTCGACGTTCGGATCACTGGCGGCCAGGTCGGCCGCGACCTTGCGCACGTCCGCCAGCGCCATCTTGCGGTCGAGCTTGACGATGCGGGCGCCGGTGGCGATCGAATGCAGCTCTTTCATCTGCGTGCCGTGCTTCTGGCCGACCGTATCGAGCAGGGCCTTGCGCGCGCTCGCGAGCGGTGCGGCTTTGAATTGCGCGGCGCCAGCGTTGGCGCCGACGGCGTTGGCCTTGAGCGACATCGGTGCGGCATCGCCCTTGTACTTGACGATGAGGCGGTCGGTCTGGTCGCCGATGGCGGCCGCCTGCGATGCGGGCGCGGCCGAGACGCCGGTCGCGACTGCTGCGCCCAGGCCGAGAACGGCCACTGCACACAATTTCAAGATTGCTGGGGTGATCGATTGCTCAGACTTCATGTTTCTTCCTTAGAAAAGAAAAGCATCAAGTGTTTCGTTTTCCGCAAGCATGAGTGCTTGAGATCTCGTTGTAGTCAGCGCCAGATCAGCACGCCGAATGTCCGTCTGAAAGCGGATAAGGCAGAGTAGCGCGAACGATATATGTACGAAGAAATTTCACAATTGAATTCGGTGCAAATACAACAGTTCAGCATGTTGATAGCGCTAAAACCTATATTGTTCGGGAAATTGTGAACTCGACAGAACAAGCTACTTAGGGCGTCGGAACCCATCAATTACACTTTTGTATGGACTAGTGGGTATGGATCGAGGGTCCAGGTACATGCGTTGAGGTGGCACAGTAGATTGTTAAATAACTATGCGAGCAGGCATGAAAAAAGGCCGCGATCCCTCGCGGCCTGCTTGCTGATGGCGTCCAGCGATGTCCGGGCGTCCTGCCCTAGCGCTGCAAACGGTACAGCGTGTTGCGACTCGTCACGTAGAGCATATGACCACCGGGGTCGCCGAGCACGACCCCGGTCGGCCGCTCCGGCATCGCGATCTGTTCGAGCAGCTTGCCGTCCGGCGCATACACATGGATATCGCCGTCAGGAATATAGACCCGGCCCTGCAGGTCGACCGCCAGGTTCGATTCGCCATGCTCGGCGAATACCTGCGGATCGGCCAACGATCCGTCCGGCGCCACGCTGAAGCGCATGACCCGCTTCATGTACTCATCGACCGCGAAGAAGGGCTGGCCCGGCACCGCCGCCAGCAGACTGTTTGCACGCATCACGTCGTAGGCCAGCGGCAGTACCGATTCGCCATCCGACAGCACGACGCTGGCCGCGGGCTTGAAGCGCGACACGTCCAGGTAATCGAGGCCGTCGCGCCAGCGGTTGGCCGGATATAGCACGCGTGCCCGCTGCTTGATGGTGTCGCTCGCTTGCGGCTGAAGCACCTGGAAGCTGGCGCTCGGATCGCGCGGATCGATCGCGTAGACGCGCGGCGCGACGTGGTGATACCAGAAAGCATACGAGGTGCCGTCCGAGTCGGCAGGCAGCGCGATCGCTTCCGGCTGACCGTCGACCATGGCGCCCGGCACCGGCCGGTATTCGGTCACCACGTTGAGTTTGCCGTCGGCGCCGCAGGCCAGCGACAGTGGCTGCCAATGCAGTTCGCCGAGCAATCGCACGGTCTGGCGCGCGGCGGACCATTGATAGATGCGCTTGAGGCGGGAATCGAGCAGGTAGACGTTGCCGTCGCGATCGGCGCACAGGCCATCGGCGAACTCGAAGCCCGATGCCAGGCGCTCGATGCGGCCGGGCGCGGGTTGAACAGGCACCGGGGCCGCCGGGCGTGGCATCGCCAGCCGCGCCAGTTCCCATGGCCGCACCGCCGCGCCGCTGCCCATGTCGACCAGCGTATCGGTCAGCGTGTATTTGGTCTGCGCGAAGTTATGCAGGTTGAGGAATTCGAGCCCGTCCGAATTGGAGGTGCGAATCGCCTGCGCATACGGAGTGTTCAGCCAGATGACGCGGAAGGTGTACAGGTTGGCGAAAGTCAGGTCGTGGGAATCGGCGATCTCGAGCGGCTGCGACTGCTGGCTCTCGGCGATTTCCTCCTCGGTTTGCACGTCGTACAAACGCCAGTTGGCAACGTTGCGCAGCACGATTTCGTTGCGCACATGGTGTTCGACCGACAGCGCGTACACGCGGCTCGGGGTCTGCGTGTCCGACGCATAAAAGCCGGCCGAGGCGTATGGACTGGCCGACCAGATGTTGCGGAAGATGCCGCCGCCGCCGTCCGTCACCCACATACTCGGGTATTGGGTGTCCCAGCGTCGCGCCGGATTGCCGTCTGCCGTACGGCTGTCGTTATACACCGGGACCGATTTTTCGCCAGGGGCCAGCATGGTGCCGTGGCCGCCGATGAACTTGACGTCGTTCATAGTCGAACCCGCGCCGGCGCGCCAGATCGCCGCCACCGCACGCGGGTTCGAACCCCCGGCATCCAGGCCGATGCCGCTGACGATGGCCTTGCCGCCGCGCGGCACGTCGAGCAGCGGCTTCGGTGCGCCGAAACCGGCGAAAGCCTCGGTGTTGTCGCGGATGAGGAGCTGGGTCGCCATCGGGTGCAGGCCGATCAGCACAGTGTCCGGTTTCAGGCGCAGGGTGTCGCTGACGCGGTAGCGGCCGGCCGGGAAATATACGACCGGGTGCTTGTCGATCGCCGCCTGGATCGCCTGGGTGTCGTCGGTGGTCCCGTCCCCGCGCGCGCCCGCGTCACGCACGCTGGTCCACCGAGCCACCGCGGGCAGGTCGGGAATGTCGGACTTTACGGGCTTGGGCAGCGCGGCCAACCGCTCGATGCGCTGGGTGGTGCGCAGCGACGCCTTGTCGGCCAAGCTGTCCATTTGCTGGCCGTGGACCAGGCTGGCCACGTGGTAGATCGATGCTGGTGCGGCGATGTCGCGTCCGCTCTCGCGCAGGTGCATCAGCAGCGGCACGTTGCGGCAATCCAGGCCGCGCACGTTCACCTGCGTAAAAGCGTTGTTGCCGGCGCTGACCAGCAGGGCCGGGCCCTTGACGTCCTCGAAGCGCGAATCTTCCAGGATCAGCTTTTCCGGCATGCCCTCTTCCACCTCGATCACGGTCGGCACGTGCCTGGCCTGCATGCGCACGATGGTCAATCCCGCTTCGCGGGTGCGGATGGCGGCGCGGCGCTGGCCCTCGAATACCGTGTCGAGCATCATGAACGGCCAGCCCGGCGACGGTTTCGTGGTGAGGATGCCGTATTCGCCACCGAAAAAGCGCACGTCCTGCATCTCGTTGCCGACATCGAACACGCCGGCCTTGCCCTGGCCGATGTCGATGTCGACGTGGCTGACGATGCCGTGCTGGGCGAAGTGGGTGCGCAGCGCCACCGCGGCTGGGTTGCCGTCCTCGATGCGCAGGTCGATGTTGGAGATGCCGCTGTAAAAGGTGCCGGGATTCGCATCGGACACCGGCTTCCCCGCCCGGCCGGCTTGGTGCGCTTCGCCGGTGAACCAGAACATGTAACGGGCCTGGCCCTTGTCGGCCGGATCGGCGGCGGCGAAGCCGGGTGAGCCGGCGGCCAGTACGATGGTCGGACGATGCCGCCCATAGCCGATCAGGCGCACCGCCGGCGGCACGTAGATGGTCTTGCTGATCCGGTAAATGCCTTCCGGGATGAACACGACGCCGACGTTCCTAGTCGCCTTGACCCCGTCGATGGCGGCCTGCAGCGCGTCCGACACGTCGGCGCCGGGTTTGGCCAGGATCGGATAGGCCTGGGCGGTGAAGTCGGCCGCTTGCGGATCGGCGGGACGGCTCTGGTACGCCGATGCAGCCGCAGCGGTCGCAGCGACCGCGGTGCCGGACGAGACGGCGGGCCAGGCCATGGCCAGGGAGACAGCAGCCAGCAAGAATCGCTTCATTCACGAGCCCTTCCAAAAGGCAGACTGGAAACGTTACCAATCTGGCGAATATAGCATTTGCATTTTTTTAATGTCAAACAAAAACACCCTGCGAGCTTGCGCTACGCAGGGTGCCGGTCCTTCATTCAAGCCGTCAGCTTAGAAGTTGCCTTTGAACTGCAAGCCGAACACACGCGGCTCGTTGACGAAGCCGGTCAGGTTGTTGAAGTCGATGGCGCCGGTGACACGGCGCTGGTCGAGGATGTTGCGGCCGAATGCAGCCACTTCATACTTGCCTTCGGCCCAGGTGTAGCCGACGCGCAGGCCGCCTTCGGTCAGCGGCTTGCCGGTGAACTCGGCTGCTTCGTACAGGAAGAAATTGATCTTCGAGCGCCACGACCAGTCGCTGTAGACGAAGAACTCGCCGTCGCCGACCGGGATGCCGTAGCGGGCCGACAGGTTCGCGATCCAATGCGGGGCTTGCGGCAGCGCGTTGCCGTTGATCGACACCAGGCCGTTGGCGGCGATCGGGTCGGTGATCGTGCACTGTGCGCACTTGGCCACGTACAGGTTTGGATCCTTGATCTCGGTAAAGTTGTACGACGCGCTGGCGTTCAGGCGCAGCGACGGCGTGACGATGCCTTCGAGTTCGAGCTCGGCGCCGCGGCCGGCCGACTTGGCGGCGTTGATCAGCTTGGTGACGTTGGAATTGCCGCCGACCACGGTCAGCTGCTGGTTCTTGACTTCATAGTCGTACAGCGAGAAGGCGACGCGGGCGCGGCGCTCGAACAGGTCGGCCTTGATGCCGCCTTCGTACGAGGTGATGGTCTCGGCGTCCGCCACGGTCACCGGTACCGACGCCGAAGCGGCGGCGATCGACGGTGCGCGGAAGCCGGTCGCGACGCGGGCGTACAGGTTGACGTCGTTGTTCAGCTTGTAGGTGCCGGAGGCATCCCAGCTGAACTTGCTCTTGCTCTCGTTGACCCCGGCCGGTCCGATCAGGACGACGTTGTCGTGCGCCAGCGTGATGAAGTCTTTCTTGTCATCGGTGTAGCGCACGCCGCCGCGCAGCGTGAAGTCGTCGTTGACGGCGTAGGTGACCGAACCGAACACGGCGCCGGCCTTGTTCTTCTGGTTCGACTCGACGTGCGAAGTCTGCGCCTGGGTGGTGCTGTCGTAGTTGTTGCTGTAGCCGGTCGCATCTTCGTTGAAGTAGTACACGCCGGCCTGCCAGTTCAGCGGACCGGTGTTCTTCGACTCCAGGCGGAATTCTTGCGACCACTGGCTCAGGTCCTTCAGGCCGCCGCCGGTCTGGACCTGGAACGGGATCCGGCCCGGACCGGCGGGGATGCCGCCGTCGATGTCGCCGCGGCTGTAGTAATGGTCGACACCTTCGTAGCCGGTGATCGAGTACAGCTTGACGTCGCCCAGGTCCCAGGTCAGGCGCAGGTTGGTGCCGCTGGTCTTCAGGCTCTGGTTGTTGATGGCGTTGGTGACGATGCTGTTCAGATCGGTGCCGGGGGCGAAGTTATCCGTGCCCTTCTGGATCAGGTTGGCGCGGAACAGGCGTGCGCTGCCGTCGGTCACGCGCTCGTGCGCGTTGATGAGGGCGCTGAACGTGCTGTTCGGCGTGTACATCAGCTGGATGCGTTCGGCGTGCTCGTTGTAGCCGTCCAGGTCGCCGGTCTTGTTGGTCTTGGCGAGGTCGCTGTAATTGCTGATGAAATCGTCGCGGCGCTGGCGCAGGGTGGACACGCGCAGTGCCCATTCCTTCGACAGCGGCACGTTGACGGCGCCTTCCAGGCTTTCAGTGCCGTGGGTGCCGGCCGAGACGTTGTAATAGCCTTCCAGCTTTTTCGTGTTCGGCTTCTCGGAATCGAACTTGACCACGCCGGCTGGGGTGTTACGGCCGAACAGGGTGCCCTGCGGGCCGCGCAGCACTTCGACGCCGGCGACGTCGAAAATCGGGAAGCCTTTCAGAATGCCGTTTTCCTGGACGATGTCGTCGTACACCAGCGACACCGGCTGCGACGCGAAGGTCGAGAAGTCGGTGTTGCCGTAGCCGCGGATATAAAAGCGCGGGAAGGTGCGGCCGTTGGAAGACTCAATGTTCAAGCTCGGCACCTTGGCGGCCAGCACGCGGATGTCCTCGCCGCCGGACAGCAGCACGTCCAGCTTGTCGCCCTTGAGGGTCGACACCGACACCGGCACATCCTTGATGTTCTCGGCGCGGCGCTGGGCGGTCACGGTCACGGTCTGCAGCTGGGTCGCCTGTGACGGCTGGTCGGTTGGGGCGGTCTGGGCCAGAGCGGCGCCGAACGGCAGGGTCGCCAGTGCGAGCAGCGCGCCATGCGCGGCGATGACGCGCTTATGCATCTTGGACATTTTGTTCATTGAGTTTTTTTCCTAGGGAAGAGTAAAAAAGCCGCGTTGTCTCCGCTATTCCTCGTTCCCGGCGGCCTGCAGAACCGCACCCGACGCCGCATCTTGTTGATGTCTGTGCATGTCGGTTTATCAAAGGCGATATTGTCGAATATATGAATATCCTTATGCAAGGGATAATGTTTCCGACAGCTTACATACAACACTTTGTGATATATGCAATTTGCATGGCATGCCGAAATGTCGACTTTTTTCGGAAAACCCCTTGCGCGCGTTTGAAGCGGTAGGCTATGATGCGTGCCTCTTCAGACGTGATGACAAGCGTCGCAAGATACCTCGCAAGAGGGCGCTTAGCTCAGTTGGTAGAGCGGATCCCTTACACGGATTAGGTCGGGAGTTCGAGCCTCTCAGCGCCCACCAATCTCAGGTGTCGGAAAGTGAAGAAACGATCAGTAAAAACGGAGCGGTAGTTCAGTTGGTTAGAATACCGGCCTGTCACGCCGGGGGTCGCGGGTTCGAGTCCCGTCCGCTCCGCCAGAATGTAGTAGCAAACAAAGAAGGGTCCGATTCGTCGGACCCTTCTTTGTTTTGGCGCGCTGTGAGAATCCGAGACTTTCCGGCTCTTGCATTCTGGTAACCTCCTCTGCTGACATCCTCGTCAACCAAGGAGTTCGCCATGTTCGACCGCTTCAAGCGCAGTTTCGATCTCGTCCACGCCAGCGCGCACATCCTGCGGCGCGACCATCACCTGATGCTGTTCCCGGTCATCTCCGGCTTCACGATGATGCTGGTCATCGCCGCCTTCCTGCTGCCGATATTCGGGTTCAAGTCGATCGACGGCCTGGGCCGCTCCGGCCTGTATTCGGCCGCCTTCCTGTTTTACGTCGTCCAGTATTTCGTCATCTTTTATTTCAACACCGCGCTGGTCGGCGCCGTGATGATGCGCCTCGACGGCGGCAGTCCGACGCTGGGCGATGGCCTGCGCATCGCCAATAGCCGCTTCGGCGCCATCCTCGGCTACGCCGTCATTTCAGCGACCATCGGCGTGATCCTGCGCAGCATCCAGGAGCGCGTCGGCTTCATCGGCCGCCTGATCGTCGGCCTGATCGGCGCCGGCTGGGCGGCGGCCACCTATCTGGTCGTGCCGGTGATCGTCACCCGCGACCAGGGCGCGATCGGCTCGATTTCGGAAAGCGCGGCCCTGCTCAAGCGCACCTGGGGCGAAAACCTGGTCGGCCAGACCGGCCTGGGCGCCGCTTTCGGTCTGGTGTACTTCGGCCTGGCCGGCACCATCGCCTTGCTGGCGATCGTGCTGGTGCCGCTCGCCGCCGCGCTCAGCCCGTGGCTGTTCGTCGCCGCCGCCGTCTTCGTCGTGCTGGCCGTGCTGGCGTGCGCGCTGATGCATGCGACGCTGAGCGGTATTTATTCAGCCGTGCTGTACCGCTACGCGGTCGACGGCAGCGGCACGGCGGGGTTCGATGCGGGCATGCTGGGGTCGGCGTTCCAGCGCAAGCCATGATCGACCGGTTCATCCAGATTACCCGGGCGGTCATTGAAGACGACGGCTTCGACGGCTATCTGCCGACGCTCCTGCTGCCGCAGCAAAACGAGGTGCTGGTACTCGATGACCTTCCGGACGAGGTCGACATCGGGCAGGCCGCGCTCGACTAGGCCGGCGCCATTGCGGGACAGGAGCAGGATTATTTTCTGGCGTTTAAACTCGACGACAGCCATTTCAAAGTGATCGCTCGCCTCGACGGGCAAACCAGCGAGCAGGTCTACCTGGCTTGACGACGACGCCAGTACTTTCGCTTCAGGCGCGTTTCAGGATCGCCGGGCCGACCTCGATGCGGTTGCGCCCGCCGGTCTTGGCGGCATACAGCGCGTGGTCGGCGCGTGCCAGCGCCGCGGTCAATTCCTCGTTCGGCTCGACCATCACCACGCCGATGCTGGCGCTCATGCGGTAGGTTGAAGCGCAGTCGATCTCAGCCTGCGTCAGCGTCACACGCAGGCGTTCGGCGGCCTGCAGCGCACCCTCGAGCGAAGTGCCGGGCAGCGCCAGCGCGAACTCCTCGCCGCCCAGGCGGCCCAGCAGGTCCGGCTCGCGCAGCACGCCGCGCGCGGTGTCGGCGAAGATGCGCAGGGCGCGGTCGCCGCAGGCATGGCCGAAGTTGTCGTTGAGCTGCTTGAAATGGTCGAGGTCGAGCATCAGCAGCGCGATCGGCTTGCGCAGGCGCAGCGCCAGCTGACGCGCACTTTCGGCGCGCTCGAAAAAGGCGCGCCGGTTCAGCGCCTCGGTCAAGCAGTCGACCGTGGCCATGCGCTGCATCTGGGCATCGTCGCGCTGCTTGCACATCAACAGGAAGCCAAAGCCGGTCACGATCATCAACAGGTAGCTGGCCAGATAGGCCAGGGCACCGATCGCCGTCAGCTCGCCGGCATTGACGCTGCCCTTCTCGACCACCAGCCACAGGCCGATCGCCAGCGCATACAGCACGTCGTTGACGCCGATGACGCGCTCGAGCAGCGTGCGCCGCTTGCGTGGATCGAGCAGCACCATCGCCGCGGTGAAGGTGTACACGGCGATCAGGCCGCCGACCACCGCGGTCATCTGCGTGCGCGAGGCGCCGGCGAACAGCGCGCAGGCGATGGTCACGATGCCGATCCCGATCGGCACCGGCATCACACGGCGCAAATCGTCGACACCGAAGAAGCGGCAATATGCGGCCACCTCGAGCAGGACCGCACCGATCCAGACACACAGGGCGAACACCTCGAAGGCGTGCGATCCCACACTGGGCGCGAGCCACCAGGCACACTCGCCGAGGCCGCATGCCAGGCGCGCCCACATCCAATCGCGCAGCGCCAGGCTGCGCGCGGCGCCATGCATGTAGCACGCCATCAGCAGCGCAAAAGCGACATTGCCGACGCCGAGCGCCAACATGAAGGTTTGAATATCGATCACCATGCTTTTCTCATGAACTTACCCATAAAATGATGTTTGTAATTTAAGGGTTATTTCTCTAGAGAACTATATTACATGGTTTTACAAAGTTGCCTGCGCACAATTCGACTACGCCGCTGGTCAGATAGGGTGGATGTGGCCGGGTGACGACGCACGGTGCGCCTGGACGAAAAAAAACCGGAGACCACGCTCCGGTTTTGATGTGCCGCCAAGTCGACAGCGGGGCTTACTTACGCCCTGCCCTCGGCTTGGCCTTGATGGTCGACAGAATGCCGGCCTTGACCTTGCCCGGTGGTGGCGCGAATCCACTACCGGCCGCGGCACGGTCGCTGCGCTCGCCCCCGCGCGCGAAGCCGCGTTCCTCGCCGCGCGGCTGGGCGCCACGGCGCGGCGCGACTTCGATCACGCGGCCTTTCGGCGCGGCATTACGTGCTTCGGCCACCAGCGGCAGGTGCTTGCGCTCGCCGCGCTCGTGCGCTGCCTCGGCTTCGCCGCCCGGTGGCGGCACCAGGTGACGCTCGCTGTTGCCGATCAGGTCGCCACGGCCCATGCGCTTCAAGCCATCGCGCAACAGCGGCCAGTTTTCCGGATCGTAGTAGCGCAGAAAGGCTTTATGCAGCTTTCTCGTCTTGCCGCTCTTGGCGGTGACAACGTCTTCCGACTCGTCGGTGACCTTGTGCAGCGGGTTCTTGCCGCTGTGGTACATCGTGGTCGCCATCGCCATCGGGGTCGGCGTGAAGGTCTGCACCTGGTCCAGATGAAAATTGTTCTTTTTCAGCCAGAGGGCGAGATTCAGCATGTCTTCGTCGGTCGAGCCCGGGTGGGCGGCGATGAAGTAAGGGATCAGGTATTGCTTCTTGCCCGCTTCCTTCGAGTACTTGTCGAACATCGCCTTGAACTCGTCGTAGGCGCCGATGCCCGGCTTCATCATCTTCGACAGCGTCGCTTCCTCGGTGTGCTCGGGCGCGATCTTCAGCAGACCACCGACGTGGTGCGTGACCAGTTCTTTTACATATTCCGGCGAACGCACGGCCAGGTCATAGCGCAGGCCGGAGCCGATCAGGATCTTCTTGATGCCGGGAATGGCGCGTGCCTTGCGGTACAGCGAAATCAGCTTGCTGTGGTCGGTGCCCAGGTTCGAGCAGATGGTCGGGTAGACGCACGACAAGCGGCGGCACGATTCCTCGACCGTCTTTTCCTTGCACGACAGGCGGTACATATTGGCGGTCGGGCCGCCCAGGTCGGTGATCGTACCGGAAAAATTCTTGGTCGTGTCGCGGATCAGCTCGATCTCGCGCAGGATCGATGGCTCCGAGCGGCTCTGGATGATGCGGCCTTCGTGCTCGGTGATCGAGCAGAAGGTGCAGCCGCCGAAGCAGCCGCGCATGATGTTGACCGAATAACGGATCATTTCCCAGGCCGGGATATGCGCCTTGCCGTAGCTCGGGTGCGGCGCGCGCGCGTACGGCAGGTCGTAGACGTTATCCATCTCGTCCATGGCCAGCGGCAGCGGCGGCGGGTTCAGCCAGACGTCGCGGTCGCCGTGCTGCTGCACCAGCGCGCGCGCGTTGCCCGGGTTCGACTCGAGGTGGAACACGCGCGAGGCGTGCGCATACATCACCGGGTCTTCGCTGACGGTCTCGAAACTCGGCAGGCGTACCACGGTCTTGCGCGCTTTTTCGCGTGCGGCGGCCTGGCGTTCTTCGCGCGTCATGATGACGATCGGTTTCAGGACAGGTTGTGCATCCGGCTCGGGGCCCGCGTTGTCGCGCGCGCACTGCTTCGGATCTTCCAGCGCCATCGCGTACGGGTTGGGCACCTTGTCGATGCGGCCCGGCACGTCCACGCGCGTAGAATTGTGCACGGTCCATTCCTCGTCCGGCATCCAGGCATGGGCGGTGAGGAAGGCGGTGCCGCGCAGGTCGCGGATCTGCTTGATGTTTTCCCCGGCGGCGATGCGGCGCGTGAGGTCGACCAGCGCGCGCTCGGCGTTGCCGAAGATGACCAGGTCCGCCTTCGATTCGAACAGCACCGAGCGGCGCACCTTGTCCGACCAGTAATCGTAGTGCGCGATGCGGCGCAGCGAGGCTTCGATCGAACCGGCGATGACCGGCACGCCCGGGAAGGCTTCGCGCGCACGCTGGCAATACACGGTCACGGCGCGGTCCGGACGTTTATTCGGCGCACCGTCCGGCGTGTAGGCATCGTCCGAGCGGATCTTGCGGTCGGCCGTGTAGCGGTTGACCATCGAGTCCATGTTGCCGGCGGTGATGCCCCAGTACAAATTGGGCTTGCCCAGCGCGCGGAATGGCTCCACGGAGGTCCAGTCCGGCTGGCTGATGATGCCGACGCGGTAACCCTGCGCTTCCAGCAGACGGCCGACCAGCGCCATGCCGAAGCTCGGATGGTCGATGTAGGCGTCGCCGGTGATCAGGATGATGTCGCACGAATCCCAGCCCAGCTTGTCCATCTCGGCACGCGACATGGGCAGGAAAGGGGCAGTGGGAGCACGGCTGGAACGTTTGGCAACGTTCGAGAAGAGATTGGCAGGGGAGTTCATTGGCCGATATTCTACCGGAATTCCGTCGGCCTGACTGAGGCTCCCCTTAAAATTGGTTTTATTATCAACGACTTGGCTCATCCATTGGGCAAAAGCCAGGGATAAGCGTTGTTTTAGATCCCCATGCTGGTCAGGATGTTATTGAGTTCGCGCAGCGCCGGCTCGAGCTTCGGATGGCGTAACGCGAAGCGCGCGGTCAGCTCCTGGGTGCGCGATGCCAGGCCGAAGGTATTGGCGTCGGCATCGTCGCCGCGTTTATCCAGCACGTGCTTGATGTCGCCATCGAGCTGGCGCAGCAGCATCTCCAGTTCGTCGTCGACCTGGCCGGTGTCCGCCAG
>JGI20283J13201_100004_pt1 | contig 37992 bp, 41 predicted proteins | sample Plalitdecfosmids_FD_13201 | JGI IMG/M metagenome (IMG submission 13201)
ATTTGGTTCGCTGTGGTGTTTGGAATGAACATGATCCTTTAGTTTCCCATCCTTGAGCATGAGAGCACCTTTCTTGAGTTTCTGGGTTGTTGAGCCCTCTCCTGGCAAGATTGTAAGTTCTCCAAACTTCAATGTTAGATCTCGTATTCCTTTGACAACAGTGTCTCCCATGTTACTGATGAGAATGGTAAGAGTGGGTATGGCGAGAAGAGACCAGAAAACAAATGCCGGCTTTCCGGCGTTACTGTTCATCGTGTAGTCTCCATAGCCTATGGTCAGTAGAGATGTGTACGCAAAGTATATCTCCTGAAAGTATGTTGTGTCCGGTCTAACAGTCACCTCGGCAGCATAGAACACCGCAGCTCCAACCAGCCAGAGCGTCAACCAGACAACTAATGATATGAGAAGAGAAGTCCATTTCCTCCTTGCCTCTGCATAATCTTGAATCCGGCGCATCAGCTTGAATTCCTCCGCTCTTCGTCGATATTCCCATTCATGATCATTGTTGATCTTGATGTTTCGAGAAAACAAGCTCAGTTTGACCTTCTCCTCGTCGCCTCCATCGAGGTTTGAAACCACCTGCTCTCGCTTCTTCTCCACAATTCTTGCAGCAATCTTCTTTTCTCCTCGTTCCAGTACTAAAGATCGAATAGAACCCACGACCAGACCCAGGATCACAACACCACCAAAAGCATACGGAAACAGAAGACCCATTCCCGTGTTTGTAGAAGGACTTATATCGCCGATACCAATAGTCAACAATGTAAAGTTCGCCCACCAAACACCATTCAGAAACCTCCATCCCTCTATCCTCGCAAAGATAGCTCCACCACCGAGTAGATAGACCAAATAAGCAATCGTCTGCAGCATCAGTGTTCTCTGACTTATGGTGAGCTGAAAGTCCCGCGAATAATGCCCTCGATATGCTCCGTATACTGTAACTACCATGAGACTAGCAACCACAATATACAATCCAGCCGAGAGTACAGCATAATAGTAAGCCTGACTTAGATACACGTTCTCTTGGTCCGGTAATTGCATACTAGGCGCCTTCATCGAGGCAATCAGTCCCACCATAATAAATCCAGACAGATACCATCCCACAATGGTGATAGGCTGTGCTACAGAGAACGATATCCGTCGCGCCATGTTAAACAGTAATGCCATATTCGCCACGATAGCAATAACCAGTGAGACTCCATTGATGGCTAGTAACCTGCATTGGTTCCTGGTCAGCACGCTCCTTTCACACCATACCCGCGCCCCGTCGAGCACACCCGGAATCCAAAGCAAACTTACCACTCTGGATCATCAATGTCCTGTCCACCCCACTCCCTTGCCCAGGCGCAATGAGCAACCTCCATTTCGTAGCAATTGCACAAACATTGAACGCACTAGCCATGGGTCCAAACGTGCCTGCTATCAGCGGGAAAGCAGTGCTTGCGAACCACCATCGCGACGGGTTTAGGTAGGCCTGTTCGTCGTCTGCTTCGTCGTCGGTAGAAGATACGGACGTGTTGTCGTTGTTTGCCGACTTGATGGATTGCGACTGGGATCTTGAACCGGGCTTGGAGGCAGAGGATGATTCTGGTTGCGAGGAGTCGAGCGCTTTGGCGTGCTGGGAGATTGGTTCATCTAGACCGGGATCGTTCATCTTGATGACAAGAGGAGTATTCCTAGCGTCTAGAAGGAGGCGAGTGGTTGGAATGCAGAAAGGATAGTTGTAGTTTTCGAGTCGTGATGTGAAGGTCCAGGATATCTTCTACCTCTGTTGCAGCATGTTGTGGTGATCACAGTTGAGTAGAGAAACGTGTCTCTCAGGTGATTGATCAAGCATATAGGCAAATGAGCAAGCAAGCGATAGCAGTTCTTTATTGAGTGTTCTAGATGTTGGCTAAATTAAAGCATTTCCTTGCTTGCGATATCAAAACAAGGCGAGATTTCGATGAAATGACGTTGATCTTCAATGTCCAGCGGCCACAATTTCGATGTCTTGAACACGTACACTGACGAGGAGGAATGCGATATCCACAACCACGTTTGTGTGAGATGTCAATGGTACTTGGGGAAAGCTTAGTATTGCTTGTTTATTGGAGCTCGTGGTGAATAGCGTTTGTCAAGAGAGTGCGTAGGATCGTTGGTGTGTACAGGAATTGTTAGCTATCCTATTTTGTTGCTGACTACTGAGTCTTCCAGAACAATTTTGATCTTGAAGTCCTTGGGATGAGTGTTGGAGAATGACACACATCCTCTATCGTCAGAGTTCTTACAAGCAACAGCACACCATGACACGACGACGAGCACCCCTTTAACCACCAGTCTGGCAGCGATAGTCATCTATCATTCGACCGACTCCCTGACTTGGTCTCCGTCTGTAATATTCGGTATTCGAATCAATCAACAAGCTTATTGACACCCAAACCTATCATCATTAGGCTGTGATCTAGTATCTAGCTAGCTTTATAAAATGCATCCAGATCTATGCACTACACACGTACCAGATACATGTCTGGTAAAAAAAACAGGCCAAAATAAACAATAAAAACATAATTCTGATTACCATCTATCTTGCCCTCGTCGCTGTGTATATAGGACACGACTTTGAGTCACATATCCAGGGTCTGTTCAGGTTCTTTGCGGCTGGCCCTGTTGGACCTCCTGTGAATAAAGCTGTTTCAGCGATGCCGAGAAAGGTCTTCTGCCTCTTGTCGCTGTTCGGCAGCTGCTTGTCGCCCCATGTACCCTGGAAGTTCAACCAGGAAGTGGGCGAGACACCATCATAAGCTGCGAAATTACTGCCATCGTATGAGTACTGGTATGCATTGGCAGCTGGATCCCAACGAGGTCCCTTTGATGTCTTATCCGTAAGGAGCAACGAGAATGGCAAGTTATGTCCAGCAATGGTATGATCATGCGATCCCGCCTTTGCATAGTTTGCATGCGAGCCGAATGCACTGTATGCGATTGGTCGTTTACCAGACTTCTCAACGGCATTGTAGGTAAAGGCTTGACCGCCGCTATGTTGACTGTACCAGATGCTCTCTGGAACTCCGTTGACGAACTTGATCGCGTTGTGTTCCCAGTCTCCAACGTGGTTTCCTGCAGGTCTTCCCAGGATCCATACATTGTTACCGTAGTTGAATGGGTAAAAGTACATGTAATAAGCATAACCAGTGCCGTTGTTGAAGTCGTGATAGATGAGGGCGGAGGATGGGTCTCCTGCGACTTTGCCAGAGCTATCTGGCTTGACACCGTTCAACCATGCTGGGTATTTTGTAAAATCATCCCTGCTGTTCAACGAGACATCTCTACCACCTAGGTTGTTAAGGTCTCCAAGGTTGTCGAGGGTTAATGGAGATGGTCCACCAGATGCACTTGGGACGGTGTTGTCCAGTTGCGATTTGATAGGAGCTGGAAAGTACTTTTCAGTAGTATCGAGGTACACGATTGGTGCTGGGCATCAATGTTAGCATAATTTGTCAGATAGAATGATTAACTTACCATAATCGAGAACGAAACTAGGGATTGAACCTCGTTTCGCAACAAGAGGAACTGAAAGAACACTGCTAGCAAGAGCTACAAGACCGAACAACTTGATGACTGCCATTATTGGAGGACCTGAACGAGGAGTAAAGAAACGAACGACTATCAAAGAACAACAGCAAACACGCAAGCTCTTTAATAGCAACTTACATTATCATCACACCACCCTAGTAATGTAGTATATAGTGGGATTCTGCTTACCAGAAGCCCTCGCAAAATGAAGAACGACCCTTTTCTTCCTCCTCAACTCACCTGACAGCTCGTTCTCCATCCTTTACGTTAGCTAGAATTAGACCTAAAATCCACCCATCGATTGGCTTGCGCATAGGGCACCAGACCGTGTGCTGTACTCTAAGACATCTTAAAGACTGCTGCTTACGGTAGAAATAGGAGAGTCAACTGCGCCTCTGATGCTAATCGCAATATAGTGATAGACGAGGTCAAAGCAAGAAATGTCTCCGCTGCCCATTTCCCATTGTGGGAATCCAAATCCGAGGAGGTGTGCTTTGATGTGCGGAGGCCTGCTGTCCGAGATCAGCTTGCTGATAGTGTTGTAACAGAAGAGGTCGATACAACACATTTTGCTATATTTGTCCAAGCTGCAATATCCTTTCTGCTTGGCTTGTCTCCTTGCTAGGCATATTGCACGTAAGACGGGGAGCAGACCTTCATCTCGGTACTTAACTGCCAAGAGAAAGAGAGAGATCTGGTTGCTTGTCTTGGAAATGTATTCTCATCTTCCTTTAGCAACAAACAATAACAATAATCCCTGCCCCTAGGAACATTCGGCGCGACAAAGTGCCCTTTTCGTGTCTCGTGCACGATTTCCTCCTTTGGTTTATAATTGGTCAACTCTGATACACTTTACGAAAGCCTCAACGTTTTCTCTAGACATGGCGCATTATGCTTAGATTCGTTAAAGTTCGTAGTTTCGGAGCAAATGTGCTTCTAGGAAAGTGATCACGTTGAGCATTGAAAGGACAAGAATTGAAAGTGCAGGAACTGACGAGATGCGGAACCGACTCGATAACACGAAAACATGCAACCCTGTTCGCACGTAAAAGCGCAAATGGGGATGACCGACTGGGCGTAGCAGCAGTATGGACTACCAAAGGTCGCCTAGCCTACGCTAACGGTGAAGAGTGCTTCCAACTCTCGTATGTACTGGGTGTACCCATCTTTCGGATCGAGCATACTAGGTCGAGGTCGTCCATGGTTGTCAGCATTTCAATAAGGAAAAGTGCCTTTGTCAGAGTTGTGGAATCGCAGCCAACACCTCAGAGGAGACGTCCTACTTGGACCAGCTCAAGCCATCTCTTAGTAGATTTGTGCCTGTTTGTATGCTCCCTGTAAGACACGAGTGTTGGGTTTGACGCGCAAACAACAGGCCTGAGGTTTCGCATACTGCTATGGTGCTTGTAGATTGACAAGGGAAAACTGCCTAATACAGTAAGGTCGCGCAAGCTAAAGACTTCAATCAAGCTTGACATCCAAAAAAGTTTCTGAAACATCCGCTGTGGCAAGCATACCATTCTTCTACACCATCGAGGTGAGTTGCAATCATGATGCGAACCAAAATCATGAGGCCGCTATGTAATAGCTGCAAGCTGGACTTGTACAGTCTCTTTGTCGGCGGCATTTCTGCACCAACAAGAATAATTCCCAGACGATCATTTCAACCACAACTCCTCCGGGGACAATCGCGTGCCTTCCGAACAATCTCGGCAAGGCGAAATGCAGACTCAGGTGCGGGTACACAAACTGATCAAGCGTCACCCGAACCTCTCACTCGAGATGCAGAAACCACTGTGAGGAAAGCAAGAGAAATCTTTGGGCATACATTACCTGCGAATCTATTGTCCGTCGAAGAATATCAGCTTTACGAAAGATTGTATGGGCCTCCGATACGAGAAACAACAAGCGAAGATTTCGAGCGATTACAGCAACAGTATGTACCGGAAAGTGAAGAGATAGAAGAGCTAGAGGAAGAAGCTGATTTAACATTATTCAAACGCAACAAGACTGGCAGATTTGAAGCTGTAGAAGAGGAACTCGAGGATGAAGAATTCGATGAAGAATTTGACGAAGACGATCTAGACGAAAGTGCTGTAGCCGAAGAAGACGAGAAGTCAGTAAAGGCACGAGAAACACTGCGACTGGACATGATTGCTGCAGAAAGGAGATATTACGTTGAAAATGGCGAGATCGAGGAAGACGACAAGTCTGATCCTCTTGGTCCTCGTACTCACGCATATACCAAAGCAGGCAGATGGGGAACAGATCCATTCTCAATTACTCTACCGAGCAGAACTTTCGTTGAACCAATCGGCGAAATACTGTCAGCTATACCTCGAAAACAACTCATCGAAGTTGCACAAAAGACCTTTGGTGGACCAAGATTCCCAGATTCTATCGCTACACCTACAAAAGCAAAGTCAGAACACCTCCAGCAAAAACCCATTGCTTTAGAGGCCGCCCAAGCTAGGATGGGAGAGATGGAGGCGAATGCCTACGTGGCTGTTAATATGTCCGGTGCATATGCTTCTATCACCTCAATCCTAGTTGAATGTCGAAAGCGTCTCGGATCGCAATGGTTGGAAGATTTACTTGCAAAGGACGGTGGACCTCGAATCCTCGATGCTGGGGGAGCTGGAGCGGGAGTCTTGGCATGGCAAGATATACTTCGAGCTGAATGGGGGCGGATTCACCCGGACGTCAAGCCAGGAGATGCTGTGCCATTTGGGAAAGCTACAGTCGTCACAGGTTCATCCGAGCTGCGATCAAGAGTAAGAACCTTGCTCGATAACACAACATTCATCCCAAGAATGCCGGATTTTGTGCCAACGAGAGACCTTCCGGGTGCCGAATCCCATGACCCGTCACTCCGTAAACACTACGATGTTGTTATTGCCGCTCATTCTCTCTGGACATTGAAAGAAGACTACATGCGAAAGGCTCAAGTTCAGAACTACTTCACTTTACTGAATCCGAACGGTGGTGTATTGATTCTACTCGAAAAAGGTGTACCTCGAGGTTTCGAGTTGGTAGCTGGCGCTCGCGAAACTCTACTCAACCACCACATAGCTTCTCCTGGAGATGTTGAGCAGCTCCAGCAGTTGGCTGGCAGTAGGACGCATAAAGAACCAGGAATGATTATTGCTCCATGCACAAATCATGGAAGATGCCCAATGTATCCGGAAGATGGACAGATGGTATATCGCAAGGATTCATGCTTCTTCTCGCAACGATTTGTTCGTCCTCCGTTCCTGCAAGACTTATTAGGCAGAAGTCACCGCAATCATGAAGATATTCAGTTCAGTTATATTGCTATACGAAGAGGTATCGACGCTAGACCTCAAGATCAAATACCGCGGGATGAGGACGCAACAGTGAAAGCATGGAAAGGCTTTGAAAAATCCGAAACTCAGCCAAATCCATTGAGTCTACCACGGCTATTGCTACCACCTCTGAAGCGACATAAGCATGTTGTAATGGATGTTTGCACACCGGCTGGCAAGCTTGAAAGATGGACTACATCGAAATCTTTTAGTAGGCAATCGTACCGTGATGGACGTAAGGCTAAATGGGGTGATCTTTGGGCACTAGGAGCCAAAGTTCGTGTCGTTAAGGTAGCTCGCACTGGACGACCAAAGACTCCAGGCAAGACCAGTAAAATGCCTCGCGACCATCAAGGAGACAAATTCAAGAGAATTACTCGTAATGTCGTTGAAGAATGGGGAGACAGGTCAACAAAGAAGGAGAGGATCAAAACTAAGAAGCGCAGGCCGAAAGAAGATATGGCAGTTGATGAATAGATGGTATGTAACTCGACATTTGTACAATACTACTCGTCATGTATCTAGTATCCAACCAAAGATCCGAACCTATCAGCTCATTTCAATGTACAAAATTCTACTCTATGCATGCATCTCAAGTTTCGTTCAACGGTTAGTTGAAGGTGGTGTACCACAATGCGAATTGTCTTACTTATTGTGCGCAATGGCTATTACATCGACAAGGATTCCTGCAGATGCTCCATTCAAATTCACATCTCTCGCCTCACTCTTCTTTTATTCTCATTCCACAGACACCATCACTAACAGGAGGATGGTTCACCAACAATCAGACTGGAGTCAAGAACCATACACTTCCTGTTGACCTCCAACCAGGACGTCTGACTGGCTAGCCAATCCTCCCTACAAAGCTTACGAATCTCCTTGAACAGCTACAATTGAGCCATAAACAACGACACGATGGCCCCCAACATTCCATTTCCAAGCATGACAGATCGCGAGGCAGTCGCTCGATTCATGGCAGAATGGCAAAACCCGCCGACCCGTACTAGACCAGCCTCTGCGACAACTCCTTCTAACCCTCAGTTCTTTACGTTCGATGGTCAAATCTACATGGCTCCACCTACAGCTGGAGCTGCAGTCATGAGGCCACAGTTTCCGGGAGGATTAGGTCATCATAGTATTGGGTTTGTACAGCAACAAGGGTAAGTCCTCATTACCAATGACCGAGTTCATCTCGACGTCCCTTTCGACTATAATATCAAGGCATAGGCTGCAAAAGCCTCTGCTCTGTGTCAAAATCCTCTTCTGCGCCATGTCGGACTGCCTAATTAGCAGAAGCGATTTGTGAAGGCAAGCTCTTGCTAATACCTGACAGCTGCATTGCAGAGCCAAAGCAAGCACAACGACCATCAGCAAGTGCTCCACGTACGCAAAATTCCAGTTGGTACCCTTTATCACTACCAGCTAACCAATGTTCCAGCAGAAGGAGCCCCAGCTCCACCACCATTCCGATCAACACAACAAATTCGAAATCAGGACAACTCAAACTCAAATTCGAGTTCCGATCCAGACTCCCCTCCACCTCCACCAAGAAAAGGACGAGACGGAGGTGGCGGCGATGATGGTCCCGGAAACGTCAACCCATCAACAGCCACTTTCTCACCAAGAAAACCACCATCACCCATTGGATTGTCTGCTGCATCGCGCAACATACGACCTTGGTATAATGCCGATGTCACCAACACTACCACCACCACACATCCAACTTATCATCCTACCACACAACCACCCATTCCAAGACGAGTAGGATCCGGATCACAACCACCAAACACATCGGTCGACGGCTGGTCCCTTCTCAACAACGACGGCTGGTCCACAGCTTCCTCTCCTTTACGCGACAGAACTGCCGATCAAAGCCATCGACGGATGCCAGGAAACAACCAACATCCAGTCCACCATCTTGACCGGATCATCAGTGACATGTCACCGGAACGAGGTCGTCGAGACAGACCCGAAGACAATCAAGATCTGGCTCGAGGACTCGATCGTATTCGTGAGGGTATGGATAAAGATGGGCAACAACGGATGAGTAGAGTGGAGAGTGGGTATCGGTATGTTGAGCCTAGAGATGGACGATCTAAAGCAGAGAACGACAGAGGGAGAAGGTTTGTTTGATTTTTCTTTCTTTTCTGGCTGTTGTGATTGGCTTTGATCGGTTAGGATTGAGCTGATTTTTGCGTTTTTTCTTGGTTCACAGGTCTGGTCATGGCGAGTTTGATGGTAGTGATGGTCGTCAAGATAGAATTGCCAGGACTACTGCCAGACATGATGAGAGGTGTAACAATGTAGAAGCGAAGAAGAAGGCTGTTAGGTTTAGAGACACTTTGAGCTTGATGTCAGCATCTCAATTCAACATCGAGGGTAGTGATGGGACAGCATCTGGAACCAGAATGTCTGGTGCTAGGGGGAACAAGTGAAAGAAATATGTATGCATTGATTTCAGATTCAAGAATATTAATCAGCCACGATTTCGTTCTTGCTACTACTAGTTGCTGCATTGCTTTGAGACTTGTCATATTCTACAGAAGAATTCAGTCGGGTATCTAGCCATACAACATAACATTCTCATGCTAACCTTGAGCTACTCCTTCTAGCATATCTCATCATGTCATGTCTCGTTAGCAATATCCCCAACTCTGTCAACAGATCCCTCAAACCCCGAAATTCCAACGACCACGTCCATGGGAAAATTCTTCGCGAGGAAATCGACCTGTGGGATCCTCAAATACGCTACTTCTGCCATCATGCTGCATTGCACGGTAACGAGGATCACGTCCAACACGTTGTGGTGGTTGACCCCATTGTGGACCAAAGAAGCTTTTGGTAGCACCAGGTGTATGATCAATAGCCCATGATGGGGGAAGTTGAAATGGATTAAAGTCTTTCTGGCCATCTGGTTTGTCTCTCTCATTCTTGTACGAAAGAAGATTGGCCAATACTGGTACCAGCAGGTCTTTCATCATCTCGTCGCTGGTATATGTGGCTGCTGGATCACCAATCTTTGGATTAGTAGGATAGTCACTGTCAGTACCAGCGAACCCCATCTTGAGACTGCGCTCTCGAGCAATCTTTTCACGCTGACCTCTGATGAAGCTATCTAGTTCCATCCTCTCCTTAAAAGGGATACGGTTGTCACGAATCCACCAATCGTTCAGTTCCTGCTCACGGGTTGCGTGCTCGGTCATGTTGTTAGAACCTTGAATCACAATTGGCGATGCATGGAGACTCTGCTCGGGTGCCCAAATAGTATGACGGCGGCAGTCTTGATAAGCTCTGTTCCCTTGAGCCGAGGACTGTGTACCAGGTGGTGGTAGGATGGGAACAAGACGATCCTTCCATGGAAGTGGTTGACTCCCTTCAAGTAGATTGGGTAGATAATGATAGTCACGCTCTTTGGTGGTAGATTCTTCGTTGATAGGGCGATACTGTAGTTGCGACTCGCCTTGTTGAACCATAGAATTGAGGTGGCGCAAGATAATATCCTTCTCTTGTGCTGATGTTTTACGTACATCATTCTGAGACTTGGGTAGTACAATTGGCGAAGGATTTACGAGAACCCGAGCTAAACTATCCAATGCTGCTGGAGTTCCCTTGACAGCTGGATAGTTTTTACCTAGAGTAGACTTTTGGATGTCCTTGGGGAAGTAGGGAGCAGATGAGAAACTGGTTGGGTCTTCTGGTTGGTGGGAATTCATCTGAGATGGGTCAGGATGAGTTGACCGATTCGCCTGAGCCTGTGCGAACGAGTCTAGGATTTCTTGATGTATTTTATCTCGATTGAGCTGTGCCTGAAGTTCGGCAATCTGATGGGTCTGTTGAGCTTCTAATCGTCGATTTTCCTTTTCCTCTTCTGATGTAGCATCCTCAGACCGGAGAACTTGCAATGGCTCGAAAGAGATACGTGCTTCTAACCCAGCAGGATATTCTGCCAAGTCGTGGTTCTGAAGGACTGAGCTTGATCTGGTACCATATAGACGACTTGAGTAATGATCTGGACGAGCACGATTGTCTTGTGGTGGTTGCATAACATCGGCAAATGCAAGGTCATCGAGCTCTTCAAGACCTGCTCCCATCATATTGCTGTAATTGTGGATTGGAGAAGTCTGGGCGGAGGCATCTGTGCTGCCACCAACTTCTGGAATGATAGACGAGGTATCGTGACTAGGAGTAGCCAGATCGAATGGAGCCCATTTTTGCCTACGAGGCATCTTAAGCGTAAGTACTTCTCTTGTAGGAGAAGGAGGTGAGGCTTGGTGAGGATCTCTGTTGAGCTTGCGTGCTCTAGCAGCTTGTAATTCTGCTGCTCTTGCTCGTTGCGCGAAGGTACCTCCTTGAAGGTTACCTGCTAGTGTCGAGGGGACTTCTGAGGTAGCAAGTTGATCAAAGGATGCTTCAGTCTCTGCTGCGAATGATTCGCGTTTAATGTATGTTTGGACATCTGATGTGTCAGGCTGTCCTTGAGTAGTACTTCTAATGGTTCTGATATGACAGTAGTCCATCATTTGGTATTTACTGCTTCTCTTTAGGACAATAAACGTAAGCAAGGTTAATTGTAACCCAATGCTGACAAGGCAGCTAGAAGAACAATGATTGTGCAGTTCCACAGCTGTAGAAGTACAAGGTAATTGTAACTTGCTACTCCAGTTGCTATGAGAAAGAAGAAAGGCAAACAACTGTTGACATTGATTTTAGTGATCTATTTGGATCTCGCTTATATATTGTCAGAGTGTGTAGTAGTATTTCAACCCAAAGACTGGAAGCCATAATACCATTTCAAGTTATAATTATACTGGCTCTAATTGTTCCTGCTTCTTGTTAAAAAGCTGAATCAGCAACAAGATGTTCAATTGTCATCTACAGTATGCATCTAAGCACGAAGGAACGAATACACAAGATGAGAGTCTACTTAACTCTATATTGGTTTACTACCTTACAATGTACAAAGAAGCTTATATCTACCTCTATCAATCACAGCACCAAGCTATTCATGGCTGTGGTGAGTTTGGCCTTCAGCTTAGGTTAATAGAGTGCTACATCGTGGAAGAGTTTTAAGTGTTATTGAACTCCTTCAAAAGATGCGACCTGCAGGACGACAGACGCAGGAAACTGGCATTTCAGCTTGATCTGGAGGTCAAGTTACGGTTGCAAATAACACTGCCATCAGACATGATTAGATGCCAGAAATGCACCCAGAACAACAGCGGCTACCGACACTAAGCCATTCGACTTCAACCATGTGTTGGAAGCTGAGTTTGCAGCTGGTACTGCTGTCTCGACACTGGTATACGTATAGTACAAACTCATATCTGTTGATGTACTGATCGCCGTCGATGCTGTAGTCGTAGGTATCTGAATCTCTTTTTGACTCCTCGACCAAGCACTTGCTGAAGCATAAAAGTCAGTGGTCATTGGCTTTTGCACACAATAACTGCTCGAGAAGGCATGGAGCCAATTTTGAGGAAACCAATGGTAACCACCAATTCCCCCATGCTGCTTGAAGCACTCTTGACAGCCGTCTACGCTGTCAAAAAAGGGATACAGACTGCAATAGCAGTTTTGCTGTATCTCTAAAGCCTCAGCACTTTCAGGGTTGTCAAGTCCCGAGAAGGTATTATTTGTGTTATCCCATCTACAATTCGAGTTTATAGCAGCCTGCCTCTTGCAAGGTGCTTCATCAGCTAAATAAGTCGGCCGAGATTGTCGTGTATCTGTTGTATCTCTTTTGCTATTGTCAAGGAAGCGTGATGGCAAGAAGCAATAATTGTACAGTTGTATATCCAGATCTGTAAGGCCTGCCTCCGAGTCTGGAGAATGGGCAAATTTTGAAAAATATACACCGTTCGGCCATACTGGATAGTCCTCTGTACCAGTAAAAGCTGCCGATGACGAGGTAGATGTGCGAGCACCTATCCTGTAAGATGGATCGATTGTTTCAACCGTAGGTGTAGTGAAGCCAGATGGCAAACCAGAAAACAACACACTGACACTCATGGCGCTAAAGTTATTCCAGTAAGGATAGGACGTAGGTCAAAGGCCTGCTACGAATGAACGCGAGCTATGAGGAAGCAACCCATGTATGATAGCAATAAAGAATGTCAGTGAGCATGAGATTGTAAGGTTGCGATTCTAGTAGAACTACGCGTTGAATCAAAAAGTGGCTGTTCGACGTTTGTTGGACGTCGTGCTTATGTCATACAGCTAGGTGTAGGCTAGCGGGATCTCATGACGCTGATGAGTTGCATGATCTACTACATCTATTCCATATCTACTAATCTATCAATGAGGACAATCAAGTGAGGCGTGCTACCAGCGTGTGCTCCAACTGTTTTTCGTCTAATCCTCATTGTGACAAGTATATGCATACTGTCTCTTTCTTTCCTACAGCATCGCATCATCCATCGCCTTCAACATCTGACGATATCGGCTGGGCCTCTTCGAATTCCGCCGCTGAGCTGCGCACGATTTGACGCCTACGCCATTACCAACTTTCGATGAGCATTTACATATTAAAGCTGTCGAGTGCTACAACGATTCTTCAGTCGCACGAGCATAATCCAAAATGAGGCCTTTCAGATTGATCCTTACCGTGGTATGCGTGTTTCTAGGGGGATTCTTCTTTCTATTGTCCTTGTTGCCGAATTCACCTGATGGGAATAGCAAACACAGCTACAGGTCTCGGTGGTCTCTAGGCAGTCCAGCCTCCTTGTTTCCTCCTTCAGCAATCATTTCACTCACGGATGACAACACGACATTCTTCCTTTCAAGACCAGCCTTGTATGGTCCTTTGTTACCTGCAGATGGCTTGAGTGGACAATTATGGGTTGGTGCTGGGTTTGATGACGGTAATCTTGCTCGAGGAGGCATGATAGTTGCAGGAGAAGCAGAGTTAGGATGCTCAGACATACCAGGGTGGACTGCTGAAAAGGCTCAGATCTTGACGGCAACAGAAATTACAGCAAGAGACGTGAGTAATTCAGGCACAAGCAAGAGTAGTCAAATCAAGGATACCAGGGTTGTGGAAACAACGAAAGATGATGGCACCGATGACTTCTTGCATCATCCCCTAAAGTCAAGCCCGAAGATAAAGAGTGGTGAGACTGGAACAAAGACCACGATCGAGCGAGGAGGCCATTCTGACATCCAGTCGCTTCAAGAAAGCGCAGAAATTGCTGGCAAAGTCGTCCTTCTTAGTCGTGGTGGCTGCGGCTTTCTTGAGAAAACCAAATGGGTTCAAAGACGAGGTGGAGTGGCACTTGTGGTGGGAGACTATACACGTGGTGGGCATCTAATTCAAATGTCTGCTCATGATGATAGCTCGAATATCACGATTCCTTCCATCTTCACAGCTTATACTTCGGCCCATCTTCTCTCCTCGTTGGTACCCAGCAAATCTCAGTCTGAAAGTCATGTCCAGGATAAGTACCAAAAACAAGTGCCGAAGACTGACCCATCTCGTGTTACTGCTGTAGCTGGCAAGCTGAAGGCGTTGAAGTTGAAAACGTCCAAGGTCACGATACCAAAACTAGCAAACTTATCTCCAATGGCAAAGACCGTTTCGGCTGAAAACAAGGTTGACCGAAAAGCACAGACTAGTTCCAGCTGGTTAAGCTCTGCTGCTCGCAAATTTGGGCTTATCAGACGTGGACCTGCTGTTACGAACAGCCGCCCAGCTGCAAGGACTACTGTTGGCCGAGCTCGTGATATGCTCGGATCTGAAAATGGTGTGAAGGACGTAGACACGACCTTCAGCAAGACAAGGCACGAATCGGAATCTGCCGATGACTTCATTATTGGTGTGCATGACTGGCGGGATCCAGACATGGTCGGACACAGCAAGACTAAGCCAAGCGAGTTGGATGAAGCCTCGATGGGGAAGAAGCCATCAATCGCATTCGGAAACAAGAACAACCTTGCTGGTGGTAACCATAACTTCGAGCACTATGTAGAGACCAAACTAGACTCGAATTCAAAGTCAATCTCAACAGAAACTACAGAAGAGTCCACTGATGGACAGGATCAAGCAGTGGAAGGCTGGGTTCACAGTCTCCTTGGATCTTCGGCAGCAACGGACATTGCTGATGCAGAGAACAAGAAAGCCAAGGATGTGTACAAGAGCGAAATTGGGCCACATCATGTTCAGGATCAGGAATTTGAGGACGAGCGGCGTAACAAACCAACTGAACATGAAGGACTTTGGATTACAATAACACCGACTAGTGTTACTACTGGACCATTCTTCGATACTCTCCTCGTTTTGGTTATCAGTCCTCTAGTTACGCTCACAGTGGTATATGCTTTATTGCTTTTGAGAACAAGAATTCAAAGACGACGTTGGCGAGCACCAAGATCTGTTGTTGAGCGTTTGCCAGTGCGAACCTATCAAACAATGTCCAATGACTCTAGCAATAGCTCTTCGATCAATTCAGTACATGGGTCATTACCAACGTCTCCACTACTCACAACACGACCTAGATCGGCTACGGTCTCAAGCATTCGCCAGGAAGCAAACGCCTCTTTGGAAAGGGTAACAGCACATCTATCCTCGTCCAAGGAAAAAACTTCAGGTACCACTTTTCAACGCAAGTATAAAGGTCGCCAAATTGAGTGTGTTATATGCTTGGAGGATTATGTTGATGGGCAAAGCAAAGTGATGAGTCTACCATGTGGCCATGAGTTTCACGTAGAGTGCATGTAAGTTTTCTGGCTCCAAGTCCACCCGGATCCGATTATTAACATAATTTACAGCACACCCTGGCTCACCACAAGACGACGTACTTGTCCTATCTGTAAAGGAGATGTTGTTCGGTCACTTGATAACACTTCGTCGCAGACAGATACAGGCTCCTCATCGTACACTTCTCTTGTCCTTTTGAACGAGAGAGCGAGTGATCCAGCAGATACAGCATTCTCCACAGCATCTACACATGCACGACCGGAACCGATAGCTCATGCTTCGAATGAAAGTCTGCAGGCAGCAATCGCGACAAGAAGAAACGATAATGCCACGAGTGCTATTCCAATTCCTTCGCCGAACAGTCAAAGCCAGGTATCGAATGACGAAGATCTCGCCGCAACGCTTGTGGGTAGCCAGAACGCTGCTAGTATGTTGTCACCACGATGAATGGGTTCTGTGCGGAATCTTTGTACGCTGTCATGAATTATGAAGGGGTTATGGGAAGGGAAGTGATCGGGCATTGATGCTTTCGCAAAGGTCTGGTTTGTTTCGCTTGCGAGCATGGTACATTGTATCCATATGTAGCGAGCACAAGCTTGTTCATGCAGTCAGTGTAAATTCAACTCAATTGGCGTTTTCTTTCCATACGTACATAAATATTCTATCTTGTCCTATAATCCCCCTCGTTGTCACTGCTGCAGTCAACCTCGTGATCAATCGCTCTCAATCACACTCAACCAACTGATCAACCTCCATATTCGCCCCAACAAGCTCTTCCTTGGTCATCCTAACACCACTCGTGATCCCGGCCAACCTCCCGAAATCCACGAACCCGTCCTCATCGACTGGCACTTCCTCTTCGGCATATCCCTCGACCACGGCCGCAGTACTGGTATGTGCATTTTCCGCGATCATCGGTCCCATGGGTCTATCGGCGCGATACTCGTACGGTCCATGAGCTCGATTCTCGACCTCTGTCATCCAATGCTCGATCACAAAGGGTTTTATCTCGCGTGCCTGGCGCGGAACAGCCCTGGAAGAAGCAGCGGAAAAGGAAGCTGTGGGTAATGCATTTCGTCGCGGAAGGGTCTCTGCTGCGCCGAGGTCTTCCAGCCCAGAGCGTAGATTGGAGAGCTGGGAGAAGCCCTCCTCCAAGATCTTGGAGTAACTCTCGTTTGTGAGGCCGCGGTTCTTCCAGATGCGGTGGGCGTCTTCGAGGCAGAATGCTAGTGAAAGAATGGTGGAGGTTGTGGCGATGCTTGGTTTGTGGTTGCCCGGATGGTTGGTTAGGGACTCTAGGGGTTTTAGGTAATTCCTTAGTCGGATGTTGCTGTCTTGCGTGGTGGGAGGGTGTGCTGAGTCACGCCACATTTGAACAAGCGAAGGAATATCCTTTCGGATGATGGTTCTGAGTTGCGACCTGGCTTCGTTGGGGTGGAGTTGGGCGTCGCCATCGTCTTCGATGTATTGTTCCGTCGAAGCGAGAGCTGGGAGGGGTTGGATATTTCGGAGACGCCAGAGGTCTGCCGTGGCGGAGTAATCGTTGTCGTCAAGGGCGTCCTGAAGGTCTTCTTCTGAATTAGCAGAAGCCGCATCGTTGATGTCTTTGTTTTGTACAGCGTTTGGTGGAAAAGTTGAATGACGAGGAGAAATGAAGGCTGGTCGGTCATGGCGTTGAATATCGGATTCTGGAATACGACTCCGGATCAAGTCATAGGTATAACTTGAATCGTCACGGAGCATAGATGGGCTGATATGATCGATCCAGAGGTCGAAAAGGGCGTATCGACCTTGTTTTTGGAGTTCCTGTGCGCGTTCCTTTCGCCATGCAAGAATATCGTAGTTGCGCATTTGGTCTGGGTCTTGGCTCTGGGTCCGGTCTACGCGGTGATTTAGCATTCAGGTCATCAATTTCTGACTCGACTCACTCCGAGGTGGAGTATCTGTATCTGACAGATCCCCTTCACGTGGGCCCTTGAGTTGACGTTTTAACTCTGCCATTTCATTCTCCAATTGCTGTAGCTCGACAGAATCTGGAACTGTATGATGGATTCTTGTACCCCATTCTTCATAGCACAGTTTACAGTACTTGTTTTCAAGAATTTCTCGAGGAAGTTGTGGTTTTTCATAAGCTGCTTCCAGATCTGAATCACTGGATAACTCCTCAGCTTCCTCTATCAGTTCCGGGCGTACAGGATTGGTCTGCGTTGTTAGCTGGACCGAACGTGCAGTTTGTGATTGCTTATGTGTTCTTGAGTTTGGCCAGGATGCTGTTGTCTTGACTCCAGTGGACTGAGCTACTTTACCACGTCTGATCGAAGAAGTGTTGACAGGTCCACCAGCAGGGCTATCAGTAGCTTGTGCAGCCTTTACACCTCGTGGCATCCTCGTTTGTTGGTTTTGTAGTACTAAGCTCTGATGTTAATGCTTCGGTCGTCGTGATGGAAAGGTTTGTTTTGAGCCACTGATGCTTTATGCTTTCTAGTTGATGTTTGTTTCACGAATATCATGACTTTCGCTTACGCCAGACTGACTGATTATCAGCGCTTTGATCTGTCCGCATAGCATGATTTTTAGACCTGGAAATCTCCATAGTAATGCCTCTTTGGTTGGTCAACTCTGAGATGATCTGCATTCATCTTGATTGTTTTGCTATGCTTGTATTTGAGTAGTCTCATAATTTGTAGGAGAAGTAGTAGTACTTATACGATATGGCTAATCTTGCAGCACGAGTCTTACCTCTGTTTTCGTGCAGAGAAGAGTATGCCAACATCTGCTTGTTTATATGAACAAGCTAGCCATGGCTTGATTGACACGTTGGGATTTCTTTGCAATACATACACACTGGTTTAAAGAAGACAAAACATTGGATGGAGTCGTCCACAGAAATGTCATACAAATTTACCAAGATACCCCTAACCTCTCCGTATCGCAAAGGATGTTATTCTTCTATATGCAAAATGTTACATATGACAAGTCTACAGGCAAAGCAAGAAAGCAAGAAAGCAAGAAACACAGCCAACAGGATCTTCATGTCATCAAATATGCAGTTCTTGCTACTCTTCTTGAAGTTTGCTTCAGCCCCGGATGTAGGATGCTTCCTTTACGAGTACGAGACCAATCAACACGAACGGGAAAACAGAACACAAGCTGAGGTGAGCAAAGCTTCGTGCAGAGCTGCGCCCCGTTTTGCTGTTTTACATCGAGTATTCCAGTTCATCGTCAGAGTCAGGTAGGATCGAACGTTGAGGTTCGACAGAACGCATGCAACCTACAGTTCTTCTCTCCTCTTCTTGTCTTTTAGCCATTAACTACCTGGCGGGTCTTGTAGTGGTTCTGTTCTAATGCTGGCCTTGTGTTGCGGAAAGCCTATTCATTCGTTTTGTCATCGATCGCGCCAGCTCCTCTAACAGCACCCCATATAACCATACGAAGCAGATTGTCTCTCAGCTCAAGACCACCTGCGTACTGTTGAATTCAAGTCCAAGACCCATTGCGGTCAGAGTCGATCGCGTATCTCTTTTTACCACTTCTCTACAAGCACGACAAGGCATCTGAAGAGATGGCTATATTCAAGAAAGAATTTCGAATCAAGGTCAAAGAGGTAGAACGACATTGGAAATCTAGCTTTATAATACGAGTCATAATTCTAACTCTCGATGTCATCTCGTTGTCTATCCTCTCAGGTCAATCCGTCTATGCAGGGTTCTATGTGTTTATAGGACTGACAATGTCTGCGATCTGGTCTCTCATAACAGTGATCACTAGGATTTTCAGAATACGACCTATACACCCAGGCACACAGGTGGGAATCGAGATGATCATGTATGTTGATCTTATCATGACAAAATATGGCAGAATTCGGCTGACTTGTTCGAACAGCTGGTGGACTTATGTTGTCCTTGGGACTTTCTTATACATAACCATGTCCGAATGCAATCCGTGGGTGACAGGCCATTGCTATGGTCCGTTCCTGACAGACTCTGGATATGGCTATCTTTACTATAATCAGACAGAGGCTGGACCTTGGGCGATGGCTTTAGTGGGGTGTGTTACGTTCTTTGCCTCACTGTAAGTTCTGTGTGCTGCAGCATGGTTGTTTGTGGGTGATGGATACTAAATTCAATCAGAATCCTTCATGTCTACCTTTGGATCCGAGCGTGTATAGACACACATGAACGACGAAGTCACGAGATCGCGACACGAGCAGCAGCAATTGCAGCACAGATGATGAAAAACATGGAAAGTCGAGGCACATTTTACAGGAGAGATTCGGATGCATCGTATGGTTATATGCCATATGATGGAGGGCAGCTCGAGCGTATCGTTGGTCTCGGGGATTTGCATAATCAGACTGGTCTGGCTCCGCTGCAATCATCTCGGATGAGCCAGATATCGCATGCTCGAAGTGGGAGGAGTCAGTTTTCACACGCAAGAACACAGTATTCGCACACGAGGAGCTTGTCGCTGCCTGTTCCGACTTCACCAAGGAGTTTGAGGACTGCGAGGACAGATGAGCCGTCGTTGTATAGGTTGTCGTGAGGTGAGAATGGGGAAGAATGTCTTGCAGTTGGGTATGGTTGGGACCGACACCGGTCAGGCGTTGTTTATTAAGAAGGGAAGCAGCTAGCAGGAAAAGCACACATAAGATACCCATGAACATAATGAATTCATTTGTAATATCTGGCTCTGATCTGATTCTGTCTGATGGTCGATTTCTCTGCTTTGATGGTGAAAAGTTGTCATGAAGTCCATTCTGTGGACTCCAAGTGGACAGACAGATAATCGGGCTTTGCTATACTGCAGGTCGAGATAGGCCAAGGTGCAGTGCAGTACAGCGTATCAACACTCGACCACAATAGATCAACGTAAGCATACATTACCGAGCACAAATACTCTACTCTGCTATCATACCATGCTGTGTACAAAGTAGATTCTTGAGTTTTTGCACGTTAGAAGCATCTCCAAGTAAGGATCTTTGACAGGAGTCTTTTTGTTTGATGAATAGAAGAAGTCTGACAACCCGAGCTTTTGTATTGTAAGCAGCAGGCCTCAGTTGTCCTCCGAGTCTAACATATGGTGGAGAACTTTACTCCGTAAACATCATCTAAGCTCGTTCTTTGTTACTGTTATTACACGAGTAATGATGATTGTTGGTAGTAATACTCTTGTACAATACGCTGTTCGACTGTCTGTCTCCTATCAATATCAAACTATAGTACTCTGTATACACAGCAAGTTCAGTGCAATCACTTGCAATATGAATCGAAGATCCTTCTTCTCCATGGTAATAATGGCAGTTGAGTCTAACCATAGTCGTTACTAGTCGATACTAGTCAGGAACGGATATTAGGTGGATCAAAATTGAAGAGGATTGATTGGCTGATGGAAAGGAAAATGAAAACGAACATAAACACGAACCGGGGGGTCCCCCAGGGAACAAAAGACATGTTGATCAAAGAGATCTTGAGAGTAGCAGAACAGTTCGTAGCAGATAAGATGGACTTGGAGATGTTTGGATATTCACAAACTGAAGGGATATCTCTGCCACTCCAATTATGTATTATCTTGATACTGTTCTCTGATTGAGATTCTCCTATGTTGATTTGATTGATTGATTGATTGATTCTCGGTGAAATCTCATCTTGCTTAGCGCCGCTATTCGGTAAGCTAACTGAAAATGGATAACTCTGACCGTTCATATCAGCTTCACTGTAACTAACTTACTAGCCTAGTCTAGACTCTAGACAACCAATAAATTAGTTGACCAAACCAAACAATGAAGAAAGGAGTAGGAGAATAATGGATGAACAATAATGAAGAGGAGCAAGCACCACCACTACTACCACCACCACCAACTAGTCTTCGCGCCTTGACTATTGGCCAGTCTTACTGACTTCTTCACTCTTTACTCTTCACTCTCCATCCTCACCTAACTAATTAGTTATTCCATCCTTTCATTCACTCACTACTACTTCTTCGTTGTGTTCTGTGGGCTCCTCTTTCTTACACTCACTCACTCAACCTCCAACAGGATCGCATCGACTGCAGTAGCTTCACTCTTTCAGCTACTCTACGACGAATCACCCACTCTAACAACGCTCTTTACGAGTAACCAGAACAAACCACGCTCACTACAATCCCAAATCAACTGCTAGACAGTTCAACCCTATCATCACACTCATTCTCTGACCGGAAAGAATAACAGGAACAACAACAACAACAACAACAGCGACTCGACAGTCAATCAAGATTTGAAGTCCAGTACTCATCCAAGTCACTCACTCACTTACATACATATATTCGAAACAATGGCTCCAATCACATCCATCATCGCTCGTAGCGAAAATCTCGTCCCCACTGGCACAACTGCCTACTATCTCCTCCTCGTCTGTACAGTCCTTTTCTTCATAGGTCTCAGCTGCATCATCTCTCTTGCAGTCCTTCGAATGATCCGTACACGAAGACGATCCGCAAGAATCGACCTCGAATCATCAGCAAAGGGACATCGTCGAAGTCGCCATTCTACAACCATCTCAATCATCAGTGAGAAGTCTTCTTTCTTGGATGATGAACATCAGCCTCCTGCAAGCCCCATTCCAGAGATTCGTCTCACCTTTCCCGAAGAACAAGTCAATGGCAAACGTCAATCTCGTGTTGTAGTGGTAAAGATTGGTGAAAAGGGTAGTGTTGGATTTGAACCATTCGAGGAACCATTACCTGTATATCAGGAGAAAGAAAGTCAACGCTTTCAGAGTTTAGACCTTGAAAGGATGGGAGGTCTGAGGGAGAAGGAGATCAAGGCATGAGGAGAAAAGTCCATACGCACCATCAACCTCGATTTCGCGACTGGGATATACTCTTCTCCTCTGTGCTGGAACTTCATCTCTCTACGATCGACCTGTCCACTCTGAATATATTACTCCTACTACGTCTCCTCTGGAAGCATACAGTGATGCCTACCCCTGATCATGTCCACATAGGGTTCTTCTTCTACATACATACAAAAAACCATCTACCTCGTCACCCAACCACAAATATGCTACCTCTACCACAACTACGTTTACAACTTACTATTCCAACGAACGAAACATAATTTCTATTCTCGGGTTTTATCAGATCTTGCATCTTGATCCAAGTCATCCAACAAAACTTCTGGTTCTCTTGACGTCCTACCGACACAGAGCAGTCCGTCCTACTTTAACGATATCAATAATGTTTATTGGTTGCTTCTGGAGCTGAAAAGATATCAAGAATTTTCTGGTTGCTTTTGTTGGACACTGCTTATGCCACGTGCAGTGTATCGTGGGATTACCATCTTGTCACGTCCTACTGCTAAGATCTGCAGCCCGGTTTTTTGTATTCTTAAATTTGACTTGATAGTTGCTTTTGCCTACGGCTTGAGCGAATACATATTTTGAGCATGACACTTTGATTTCATCAACCTAAAGCACAACTTTGAGAAGTAAACATTCATACTACATTCGATAAATTCAGAGGAAACAGCCGATTTCCTCTAGCGATCGATCCTTTTGAGAGAATAACTTTGTTTCTCCAAACCACTCACCCGTCGAGACAATCATCCCCTCTCCCTCTTCTACATCCAAGCCTCCTCCATGCCCTCGACCACACACCCAAGCTCATCACCCTCGGCCCTCTCCTCCACCCTTCCAATAGCAAAACACTTCTCGCCCCTCTGCTCCAGAAATCCCACAACATCATCCGCTCTCGCCGCCGCGACAACAGCAACCATTCCAATCCCACAGTTCCACACGCGCGCCATCTCCCTCTCCTCGATCCCGCCCTTCTCCCTCAGCCAGCCGAACACGGCCGGTAGCGGCCATTTCCGCGCGTCGATGCGTGCGCTCAGGCTCTTGGGCAGCGCGCGCGGGATGTTCTCCAGGAGTCCGCCGCCGGTGATGTGCGCCAGGCCTTTGATCGTCGGGGTCGAGCTTTGATCCTGAGCTCCGGCGTCTCGAGATGATGATATCGTCGCTGTTGTCGTCGTGGATGAGGTCTTGTCGTTGAACTCGGCTAGTGCAGCGAGTAGAGGGCGGACGTAGATTCGTGTCGGCGTGAGGAGGACGTCTCCTACTGTTGTTCTTTCTGCAGTAGCAGTAGCAGTAGCAGTAGCGTTCTCGTTGTCGTTGTCGTTGCTAATCCAGCTGGCTTCGTCGGAAAGGTTTATGCCGCTCCTGTCCAGGATTTTTCGGATGAGTGAGAACCCATTCGAATGAACACCGTCGCTTGCTATGCCGAGAATAACGTCGCCCGGGACCATTGTTTCTTTCACGGGGAGGATAGGTCTACCGGCAGCGACGGCTCCGATGGCCGCTCCGACGCCGTCGTAAACATTCCCGTTGTCCTGGAGTTGCAAGCCTAGTTCCTGCTTGACGCTTTCTGGAACACCTTTGCTGAAAAGGCCGGGCATCTCGGCCGTCTCGCCTCCGATCAATGCGCAATTCGCGGTCCTGCAGCCTTGGGCCACCCCCTCGACGAAAGCGGCCGCTACTGGCACCGAGAGTTTGGAACAGGTGTAGCAGTCTAGGAAGAAGAGAGGTTCTGCGCCTTGCACGACGAGATCGTTGACGTTCATGGCGACTAGATCTATGCCTACCGTGTTGTGTTTTGAGAGGGCGTGGGCGAGGAAGAGTTTCGTTCCTATGCCGTCAATGGCACCAATCAACGTGGGGAGCGTGTCTTGTGGGTTCGGAGTCGTGCTAGGGGTGGAGGTAGAGGAGGAAGAGGAATAGCCAGCGGCCGACAGGGAAAATATTCCACCGAATCCGCCAATCGATGAATCCGTCCCTGGGCGTGCAGTGGATGCAACGAGAGGTTTGATTAGGGAGACTAGGTCGTTGCCTGCCGTTATTGAGACACCAGATTGGGCATAGGTTAGGGGCTGGTTTGCGGACGACAAGGATGCCTCGTTCTTTGGCTGATGTTGTTCCTGAGAAGTAGAAGATGTGATATTAGTAGATACAGGAATCAACGCTCGATGACCAATATCTTTACGGTAGAATATCTCTGAGAAAGAGATTGTTTTTGTAAAGTCGTAGGCTAAATCCAAGGCTTCTTGAAGAGTTGAGCCCGTTGCGTTGGTTGCGAGAACACGTCCGCCATTAGTGAGCAATCTCCCATCTTTCAGAGTTGTGCCTGCGTGAAAAACACGGGTATTGGATGAAAGATCTGTTGATGCTGATGAGAATGAAATTTCATCACCTTTGGCGTATTTGCCTGGGTAACCGCCGGCAACTGTGACGACTGTTGCCGAGAATTTCGCCTCGATTCCGATGGCCATAGCGTCCAGATAGCCATCTGTACAGGCAAGCATGAGCTTGACGAGATCTGTTTCTTGGCTCATCAAAGGAAGAAGGGTTTGTGTTTCAGGATCTCCAAAGCGAACATTATATTCAAGGACTTTGGGACCAGAAGGTGTGACCATCAATCCCGTGAAAAGAAGACCGACAAAAGGAACGCCTTCTCGTCTCATACCATCAATAGTAGGTTGGAGGATCGTCTGATGGATATCTTGGATGAGTTCTGGTGTAGCTACTCGAGTCGGTGAATAACAACCCATTCCACCAGTCATTGGTCCCTTGTCGCCATCGAAGATCTGCTTATGGTCTTGTGCTGGTGGTAATGATTGGATTGTATATCCATCACAGAAAGAGAGGATACTAAGTTCTTCACCTTCGAGAAACTCTTCAATCACGACCTCGTCGCCTGCAGAACCAAATGCTTTGTCAATCATGACATCGCTCAAAACCTTTCTTGCTTCTTCCCGTGTTTCAGGAATAATAACTCCTTTGCCAGCGGCAATACCGCTAGCCTTGATAACCACACGCTCTGGCATGGTCTCCAAAAATGCAAGAGCTTCTTTGTGTTGAGTATCTTTGAAATTCCGAAATTTCGCTGTGGGAATAGAATGCCTAAGCATGAATTCCTTTGCAAAGGCCTTCGATCCCTCCATCTTTGCAGCTTCAGTAGAAGGGCCAAAGCATCGAATCCCCTGACAGGCATCTTTGATACCAGCGATAAGTGGTGCCTCAGGACCAGGCACTACCAGATTTATCTTCAGATCCCGGGCATGATTGATAAGTTCCGCAAAATCTGACGTCTCTGGTAGATGCTTGACTCGATCGTCGTTTATTAACATAGTCCCACCGTTACCTGGTGTTACCCAGATGGCTTCTACTAGAGGCGACTGGAGTATTTTCCAGAGGAGGGCATGTTCTCTGCCTCCGCTGCCTACCAGAAGGATCCTGAGATTGCCTGGTACAGTCATATCTACAGTCTAGAAGCTGGCTGTTTTATTCTTGCAGTGAATTCCTTTGTAGAACGTTCCAGATTAAAAGGATCCAATATTCCTTACTTCTCGGTTAATGTACGATATAGGAGTTATGGTTAGTAGATACTCACAATAAAAGCAGAGGTCTTCTTGTTTCTATTGAGAGACATTCAACTCGGACAATGTCGTATTCCTTGGATATCCTTCACGCGATACGCTTAGAACTCACGATAGGAAATTTTCAGATAGCCGCGTGGGTAATTCTGCTAAGAAATGTAAAGCAGTAGTTCTTGGTCGAGTTCGAATTAATCCATGCAACTGCGTATGGCACCGCGTTAAGTTATAATGGTAATCCTTCTAGTAACACTATAAGTGATTCTGAACCATAAGCTGCTAGGATTAGTGTTTACTTGCAGTCAAAAATGATATAAAAAAGATGGTCAAATGCCACAGATGATAAAATTTATAAACGCGGGCAGCGGTTTCGCGTTGAATGTGTCGTCCGCGGTAGACAGTGAGGACTCCTCGCATCAACAACAACTGAGAAACAGGTCAAGCTGGTCTCGTCCACAAATCGAGAGCCGATTGCAACATTTACTTGACCTTGGAAAAGGGTTGATCTTCAGTCCATAACATGATGAAGACGACCATTAGTGGGTAAATCGCTTCTCGCGCTTAACAGCACTAACACATCCATCAGGGGTTCCTTGCTCTTCAGCAAACATTGGTGAGTGTGCAAGCACATCGTGCATAATCGTCAATGATCGGTTTGTGAACTAAGACGATCACCCAGGACCTGGATTTGATGTCATTGGACTGGCTTTGTCGATATATCTTGAGGTTCATTTATCAACCAATCCGAATGCGACTCCGACAACGCTCAACTGCACAATAACTTATGAAGGCTTGGGAGCAGAGGCAGTTCCTCTCGCCGCAGATAAAAATCTCATCACTCAGAGTGCTCTCTACGTCCTGCGATGTCACGGCCAGCATGAGTTTCCTGCTGGAACACAAGTACATATTGTAAATCCAATTCCCCTAGGTCGAGGATTAGGCTCTTCAGGGGCGGCTGTAGTTGCTGGAGTGATGCTAGGTAGTCTAGCAGGTGGCGTCAATCTAACAAAGGAACGTATACTGGACTACGTCCTCATGATCGAACGGCACCCAGATAATGTCGCTGCAGCGTTGTATGGTGGATTTGTTGGCACATACCTAAGAGAACTCGATCCTGCTGACATGGCCCGGATTGAGATCCCGTTGAGTGAAGTTCTACCGGCTCCTGCTGGTGGCGTTGATACTGGATTGCGACCTCCAGAGCCACCGGTTGGTATCGGTCACTATATCAAGTTCAAATGGGCTCCGGAGATCAAATGTATCGCCATTATACCCGATTTTGAAGTCAAAACTGCAGATGCAAGAGACGTTTTGCCTAAAAGTTATTCCCGAAGTGATGTGGTGAGGATATCGATACATGATCTATTTTCAAATACTGATACAAACTAGACATACAACCTACAACGTATAACACTTCTCCCAGTCGCTCTAAGTCAATCACCACCAGATCCAGAACTCATATACGAAGCCATGCGAGATAAGATCCATCAACCCTATCGTAAAGGTCTGATACCTGGTCTATCAGAAGTCATAGAATCAATCTCTCCAAAATCACATCCTGGATTACTAGGAATATGTCTCTCAGGTGCCGGGCCAACTATTTTAGCATTGGCAACCGAGAATTTCGACCATATTGCAGATAGCATCGTCAAGGTTTTGGCGAAACAGCTAGTAGGGGGAAAGCCGGTCACTTGTGAGTGGAAATTGTTACAACCCGCACAAGATGGTGCAACTGTAGCGACCACCAATGGTTGAGAAATCTTGGACCCAGTCTGCAGCGCTACGACTTCTGCAGCTCAAATACTGGTTGTGGTCTAGATATCGGGTAGACTGCTATTTTGGAGTTGTTCATATGGATGAAATGTCTTTATGGTCTTGTCATATTGGGGGTTGGAAGCTATGCCACCGGAACCAGCCAGATGCTTGTCTTGATTGAGAAGACAATACATACTTACAATAGACTGTCTCCTCTAAAATAGACAGCCTTTCCGTTATATGTTTTCTGAAGCTCAAGCGATGTTCATATATGTTTCTTGTATGCTTTGCTCGTCAGCCAGTTTGTCAAAGAGCTTATCTAACTGCATTTGGGCCTCTGGACTAATGGTTTCCACCATGAGATCAGGTTTAGGGACCCAAACGAGGTCCTGACTTTTTGGCTTTATCCCAAGAGATGCAGACATCGCATCAGCCACTGCTGCTACTTCGTTGATCTCGGTAAACACAAATGCTTCGTCTTCTTCAACCTCGACATCACTTGCTCCAGCTTCAATCGCAGTATCCAGAATCGATTCTTCGTTCCAGTTGATGCCCTCCTGTTTCTCGAATGTGACCTTGCCTTTGCGATCAAACATGAATGACACTGTTGTAGCTGTTGCACCGGATTTGTTGATTCCCTCGTTCACGTCCTGTAGCAAGCGCTTTTTGTTGTCTGTTTGACACTCGAATATACCAGCTATATTGGACTCGGTGAATAAGAACTCGATGTTGACATTCTCTAAGGCTTGTCCACTTGCTGAAATACCTTGACCTCGAGATATGGCTGCTTCAATGGCAGCTTTCGGCATGCCAGATCGCTTTGCACTGGCAATCAGACCGGGCAACGCGGGATTGAAAGCTGGATCAGGTCCGCCAGCTGTGATAGTTAGCGAGTCTGCTTCGGACAAAAGGTTCTCCATCTCACTTCTAGATGCCCGAGCCATATCTCGAGCCAAGATTGACCTGACATCACCTTTCCGCGCATCTGCTTTGCCCTTGTCATGTTTGATTTTGGACCATCTGCTATGACCAGATGCTGCTACACTAGAGCCAGAGAAAGATCGGAAGAGATGATTGTGTCGTAGCAGCTGCTGTGCAGCTCTAACACACTTGTACGACATACAGAAGACTGTGTTGTTTGGTGTTTAAGAAGAACAAACTATTTCTTGCAGGAAGATCTTTCGAGATCACCGCATCGCCGCACGCTACCAGCCGCCAATCACATCCACACGATTCTCCTTAATCATTGCACGACTCGAAGCCTGGAGTCCTGCTACGATACACGAAGGCACAGAAAGAACTGACCCAGCTTCAATGTCCCCTACAGTACCCGACAAGCGGTCGTTGTCCATCAATCGCAAGGATGATACAAAGAAGCCGCCCAAACCAAGCACGAGCTCGGAGATCGAGCTGGATATACAGAAGCTACACTCTCTGGCCTCTGAGCAGCAGGACCAATATCTGTTCAACTTTGTGACGACGCTAGAGAAGCATATTCACAGTCAGAAGCCAGACACGCTCAAGATACAGCAAGCCGCGTTGAAGAAAGAGCTATTTCAGGTGATAACACTGCCTACGCCTGCACCATCTCGAGTCATTCGTAACACTGTAGGAAGATGCCTTGCAAGCATGTTTGTCAAAGGAGACAGAAGACTTTTGTTCGAGACAGTTACGGAGCTTGGAGAGTTGCTTGGAGCATCCAAGATCGAGAAGGACTTACGGAATAAACATGCTGCGGTACATTGCTTGGGGGAAGTCTACAAAGCTGCAGGGGACGGCGCAATCAATCTGTCCAGTGTGATATGTACAGCATTGCTGAAGCTGTACAAGAACGCATCAAACCACATAGCTATACGAGCAGCTGTGTTCAAGACACTTGGTAATATTAGTGCATCTATAGGTGGTTCCTTGGACGAGAATATTGCCCGTGATACGTGGAAACAAGCGAGGACCGCAGCATCTAGTGATCGAGGTTCATTGGTACAAATTAATGCTTGCTGGTGCTTGCAGCAATTGATCAATGGCACAGCATACTTCAACAACACTACAGACTATGATTCTCTAAAGTCGACGATCTGGAAAGTGGGTGATAACTCGGAGCCTACAGTTCGTCATGCTGCAGCTTCTTGCCTGGCAGCTATGATGATTCGAGCATATTCGGAAACAGGATCTGTTGTACCTGTACCAAAGACACCACGATTACGACGGCCGAGAAAGACGCCCACAGGTCAAGGTCTTGGAGCTGGAGATGAAGATGATGTAGATACCATGAGACTTGCATCTCCTACGTGGAAGAAGAGTGCTCTGAATCTTGAGCTCTCGCTGCAAGATATGCTTAGACAATTGTCAGCTCAATATGTACGAGCACCTACAAGCAACAAACTACGAGCAACGATAATCTCTTGTTATGCAAAGATCTTCAGAACATTCGAGCCTCACGTGGTTGAAACCAACTTTGAGTTTATCGCTGAGCATCTCTTGGTCGACCTGTTAAGCAACACTGTAATCGCCCACCACCGATATCGTTTGTTGTTGACAAGACGTTTTGTGCAAAGATTGCTTGGGGAAGTCATTGGCAGACAAATTCTTGGAGAATCGGCCCAATTGGCTTCTGCAAAGATCTTGATGAATAGCACCTTGAAGAACTACCCACAAGCTCTCAAAGAGATTCCTGAACCATCCAAAAACACATTAACAGGAGCACTGAACGCTTTGGCTTCTTTCATTCAGGCTTTGGGTCCCGCCTTTGCACCACTCTCAGATACATGCCGAGAAACACTCCTCCAAGTTCTACAGCACCCAAGTTACACAGTTCAGATTCATGCTTCATACTGTTTGCGATTATTTACCCTAGCGTGTCCACAACTGCTCCTACCTTGCGCTACTGCATGTATGAACAGCTTAACGAAAGAATTAAGCTTACTTAACACGGATCGAACGTCGGCTCGGAAGAGTGTAGGTTATGCTAATGGTTTGTCTGCTGTATTGAGCATATCAGGTCAGCAACCACTATACAGCTCTCTCGATATTGTTTCGAAAGTGCTGAAGCAAGCTACTGATCTCTTGAAGTCAAGCGTCAATGAGACACTACGTGTTTCTGGCACACAAGTACAGGTGGCATGGGTTCTTATAGGAGGACTGATGTCGCTGGGTCCAAACTTCGCCAAAGTTCACCTATCGCAGCTACTGCTCATGTGGAGAAATGCGCTTCCACGCAGTCTACCTAAGGAAAACATGGGCCAAAGAGGGACGGCAGAGCTAAGCTACCTGGTACACGTACGAGAATGCGCGCTTGGTTCAATATTGTCATTTCTAGAGTACAATAGCCGTCTGCTCACATCTGATATCTCCAAGCGTATAGCAACACTACTGCAAAACACTATTGGCTTTCTGCAAGATTTGCCACCAGTCAAGGAAGACACAGATCTTGCATCCAAGATCACTCCCTCCTTGCAGCTTTACGATTTGGTACAAATGGTCCGGCGACGTGTCTTTCAATGTCTTACTAGGCTGGCTACTAAAAGTCCGCATACAAGCAAGGAGATACTTTCACAACCTGGTCTTCTTTCTTTTTCCATGTCTTGCTTTGCGGAGCCTGAAAGTTATGCCAAAGGCTCGCTAGGTGTAGCTATTGCGAACTCGGCCAATTTTGACGGCATTTGGAATGTTGCAGACAATGTAGGGTTTGGCATATCTGGTGCAATGCGTGGCTTGGAAATCAAGGAGCTCCCAGGTGAACAAGAATCAGGATCCAAATCGCAATGGCACCATCAACATGAGGCTACAGGAAGTGTCGATTCGCTGCTACTGTCTCCTATATGTGGCGCTAGAGAACATGACTCAATTTACATGCATCTGGTTGATCGAAAAGGGGTTGAAGAACTTCCTGATCCACCCGCAACAGAAGTTGTAAATTCAGCCATTGCGTTCTTCGCAATAGCTCTTCCATTGCAAGTACCTCAAGTTCAAGAGAGCTCGTTAGAACAACTATCAATGTACCTAACAGCAAAGAGTCATCTTCGAGATCCTGGACGTAAAGCAGCAGTAACCATAAATATCGTCCTGGCACTTCTAAATACTCTGAAGGTAAGCTCTGCAGAAACCAGCGCCACTGCTGGCACCTTGAAGCATCCTGCAGTAGAAAAGTGCATGGACGACTTACTTCGAACTCTCATCATTGATGCGGACAAATTTGTGCGGAACGCTGCTTATGAGGCTCTTGGTAGACTATGCAACGGAGCAGGCACAGCTCTTACTGCCACTGTAATCAACAGTCTGGTCGAAACAATTGTATCGAATCGAGAGCCAAATGCTCGTGCAGGCTGTGCCATGGCTCTGGCATCCATACACGCAAGTGTAGGAGGTATGGCAGCAGGGTTTCATTTGCGCAAAATTCATGCCATATTGATGTCTTTGTGTAGTGATCCACATCCGACAGTCCATTTCTGGGCAATAGAAGCTCTTGCACGACTCGCTGAATCAGCTGGCCTAACGTTCTCGAGCTACATGGGCAGTACATTGGGTCTACTAGCTCAGCTTTGGATATCGGATTCTCATTGTGAAGAAGCCGACGCAATTGGCACGTCCAACACTGAGCTTGAGCTACCTACACCGGCAGTAATAGCACATACTATAGCCTCTCTTATTAATGTCCTAGGGCCTGATTTGCAGGACATGAATAAACACAGAGACTTGATCTTTACCTTGGTGAAGCAGTTTGACCGCGATGACAATCCCATGGTACAGGCCCAGGCACTTCAGTGTTGGCAACACATATACCTGTACGCTGCATCACGGGTTGACTTCACACGATATGTTCGACAGCTGCAGAAAGGCCTTGCAAATGCTGATCTTGATGTGCACAACGCTGCCGTGGATGGTCTATATCGACTCATGCAGAGAGACGCACAAAGAACTCTTGACAATGCTGAAGAAGGGCTTGATGATCAGATCTGGGCTTCGCTAGATAAGATGGAAGATCATCAGGGTATTCGCAATATTATCGAGGCATGGCTAAATCAGACATGTCTTGACCAGCCGGCACAATGGATAGCGAAATGTCAAGAGGTTCTGACGCGTACTGTTACGAGAACAAATGATGCTCCTAGAGCGGATGGAAATGGAGAAGATAAGGGAGAACAGAACACCGCTCCGAACATGCAAGATGAAGAGGTAGCAGGCTTCAATGTTGGAGACTCCAAGGACGATGCAGCGAACGGTGGAGTTGTTGGTCAAGAACTTCTTCGATGGCAGATACGTACTTTTGCACTAGAGTGTCTAAGTTCTGTATTTGCAAATTGCAGTAAAGAACTACAAACGAACTCAGAATCCCTTGCCGGAGCTGTCCTACAGGCGAAGCTTGCTGATATCATTCGTATGGCTTTCCTGGCCTCGACGTCGTCTGTTGTCGAACTAAGAATTGGAGGATTGAAACTGATAAATCAAGTGCTCGTGGTATGTGAATCAAATGATATAGCTTTATCTGCGACTGATATCAACACAGACATTTGGCAAAACACCTGATCCAGACTTCTCTGAAGCGCTTCTGCTAGAGCAATACCAAGCACAGATTAGTTCGGCATTGACACCAGCTTTCGGTGCTGATTCTTCTCCAGAGCTAGCCTCGGCAGCTGTCAATGTCTGCGCCACGTTCATTTCCACTGGACTTGTCACAGATGTGGATCGTATGGGAAGGATTCTTAAACTACTCGTTGCAGCTTTGACTAGCTTTACAGGTGAGCCGCTGCGCCGTTTAGAGATTACAACTAACTAGTGGTAGTTGAAAAGGAGGATCCGTCAATAGGAGATCTTAAAGGACTGGGCTCTAACGCACAGCGCATGATAAAAATGGCGGTCTTGTCTGCTTGGGCTGATCTACAAATTGCGAGCACCGAACATGAATATCTCGTAGATGTCGTCAAGCCACACGTGACCAAATTGACTCCTCTATGGCTGTCATCTTTACAAGACTTTGCTCGATTACGATTCGAACCTGATATATCCAGTTCTATGGGCGCAGGTCTTGATGACCCATTGGACACAGTATACGCAGCATTGAACAGACAGACGTTGTTACGAGTCAGTATACCTAAAAATTTGTTGTAGTGTACGCAAGCTGATAGTAACAGTTTTATCAAGACAAATGGTTAACGTTGCTCGAGGCCATTGCAAGTCTAGTTGACCAAGACAGCGGGTTCGTATTTGATGCACTGGACGGTAAAAATGAACCCAAGCAAATAAATGGAGGGCCTACTAAGGCTCAAGATATCAACTACCGTGATGAGCCCGTGGCCTTCTTCTTTGTGCTGTATGGTCTCGCTTTCGAGGCTCTCGTCACCAGGCCAAACAACAACAATAATGACGATCAAGATCAAACTCTCGATATACTTGTGGCATTGAAGAAGATTCTACGGCCATCAGTGGCTGGTCATGCGATATATCAGGACGTCGTCTTCTCTGAGACAATGGAGGTCTTTGATCGACTAGCGCAAACCGAAGCACTTCCAGTCCAATCGGCCATTGTTGAAATTACGAGGAACCTCTGTTTATCTCATCCTTCTGCAGATGAAGATGCTAATAACGAGCATTTATCTGAGGATATTGAACAATTGTTCGAGCTCACCCGAATTATCGTCTTGGTCCTGGCTGGGGTGCTACCTAACCTTGGCGAGAAGCCTTCAACTGTTCGATCACACATCTCTGATGAGACAGTAAACCTCATAGCTGTATCTTTATCAGCACTGGTTGACGCGGCTGATGTGTTTCCGAGCGTCATTCGGACAGATTTGCATGCCTGTATCATTCATATATTTACCACGATTCTAGGCACAGGAGCATGTCAAACCATTGTGGTACCTCGAGTTTTGCCAATCTTCAAGCGATTTGTTCAGAATCTATCAGAAGATATAGAAGAAGATGACACAAGCAACAACGCTCCCCCTGACCAGCTACGAGTTTGCATTGTCAGAATACGTTCGATCTTGCTGAACGCTCAGCGCCGGGAAAGCGATGCTAGTTTACAATGTGCACGAAATACGCTTCTATCAATCGTCATTATCCTGACATCTGGGGGCTCAGGAATACCTCCTAACGATCCGATGATTCCAAGCGTTCTGTCGGACCTTCTCGACTGTCTCTCTGATCTTGGTCTCGGAAGGGTTGCTGCAAATTGTAGCAGAGGTTTACTATTGTCTGATCAGAAGTTGCCAATATCACAATCCATAGCATCGTATCTGTTGCCACGACTACTTTTCTTCCTCCTTGATCCAGAACAAGCAGATCCAGACAGTGCAAAGCCAATGGTATTCAATGCACTGTTGTCCTTCCTAGCAACTCTACCTCCAGATACAGAACGACGGACCTCTCTTGTTTGTATTTTGTTGCCCGTTTTGCTTGCACGGGCAGAAGCTGGTGGCCCAGAAAGCTATGCAGATCTATCTGCAAGGCTTCTCGCTATTGCTGCATCAGATCAAAAGGTTTTCAGGTCTATTGTAAACTCTCTGACTCCTGAGCAGAGGACTCTGACAGAAGAGATTCTTCGTGCCGGCGGTGTAGGAAGAAACGTAGGTGTAAGCAGCAGTGCTGGAAAGGAGGAGCCTACCATCGCATTAAAGATGAATTTTGGTTGACCACACCATTGCTCTGTTCAGTTAGCATTCTATAATCGGGTTGGCTCTGGCATCCTAAAGGATTACAATAACGTATGAAATGGTTATCAGTAGTGAACTCGTAATTTGGGCTCGTCTAGCACTGTCTAATTTCCAATGTATGCTATATTCAATGTCTGAATCCGGCCTGTAATGCAATTCTCATCATTTTCCGTGGATCTCTGATTGAATTCAAACACCGGCGTCTGTCAAGCGCTCGGCAATTATTTTCCACATCTAAACATCCTTTTCTCAGAGACTCTATCTTTTCCAGCAACAAGATTCTCCCACTCAGTTCTCCAGAGAGCGTTTGATGAAACATCCAAGCGTACCTAGACACATAAGCATGGTCAAAGAGAGCTACTAACCATGGCCACAATCACCAGTGGAGGTACACCCTCTACGAAACCTTCCACAAATCCGGATGTGATAAATAACGGACCAGCCATGCCATTCGACTCTATAGCTCCGAACTCCTCACCAACATCAGCCTTATCTCATAATGAAATCGCGCCATCCGTCTCGGAATCTACCGCCGCCGTGCACCCGGATTGCGACTCGGAAACCGACTCACTCCTCGCAGCGCTAGAATCAGAACTCGACCTCGCAGCCTCCCCCTCGTCCTCTCAATTCCCTACCCAGGATCTGACGTCAACGTCAATGTCAATACCAACAACATCCTCCATCCTCGCCGCGAGGAAAGCAGAACTCCAAGCCGCAGCCCAAGCCGCAGCCAAACCCAACCCACCACCTCGTCTCTCCCACGCTCCAGGCCCCGATTCAGGTTCAGGTTCCGGTTCAAGCTCGGTCCAAACCTCCATCGGAGGCCTCCAAACCCCACCGTCGGAGCAAGCGCTCATAAAACTCACGGCCGACGCTCCCGCAGCAGTGGTAGTCTTCTACTCTCCCGCTTTCCCCGTGAGCATGCAGATGAAGGGTCTTGTGGAGGAACTGGCTCGCGAGTATGCGGTCCGCCGTACCACATCGTCTTCGTCGCGGCAGCGGCAGGGACAGGATGATTATGAGAGCTCTGGAGTAGCAGGGGTGGGCGGGACGCTCTTCCTTGCTGCGAGGGCGGAAAGGTGTGAATGGGTTGCTCGACGGCTTGGGATCCGTGCTCTGCCGGTTGTTGTGGGTTATGTTGGAGGTGTTGAGGTGGGTAGGATACTGGGGTTTGATGGGGTGCAGGGTGGTGCTGAGGGGGCGAGCTGGCAGGGCGTTGGGTGGACGGTGGGACGGTGGAGTATGGAGAGGAGAGGAGGGACTATTAGCTTTGGAGGTAGTGGGGATGATGGAAGCGTGCTGGGTAGGGATTGGGAAAGTTGGGTTGGTGGTGATAGGTTTGGGAGAGGCGGGCGAGGTAGAGTCGGCAGGGATGAGGATGATTTTGAGGAGAGGGAGGCAAGAAAGGCTAGGGGTTATGTCGGTGGCGGTGGAGGTGATGGGAGTGGGAGATTGAAGATTGGTGCTAGTAAGATTAGAAGGGGTGTTGGTGCCGATGATGAGGATGATGAATGGGATTAGAGAGACAAGTGGTAGGTGTCATATCGATGTGTCGAAACAGAGAGCTTGTTTCTACAATGTCCATGCTTATGTTGCTCCGATATATATCAAGCAGCATCAGAGCTAGAAGTTGACAAGAATTATGCTGGATTGGTGAGGTTCGCTCAGTGTGAGCTCACCTTCGAAAACAAGTATTTACTCCATACAAGAAATCCCATATAGACTTCTTGAAGAACAGCCTAACGGCCCAACATGCCTTTGTATTGATATCCCTTCGCTTGCAAATAACTCAATGGCTTCCTGATAAAAGTTCGCAGGAGTAGTCTGAGGTCAAACACTAGCCATCCCGTTCGTCAGGTAATAGATGCCTCCGAAAAAATTACTACTATCAGCTGAAAGCTAATTCCATCAAAATCGTTCTATTGTACATGTATGCTTCACAAGAACAAATCTTCGTTGTTGTCAACTTGAAGAGCCGAACATGAGCTATCGGTCTAACTCGCTTGACCCAGTCCAAAAACTCAACGACGAGCACGCGTTCAAGATTATATAGCCACATTCTTCATCTCATCGAAACCTGCCACGCCAAGCCCAGCCATTGACTCATCAACAGGACCATGATTCGTTTCGACATTCGCCTCCTCATCTGCTTGAGCAGTAAGAGAGTCGATCAGATTTCGCTCCTTTGTTTCAGCAGCTGGAATCATTGGTGTCGGGACTTCAATCAGCTTTTCGGGCTTTCCAGGATTAAGACTTGAGCCATTCTGCAGCATGTTGCTTCGGCCGGAGGAGGTTTCAGACGTTGATGCTGCTGCTGGTTTCGCTGGCTCTTCAGGAACCTGGCTTAGAGGACTTGAAATACCAACAGCACCTAGACGAGGACTTTGGGTACCAAGTCCACGACCGGGAAATCTATTCGGAGACCGGCCGCGTTCTTCTGTCGGACTACCATATGGAGATCCTCTCTTTTGGCTTGAAGGCATACCAGTTGCAGCCTTCTTCTTCCTCTGTCTTCCATATTTCTGGTCAACTCTCCAGCGCAGAATATCGAGGTATCCGGGTTCGACTGTCTGTTGCTTGAATTCTCGCAGCTTGAGCTCTCCACTCTCT
>JGI20283J13201_100040_pt1 | contig 37990 bp, 40 predicted proteins | sample Plalitdecfosmids_FD_13201 | JGI IMG/M metagenome (IMG submission 13201)
TGGACATCGCGCCCAGCAGCCCGCGCCTGGCCCAGGTCACCTCCGCCGGCCTCAAGACCAAGTCATCCCCCGGCGGTTCCAGCTGGCAGAGTCTGGCGCGCGGCGCAGACTCCATCGAGGCGGACTACCTGAACGGCGAGATCGTCTGGCTCGGTCGCCTGCACGGCGTCCCAACCCCGGTGAACGACTACTTCGTCCGCCTCGCCCAGCGCATGGTCCGCGAGCGCCAACCCGCCGGCGCCTTCGCCATGGAAACGGTGCTTAAGGACCTCGCCGACGTTCTCGGAGACTAGGCCAGCGGGCGTCCGCCGGGGATGAAGATCTTCGCCGCCGTGTCATGGAACATGGCCCTGCGCTGGGCCAGCGACAGGCTGGCGGCGGAGTCCATCGCGACCTTCACGAAGTCGGCGTAGTTCCCCTCGGTGTTGCCCACGTCCGAGCCCCAGACGAACTGTTCGGCGCCGTAGTTGCCCACTGCGTAGTTCACGAACCCGTCGAGGGGGACCTGGCCTGCCTTCAGCTGATTGATCAGGTAGGTCGTGTATTTGTAATAGACGTTCCTGTGCTTCCTCAGCGCCAGGTGCTCCGGACTGAGCCCGAAGGTCGAGTCGGCAAGCGGCTCGGGAAAGCCCACGTGATCCAGCACGATGTTGACCCGCCGGTAGCGCTCGGCCAACTCGCCGATCCGCTTCATGGCCAGCGGCAGGGCAGCCTTGTTGTCCGACCGGGTCGGCATCAGCACCACGACCAGGCCCAGCCTGTCGGCGGCTTCCCAGGCGCCATGCGCGGCGGGCGTCAGGAAGGTGAACTCGCCTGAAGGCTCCGGCGCCCCTGAGAACCGCACACCGGCGATCCTGTTCTCCTTGGCCATCGTCCCCAGCGCGGCCGGCGTGCCCGGATCGGTCGGCGCCAAGATGACGATGGAGGTGAACCGGGGGTTGGCCGCGGCGACATCCAGCAGGTAGCGGTCGTCGGTGAAGTAGGTGGTGTTGTACTGGACCCCGCAGCCGGCCTCGACACCGTTCTCGTCCCAGTCGCGCAGGATGATGTCAGGCGTCATCGGACGCTTGGCCACCTTCTCGCGGGCGGTTTCCGACGCATCGGGCCGCAACGGATATCTGGCCGTGTCGCTCGTGTAGACGTGGGTATGGGCGTCATAGAGCTTGAACGGCGCCAGGCTCTTGGCGAGAGCCGCATCCGACAGAGAGGCCGCAGCCAGCCCTGAAATCGAAGAGGCGATGAACGCGCGGCGATGGATCATCTGGCGGATCCTTCCTGGCTGATTGGCAGGGTGAAATCGACTCAAGCGAATACAACGGTCAGGCTTTCGATGGACCGCGGCGCGCACGATGTCGATAGGGGTCGCCGCCGCGGCGCGACCGCTTCAGGGCTTGCCCGCGCCGGGGCCGAGATGCCGGTGCACGGCCTCTTCGAGCCGACCGTAGCATTCGCACGAGCCGGCCTCGACAGCGCCCCGGTCCAGGATGCGGATCTTGCCGCGGCTGTAGGCGATCAACTTGCGCTCGGCCAGTTCGCGCGCCAGCGCCGTGACGGTTGTCCGCTGTGTGCCCAGCATGATCGACAGATGCTCCTGGGTCAGCGGAAGCGTGTCGGACCCGAGCCGGTCCTGGGTCATCAGGAGCCAGCGGCACAGGCGCGAGCGCGCCGGATGCAGCGTGTTGCAGGCGACGGCCAGGGCCGACTGCACCAGCGTCGCCTGGGCATGCTCGACGATGGTCTTCACCACGTCCGGGCTCTCGGCGGCGCGCCGGGCCAGGGCCTCGATGGGCAGCCGCCAGCAATCTCCACTGACCTGCACCTCCATCTTCTCGTAGGCGTAGGACGAGCCGAGCGCATGCAGGAAGCCGTAGCCGCTTTCCCGTCCGATCGTGCGGCTCTCCACCTGCTCGCCGTTCGACATCACCACGATCACCGAGAGGATGCAGGTGCGAGGCAGGTAGACCCAAGCCAGCCGGTCGCCGCCCTGGCTCAGCACATCGCCGCGCTCGAGGCTGCGCGCCTGCAGGACGGGTTCCAGCGCCGCAAGGTCGCCTGGACGCAGGGAATCCAGGAAGTGGTTCGAGAACGCCATTATGCTGGAACACCAAGCCGCCTATCCGGTTCACCCCGCGGTGATGGGCCGGCCTCTGGCGCGCAGGTTTTCGGGAACCCCTGGGGCCGCCGCTCGTCCTTCAGCGCGGAGGATGGAAAGCATGAGCCAAGAGGTTTCCGGCGACGCGCCCGGCGGGGTCGGGCTGCTGATCGTCGACATGGTCAATGACCTGCAGTTCGCGGGCTCGCACCAGCTGCGCGCCGCGGCCCTCGATGTCGCGCACACCCTGCGCCGGCTGCGTGACGAGGCCGACCGGCTCGGTGTTCCGGTGATCTATGTGAACGACAACTATGGCCAATGGCTTTCCGATCGCGCCGCCATCGTCGATCACTGCCGGACCGCAAGCCCGCAGAGCGCGCAGCTCATCGATCTGGTTGGCCCGCGCGATCAGGACTACTTCGTGGTCAAGCCGCAGTTCTCGGGCTTCTACGCCACCAACCTGCCGGCCGTCCTGCCGCGGCTCGGGGTCAACCGGCTGGTGCTGGGCGGGGTGGCCGCCGACATCTGCGTGCTGTTCACCGCCGCCGATGCTCACATGCGCGAATACGGCCTGTGGGTCCCCGCCGACGCCATCGGCAGCGACCGGGACGAGCACAAGGACTGGGCTCTGGGCATCATGGACAAGAGCATGAGCGCCGAGACCCGGCCCACCACCAGCCTTTCCCTCCAAGCCTGGATGGCCGGGGCCCAGCAGTCCTAGTCGCCGGTCTGACTGTGCGGCGCGTCCACCGGCTTGCTCTCGGGCGAGCCCTTCTCCCGCAGGAAGATTCCCAGCACGATCAGCACGGCGGTGGACAGAAACTCGCTCTGCCAGTTCTGGAACGACTCGAACCACAGCTGCGGCTGCGCGAGATATTCGAAGAGACCCAGCGGGACCTGATGATTCGCCAGGGCCTCTTCCCCGGCGGCGCGGGCGCTGTTGATCCAGTGCAGCACGAAGCTGATGGCGAAGAGGCCAAACAGCGTCAGCCCCAGGGAATGCGAATACAAGGCGAGCGCCAGCCCGCCCTTGCGCACCGGCCCTGGCGCGTCGTCCTTGGCGACGGGAGCACGGTCCTGTGGCGCGTCCTTGTCAGGGTCTTTGGACTCCGGCGAGCCGCGCTGAATCAGATAGGCGGTGAGGACCACATAGGTCCCCATCTGCAGGAACTCGCTTTCCCAGTTCTCGAACAGCGACGAGAGGAACGTCCCACTGGCCAGATAGGCGCCCAGGGTGAAGGCCAGCTGATGGTCTTCCACCCGCTCGGCGTTTTCCGTCGCCAAGCCCCCCATGATGTGGCCGCACAAGCTGGCCGCGAACAGGATCAGCAGGGCGATGGTCAGGCCGTTGTCGCGCAGGAACTTCATATCGGGGCCTCCTCGGCGGCGATCACCACGCCCTCGTTTGCGTCCAGGATGAGCGTGCCGCCCACCCCGCGTCCGTCGTGTGCGCGCACCGTCGACAGCAGAATACGCCCGGCGACCCCTTCGAACCTTGCCGGCCCGCCCGTCAGGTTCAGCGCCACCACGAGCCGCCGGCCGCCCGAGCGCCGTTCATAGGCGAAGACCTGGTCGCTGGCGGCGAGCGTTCCGTACTCGCCGAGCGTCAGCGCCGGCTCTCTCCGCCGTAGGCAAATCAGCGCCCGATGGAGATTGAGCAGGGAGGCGGGATCTTCCGCTTGCCCGGCGGCATGGGCGTTCTCCCAGCTCTCATTCAACGGCAACCACGGCTCAGCCGGGCTGAACCCCGCGTTCGCGCCACCGTCCCAAAGCATGGGCGTCCGCACCGGGTCGCGCCCCAGCCCCAGGCCCGGCATGTTGATTTCCCAGGGATCGCGGATCTGCTCGGGCGCGATATCGCCGTCGGCCATGCCCAGTTCGTCGCCCTGGTAGAGCGTCGGCGTCCCCCGCAGCGTAAGCAGCAGCATCGCAGCCACCGGCGCCTGGTCGCGGCCTACCCGCGAGGCCAGCCGCTGGCGGTCGTGATTGCCCAGCACCCAGTTCGGCCACCCGCCGTCCGGCAGCTTGGCCTCGTAGTCCTCGACCAGCGCTGCGATGCAGGCCGGCGTCCAGGCGGTGGTGATCAGGTGGAAATTGAAAGGCAGATGGAAGCCGTCCAGCGCCGCGCCATAATAGCTCATCAGGCGTTCCAGCGGCAGATAGGCCTCTCCGATCAGCACCCGTTCGCCCGGATAGCTGTCGACCAGCGCCCGCATCCGCGCGACCGCTTCATGCACCTGCGGCTGATCGAGCGAGCGGTCGCGAAGCAGCTTTTCGGTCTCCGGCATTCCCTCGCGCCAGTCCGCGTTCGACGCGTCGTCCCGCAGCGCCTCGTCCTCGATCAGGAAGTGGATGGCGTCGACGCGGAACCCGTCCACTCCCCTGTCCAGCCAGAAGCGCAGCACCTCCAGCATCGCGTCGACCACCTCCGGATTCCGCCAGTTGAGGTCCGGCTGGGAGGCCAGGAAGCCGTGGTAGTAGTACTGGCCCGTGGCCCCGTCCCAGGCCCAGCCCGAGCCGCCGAACTCCGAGACCCAGTTGTTTGGCGGACCGCCATCGGCAGACGCATCGCGCCAGACGTACCATCCCCGCTTGGGGTTGGTCCGGCTTGAGCGGCTCTCCTGGAACCATGCATGCCGGTCGGAGGTGTGATTGGGGATGTAGTCGAGGATCAGCCTCAGGCCCCGGGCGTGGACCGCCTCCACCAGCCGTTGGAAATCCTCCATGTCGCCGAACAGGGGATCGACCGCCGTATGGTCCGACACGTCGTAGCCGAAGTCGTCCATTGGCGAGCGGTAGAAGGGCGACAGCCAGACCGCGTCCACGCCCAGCTCCACCAGGTAGTCCAGCCGCGCGACGACGCCCGCCAGGTCCCCCACCCCGTCGCCGTTGGAGTCCTGAAACGAGCGTGGATATATCTGATAGACGATGCTGCTCCGCCACCAGGGCTCGATCGAGGGGGACGTGGGACAGATCGCTTCTCGGGTCATTTTCGGCTTCGTCTGGGGCGTGGCTAGAACCGGTCTGCAGAGCGTCCGTTCCACAGCGGCGCTAGATGGACAGCCTCCGGCCCGCGGCGCGGGCGGCCAAGACGCGGCCGACCGGTCGATCCGACCTTGACCAGAACCAGCCCTGCGACCGCGCGTTGCTCTCCGCGAAGGAGAACTCACATGGCTGACGAACGCGAAGGTCAAGACATCGACATGGACAAGACCGGTAAGCCGGGCGACCTGCAGAGCCCCGGACGGGAACTCAACGCCGCCCAGCCTCTGGTGCGCGAGGGCGACAAGAACGCCGGCGCCGACCGCTATCCCGACGCCCCGGAAGGCCGGAGCTTCGAGCCCAAGGTGCGCAATGAGACGGCGCCCGACCCCCATGACAAGCTCGGCCCGGCCGGCGATCCGGCCGAAGGGCGTCGCTGAGCCAGCTTGGCCAAGGACTTTCGATGGCCTGGAACCACGCTCGCGATCCCGAATTCCGCAGCCATCCAAGGAGTTGACCGATGGCAGATGCAAAACAGACCGGAACCAACGCGCAGGATTCCGCACCCGGCGTGAACGATGGCGCCAGCAGCGACGCCGCCGCGAAGGTCCCGTACAAGCCGCAGGGCCGCATGACGATGCTTATCGTCCTGGCGCTGCTCGTCCTGGTCGCGGTCGTCGTCGCTGTCGCGAAGCCCGAGGGGACCAGCCGCGAAGGCTCGCCCTCGGCTGTGGCGCCCGACGCCCAGGCCGTGGCCTCCTCACCGTCCACGACGCCTGAAGTCGCCGGCGGCGGGCCCGCCGGGCAGGCGCCCAGCTACGGCCAACCAGGCGGCGTCGGCCAGACGGAGGTCTATTCCGCACCCGGCAAGACCATCGGCGGCAGCGACGACGCCCCCGGCCGCGAAGGCCCCAACAGCGCCAGCGAAGTGAGGTAGCGCACGTGCAGCCCTATCTCGCCCCGCTGATCCTGCTGGCCGTGGCCGCCTGCAACTCCGGCGACACGCGCCCGGGGCCGGACTCCGCAGCTGCGCCCGAGGCCGCTACGCGTCCGGAGACTCCCACGGCCACCGTCGATCCCAGCGGCTCGGCGCCGCCCCAACCCAGCCCCAACGGCGGGGACACGCCCCTGGGCGCGGCGGGTTACGCAGGGACGGCGCCTGGCCAGCAGCCCGCTCCGCCGTCCGGCAAGTAACCGGCTGTCCGAACGGAACCGCGGCGCTTCAGCGCTCTTCATACGGAGGGCATGGAGGAGTTGGGATGAGCATCGCCGCAGACGCACAGGAAAAGGTCGCCGCCACACTGAATGCGGAGGGGCGCGACTGGGGTCATTTAGCCATGGGCGCAGCACTGTGCCTGGCGGTGGTCGGCGTCACGACGGCCCTTTCGGTCGCCAGGCCGCAGGCCCCGGCGCCTGGTGCGGAGCCGTCACGTAAGCCTCTGGTGCGGGCGCTTTGGCCTTCGCTCACCTCCGTCACCACCTTCGCTGCCCTGCGCCTCTGGAACGCGCCGGCAAGCTCGAAGCGCACCGGAGCGCTTGGCCTCTGGGGCCTGCTGCAGGCCGCCAACGCGGCGCTGATGCTCTGGCCGCCACGGCGACGTGAAACCCAGATCGCCTCGGCCCTGGCCACCGCCGCCCTTACCGCGGCCTGCGCGCGCCAGGCGGCCTCCGTCGACGGCCGGGCCGCTGGAATGCTCGCCCCCTCGGGCTTCGCCGGCCTTGCCGCCCTGATCGCCGACCCGCAGGCCTGAGCGGAACTGATCGACGTCTTGCGGATTCGCCTCGAACACAGGGAGACGACCATGTCCAAACGCGAACTCATCGAACCCAACGAGGGCGACAAGCGCTATGTCCGCCGCGACGACCAGGGCCGCTTCAGCGAGTCCGTCGACGTCGGCAAGTCCTCGGCCGCCGACCAGCGCCAGCACGCCAAGACGCCATCGAAGCCCGGCCAAGGCGACCGTGGGGACCGGCAGAAGCATTAGCCCGGTACGCATCGGCACGGCCGGCTGGTCTGTTGCGCCCGCGGCGGATGCATTTCCCGCCGCGGGATCGCACCTCGAACGTTACGCCACGCGGCTGGCCTGCGCCGAGATCGACTCCAGCTTCTACCACCCCCACAGGGCCCAGACCTACGCACGCTGGGCGGCGAGCACCCCGCCGAACTTCCGGTTCGCCGTAAAGGCGCCGCGCGCCATCACTCACGAAGCGCGCCTGACCGCCGTCGAACAACCGCTGGAGGCCTTCCTGGCCGCGGTCGCCGAGCTCGGTGAAAAGCTCGGCCCGATCCTGATCCAGCTTCCCCCAAGCCTCGCTTTCGACCGCCCTGTCGTGGACGCCTTCCTGCAGGCCCTGAGGGTGAGGGTCTCCGGCCCAGTCGTCCTTGAGCCGCGGCATCTGAGCTGGTTCGAGCCGGAGCCGGACGCCCTGCTTTCCGACTACGCCATCGCCCGCGTCGCGGCCGATCCGGCTCGCTGTCCTCAAGCCGCCGAACCCGGTGGCTGGGTGGGCTTGCGCTACTGGCGTCTGCACGGCTCGCCGAAGATGTACGCCACCCCCTATGGCCCCGACCGGCTTCAGCCGCTCGCAGAAACCCTCGACCCTGACGACTGGTGCATCTTCGACAACACCCTTTCCGGCGCCGCCATCAAGGACGCCCTGGACCTCCAGCGAATGGTTGGCGATCGCCCCAAACCGGACGAGGAATAAGGTGACCAGATCGGCAGGATCTTGCGCTGCCGGCGTGTCCGCTACGCGATCCCTGTTGAGGTCCTGAAGGCCGCACGGCAAAGACATCGCGGGCGCGTTCATCGCCCCGGCCCAGAAGGATCAAACCCAATGCAAGTCGCAGTTCTCGGCGCGAGCGGCCGGGCAGGCTCGGAAATCGTCAAGGAGCTCGTCGCGCGCGGGCATCAGGTCATCGCCATCGCGCGCAATCCAGAGGCGATCCCGGCGCTTCCCGGCGTGACCGCCCGGGCCGGCGACGTCACGCAGCCGCAGACCTTGGTCGAACTCATCGGCGGCGCAGACGCCGTGGTCACCGCCACCCCCTTCCGGGTGACGGCGGGCGCCCTGCTCTCGGCTCTGAAGGCCGCGGGCGTCGGCCGCCTGCTGGTTACCGGAGGGGCGTCCAGCCTCAGGAACGCCCAGGGCCAGCGCCTCATCGACACCGACGCCATCCCCGAAAGCTGGAAACCGATGGTGACGCCGGCCATAACATTCCTCGATGACCTGAAGCAGGAGCAGGACATCGACTGGGTGTACTTTTCCCCCGCCTTCAACTTCGTCGTGGGGCCGCGCACCGGCCAGTTCCGGCTGGGCGACGACCAGTTGATCGTCGACGCCTCCGGCGACAGCAGGATCAGTTTCGCCGACTTCGCCATCGCCATGGTCGACGAGATCGAGGGCCAGTCGCGGCATAGGCAGCGGTTCACGATTGGCTACTAGACAGCACGCCGCCGGGGCGGGGATGTCCCGCGCCATGACGCTCCTGTTCGCCATCGGCGGGGGCGCGGCGGTCGGAAACCTCTATTGGGCGCAGCCTCTGCTGGCCGAGATCGGCGCGTCACTGCACGCGCCGGCCGGCCGTGCGAGCCTGCTCGTCACCGTGACCCAGATCGGTTACGCGACCGGCATCCTGCTGATCGTGCCGCTTGGCGACGTCCTGGACCGCCGCCGCCTGATCCCGGCGCTCATGGTCTGCGCCGCCGTCGCGCTGGCGTTCTGCGCCGTGGCCCAGACGTTCGAGGCCTTGCTGTTGAGCCTCATAGCGCTGGGCTTGAGCACCGTTTCCGGCCAGCTTCTGTCGCCGCTATCGGGAGACCTCGCGCGCGACGACCAGCGCGGCCACGTGGTGGGAACGGTCGGCGCGGGCCTCCTCACCGGCATCCTGCTGTCGCGCACCTTGAGCGGCCTGATCGCCGAGGCCTTCGGCTGGCGGATCGTCTACGCCATGGCCTCCTGCAGCGCGCTGGTTCTGGCGGCCTCCTTCTGGCGCTTGCTGCCGACCCTGCCGCCCCCGTCGAAGATCCCCTACGGCCAGCTTCTGGGCTCGATCTTCGTGATCGTGCGCCGGCATCGCCGTGTGCAGGCCATCCTGGCGACCGGCGCGCTGGCCTTCGGCGTCTTCACGATGTTCTGGACCGGGCTCAGCCTGCTGCTCAGCTCGCCGCCGTTCTCCTATCCCGTCGCCAAGATCGGTCTGGTCGGTCTGGCTGGCCTGGCCGGCGCGGTGGCCGCGACCCGGGCCGGCCGCCTGCATGACCGGGGATGGTCGCGCACTGCGACCGGAGCGGTCCTGGTCCTGGCGCTGTTCGCCCTGCTGCTGTCATGGCTCGGCGGATCGTCCATATGGCTGCTGCTCGCCGCCATCGTGGTGCTCGACATCGCGATCCAGGCGCTGAGCCTGCTCAACAAGTCGCAGCTGTTCGACGTGGACCCGACCGCGCGATCGCGCCTGAACACCGCCTTCGTCGTCTGCAATTTCACTGGAGGCGCCTGCGGCTCGGCCATGACCGGCTTCCTTTGGCATCGGGGCGGCTGGACCGCCCTCATGCTCGCCTGCGGCGTCGCGATCTCCCTGGCCCTCTGCATCTGGATCGGCCAGTTCGCCTTTCGTCGTGCTGCGGGCAGGCGATCCGGGCCCTGAGTTCTCCGGTCCACTCATCTAGCTAGTCGTCAGGAACCCGCGCCCAGGCGCCGCCCTGGTAGATCACCGCGCGGTCGGTGAGATCGAGCGGCGGCAACCTTGCTTCCAGCGCTTTGCGGTAGTCCTCGGCGCTGTCTTGCGGGTGGTAGCCGATGTGCGCGGCGCCGGTGTTGTCCCACCACGACAGCGCATTGGCCGAGGCTCCGAACACGATCGAATGCCCCACCACCGGGGCGGTCAGGCAAGCGCGCACCAGCCGCTCCAGGTCGCCATAGCTCAGCCAGGTCGCCAGGGCTCGCAGATCGCGTGGCGCCTTCATGCAGGACCCGATCCGCAAGGCCGCGGTCTCCATCCCATAGCGATCGAACCAGAGACGCGACAGGTTCTCGCCCCAGGTCTTGGTCACTCCGTAGAGCGAATCCGGCCGCGTGGGCTGCGCCGCGGAGATCACCTCGTCGGTGCGATAGAACCCGGTAGCATGGTTGGAACTGGCGTAGACGATCCGCTTCACCCCGTGCCTTCGGGCCGCCTTGTAGAGATTGTAGACGCCCACGACGTTGGCCCCGAGCAGGGCCTCCCAGTCGTCGCGCATGATCCCGCCGAAGTGGGCCACAGCGTCGACGCCCTCCATCATGGCGTCGACGGCGGCGGCGTCCTCCAGGTCGGCCTGGACCAGCTCCTCGCCTTCCCCCGCCCCGAGATCGGCTAGGTCGGTGACCCGCAAGGTCTCGCACAAGTCCTTCAACTTTGGCCGCAGCGAGCCGCCCAGCGCGCCCGCCGCCCCGGTCAGCAGGATCCGTCGGTACCGCTTCATGCCGCGCCCTTTCCCAGATAGCTCGCGTCCAGCTCGCCGATGGTCGTGCAGCCCATGGTCGCCATGGCCAGGTGCATCTCCTGCTGCAGGATGGCGATGGCGCGCGCCACGCCCGCCTGCCCGAACGCCGCCACCGCGTAGAGGGCCGCCCTGCCGATGAAGGCGAAGTCGGCGCCCAGGCACAGGGCGGCCACGATGTCCGAGCCGCGCATGATGCCGCCGTCGAACATCACCGGGATACGCCCCGCCACCGCCGCGGCCACCGCCGGCAGCGCCACGATGGAGGCCGGCGCCCTGTCGAACTGCCGCCCGCCGTGGTTGGAGACGATGATCCCGTCGGCGCCGGCGGCCACCGCGAGCTTCGCATCCTCCGGCGAAAGCACGCCCTTCAGCACCAGCCTGCCCTTCCACTGCTCGCGGATCTGCGCCAGCGTGTCCCAGGTCTGCACGGCGAACGACTGCGAAGCGAAGGTCCCGGCCACCTCGATGGGGTTCGCCCCCTTCGGCGCATAGGCCTGCCAGTTCTCCAGGTATGGAATGCCGGTCTTCAGGTATCCGGCCAGCCACGCCGGGTGACGGAGGGCTTCGACCTTCGCCGGAAGCGTCGGATTGTACGGCCTTATCCAGCCGCTTTTGATGTCGCGCTCGCGCTTCGAATAGATCGGCACATCGATGGTCACCACCAGCGTCGGCAGGCCTGCATCCGCCGTCTTGGAGATCAGGTCGCGGCGGATCGAGACGTCCTTCGGGATGTAGATCTGGTACCAGGCATCGGGCGCGACCTCGGCGACCCGGGCGATGGAGGCGTTGCTCGCCCCTGACAGCACGAAGGGCAGCCCGGCCTCATGGGCCGCCCGCGCCAGCATCAGGTCCGCGCCGGGCCGGGTGATCGCCGTCATCCCCATGGGCGCGATCCCGAACGGCGCCGGATGGGTCCGCCCGAGCAGCGCCGTGCTCTGGTCGATCTTGGAGACGTCTCGCAGGTAGCGCGGCGTGATCTGCAGGTCTCCGAACGCCGCGCGGTTACGGACCACGCAGGTCTCGTCCTCCGCCCCGCCCTCGATGTAGTCGAAGATGATCCGCGGCAGCCTGCGTCGCGCCTGCCCCTTCAGGTCGTAGGTGCTGATCGCCTTCTCGGGCTTCATTGGCGCTCCCTCGCGTCGGCTACTGGTGAGAGAACAGCGTCTTGCCCGGCACGGGAAGCTCCGCCACCAGAACGTTGTCGCCCTCCGTGATGAACAGTCGTCGCCCGTCCGGCCCGCCGAAGGCGCAGTTTGTCGTCGCGTGGGCATGTACGCCCGGCGCGCGGATCCTCAGCAGCGGCTCGCCCCGGGCGCTGAACAGCCACACCGAACCCAGTCCCACGTGGCAAACGACGACCTGGTCCTCGTCGTCCAGGGCCAGCCCGTCCGGCCCGTTGCCGCCCGACATCTGGATGAAGACGCCGACCTTGGTCACCGTCCCGCCATCGACCAGCGGCAGGCGCCAGATCGCATTGTCCCGCGTCACCGCGAGATAGAGCATGGTCTCGGCCTTGTTCAGCACCAGGCCGTTGGGGCTCGGGATATTGCTCATCAGGGCTTCGACATGGCCGTCGGGCCGCAACCGATAGACCTTGCCGGTCGGGTCCTGCTGGCCGCTCTGTCCCTGGTCGGTGAAATAGAGGTCGCCGTTCGAGGCGAAGGTCAGGTCGTTCAGCCCCCTGAACGGCTGCAGCATGATCCGGCCAAGGATCGTCTCCAGCCTCCTGGTCGCCGGATCGAAGGCCAGGATCCCGTTCTTGGCGTCGGCGATGAACACCCGGCCGTCCTTATGGAAGGCCAGGCCGTTCGGCTCCCCGTCGTATTCCAGCTCGCAGGTCACCGCGCCTGACAGCGTCACGCGGAACAGGCGCCCCCAGGGAATGTCGACCACCCACAGGTCGCCGTTACGGTCGAAGGCCGGCCCTTCCAGATAGACCGGAACCTCCGCCCCGCGCATCTGCACGCGCAGCCACTCATTGCTGCCGGGCTTATGGAAGGTCTGAGGAATGGTCGCAAAGACCGTGGCCTCCACCGACGGCGGCGCGGCGTACATTTCGACCTCCCCCGGCGCCGGCGGCGCCCTCGTTCTTTGAATGAATCGTAGACCAGCTCCCGGCCGATTGTCTCGGCGTTCGTCGCAAAGCGCGGAAGACGCCCTGGCGGGCACGACTCCTCGCCGATCAGCGAGCCAGCGCCGCGCGACGCCGCCGCCTCCAGCTGACTTGGCCAACGCAATTGCGCTTCAAAGACAGTAAAATTGCGCGTTTTGCACCAACTAAGCGGAACTGTTTAGCCTGACTCCAAAGTGGGTTCAGTCCCGCTGACTTGTCGATCCCCCGAGCCCCAAGCATATCGCCGGCTCCACTGCAGACCGCGACGCGAGAAACGTTCAGCGGCTGCAATAAGACTTATTTCTCAGGGGATTATTATTGCGTTTCGCTCTTAGAGATCGCCTGCTCTCCGGCGCCGCCCTGCTGGGCGTGCTGGTGGCGGCCGACGCCCACGCTCAGGAGGCTGCTGGTGCGGCTTCCGCGCCTGAAGCCGCCACCTCGGCCACCCTGGCGGCGACGGACGCCGTCGACGCTACGGATGCCGTCGCCGAAGTCGTCGTGACCGGCCTGCGCCGCTCGCTACAGATCGACTCGGGACCGCTGGGTTCGCGCACCATCCTGGAGACGCCGTTCTCGGTCGGCGTGGCCGACGCCGAGCAGATCACACGGATCGCGGCGACCACCATCGACGCCGCCTTCAACTACGACGCCTCCATCCGCCCCAACAACTCCGGCCTGGCGTCGGGGAACACCTTCAACGCCCGCGGTCTCGAGGTCGACCGCACCAACGGCTACAAGTACGACGGCCTGGCCTTCCCGTACTGGTACCAGGATCACCCCATCGAGGCGGTGGAGCAGATCCAGGTCCTGAAAGGGTCGGGCGGTTTCATCTACGGCTACGCCTCGCCGGCCGGGATCGTGAACTTCATCCCGAAGAAGCCGGGCACGGAGTTTCGCACCAGCGCGGGCCTCTCCTTCCGGTCCTCCAACATCTGGCGCGCCCACGTGGACATCGGCGGCCCCTTCGCCGAGGGCGGCACGACGGCCTTCCGGCTCAACGCCGTCCACGAGGAGGGCAAGCTCTACAACGGCGCCGACAACAAGAACCAGTTCCTGACGCTTTGGGTGCAAGGCGAGTTCACGCCGAAGCTCTCGTGGAGTGTCGACGGCTTCTACCAGCGCACCTGGCAGGCGCGGCAGTCGAACAACGTGACCATCGGCCCGTCGGTCACCTCGCTGAAGCCGATCGATGGAGCCGACTTCGATCTCGGCGCCCTTTCCACCACCAAGTGGAACGACCTGGCCCAGATCACCGGCAAGCTGACCTACGAGTTCAGCCCGGATTGGACCGCCACGGCCGCCATCCGCTACTCCACGATCGACGAGCGCTTTCCCGGCAACCTTGCGACGATCAGCAACAACAAGGGCGACTATTCGCTCAACCTGCTGAACCAGAACCGGATTTTCTACTACTACGTCGGCCAGTTGACCCTGCAGGGCAAGTTCGACACCGGTCCGATCCAGCACAGCATCATCGGCGGCCTGGACTATCTCGACGTCGACTACGACTACGACTACCAGCCCCTCACCGCCAACGGCCGCCCGACGTCCACCCCCTTCGGGCTGAATGGCAACCTCTACAGCGGCCCCGTGCCGGACTGGGGAAACAACCCCGCGGCGCTCGCCTTCCAACGGCCGCCGAACTACTTCCGCTACCAGGAGATCCGCCAGCGGGCGCTCTACGTCAGCGACACCTTGAAGTGGAACCGGTTCGAGCTGCTCGGCGGCCTTCGGTACACCCGCTACAAAGAAGTCACCTTCGAGCCGGTGATCGCCGACACCTTCTTCAAGGAGAACTCGGTCACTCCGATCGTGGCGCTGAGCTATGACGCAGCCCAGGGCATCCGGGTCTACGCCTCCTACGTGGAAGCCCTGCAGCGGGGCGGCATGGCGCCGAACACGGCCCTCAACTTCGGCGAATCCTTCGGCCCCATCACCACCTCGCAGTACGAAGCCGGGGTAAAGGTCCAACGGGGCAGGTGGAACTCGACCCTGGCGGTGTTCCAGTCGAAGCTGCCGGCCGAATTCACCGCGGCCCCGCTGCCCGGCGAGGCGCTGGGCCGTTACGTGCGTGACGGCGAGCGGCGCTTCCGCGGCGTGGAATTCCAGGCGGGGCTCCATCCCACGCCCGAATGGTACCTGGATTTCTCGCTCGCCTATCTCGACGCCATCCAGACCAAGGCCCAGACAGCCAGCCTGGTCGGCGCCCAGGTGCCTGGCGCCGTGAAATGGCGCTCCGCGGCGCTGGTCGAGTACTCGCCCGACTATCTGCCGGGCTTCAAGGTTTTCGGCGGGGTGCGTTACTCCGGCAAGGCCTATGGTCAGACCAACCTCAGCTTCGTCTATCCGAAGGCGACCGTGGGCGACGTGGGCGTCAGCTACGCCTTCACCCATGGCGACAAGGACATCGTCCTGCGCGCCGTCGTGCAGAACGTCACCGACAAGAAGTACTGGATCCCCAACACCGGCGGCACGGGCCTGTCGGCCGGCGCGCCGCGCACCTTCACGCTCAGCGTCGACTTCACCGACGGGTCGGGCAGCCGCTGGCTGACCGGCGGCGGCGATGGCGAGCTCTCAGGCTGGTACGCCGGCTTCCTCGTTGGCGGCGACAAGTTCTCGGCCGAAAAGTTCGATGTCCGCTCGCGGCTCAACCCCGCCCTCGGCGGCGAAGCCGACGCCCTTGAGGTCAAGCACAAGACCGGCTGGGATTTCTCGGCGGTCCTTGGTCACGACTTCGGCCCCGTGCGCGGCGAACTCGAAGGCCTGCACCAGCAGGCCGACCTGAAGCAGGTGACGCTGACCACCAACCGCATCCCGATCTCCGACCCCAACCCGGCGGCCGGGACCTACGGCGACCCGAGCGGAACGACCGCCATCTCGGCCTTCATGCTCAACGCTCTTCTCGACCTCGGCGGCGGGGCAAAGTCGCCCTGGGCCTTCGAAGCCGGCGGCGGCGTCGGCCTGGCGCGGGTGAATTCCCAGAAGTGGCGGTTGGTGGACGCCGCCGATCCGGGAATCCAGCGGGACGTGAAGACCAGCTTCGCCTGGCAGGCCATCGCCGGCGTGCGGCGTAGCGTGAACGAGCACCTCGACCTTACCCTGCGCTACCGCTTCCTCGACATCCCCGACATCAACCTCTTCACCACCAACGCCAACGGGCTGAAGGGCGACATCCGCAGCCACAGCCTGCTGGCCGGCGCCACCGTCAACTTCTGAGCCAGCGACAAGGAGCGTTTCGTCATGACCAAGGCCCGCCAACTCAAACTCGGCGCTGCTCTCGTGGGCGTCGGCAACGATCATCTCGAATGGCGCAACGCCGACGTGCCGGGCGACGCCAGTGTGGATATCGACTGGTTCATCCGGCATGCTCGCCTGGCCGAGGAGGCGAAGTTCGACTTCGTCTTCATGGTCGACAGCCCCTTCATCACGCCCGACACCACGCCGCACTTCCTGAACCGGCTGGAGCCGCTGACCCTGCTGTCGGCGCTGGCGGTCTCGACCTCGAAGATCGGGCTGATCGCGACGCTCACGACCTCCTATTGGGAGCCCTACAACGTCGCCCGGCTGTTCGCCTCGCTGGACAACATCTCCAAGGGCCGGGCCGGCTGGAACGTCGTCACCACCGGCCTCGAAGGCGCCGCGAAGAACTACGGACGCGAAGAGCACTTCGATCATGCGGTGCGCTACCGCCGGGCTCATGAGTTCGTCGAGGTCGTGAAGGGGCTCTGGGACAGCTACGACGACGACGCCTTCCCGCGCGACAAGGCGACCGGCGTCTTCCTCGACAACGCCAAGCAGCATCAGCTGAACCACAACGGCGAATTCTTCTCGGTCGCCGGCCCCCTGGCGCTCACCCGCTCCCAGCAAGGCCATCCGGTGCTATTCCAGGCCGGCGTCAGCGAGGACGGCCGCAACCTCGCCGCCCACATCGCCGATGGGACCTACGCGGGCGTGGACGACTTCGATGAGGCCCAGGACTACTACGCCGACCTCAAGGCCCGCGCCGCAGCTATTGGCCGGAATCCCGATCACATCAGCATCGTCCCGGCGCTGCGCCCGATCATCGAGGAGACCGACGAAGCCGCCTGGGCGCGGGTCGGCGACCGCCAGGAGAAGCTCGATCTCGACAAGGCCCTGGTCGCGCTGGGCCGGCCCTTCGGCTATCACGACTTCCGCCAGTACGACATCGACGGACCCTTCCCCGATGTCTCGCACCTCAGCCTGAACAGCTACCGCGGCAACGCCGAGCGCATCCTCAAGCGCGTGCGCGAGCAGAATCTGACGATCCGCCAGGCTGCCCTGCTGCAGGGATCGCGTCGGCAGAACTTCGTGGGTTCGCCGCAGACCATCGCCGACGAGATCGAGAAGTGGTTCGAAGGCCGCGCCGCCGACGGCTTCAACCTGTGGGTCGCCCGCACCGCCGAGTTCCTCAAGTTCCGTGATCAGGTGCTGCCGATCCTGCGCGCCCGCGGCCTGTTCAAGGACGATTACGAGCACGACACTCTGCGCGGCCACCTCGGCCTGCCCGTGCCCGAGAACCGTTGGGCGGCGCAGACGGGCCGCGCGCTGCACGCCGCCGAGTAACCCAAGGAGACAGCCACATGGCCGACAGTTTCGCCGAGCCCAAGAGGATCGACGCCGGGACCTTCTGGAAGACCCTTGGCCAGCGCGCGATCGGCGTCACCGTCGTCACCTCGGCCGACGCGAACGGGCCGCGCGGCCTGCTCGCGCTGTCGGCCAGCCACGTCAGCGCCGACCCGCCCAGGCTGCTGGTCTCGGTGGACCGCAAGACCTCGGCCCTGGAGACCATCCGGGCCAGCGGCGCCTTTGCGGTCAACTTCCTGCCCGACAGCGCCGCGGACCTTTCAAAGGCCTTCGGGGGTGGAAGCGGCGCCTCGGGCGCGGAACGTTTCGCGGGCGCGGCGTGGACGAAGCTTCAGACAGGTTCACCGGTCCTGGCCGACGCGCTCGGGGCCTTCGACTGCCGGGTGGAGCAGCTTGTGGAACTGGACGACACCGTCGTGGTCATCGGCCGCGTAGTCGACGCCGCCGCCCGCACCGACGGCAGCCCGCTGGTCTTCTATCGCGGCAAGACCTACGGCGGCGGAGACCTGATCCCATGATGCACGAAAGCAACCTTCGCGGCCTGATCGAGACCCCGCGCAAGACCTCACCGTCCCTGCCCCAGCACGCCGATGCAGACCTGTACCGCGACAGCCTGGCCAAGCTCGCCTCGGGCGTTGCGATCATTTCCTGCTGGGACGAAGACGAGCCTCGGGGCCTGCTGGTCTCCTCGCTTACAGGTCTTTCCACCAATCCGCCGCGGCTGCTGTTCTGCGTTCAGAAGGCGGCGAGCGCCCATGATGCGCTGCTCGACGCCGAGTCCGTGGGCGTCTCGGTGCTGACCGCTGGCGGCGAGGAGGAAGCCCGCCGCTTCTCAAGCTCCAAACTCACCCACGAACGGTTCGATCCGGACGACTGGTCGCTTGATACGGCTGCGCCGCCACAGCTGCGCGAGGCCCTTGTCCGCATGGCGGGCTTTGTCCGCTGCCGGCTGGACGCCGGCACGCACACGGTCTTCATCATGGACGTAGGCTTGGTCGAGCGCCGCGAGGGCGAGCCGCTCGTCTACTTCGACCGCGGATTCAGGTCCCTGGCCGACTAGCCCTCGAGACACGCACTGGCCGCTACCCATCCTCCCCGGCGGTCATGCAACTAGCCCCGGCCTCGCGGCCGGGGCTTTTTTCTTGCAGGCAGACCAGGCTCAGCCTGGAGCCTTGGCAGCCGGCGCAGGAGCCGGCTCAGCCGAGCTGACAAAGAGGTCGTTGAAGGCGCCGTCGTACCCGCCGCCGGCCTCGAGGTCCGGGATCTTGTCGATGACGCCGGCCCGCTGGTAGCGCTCGAAGATCGCACGCTGCTCGTCGATGACGCTCTTGTCGATGACCGAAAGCTCCAGGATCGCGCCGGCGCCCGATCCGTAGCGAATAGCTTCGATCGGCACGCCCGTCTCCTTGGCGCGGGCCTGGGCGAATTCCTCGGGATGCTTGATCGCCCATTCGCGCGCCCGGATGTATCGCTTGATGAAGTCGCGCAGCAGGGGCTGCTTGGTCTCGATCGCCTTGACGTTGGCCGACCAGATGCCGCCCGACGAAGGTGGCAGGGAGCGGGCGTCGGCCAGCACGCGGTCGTGGTTCTCCACCACGGCGATGCCGGTGTAGGGGCTCCAGGTGGACCAGGCGTCGATGGCCCCGGTGCTCAGCGCGGCCTTGGCCTCGCCGTTGTTGAGATAGACGAACTCCACCTCCTTGAAGTCGATGCCTGCCTGGTCGAGCAGGCGCAGGACGAGGTCCTGGCCGATTGATCCCTTCACCGTGGCGACCTTCTTTCCCTTCAGGTCGGCCAGCGTCTTGAGCGGCGAATTGGCGGGCACGATGATGGCGTTGCCCTTGCGCACCTGGCCCGTCGGATCCTTGCCATGCGAGACCATGATCGCGCGGATCTGGGCTCCATTGCTGTAGGCGAAGATGAAGGGCGGCGCAGACGACGAGCCGACGTCAAGGGCGCCTGCCGACATGGCCTCGAGCAGCGGCGAAGCGGCCGGCATGTCCGACCATTCAATCTTGTAGGGCACGTCATCCAGCTCGCCGGCGGCCGCGAGCAGGGATTTCACCCCGCCCTTCTGATCGCCCACGCGAAGCACCTGCGCGTCGTCGCCTTTGTTGCCGCACCCAGCCAGAACTAAAGCCGCCAGGATCAGAAGAAGGAGGGTGAAGGTCGCGGTGGAGGCCCCGCGAGATGGCCTGAGTACATTCTGCATGATGCTCGCATGATGCTGGCGCAGAGCTTGGCGTCACCCGCAGAAATCACAGGCCACGGCGCAGTTTTTCTGCATATTTATCAAATTCATCAGACCTATTTCCCGCGCGCGCTTAGGCCACCAGTTCGACCTCGCCGACCGGCGGCGCCGAGGCGTAGGGTCCCAGGGTCAGGACGGCGTGTCGCAGCAGGTCGGCGAGCTTCTCGATGGCGGGATGGGGTGAGGCCCGGGTCTGGCTGACGAAGGCGACCGGCGGCAGATCCGGCAGGTTGGCGTCGGCCGGCACGAGCAGGTCCGGCGCGAAGGCGGGCGTCCGGCACGAGAGCGCCAGGCCCGACTCGACCGCCGCCCGCAGCACCGACAGGCTTGGGGTCTCCAGCACGACTCTAAAAGGACGGCCCGCCGCCTCCAGGGCGCCGAGCGCGGCCTCGCGGAAGCGGCAGGGCTCTTCCAGGATCGCCAGAGGCAGGACGTCGGCCTCCAGGTGCGTTTCGCTTCCGAACCAGACGGTGGGCGAAATGCTGATGGCGCGGGGATCGTCGGCCGCTCCCATGCAGAGCACCACGTCCAGGCGGTCGGCCTTCAACAGCTCGATCAGTTCGTGCGATCCGCCGACCCGGACCTGCAGCTGGCTCTCCGGATTCAGCGCATTGAAGCGCGAGAGCACCCCGCTCAACAGGGTCTCGGCGAAGTCCTGCACCAGGCCGACCCGCGCGGCCCCGATCAGGGCGTCGCCGGTCAGCGCAGCCACGGCCCGGTCGTTGCTGGCGAGGATCTCGCGGGCGTGCACCAGGAAGTTCTCGCCCACGGGCGTCAGGACAAGCCGCCGGCCTTCGCGGTGGAACAGCGGCGCCTGGACTGTCTCTTCCAGCCGCTTCATCTGCAGGCTCAAAGCCGATTGAGTGAGGAACACCCGCTCGGTGGCGCGCAGCATGGTGCCGGAATCCACGATGGCGACGAAGCTGCGCAGAAGTTCGGTCGGGAGGTTCACGACCATTGGGGCCACCCATCTATTAGAGGAGCTAAAGCGACACCTAACTAAATGTCTATTGATATAGTAGGGTATAAAAGGCTTCCCTAGCAAGGCGTTGGTGATGATCGATCGCCACGAGGCTTGTTTGAGGCGCCTGAATGTCCGCCGTCGGAATCGACAGAAAAGCTCTACCTTACCGGCGCCTCCGCCTTGGCTCAGGGCGTTGGATCTCCCCGGTCGTCCTGCTTTTGCTGTGGGAATTGGGCTCGCGCACCGGCTTCATTTCGCCCCGGGTCCTAGCCGCCCCGTCGACGGTGGCCGGCACGTTCTGGGCAATGATCGTCTCCGGCGAACTGCCCGCCAACCTGGCGGTGTCGCTTACCCGCTCGGGCATCGGGCTTAGCCTGGGCCTGCTGTTCGGCGGCCTGCTCGCGCTGATCGCGGGCCTGTCGAAGATCGGCGAGGTCGTCGTCGACCCGCTCATGCAGATCAAGCGGATGATCCCCAGCCTGGCCCTGGCGCCGCTGCTGATCGTCTGGTTCGGAATCGGCGAGACGCCGAAGATCGCCCTGATCTTCCTGGGCGTGATCTTCGCGATCTACCTCAACCTCTATTCAGCCATCCGCAACGTCGATGTGAAGCTGCTGGAAGCCGGCCGCACCTTCGGTCTCTCCTGGTGGGAGCAGGTGGTGCACATCGTGTTGCCGGGCGCCATGCCGGGCTTTTTCGTCGGTCTGCGGCTGGCCTCCGGCGGCGCCTTGATGCTGCTGGTGGTCGCCGAGCAGATCAATTCCCAGGCCGGTATCGGCCACCTGATCAACGACGCCCGGGACTTCATGCGGACCGACATCATCGTCGTCTGCCTGCTGGTCTACACGATCCTTGGCCTGACGGCGGACTGCATCGTCCGCAGCCTCGAAGCGCGGACGCTGGCCTGGCGTCCAGCCCTCATCAAATCCTGAACGCATAAGGACCTGTTATGGCCAGCATCGCGCCTCGCCCCTATCTGCGTCCCCTGATCTCCGAGCCTGCGGTTCGGGTCAGCAACTTCACCCGCCGCTTCGGCCAGGTGACGGTGCTGAAGGACCTGGACATCGAAATCGGCAAGGGCGAGTTCGTCGCCCTGCTGGGCCGCAGCGGCTCGGGCAAGACGACGCTCCTGCGCACGCTGGCCGGCCTCGACCCGGCCAGCCCGAACGAAGTCGAGACGCCGCAGTCACGGGCGGTGGTGTTCCAGGAAGCCCGCCTCCTGCCCTGGAAGCGGGTCTGGAAGAACGTGGTGCTCGGCCTGGCCGGCGACCAGAAGGACAAAGCGATCCAGGCGCTCGCCGAAGTCGGCCTCGACCACCGCGTCGACGCCTGGCCCGCCACGCTCTCCGGTGGGGAGGCCCAGCGGGCCTCGCTAGCGCGGGCATTGGTGCGTGAACCCGAACTGCTGCTGCTCGACGAGCCCTTCGCCTCGCTCGACGCCCTGACCCGGCTGAAGATGCACGACCTGGTGCTGTCGCTCTGGCGCAAGCATTCGCCGGCCGTCCTGCTGGTCACCCACGACGTGGACGAAGCCATCAGCCTGGCCGACCGCGTGCTGGTGCTCGACAACGGCAAGATCCTCGCCGAGGAGCACATCCGCCTGGAGCGCCCCCGGGTCGCCGACCAGCAATTCCAGGCGATCCGCGCCCGGCTGCTGGGCCACCTGGGCGTCGGCGTCGAGGCGCCGCGCGCGCCTGCACCGCGCAAACCGGAGCCGGTTCCCGCCGCCCTGGCGTGGGCCGGCGAATGACCACCGCCGCCTCCGGCCGGCTGGCGCGCACCATCGCCGAGATCGAGGCGCTGGTGTCTTCCGTCGACGACGAGGCCAGCTTGCTCGCCGAAGGCAGAGTGATCCTGCGTTCGCTGGTCGCCTTCGACGACTGGCTGGATCCGGCCCTCGCCCGTCCCAGTCCCGATCGCTACCGCCAGTACCTGCTCCACCGCGACCCCCAGGCGCGCTTCTCCCTGGTGAGCTTCGTGTGGGGGCCGGGCCAGACGACGCCCGTTCACGACCACACCGTCTGGGGCCTCGTGGGCGTACTGCGCGGCGCGGAATATTCGCAGCCCTACGAGGCCGGCCCCGACGGCCTGCGCGCCAGCGGTCCGCCCCATCGCCTGGTGCGCGGCGAGGTCGAGGCCGTCTCGCCCACGCTCGGCGACATCCACAAGGTCTGGAACGCCTACGACGACCGGGCCTCGATCAGCATCCACCTCTACGGCGCCGACATCGGCGCGGTCTCCCGCCACACCTTCGATGAGCGGGGCGCGACCATGACCTTCATCTCCGGCTATTCCCCCATAGAGACAGCGCTCGCCTTATGACGACTTGGACGATCCCTCAAGCGGTGCGCAGCGCCCTTCTGTTGGGCCAGGAAATTGCCCTCCTCGACGTGCGCGAGGAAGCGCATTTCGCCGCCGCCCATCCCCTGTTCGCCGCCCAGATCTCTCTGAGCCGCCTGGAACTGGACGCCTACGACCGCCTGCCCGGCCGCGACGTCGCCATCGTCGTCTATGACGACGGCGAGGGCCTCGCCGAGCGCGCCGCCGATGTGCTGGGCCGGCTGGGCTATTCGCAGATCAGCCTGCTGCAGGGCGGCCTCAAGGGCTGGCGCGACGCCGGCTACGAGCTCTTCCAGGACGTGAACTCGGCCTCCAAGGCGTTCGGCGAATTGGTCGAGTCCCGCCGTCACACGCCCTACATCACCGCCGAGGACGCCCAGGCCGCCATCCAGAGCGACCCGGACCTCGTGGTGCTCGACGCCCGCCGGTTCGACGAATACCGCACCATGAGCATCCCCAAGGGCGTCAGCGTTCCGGGCGCGGAGCTCGTGCTGCGCGCGCCGCAGATCGCGGTCGATCCGGCGAAGACCATCATCGTCAACTGCGCCGGCCGCACCCGCAGCATCATCGGCGCCCAGTCCCTGATCAACGCGGGCCTGCCCAACAAGGTGGTCGCCCTGCGCAACGGCACCATCGGCTGGACCCTGGCCGGCCAGACCTTGGAGCAAGGCCGCGAGCAACGCTTCCCCGAGGTCTCCGACGAGGTCGAGGCCGATGCCCGCAAGCGCGCCCGCAACGTTGCCTACCGCGCCGGCGTGAAGGTCATCGGCGCCGGCGATCTGGCAGCGCTCGAAAAGAACGCGGCTCGCACCCTCTACCGCTTCGACGTGCGCACACCCGAGGAGTTCGCGGCCGGTCGGCCTCCGGGCTTCGCCTCCGCCCCCGGCGGCCAGCTAGTGCAGGAAACCGACATGTTCGCGCCCGTCCGCGGCGCCCGCATCGCGCTCTTCGATCCTCGCGGCGTGCGCGCCGACATGACCGCCTCCTGGCTCGCCCAGATGGGCTGGGAGGTCTACGTGCTGGCCGATTACCAGGGCGCCCTGGACTGCGGCCCGCGCACGCCCACGCGCCCAAACATTCCGCGCGTCGCCAACATCAAGGCCTCGGCCCTGGTCGAGCGCGTCGTGGCCGGCGAGACCTTCACGATCATCGACGTCTCGTCGAGCAAGGCGCACGCCCGCGGCCACCTCGCCGGCGCCTGGCTGGTGAACCGCAGCCGTCTGCGATCCGACCTCGCGGCGATCGAGATCGAGGGCCAGCTGGTCGTCACCGCCGACGACGAGGACCTAGCCCACCTTGCCGCCCAGGAAGCCTTCGAAGTGCTGCTGGCCCCACCGCTCGTGCTGCGCGGCGGCGTCGAGGCCTGGAAGCTCGCCGGCCTGCCGCTGGAGACGGGGATCGTCCGCGCCGCCTCGCCCCCGGACGACATCTACCGCCGGCCCTACGAGGGGACCGACAACGCCCGCGAGGCCATGCAGGCCTACCTCGAGTGGGAATACGGCCTTGTCACCCAACTCGAGCGCGACGGGACCCACGGCTTTCACGTGATCTGACCCGCCGGAGAGAGACCATGTCCATCACCCTCTACTTCGCCGACCGCTCCAGCGCCCTGCCCGCTCTCGTCGGCCTGGAAGAAGCCGAGACCGATTTCGAGGCCGTCCGGCTGGCCCTGCCTAAGGGTGAGCAGAAGTCAGCGGAATATCGCGCGATCTATCCGCGCGGGCGTGTGCCTGCGCTCGCCATCGACGGTCAGGTGATCGGCGAGAACCTGGGCGTGCTGACCGCTATCGCCTTCACCTTTCCCGAGGCCCGCCTGCTGCCGCTGGCCGACCCGCTGAAGCTGGCGCGCGCCTACGAGCTGATGGGCTGGTTCGCCACAACGGTGCATGTGGCCTTCGCCGAGATCTTCCGCCCCGAACGCTACACCGCCGACCAGAGCGCCTGGCCGGCGCTGGCCGCCGGCGGCCTGGACCAGGCGGCCCTGGCCTACGACGAGATCGAGAGCCTGCTGGCCGACGGGCGCCCCTGGCTGCTGGGCGAGCGGTTCAGCCTGGTCGATCCCTACGCCGTGGTCTTCTGGCGCTGGGCCGAACGGGTCGGCATCGACACCACCGCCTATCCGGCCTTCGCAGGCCTCGCCGCACGCGTCCTGGGCCGCCCGGCCACCCAGCGCGCCCTGGCGCGGGAGACCGACTCCGCCCCGGCGCTCCAGCAACTCCAACCAACTGAATAATTTCACGCTTTTTCACGTCGGAGACGAACCATGCCCGTTCAATTCATCGGCTTCATCGGATCTCAATACGGGTCCGAGATTCATCCGGCCCGCGGCCCGGTCATCGACCTCAGGCACATCGAGGAAACGGCCCGCGTCCATGAGGACGGCGGCTTCGACCGCGCCCTGGTCGCCTTCGGTTCGTCTTCGCCCGAAAGCATCCTGATCGCCCAACACGCCCTGGCGGCCACCAGCAAGCTGGGCCTGATGATCGCCCACCGCCCGGGCTTCACCCAGCCGACGCTCGCGGCCCGCCAGCTCGCGACGCTGGATCACCTGAGCGGCGGCCGCGTCGCCGTCCACATCATCACCGGCGGCGCCGACGAGGAGATGCACCGCGACGGCGACGTCTCCACGAAGGCCGACCGCTACGCCCGCACCGACGAATATCTGGAGATCGTCCGCAAGGAGTGGACCGCAGACAAGCCCTTCGACTTCAAGGGCCAGTTCTACGATGTCGCCGGCGGCTTCGCCTCGGTGAAGCCCTTGCAGAAGCCGCATATCCCGATCTTCTTCGGCGGCTCCTCGGACGAGGCGATCCCGGTCGCCGGCCGCCACGCCGACATCTTCGCGCTTTGGGGCGAGACGCACGACCAGGTGCGCGAACAGATCGCCCGCATCCGCGCCGCCGCTGCTCGCGCCGGTCGAGAGGTCGAATTCTCGCTCTCCCTGCGTCCGGTGTTGGCCGAAACCGAAGAGGCCGCCTGGGCCCGCGCCGAGGACATCGAGATCCGCGTGCGCGCCCGCCGCGAGGCGAGCGGCCTCGACACCAGCGCCCACGCCCCGCCCAACGCGGGCTCCCAGCGCCTGCTGCAGGCCGTGGCCCAGGGCAAGCGGCTGGACAAGCGCCTCTGGACCGGCGTGGCCGGGATCACCGGCGCGCGGGGCAACTCTACGGGCCTCGTCGGCACGCCCGACCAGGTCGCCGACGCCCTGCTCGACTACTACGAACTCGGGATCCGCCACTTCCTGATCCGCGGCTTCGATCCCTTCGAGGACGCCGTCGCCTACGGCCGTGACCTCATTCCCCGCGTGAAGGCGCTGGTCGCCGAGCACGACGCGAAGGCCTGGGCCGCGGCGAGCTGAACCCCTCCACCGCGCCAGGCGCCCAGACGCCGCGCGAGGCTTGGCCTCGCGCGGCGTCTGCGTTCCGACACGGTCGCTGCAAGGCCCCACAGAAATTCTCGGGTTTATTTCCTATCAATCGAATAGGAAATAAACCCGCATGGCGATTCAGATGCACAGTATACGCAACAGCGTTCCCACCGTGGCGGTCATAGGCGCGGGCTTCAGCGGTCTGCTGACCGCCCTCCACCTCCTGCGCGCGCCTTCGGCGCCTCGCGTGATGCTGCTCGAGCGGGGTCCGGTGTTCGGCCGTGGCGCCGCCTACTCCACCGACAATCCCGACCACCTGCTGAACGTGCGGGTGGAGCACATGAGCGCGTTTCCCGACCAGCCGAAGCACTTCGTCGAATGGCTGGCCCACAAGGAGAGCTGGAGCGCCCACAGCGGCTTCGTCACCCGCGGCTGCTACGGCGACTACCTGCAGGACATGCTGCGCCAAGCCATCGCTGAGGCGCCGCCCGGCCGCCTGCTGCTCGAGGCCGACCAGGTCATGCGCCTCGTTCGTCTGCCTGGCGGCTGGCGCCTGCACACCCAGATGGGGCGCGAGATCGAGGCCCAAGCCATCGTCCTTGCCACCGGGCTCCTGGCGCCCGAGACCGCACCCGGCGCGGAGGCCCTGCTCGGTTCGCCGGCCTATGTCGCCGATCCATGGAGCGGCAAGCCCGCCGCCCCGGCCGGGGCGGAAGTCCTTCTGCTGGGCACGGGCCTGACCATGGTCGACGTCGCCTTGCAACTCGCGGCGAAGGGCCAGCGGCTGACGGCGCTGTCGCGGCGCGGCCTGGTCTCGAAGACCCACGCGCTCAATCCGGCCCCCGCGCCCGCGCCGCCGCCGTTGGGAAGCCCGCGCCAGCTCACCCGGCGCCTGCGCGGCGCCGCCCAGGGCCAGGACTGGCGTACCGCCTTCGACGCCCTGCGCCCGCACGTGCAGGACATCTGGGCCGGCTGGTCGCTTGCGGAGCGGCGCCAGTTCCTGCGGCACCTGCGCCCCTGGTGGGATGTGCGTCGCCATCGCCTGGCCCCGACCGTCGCGCGGCGGGTGGCGACCCTGCAGAAGCACGGCGATCTCACTGTCCGCGCTGGTCGCGTCCTGGCGTTCACCGAAGGCAGTGGCCGCGTCGCGGTCGATTGGTCGCCGCGCGGGACCCACGAGGTGCGCCGCCTGACCGTCGACCTGGTGGTCAACTGCACCGGTCCGGCCGGCGACCTCACCCGTACCGACGATCCCCTTTTCATCAACCTCGCGGCCCAGGGCCGGGTGCGCCCCGACCCCTGCAGGCTGGGAATCGAGGTCGACAGCCTCGCCCGGCCGGTGGGTCGCGACGGCCATGTCGACCCCAGCTTCTTCGCCGTCGGCCCGCTTACCCGCGGGGCCGTCTGGGAGATGACGTCGGTCCCGGACATCCGGCTGCAGGCGGCCAGGGTGGGCGATGAGGTCGCCGCGCTCTTCGCCCCGGCTTCGGCGGCTCGGCATGCGGTCTGAACTCATGGAACGGGAAGAGTCGAAGCCCGCCGCGCCGGCCATGCCGCCGCTGCTCTCCCTGCGGGCCTTCGAGGCGAGCGTCCGCCTGAAAAGCCTCTCGCGGGCCGCCGAAGAGCTGGGCGTCACCCCCAGCGCGGTGACCCAGCACGTGCGGACCGTCGAGGCCTGGGCCGGAGGGCCGCTCTTCCGCCGCACCGGCCGCCTCGTCATCCCGTCGGACGCCGCCGAAGCCGCCGCGACTTCGCTCAGCGAGGGCTTTGATCGCCTGTTCCAGGGCGCCCAGCTGCTGCGCGCGCCCGACCGCAAGGATCGGGTGATCGCCATCTCCACCCCGCCGGCCTTCGCCTCGAAGTGGCTGCTGCCCCGCCTCGACCGCTTCCGCGACCAGCATCCGGAGGTGGAGGTGTGGGTCTCGGCCGACATGCGGCTGGTGGATTTTTCCACGGGCGACGTCGACCTCGCCGTCCGCTACGGCCCCGGCGACTACGAAGGTCTGGTCGCCGAACGCATCCTCAGCGAGGCGGTCATCCCGGTCGCCTCCCCGGGCTTCGCCGAGGCCCACGGCCCGGTCACATGCCCCCGCGACCTCCTCGCCTTTCCCCTGCTGCACGACATGGGCGCCGAGGCCGATCCCTCCTGCCCATCCTGGCGCAGTTGGTTCAGGGCCCGCGGGATCGATGACCTCCGCACCCTCCACGGCCCCCGCTACGGCGACGCGGGCCTGGTGATCGACGAGGCCATCGCCGGCAAGGGCATCGCGCTCGCCAAGCGCGCCATCGCCGACGGCGACATCCGTGCAGGCCGCCTGGCAAGCCTGCTGGACGACGCCACACCCCTGCGCTTCGCCTACTGGCTGGTCTGGCCGCGCGGCCGCACCCTGCTGCCGCCCGTGCGCGCGTTCATCGCCTGGCTGCGGGCCGAGACGGTCGGCGACGTGATCGACGGCGCGGGCATCTAGCGACGCCCCAGAAGCGCTGCTGGTGGGCCCGGTAGGACTCGAACCTACAACCAGACCGTTATGAGCGGTCGGCTCTAACCATTGAGCTACAGGCCCTGCAGCAGCGGACCTGCGGTTACCATGGGCTGCACGGCGCTTAAAGCCTGCGTTCAGCTTGGGCCTGTCACGGTGGCGCTCTAAGGTGCACCCGCACCGCCAAGCCTTAGAGGGACGACCATGAAAACTCTCCTGCGCGCCGGCGCCGCCAGCCTGCTGCTGGCCGCGACGAGCCTCACGGCCCCCGCGCTCGCCCAGACGACGCCCGCCGCTGCCGACACCATGTTCAAGGCCACCACCCTGAACCTCACGGCCTACGGCGAGGTGCGCGCCGCGCCCGACATGGCCAGCATCAACCTTGGCGTCATGACCGAAGGGGCCACCGCCTCGGAGGCCATGCGCGCCAACGCCGCCAGGATGACCCAGGTCGTCGCCGCCCTGAAGAAGGCCGGCATCGCCGAGAAGGACATCCAGACCGCGGGCCTGAACCTGTCTGCCCAATACGCCTACGAACAGAACCAGCCGCCCAAGCTCACCGGCTACCAGGCTTCCAACCAGGTCACCGTGGTCGTCCACGACCTGAAGAAGCTGGGGGCGGCCGTGGACGCCACGGTTTCGGCCGGCGCCAATCAGGTCAACGGGATCAGCTTCGGTCTCGACGATCCGACAGCGGCCGAGAACGCCGCCCGCGAGGCCGCCGTCAAGGCCTTGCAGGCCAAGGCCGCGCTCTACGCCAAGGCCACGGGCCACCAGGTCAGCCGCCTGGTTTCGCTGGGCGAAGGCGGCGGCTATGCGCCCCAGCCGCCGATGCCCATGGCCATGATGGTCAAGCGTGAAGCCATGAACGACGCTTCGACCCCCGTCGCCGCGGGCGAACTGCGGGTCCGCATCGATGTGACGGGCCTCTACGAACTCGCGCGGTGACTTTGCGAGCCTGAGGCCCTACGGGGCCTCAGGCGACGGCGCCGTCTGCAGCCCCACCTTCTGAAAGGCGAGCGCGAGGCGTGCGGCCATGATCCGGCCCGGCAAGGCGCGATTGCCTTCCATCACCGCGGCGTAGACCAGCGGCTTGCCGGGGATGGGTCCCGCGGCCCAGCCGACCCCGCGCGAGCCTTCTTGGTTGGTGAAGCAACTCTGGGTGCGCACCTGGCCGTCGGCGGCGGTCAGCGCCAGGAGGTCGTTGATCGTCCGCGCCCTATCCTGCTTCCCCGGCCCCGGCTTCTCGCAGGCGGGCCACGCCCGGTCGCAGATTATCCGTTCGTTGTAGCGGTAGATCACATCGGTCTTGCCCGCCTCGCTGATCAGCACGCAGGTCGACGGATCGCCGATGGCGCGGGCCACCGCATCGTCCAGCGCCGCCTTATCGACGCCTTCGGGCGCCTTGGGCGCGCACGCGGCGGCCAGGGCGAGCGACAGGAAAACCAGGGCGGCGGCAGACGTCTTCATGCCGCGAGTATGCACGAAATCCGAGGCGCTCAAACCGCCCGCCGCCCCGGTCTCTGGTTGGCCTCGTTCTCAGGCTCCGGATCGCCCGCCTCGTCCTCGTCGGCCAGGTGCATGTGATGCAGGAACCGGTGCAGCATCGGCGCCAGGATGAGCCCCGCCGTCGCCACGAACAGCAGGCCCGAATAGAGGGCGTAGAAACCGGCGAAAATCTTCCCGCCCTCCGTGTGCAGCGGATTGAGCGGCCCCATGCCTGAGAGGATCATCGCCGCGTCGGCGAAGGCGTCGAGCCAGCTCTCCCGCTCGAAGCCGTGGTATCCGACCATTCCGGCCGCCAGCGAAACCCCAATCAACACCACCGCCAGCGCCAGGCTCGCGAGCAGCCGGCGCAGGAACACCGGCATGGGGGCCATCGGCTCGTGCACGCGCTCATAGGCCATCTCTCGTCCTCCGAAAGTCGATCGCGGCCTGATCGGACCCGGTCCGCGCCGCAAGCCTTGATTCACCACGCTTGCACGCGATGGTTTAACCGACCGCGGCGAAAATGGGGCAAGGAGGACCTATCCATGGATCCCATCGCGACCGCCAGCTACGGCCTGCTCGCCGCCTCGCGCCGCTTCGAGGCCTCGGCCGTCCGCACCGCCCAGATGGGCGCCGATGGCGGGAGCGATTACGCCTCCGAAGTCGTCGAACAGGTCTCGGCCAAGAACCAGTTCAGCGCGATGATCGGCGTCGTGAAAGTCGCCGACGAGATGTGGGATTCCCTGCTTGCGCTCCAGTCCGACCGTCGCTGAAGCTTTTGACAGCGCTCGCCCGGGGCTGTAGCGGCCCGGGGTATGGCTCTGCGTTCGCTCTTCGTCACCCAGGTCTACGAGACCTCGCTCGCGGGCGACCGCGGCTTCGCCGATTTTAACGCCGAGCTCGCGCAGGCCTGCCAGATGCTGGCCGAGGAGGACCGCGCGGGCCAGGCCTGGTGCCGCCGGCATGCCTACCCCGGCTACACCTCCTATGCCTCGCTGAATGACCTGCCCCAGCGCGCCAGCGTCTTCGATGACCTCAAGCGCAAGCTGGACAAGCACGCGAGCGCCTATGCCAAGGATCTGGAGCTCGACCTCGGCGCCCGGCGCCTGAAGCTCGACAGCCTCTGGGTCAATGTCCTGAAGCCCGGCGGCGCCCACACCGGCCACATCCATCCGCACAGCGTTCTCTCGGGCACGTTCTATGTGGCCGTCCCCAAGGGCGCGAGCGCACTGAAGCTCGAAGACCCCCGCTTGCCGCTGATGATGGCCGCCCCGCCCCGCGTCGCCGACGCCAGCGAGGCCGCGCGGTCATTCGTCTATCTGACGCCCGAGCCCGGCGCCCTGCTCATGTGGGAAAGCTGGTTGCGCCACGAGGTCCCGGCCAACGGCGCCAAAACCCCCCGCATATCCATCAGCTTCAACTACGGCTGGCGATGAAGATGAAGGCCCTCGTCCTCGCCGCCGCGCTCGCCCTCACCGCAAGCCCGACGCTGGCCGCCACGACCTGCCCGGCGACCTTCGAGGCCTTCCTGCGCAAGTTCACCGAAGACCGCCTATTCCAGTTCAACGCGACGGCTGCGCGGATCGACGACTCCCACGTCGAGGACGGTGATCCCGAACCCGTCTCGGTCAAGATGAACATCTCGAAGAACAATCTGATCTACCCGATCATCGAATCCTCGGCCGAAAGGAAACGCCTCGGCCTCGATCTGGAAATCAGCGACGCTGCTGGCCCAAGGCCCGAGGTCAAGGTTCAGAAGGCCGACACCGACTGGGTCGTCCTCTACAAGTTCGAGAAGCGCGCCTGCTGGGTGCTGGTCGCCCGCGAGAACTGGAGCCTCTGAGCGGCGCCTGCGGTCAGCGAAGCTCTCGTCCGTGGAAAACTCGACCTACGAGAACAAACTCGCCCGCGATCCGATACTGGACGACATAGCCGTCTCGCCCAAACCGGACGACAAAGGCTCCAGTCCTCGCGGGACCCGTCCTCGTCAAGAACAGGGTAGCGCTCGGCGAACTCATCGAGAGTCTCGACCGCGTGGGAGATCGCCTCAGCTGCACGATTGGCGGCAGAAAGGCTCTTGAACCTCAGGAAGTCTTCGAGACGCGCCAAGTCGCGCTGCGCCCAGGCGAGAACGCGAACTTGGCGCTTCACTTAGCCCGGTTCGCGACCCGGGCGCGAAAAGCCGCCATCACTTCGCCAGCATCGGCGCTCTCTCCGGTGCGGTCGTATTCGGCGAACGCTTCTCTAGCGCCAGCAAACCGATCATCGAGACGTTCGGTCAGTACACGGGCGGCATAGTCCCCCACCGGCTGACCGGCGGCATCGGCGGCCTCTTGCAAACGCCGAGCCGTCTCGTCGTCGAGTCTCAGGGTCAGTTCGCCGTCGGCCATGGGCTCATGCTCATCCCGACAGCGCCTTACGTCAACTGTCGAGGAAGCTCCGCAGCTTCCGCGACCGCGAGGGGTGCTTCAGCTTGCGCAGGGCCTTGGCCTCGATCTGGCGGATCCGTTCGCGGGTCACGCTGAACTGCTGGCCGACCTCTTCCAGGGTATGGTCGGTGTTCATGCCGATGCCGAAACGCATCCGCAGAACCCGTTCTTCCCGAGGCGTCAACGACGCGAGAACGCGCGTCGTGGTCTCGCGCAGGTTGGACTGAATGGCCGCATCGATCGGCAGGATCGCGTTCTTGTCCTCGATGAAGTCGCCCAGGTGGCTATCTTCCTCGTCGCCGATCGGCGTTTCGAGACTGATCGGCTCCTTGGCGATCTTCAGGACCTTGCGCACCTTCTCCAGCGGCATGGCCAGCTTTTCGGCCAGCTCCTCGGGGGTCGGCTCGCGGCCGATCTCGTGCAGCATCTGGCGGCTGGTGCGGACGATCTTGTTGATCGTCTCGATCATGTGCACCGGGATACGAATGGTGCGCGCCTGGTCGGCGATGCTGCGGGTGATGGCCTGCCGGATCCACCAGGTAGCGTAGGTCGAGAACTTGTAGCCGCGGCGGTACTCGAACTTGTCGACGGCCTTCATCAGGCCGATGTTGCCTTCCTGAATAAGATCAAGGAATTGCAGGCCCCGATTCGTGTACTTCTTGGCGATGGAGATCACCAGGCGCAGGTTGGCCTCGACCATTTCCTTCTTGGCCTGACGGGCCTCGCGCTCGCCCTTCTGCACCGTCTGGACGATGCGGCGGTAGTCGTCGATCGGCACGCCGGTCTCGGTGGCCAGCGCCGCCACTTCCCGGCGAATGTCGCCGATCTGGCCGGCGTCGTTCTCGGCGAACTTGGTCCAGCGCACGCCCAGCTCCTTGACCTTGGCGGCCCAGTTGGGGTCCAGCTCGGCGCCGAAATAGGCCTTCAGGAACTCGGTGCGCGAGATGCCGTAGCTGTCGGCCAGGCGCAGCAGGCGGCCTTCCAGCCCCATCAGGCGCTTGTTGATCGCATAGAGCTGCTCGACGAGGGCCTCGATGCGGTTGTTGTTCAGCTTCAGGGTCTTCAGATGCTGGACGATCGCCACGCTCGAGGCCGTGTAGGCCTTGCGGTCGGCCTCGGACAGGTCTGCGCCCTTCAGCCGGCTCATCACCAGCTTTTCCTGCAGCTGGCGGAAGGCCTCGAACTCCGCGGCGATCGCGTCGAGCGTCGCCATGACGCCTTCGCGCAGTTCGCCTTCCATCGCACTGATGGTCGGGCCGGCGCCGTCGTCGAAGTCGTCGTCGTCGTCACCCTCGCCCTTGGCGACCGCTTCGCCGTCCTCGCCGACTTCGGCCTCTTCTTCCTCTTCGGCCTCGGCCGCCGCGGGCGCAGGCAGGGCCTCGCCGTTAGCCGCGTTCTGGCCGCCGTAGGTCCCTTCCAGGTCGATCACTTCGCGCAGCAGGATGCGGCCAGAGCCCAGCTCCTCGCGCCAGACCATGATGGCTTCGAAGGTCAGCGCGCTTTCGCACAGCCCCCGGATCATGGTGTCGCGGCCAGCCTCGATACGCTTGGCGATGGCGATCTCGCCTTCGCGCGACAGCAGCTCCACCGAGCCCATCTCGCGCAGGTACATCCGCACCGGGTCGTCGGTGCGGTCGTAGGCCGGCTCCTTGGCCGTCTCGACCACGGCGGACTCTTCACGGGCCACGACCTCGCCGCCTTCGGCGTCTTCCTCGGCCTCGACGACGTTGACGCCCATCTCCGACAGCATCGCCAGCGTATCTTCGATGGCCTCGGAGGTGACTTCCTCGCTCGGCAGCACCTTGTTCAGCTCGTCCATGGTGACGTAGCCGCGGGCCTTGGCCTGCTTGATGAATTTCTTGACCGCGGCGTCGGTCAGGTCGAGCAGCGGGCCGTCGCCGCCCGTGGTTTCCGTCGCTTCGGTAGCTTCGGCGGTGGTGGTGCTCATCTAAATCTCCGAGATCGGCTCCATCCCCTGCAAGGATCGGGCCGAAGATGCTTAACGTCGTTGCGAAACCGGTCGTTCCTTACGACCCGTCTCCACCCCAAATCGTTCCAGTTCTGATCGCGCGTTTCAGTGCGTCGCGTTCGCCCTTCAGGCGCTCGAGGCCCTCCATGTCGGATCGTCCGCGCAGGTTTCCCTTCGCAGATCCAACGGCCTCGTCGAGCGCCGCCACGCGTGAAAGCGCGGCGAAGGCTTGCGACCACTGGGACTTGGCGGCTTCGATTGAGACATCATCTCTGATGAAGGGCGCGCCCGATGTCGCAGCGGCCCGGTCGATGTCTGTCAGCAGCGCACTAAATCCACAGGACCGCAGATGGCGAATGAGCACCTCGGAGTCAAGGTGATCGCCGCTCAACTTCAGTCTGATCAGTTCTTTGCTGAGTTCGGCGAGAGCGGGTTCTCCGAAGCCTGAGCCGGCGAAATCGTCCTCCAAATGGTCGTCCAGCACGCTCGGATCGGCCAAAACGTGGCGAACCACCGCCGCCGTGAGGGGATCCAGCGCCGTCGAAAGACGTTTGGCCGCAGCTTTTCCCTGGGGCGTCGAGGGCGCAAGGAACGCCTCGTTCGCCGCGCCCCGCCAGCGTCCCCGCCCCGCCCCCGCGGCCGGGCGATACGCTTCGGCAGGCCGCGGCGTGGCAAAGATGGCGTCGAGTTTGGAGAACAGCGCCTCGCGATAGGCCTGGGCCAGGTCCTTGTCGGCGATGACGCCGGACGCCTGCCTGAGCCTGGCCTTCAGGCCCGCCCGCCGCTCCGGCGTGTCCAACGGCTCCAGGTCGCGCTCGCGGACGAACAGCATATCGACGAAGGGCGTGGTTTCCGACAGCTGCGCCCTCAACGCCTGGGGCCCCTGCTCGCGCAGCACGTCGTCGGCGTCCTTGCCGCCCGAAACCATGGCGAAGCGGAAACTCTTGCCGGGCTGCAGCATGGGCAGCGCCCGGTCGATGGCCCGCGAGGCCGCCAGTTTGCCGGCCCGGTCCCCGTCGAAAGCAAGCGTCGGCTCGGGATGATGCCGCCACAGCAGCTCCATCTGCTCCTCGGTCAGCGCCGTGCCCATCGACGCGACGCCCGCGATCCCGGCCCTCTGGCAGGCGATCACGTCCATGTAGCCCTCAACGATGACCAGCGGCGGGGTCTCTCCCGATGGCGCCGCGGCGATGATCTTCCGCGCCTCGGCCAGCCCGTAGAGCACATTGCCCTTGTGGAAGACGCCGGTCTCCGGCCCGTTCAGGTACTTGGCGCGCGCATCGGCGGCCATGGCCCGGCCGCCGAACGACACCACCCTCCCCCGCGCGTCGGCGATGGGGAAGATGATCCGGTCGCGGAACCGGTCATAGGGCGCACCGCCGTCTTCGGGCGCGATCTGCAGCCCCGCCTCGACCAGTTCGCCTGCATGCGCGCCCTTGGCGATCAGATAGTCCTTCAGCGCCGTGCGGCCCTGGGGCGCATAGCCCAGCCGGAACCGCTTCCATTCGCTTTCGGGCAGCCCGCGCCGCTCCAGATAGGCCCGCGCCTCCTTGCCGACGGGCCGGCGCAGCTCGTCCTCGAACCAGCGAGCGGCCGTCTCCAGCCAGTCCGACAGGCCCTGACGCTGCTTCTCCTGCTCCATCGCGCGCGGATCGACCGCCGGCAGGGCCAGGCCCGCCTCGGCGGCCAGCGCCTCCACCGCCTCCTGGAACGACAGCCGCTGGGTTTCCTGGAGGAAGGTGATCAGGTCGCCGGTCTTGCCCGACGAGAAGTCGAAGAAGTGGCCCTTGTCGTCGTTGACGTAGAACGACGGCGATTTTTCCCGCGTGAAGGGCGAAAGGCCGACGTATTCCCGCCCCTGTTTGCGCAGCTTCACCGTCTTGCCGATCACGTCGGAAGGACGCAGGCGTGACTTCAGTTCGTCGAGGAAGCGTTCATCAAATCGCACACGGCACGAATGTTCACTCAGCCTAGCGAGTCAACCCAGGCCGGCAGCTCGGCCAGCGTCCCCAGCTCCTTGAATCTCGGATACCCGGTCGGTTCGTCGGCCAGCTCATGCGCCCAGGTGATGGGATAAGGCACATATGCGCCATACGCGCCCGCCTCCAGCGCCGGCAGCACGTCGGACTTCATCGAATTGCCGCACATCACCGCCTGATCGGCGCCCGTGCCGTGCCGCGCGAATACCCGGCGATAGGTCTCGACGTCCTTCTCGCTGACGATCTCGACGGCGGCGAACAGGTCGCCCAGCCCCGAGGCCGCCAGCTTCTGCTCCTGGTGCAACAGGTCGCCCTTGGTGATCAGCACCAGCCGGTACTTCTCCGACAGCGCATGCAGCGCCGCGTCCACCCCCGACAGCGGCTCCACCGGCTCGCTCAGCAACTCGCGGCCGGCCGCCAGGATTTCGCGCACCACGCGGGCCGGCGCCTCGCCGCCGGTCAGTTCCATGGCCGTCTCGATCATCGACAGCGTGAACCCCTTCACCCCATAGCCGTAGAGCCGCAGGTTCCGCCGCTCCACCTCGGCCAGCTTCGCGTGCAGGGCCTCGCGCTCGGCGACATCGGCCAGCAGGTCGGTGAACCTGTCCTGGGTCAGGCGAAAAAGGGTTTCGTTGTGCCAAAGGGTGTCGTCGGCGTCGAGGCCGACCGTGGTGATGGGCATGGAAGGGCTAATAGCCTCCGCCGCGCTGAAACCGAAACGCGGATCGAAACCGCGGCGCCGCCCCTCGCACACCGCTCAAGCTTAGGGCGCCGGCGACAATTCGGTCGCCCGGGATCGTCATACGCGATCGGACGAAACCTATTCCGCTAGATCGTCCGCCGCGGCGTATGTTGGCGGAGATTCTCATGTCGGGCGACGGGATTGCAGCGTGGGTGGCCGGCGTCGGCCAGGCCATTCGCCGGGCCATGGGCGGCGAGGCCCTTGCCCAGGCGCAGATGGAGGCCCAGGTCGCCCAGGGTCGGCTCCGTGACGCCATAGACGCCCTGCCTGAGGGCATCGTGTTCCTCGACGCTGAGGGGCGCTACGTCATGTGGAACAAGCGCTACGCCGAGATCTACCACCGCTCGGCCGACCTCTTCGAGCCAGGCCGCAAGCTGGTCGACACCCTTCGCGTCGGCATCGCCCGTGGCGACTATCCCGACGCCATCGGCCGCGAGGAGGAGTGGCTCGCCCAGCGCGTCTCCAAGCTGATGAATCCCACCGGCGAGCGCATTGAGCAGCAGGTCTCCGACGGCCGGTGGCTGATGATAGAGGAGCGCCGCACCTCCGACGGCGGCCTGATCGGCTTGCGCGTCGACATCACGGAGATGAAGCAGCAGGCCGCAGCCCTTGCCCAGGCGCTGGCCCGCGCCGAGGCCGCCGGCCGCGCCAAGGCCGAATTCCTCGCTGACATGAGCCATGAGCTGCGTACGCCGCTCAATGGCGT
>JGI20283J13201_100173_pt1 | contig 37932 bp, 61 predicted proteins | sample Plalitdecfosmids_FD_13201 | JGI IMG/M metagenome (IMG submission 13201)
TGGTTGCTCTCTGTGCTTCGCTATATGCGCTCATTTAACCTCTATCGTTATACGACGGCGCCAGACACATGGGGCCTTCAGTGGACAGACCTCGATCGACGCCGGGTTGATCAAGCAGAGTGGTCGAACAAGTCTGTGTACTATCTTTGGTCCGCATCCCATAACAGCGAAGTCCTTTCCCAAGTCACACAGTGTCTTTATCATCCAGATTTGTGGCATCGTCAAGCTATAGATCTGGCCGACTGTTGGCCTGTATTGAAGGCGCTAGGTGGTATCATACAAGGCCCCAATGGTGTTTTGGCGAGAGACTTTGATAGGCGTGTCCATGCTCTGCCCGTGAAAGTGAGACAAGTTCTGGCGCAAGTGATATCGGAGGCTTTGCTGGACGACTTGGAGCACGATGCGCATGTCAACAAGTCTCACCAAGCGATGAGCCTCCTACCCATACTGCTGTCTGGGTCAACCAAGCTTGGTAGTCACTATCGTGCACAGTGCTTGGTTCTACTACAGTCAGTAGCCGCTCATGTTCAAAAATACTGCCCTCATGCAAACGGAGATCACATTTTTATTCGCGATATTCTCAGTGTTGTCCAGGAACACCCCAAACGGGACTACACTCCTTCAGGTGAGATAACTTTGGCATTAAACAGGGGGTTCTCAAGCACTAATCATTTCCCAGACACACTTATACTGACTCGCAGCGCGGCAATTCTTGCTGATCATTACTTTGGAGAGTTAAACTTGACTATTCGGTGGCTGATCGCAAATATCGCTATTCCTTTAGCAGTCTTCTACAACTTCGACAATGAGTCATCAGAAGGACATGCACCGCTCTTAGCCCTCCTCACGCAGTTGGCAGGTCTTCTCGAGCTTGAAATGACCAGTTTCGCATCACCTGAGCGCATCGGCCACCAGATTTGGGGATTTCACGTTGTGCAGGACTCTCTTCATATTCTCATCGAGCGCAACAGAAACATTCTGCCAGACGCATTGGTCACCCAGCTTTGTCGGAGCCTCGGTGTGAACCCCTTGCCGTCTTCAACTTATGAGCCCCTTGCCCGGGATCAGCAGTGGCTAATGTTATCAGAGCTCTTACCACACGCTGTAGTGAATGTGCCGGCTTTGCAGATATACCACCAGATCCGAGATCTCGAAGAACGGGTGGAAGCTATGCTCGGCTTGAGCGATATGTTGCCAGGGGAACGGAAGCGTGAGTTGATAGGCTTGTTACACCACATACACCAGGAGCGTGACAGGATCATTCGCGTTCGAATGGATCTATGATCCAAACCACAAACGAGGATGAGGGGGCATGTGTAGATGTACTGCTAAATATTGACAATACCAGGAATCACGGATAGATGAGACCGAATGTCGTTCTCCTACGCAATGGTTGGGTGTCTGAATTTGTTCTTGCGTGCTTGGGGTAATCAATGTGCAGTATAGGCTTGGATAGTCTAGGGCCGACCAAAGACCTGAAACTCAAAGGATCCTCTTAACTGCCCCATCTTCCGTCTGGTATACCCAGCCAGAGATCTTGATGCTGTCGGGGATCAAGGCGCTGCCCCGGAGATACGCGACGTCGTCCTTCACGCCCTGCTCGACCCTGGGTCATCTTTCAGTACGGCTCCGTCTCGACACGTGGGCCACGCACTCGGGGATGGTCAAAAAGTCCATGGTGCTAAGTTCCGACCGAGCGTCCGCGCCCAGCTTCTTTTCAACGAGAGCGCGCGCGGACTCGGTGGTGAAGGTGAGGATCCCACAGTCTGCAGTGAAGCCCGTCAGCCGGGGTGCGTCTGCGGCGGGCGGGCGGCGACTCGCTCGTGTGCTTGACGACAAAGATCTCTTCCGTGCCCGCAATCTGCGTCGAGACGACGATCGAGCGCAGCGCGTCCCGCGCGGACCCACCCGCGTTCCGGATGACGTGCACGTCCCCAAGCTTGAGACCGAACTGCGCGGCGGGGTCTACGCGGGCATCGATGCACGTGACTGCACACGGCGCTCGGTCAGCACAGGCGAAGCACAGCGTGTACAGAGCGACGTAAGCCCACCGAGACAGAAGTTCTTGCCCGCAGCCAGATCGAGGTGGCCTTGATCGAAGGCCCTCGCGTACTCGGCACTGGCGGCGGCGAACGCTTTGGTATTGGCGGTCTCGATGCACATGTTTGAGTGTCGGTGGGATTGAGGGATGAAGTGTGATGGGAGATGACCTGGTGACGGTTGGTTTATATACCTGTCGGCTTGGTCATCGTGTTTGACGCCGAGCACACAAACTCGCTCGGCTCGGGTATCAGCTGGTACACGCTGCCCACGTTCAGAATGGCGACTGTCCACTTCGGCTGCGGATTTACTGGCTGTGGGTCGCTGACGTCAATCAGGACGCCCCGGGCTACAGCATGATTGGGATGACTCACAAGCAGAATATCGGAGCAGTCCTAGCTGACCAAGAGACATGCGTGGTAGTGCAGCTGTCATGACTGGTTAGCGCTTCCCTGGCCACCATGCTCGGCGTCGCCGGCTTCTGACTCCTTGTGTTGGGTCTATTTCGGGCGAGAGTTCAAGTGACCGATCGATTCAAAAACATCTTCTCTTCTTGTTGGGATGTACTGTACAAGCAGGAGATAATGTACGCAGGGACTGGATGATGTCGATCACCGAGGGCCACAGACTGCACATGAATCAGTGAGCCGAATGAACATATCCTAGGCACCACATACCTGAGAGTGCCAACAAGGCTCTGCACAAGAGCGTACAGGAACGGTATCCACCTATCATGAGGTCAACGTCAGGCGGTAGACTGCACAGATAGTCACTCACGTCGACATGTTGTACTCGCCGGCTTTGTACAGCCCCGCGAGGATATACCCACCCAGAAGGCTCGACAGCACCGCACCAGCGAGACCACAGAGCAGGTACACCAGAACGACAAGGAGCGCAAACGTCAAGCGGGACCGTCGCTCGTTCGGTCGAGGCGCCCGAGGCGCCCGGAGCCCGCCCCTGGGAGGAACAAGCGCTAGCATCGGATGGTGCTCTGCGTGTCCGTGCGTGTTCGCTTCGACGTGCTCGTGTGTCTCGTGGTATGGTGTCGGGGCGTGCTTGTGGAGGACGCGGTGCATGGTCTGGGCTGGCATGAAGGCGAGGTTGGCGAACGCGTAGGCGGCGCAGGCGATGAACGGAGGGGTGTAGAAGATAAGGGTCCAGTAGAACGTGTACACGAAGATGTCTGCAAGTGCAGTCAGACAGAGTGGGACAATCGCAGAGTATCGGATGGAGGAGGACGGACCATGAGGGGCGTAAAGATATCGTCCGTTCGGCTGGGTTGCATTATGATGCTGCAGATGTCGGAGCTCTGTGCGAGGGTCGTACAGAGCTGGCCATTCGGCCAGAGTCGCGGTCATGCCCGCCATGACATCGCAACCAGAGTGGCTTCAGGGCAAGGCACGAACGAGTGGCGCAACTCGGCGGCTTGCTCTGCACGCTCATCTCAATGAGACCTACATACCAAGCTTGCGGATTCTGTGGTGCTAGCTATATATCTAGCACTGAATCATGTCCGCATCCTACACCAGTTTGTCGAGACGAAAGGTGCTGACCACCCGACTATCTGCCGCGCGACTGTGTCTTTGGCAGCGACTGCCGCGCGCATCATCTTGGGAATCTTGGGCTCTTGGACGCGGAGAACCATCGCACTCGTGGGAGCAACGCTCGCGAACACGCCAACCGCAACGGCCTTGAGTCGCTGCTACGATAGGCCAACTATGCCCGCGCGGATCGGGCAGCTGTCCCGTAACGTTTCCCACCTTCATATAGTCATGGCGCCGTGCCTGCCTGGCCTCGGTATCACAGCCATAATTTCAAGTTAAACCCAGCTCAGCACGATGTCTTGGACGAAACATGAGCCCCCGGCCTCGCTCACCCCTCCTTCGCGTCCACTCCAATGGGGTGACGTCAACGTGAGCGGAACACCCTCGCGGATCGCGATCCGTACTGACATAACATATAGGTCATCCACACCACCGACTCGCACGGGTGGCTTCTCGGCCACCAGAAACAGTCGTTCCCGGAACTAAACTACTCGGGCGACTTCGGCGACTTCGCGTCCTTCGCCGCGCACATGAAGGAGATCGCCCTAGCCCGCGGTCTGGACCTGCTCCTCATCGACACTGGCGACCTGTCGGGCGGCACTGGTCTCTCCGATGGCGGACCGGAGGGATTCGCCAACGCGCACTTCTCGAATGAGTTCTTTGCGCAGCTGCCGTATGACCTTCTGACCATCGGCAAGTAAGTACCGGAGCCGTCTTGCCTTCGGCTCATCTTACAATGACACATAGCCTGGAGTTCCGATACTACATCAACGCCCTCGACATCCGGCGATAACTTTGCCCCGAAGTTTCCGGGCCGCTACCTCACTTCGAATGTGACTATCACTATTCCAGGCCCAGACGGGGCGGATGTGAGTGTGCCCATCGGATCGCGCTACATCAAATTCCAGACGCTCCTCGGACGCAGGGTTACGTCGTTCGGTATCATGTCTAGCTACAGGGGGGCAGCCGGGACTGCCGTGCAAAGCCCGGCTGACATGGTCCAGGAGGTGTGGTTCAAGGACGCAATCACCGAGGAGCCTGACCTCTTCCTCATCATTGGCCACATCCCAGTGTCTGGAGGCGAGTGGCCTGCCGTGCACGCAGCGATCCGCGCCGTCCACCCGCACACGCCAATTATGATCTTCGGGGGCCACACACACCGGCGCGATTGTCAGCAGTATGACAACCGGACGATGGCCCTCGAGTCTGGGATGTACGTGGAGACGGTCGGCCGGATGAGCATGAAGCTGCCGGCCAAAAACGATTCCCCTACTGCCAACGTCGCATTCTCGCGGAGATACCTTGATACGAACCGGGTCACGTACCAGTACCACACAGACAAGTCGGACAACACGTTCGACACGGCCAAGGGCAAGGAAATCTCCGCCGGTCTCGCAGCGCTTGCAGACCAATTCGATCTCCGGCGCGCGTACGGGGTTGTGCCGCAAGACTACCCGGATTTTGGCGTCCCGCACTCATCTGAAGACTCGCTGTTTCACCTCCTCGCGACCGAGGTCCTCCCTGTCGCGCTCGCGCAATGCAACAGCCGTGCCGCGCTCCCAAAGTACATCATCTTCCCTTCGGGGTCGCCGCGCTTCGGCCTCTTCGCTGGCTTGTTCACGAGAGACGACGAACTCCTCGTGTTGCCGCGCGCAAACCTCTTTGTCTACATCCCCAATGTTCCCGCTGCCGCTACACACCAGCACCTCTCCATTTTGAACAGCGAGGGCTCGGACAACGAGCGGCCAGCATCGGTTCGCGAAGTTGACCTGAGCGTGTTCGGCGAACCGCATGGTCTTACGCCTGGGTATGTAACCGCGGACGGCTTTGCCAATATTGGTGACGACACACCGCACGTACCAATGTCGCGCTACATCCCGCCGCCATATCTTGCGTGTCCATTCCCGGACGTGGCCGACACCACTCTGATCGACCTGGTCTTCGTAGATTTCCATCAGACAGATATACTCAAGGCATTGAAGAAGACACAGAGCACTATAACTTACACCGACAAACACGTGTATCCATACAGCCCACTACGTCTCAACAAGACGCTGAGCGTATACGCCCGGTTGAGATGGAAATGATGGAGGCAGAAGGCATATCGGGCACTCATTTCGGTGGTGGATTGAGACGGGATCAGTTGGAAACATGTACAGACCGCATCTCTTCTTACAGTATGCATTCAATGACAACCTCCTTGCTGCTACAAACAACTGCAGTCCCGCTCCAGTATTGTTCAGAATGCCTATGCATGCAAGAAGGATTATACAAGCAATAAGTGTGACAAAGTATCAAGTTGACATTGACCGCGCCATGAGCTGAGCAGTCAACACTCTTCCCTTCAATCCATCTCAGCAGTGGCTGCACACGCAGATGTGGCTGCGGCAAGTTTGTTAGCAAAGGAGGACAGAGCGATGGCGGGAGCACTCACTTCTTGTTGCACTTGCCCGTGCAGCCCTTCGGGTCGCCGTGCTCGTGCTGGCAGTCACCCGCGCACAGCGTGTTCTCGAAGCCGAAGAGGTCGGCATCGCACACGATGCGACGCTCGAGCGTGCCGGAGCGGGCAGCCTCGGCGAGCTCGCGTGGGATGGGCAGCGCGGCGTTGACGGCGGTGGCGAGGGCCAGGGCGGCGAAGAGGGTGGGAAACTGCATGGTGAATGAAAGTGGTGGTGGTGGTATCGAGGGACTGAGAGACGAGAGGTGGCTTGGTGAAGATCAGGCAACGTGCTTGTCGTGGGTTTATACCTGAAAGAAAGGTCAGTTTGGAAATGATGCCTTTAGTGATGCAGTGACAAGCGAAAATGATGGACTGTTCGTCGACGCACCTGCAGTGATCGGACCTTGCAAAAGACATTCAGTCAGGATGATCGACAGGCTAAGTCAGGTCGTGTGATGCGTCTCTCTGATTTTCGAAGCAGTGGTGGACGTGCCAGACAGCGCCGTTGATCTATCTGGCTCGGAAGTGTCAAGGACTGACATGTGTGCCAAGAGATCCAGGAGGAGCACACAGATCTCGTCACATCGGCGGCGGGTGGCTGAAGCTCTGAGTGGCTGATACGAGCGTAGCAAAAGCACATTGTTCCTCCCTCTCCGGATCAGCAGAACATCGTATGGCCATTCTAGTGACTGTGAGCGTGTGTAGCAAAGCAGTTTCGACGCATCATAGCTCTACACGAGAACGTTGCCTTTGTTCATTGCGGCCAGATGCAGTTCTTTTGAGAACATTCAAGGTCAGCACACAGTTGACACCAGTGATTGGTTCGATGGTTGCGACCCCGTCGATGTGGGGTGGGGAAGAGGCGATGTTGCCCGGGTCCAGCCAGGTACTGCAACGTTGCTGGCACTGCTTTCCAATTCCCTCTCCGGTCAACCGCTCAAGTTGGGCAACGACTACCCCATGGAGATGTCCCATGAGCATCCACGAACTCGCTTAGTGTCAGCATGCTCGGTGTCCCTGCACTCTGTCAGCATACGCGGTAGCCGAGGTTGCTCTTGCAAAGCGGTGTCCACTGCAGCCTGAGAGCGCCCGCAGAAGTGAAGTAGGGCTCGTCGCGTCGGGCTCGTTAGCTGTGACGTCTGTTCAGGTACGTGAATGAGGGACGATGCGTGTGGTCTCTCTAATGTAAGAAAGAGTCATTGTTGTCGGACTACCCAAATCGCGTCCTTCAACCGCGCTAGGCACAGGCATCTGGCCCGGCCCAGACCCACTGTGCTATTCTTAGGATCGCGCAGGCAACCCGTAGACTCGAGGCGGGTCTGGTCAGCAGTGAACGAGGCAGAGCCGTTGCAACGTCGTCAGCACCCCCGCGACCGTTCCGCAGGATCCCATGGCCAATAAAAGGGCACGCGAAGCCGCCTCCCATTCCTCACCACTGTGTGGACCTTCAGACCCAACTCACCTCCATCCTCGTTCTTACATACGGCTGTGCCGTCCTTTTGTCGGTTTCCACCTCAATAAACACTACAAGACCACAACATCATGATCGCCGCCAAGTTCGTCGTCATCGCTTTCGCTCTCTTCGGCTCGGTACGCTCGCTTCGTCCTCCTTTCCTACCATCGTGCTAACGATACTGCTAGGCTCTCGCGGCCCCTCTCCCTCATCGCGGCGGCTTCGCCGGCAAGGGTGGTGCTGGTGCCGCGGCGGCCCCGGCCGCTGCTGGTGCTGGTGCCGCTGCCGCCCCGGCGGCCGCTGGCGCTGGTGCTGTTGGCGTTGCCGCCGCCGCCGGTGCTGCTGGTGCCGCCGCTCCGGCGGCTGCCGCGGGCGCGGCTAAGAAGGCCAAGAAGTTTGGTGGCAAGGGCAAGCACGGCAAGGGTGCTGCTGGTGCTGGTGCTGCTGCCGCCGCTGCCGCTGCCGGGGCCGCCGGAGCTGCCGCCGCTCCTCCGGCCGCTGCCGCTGCGTCCGACTCCGCTACGGACGTTGCCGCCGCCTCCGCCACGGATGCTGCCGCTGTGGCCTCCGCCACGGATGCCGCCTCTTCCGTAGTCGTCAACGACGCAGGCGTAGGCGCTGCTGCCGCCGCTACCGCGACGGACGCTGCCGCTGCCGCCACGGCGACGGACGCTGCTGCCGCAGCTGGTGGCGACGCCGTCGCGGACGCGAACGACGCCGCGGCCGAGGCTGCCGCCTCCGGCATCGCTGCGGCCGCGTCGCTCGCCACCGAGGCCGCGGCTGCCGTTGCGACCAACACCGTCGACCTCGCGAGCGTCCTCGCTGCGGGCTCCGCCGTCGCCGATGCGGCCGGCGCTGCAGCCTCCGCCGCCTTTGCGTCCGACGTCGCCGCGGCTACGATCGCTGCGGAGGGCGCGGCCGCTGCCGCCGCGACTGCCCCGGCCGCGGCGGGCGCGGCCGTGGCTGCCAGCGCGTCTGCCGTCGTCTCGGCTGCCGCTGACTCTGCCGTAGCTGCCATGACTGCTGCTGCCGCGGCTGCTACCGTCGCTGCTGCCTAAGCGCTACAGGATTCACGATCATGGACTCCTTGTATCCGACCTAGCACCCTCTTTGTAAGACGCCGTCCATAGTGGAATTAAGTTGGCCTGTCGCTATACTTGAGTGCAGCTAGGAAGCATCGCAGAGCCTGGCTCGAATGCCGCTCCAAAAAAGTTAGCAAGTCCCCGACACGGAATAACGCTAGAGCAGATTCGCATCCCTGCTCAAACATAGCAACATGGTTAAGCCTTCGTACATCGTCAGTAAAAGCGCTTTGAATGTGCGAGTACAAGTTGAAGACCTCTTCAACAAACATCGTCAAGAATCGGAACCACGGTCGTATTGTGAAGAAATGATAAAACATGAAGCAGAATCTTCTCGCAACTGTCCCAGCATTGGCACACCATCTTGCCAGGACACATCCTCCTTTAGCAACTCATCGCTCAAAGGTTGACCGTGACCGGGATGCAGTTGATGCCGATCAGCGAGACTGCGAGCCATGGTTAGCATCTCTTCGGCAGCCTGCAGCAGTGATAGCAGCTTACCCTGGTCGACGTCGCCACAGGTGACGGTGTTCGTGTTGCAGGACACGCCGCCGAGAATCGCGACGGGCGTGCAGCCCGTGCCGATCGGGATGTTGAGCCCGGACAGGTTGATGCCGAGCAGGCCCTCGATGATGCCCGCGACGACGGTGTCGACGCTGTTCGAGTTCTGCACGTTCTGGCAACACTGCGGCGCGCTCGATGGCTCCGGCGGTGTGTAGGTGCGCTTCGCGTTGGCCGTGACCGGCACACAGTCGACGCCGATGAGCGCGCCTGCACATGGTGCGGTTAGCACAAGGTCGGCACGAGCATGGGGAACGCTGCGTACCCGAGAAGACCTGGCCGCAGGTGACGGTGTTTGTGTTGCATGAGACACCGCCGAGGATGGCGACCGGCGTGCAGCCGGTGCCGATGGGGACGTTCAGGCCGGACAGGTTCACCAGGCCGAGGAGGCCCGTGAGGATGCCCGCGTCGAGTACGCCGAGATCGTTCGAGTTCTGAACGTTCTGGCAGCACTGCGCGCCGGCCGGCGGGGCGGCGCTGCCGCCGTTGGGGAGCGCGGTGACGGCGCCCACAAGTGCGAGAGTCGCGACGAGAGCCTTGGAGAACATTGTGCTGGTGCTGTAGGAGGTGCGAGTGCGAGAGAGTGCGTTGACGTGCTGAGGATGAGGTGGGGGGCGGCCGCAGACTTTATACGCAGCAGGAGCCGCCCGTGATTGAAATGGGGGCCCCATGTGTGTTGCACGAACATGAGCAGCCAAGTGGCAGAAGAAGCCCATGGTGCCAGCCGGTTGGCAATCATTCACTCTGCGTGCCTTGCGGCAGTCTCTTTTCGTCACTGAATACGCAGTGCATCGAAAGAAAGTCTGTGGACACGGTGTCTTGTAAGCAGCTATGCTGCGGCGCCGTCGGCAAACAATACAGGGGCATGATATGTTCCCACGATCCTTTGCCGACTGGCGCCGAGGCGCAGGAAGGGGTTCGCATGTCCGCAGAAGTTGACACAGCCAAGCAGCCGAGTCCCGTGCCGAGCGATGTCAGGATGCCGGATGACATACGAAGGAGCCAACCATTGATTCATCATCTTGGCTCTTTGGTGTCGTAGCGTATACAAGATTTGTCCCACCTGGAGGCAGGACAGCATGACGCGCGCTCTAGCCAGGGTGATCCCGAGATGACACCGGAGCTGGCGAGCGGGCCGAGTTTTGTCATGGCCATTAATAAGCGAATTTCACAGATGGCCGGCCATTGGGTTATTCTGGAGAAGGCACACAGAGTAGCCAAAAGGCAGCCCGTCTTCAACGTTCAACACTATCGGTGATAGAAAGAGAAAAGAGGCGAACGTCGAGAGGCGTCAACTTTGTCACGGTAGCTAACGCCTCAAGCTGGCTGGCCGTCGTCGGTGTTTTTGACTGCGGCCGCACTTGCGCTTTGTTTTCGCGACTGCTCCCCGCCGGTCGAGATGCAACTCGGTGAAACCCCAGAGATGAAAGACGTAAATGTGACGCTGATTATATAGGCCCACTTCGCCTTCAATCGTATTGTCCGAATCATCGCGACTGCATGATTTCGGCTCTTCATCTGCCGGAAAGCGACATGTTGAGTATGATGTAACTTCGGCGTAGGTGCGAGAGATCACACACCTCATGATGTGCGCGCGACCAGTCACCGGTTAGGCGGGAGGAACATGTGCTCACGTTCTGTTGTTCTGATATGCCCAGGAAAGTTCGGTCGCAGGTATTGCGGATGTGCCCAGATTCGCTGCAGATCCAGTTCACGTGATCGGAGAATGTGACAGGTAAACGAATAGATCATACCCAGAAAACAGTATCGCTACATGCAAGTTCAGTGAAGTAAAAGAGCCAGGGGGTACATCCTCGACCATGATGACCGGAGGCTACGAGTCGTTCGCCGGTGGAGACCGGGCATCCCACCGTGCGAGGACCTGCGGAGAGCCATCAGCTAGAGGCAAAGAAGCACACGCAAAGAGTGACCGGCCTCGTCGAACGCGTCGAGGATGCGCGCAGCCTCGGCCCGCGCAGCCTGTTTCGCGCGCACGTTCTCCTGCATCTGCTCTTGCAGCACCGCGCACTCGTCCTCAAGCGCCTTCAGCTCCGCCTGCATCCGATTACGCTCCCTGGTGAGGACGGGTACAGTGCGCGCACGGGCTGCCGTGCGCGGTGGTAGGTCTGGGCGCCACACGTCTGCGCCGGTGTATGGCTCGTCCGCGTCCGCGCGGGCGCTGGCCTCGCGCTGCATCGCGTACAGTTCATCCATCCGTTCCGGCAGTTTGTATTCCTCGAACACCTTCGCGCAATCTTGCTACGCCGCGCGCGTGTGTGAGCGGGGCGCCGGCGCGTGCGAACGGGGGCGACGGACCTCCATCGTGTTGAGCATGTACAGCTGGATGTCGTCGAACACGGAGCCGGCTTCGGCGGGCTCGGACTCGCACAGGTGCGGGAAGCACAGCGCAAAATCCTCGTACGTCCACCGCCGCGCGATCCGCTCGAGCGCGAGCCGGAGCGCAGACCGCAGGTGCTGCCAGCGCTTGCCGCCCGGCGCGGTCAACCACGCCGGAGGCGGCGCCGGGGCCAGCGACGACCGCCGCGGGCCGCGCTGCGAGGACAACGGGCCGTCAACGTCCATCGCGGGAGGGTATGAGATCAACAAGCGGGACTCGCGTGCGCGTCGCTGAACTCAGATACAGGAGAAGTGGCTGTGCTTCTATACTCTGCTCGCGCGACCATGGCCGACGACGCCGACCGGCTTGTGGACATCCTCAAAGGCTTCACAATCCTCGACGCGACGTACAAGACTGTGTCCGGGCACGCTATCGAGGCCGAGATCTGGCTGCCGAAGCTCGATGATCCCGCCGAGCACATACGTCCGCGTCCGGTCTGCGTGTCCTGGCACGGCGGCGCGTTCGTAACCGGCTCGCGGCGCCTGCATGCCTGGCTCCCGCGCTGGCAGGCCGAGCTTATGCGCGCGCGCGGCGCCATTGTGCGAGCCGCGTGCCTTTCCTCGCGGGCGCCACTCACCCAGGGCGACAGATGGTGAGCCCGGACTATCGATTGGCGCCTGAGGCGTCTGGGCGGGACATCCTGGAGGACGTGGCCGATCTCCTACACTGGCTGCCTGCGCACCTGCCCACGCTCGCAGCGCAGCACAGCGGCGTCGTGCCGGACCTCCGCCACACGCTCGTCGTCGGCGACAGCGCGGGCGGCTGGCTCGCGGCGCAGACTGCTCTCCGCCACGGCTCCAGCGCGCTCGGCTTTCCGGGTACGAGCAGTTCGCTTGCGATTCTAGCCGTCATTTCCAAGTTCGGGATGCTGAGCCCCGCTCTGGTATGCAGGGCTTTGCTTTCCGCCGCACATCACGCTGACCTGTTCCGCCACAGAGCAAGCCGATGCCCGTCGACCCGCCCGTCTCGTTGGACCTCGTCGCCTGGCATCGCAAAAATGTACCAGCTGGCGCGGTCGTCACCGGCGCGCTCTTCCCGGAGCGCGGCGACCTAATGGCATGCGTACTCCAACACGCGCTCGCGCACGAGCTACTCGGCGGCGACGCGGACGTCGACCCTGTCGCAGTCCTTGGCCTTCCGGGATTCTTGCCGCCGCCACCGACGTGGCTGTTCCATGGCACGGATGACGCGAATGTCGACGCTGCCGAGACACGCGCGTTTGCCGCGCGCGCTCGGGACGTCTATGGTGCGAACGTGCGGATGAAGGAGACGTATGTACCCGGCGCACACGGCGTTGGGAACGACGCAGGGATGGACGAGGACTGGATCCGTGACGGGCTCGGGTGGATCGCGCAATACTGGCCTTGAACCCACGGGCTGAGGGAATCAGGATGTCATACAGTAGTTGTGAAATTGACTACAGTATACTTATCATACATCGTGACACTTGCCGTCTTCATCACGACGGCCCTCTCAACGCGCGAGCAGCGACATACTGCGTCCAAGCAATCTCTTGGGCCAAGACGCTCAGCTGACGCATCGTGTAGTGGTAAGTGAAGCTCGCTCGAGCGCTCGTATGAGGGGGCCAGGACGCGCTCGGATGATCAATCAGCGCTGGCCATGAATATGCACACTAAGCATCTGCGAATGATCCGTCTTCTATAGCCGTGGCTGTGAGTCTATATATCTATTACGAAGGGTCCCGATAGAGGTATGTCTTGTGACGCCATCCTACAGGCGCGCTTGCATGCCATACTTTTGCGCGATCGCCTCTTCGCGTGCCTTGGCGGCATTTCGAAGCCCGGCCAGCCGCCGCGCACGCTTGAGTTCATGCTGCCCGATCTGCTGAGCATGCAGCTCGTCCGGCCCCTGTGAGAAGCGCAGTCAACGGGGTACCCGCGGCAATAACGATGCGTACTCACGTCTATATAACGTAGCGTACGGAGGTATGCGAATGATCGCGCGAGATCTTGATCCTGGGAGAGGCCCTCTGCTCCGAACACCTGCATCGCGCGATCGACCACAGCCAGCGCCATCGTCGGAGCCACGAACTGGGAGAGATTAGAGAGGGACATTCGATTTGCTTGAGGCTCTCACCTTCGCAATGCCGATCTCCGTTTGTGCTTTCTTTACACCATGATTGTCAACCTGTGCCTATCAATGAGTGGCGATACTGGTGATAGGACATCTGGACTTGCCGCGAGAGCAGCGTTGAGTACGGCGAGGCGGGCGACGTTGATCTCAGCTCGGGATTTGGCAATGTCCGAGACAACGGTGCCTTCACAGACTTCAGCATGTATCCAGGCGAAGCGCGCGCTGGTGTACCGTGTTGGTGCAGGTGCTTCCCAAACGTTTTTCTTGACGGGTCCGTCACACGGAGGATGATCGTGTTCAGGGCCATCTGTGCCACGCCGACGGCGCGTGCACAGACGCGAAGGCGGCCAAGGCTAAACCAGCGTCAAATGGGACTATGCTCCGCCCGAGGAACGTGCGCACCCGAGAGCGTCCTGTAAGAGCTCGAAACCGCATCCCCGGCCAAGCACAAGATTGCCGAGCGGGACGCGCACATCCTCGTACACGACTTCTCAGAAGCCGCCCGGCGCCTCGTCGTACCCAAGCACCGTCAGCGGCCGAACGAGCCGCACGCCGGGCGCGTCGGCGGGGACGATGACGACGCTCTGCCGCCGGTACGGGTTCGCGTTCTCCGGGTCGCTCAGGCCAGTGACGACGTGCACCTTACATTGGGGGTGCCCAGCCCCGCTCATCCACCTATGCTACCGTCAGTGGAGCGCGGTACGGCGCGCAGGACGGGACGGACCACTTGTGCCCGTTGATGACGAGTTCGTTGCCCTCTTGCCGGATGGAGGTACGGAAATTGGTAACGTCGGAGGATGCCACTGTTCCTGCCGCATGAGCAAGCTGCTGGACTGCGTCGCGGCGTGGTCACGAACCAAATCGCTCAGTCATGGCTATCGCGGATCGAATCTTGCCCTCCATCAGAGGCTCGAGCCATTGCTGCTGCTGCTCTGGCGAGCCGTGCTGGGCGAGCATCCCTGACCAAGACATGTGAGACTGAGGCAAGGTGGTGCTAAAGTTCCGAAAGTACAGACCCATTGTGCCAGCGTCGGCGGGAGAGCAGTTCGTGACGTCCGACGCAATATCTCCGGTACGACCGAGGATCTCCGCGATGACCGCGCACTAAGTAAAAAATATGAGAAGTAGCACGATGTCAAGAGGAAGCTAGGACCGACCTCGAGGTTTGAGAGTGCAACGCCCTGTTTCGGAGAGTGAGACTTGCTCAAGTATAGATTCCAGAGGCCACGAGACCTAATGTGCTCAAAGTTTAGTCCACCGAAAATGACGTTGATCTGTGCACGCACTTGGCCCGCGCTCTCAGATCCTCCACGACAGGAATGATGGTCTCCCATCGCTTGATCGGGTCTGCAGGTAGTTGTGCTTCAGCCACGGATTTCGCAGGCACGACCTCTTCCTGTACATCATAGAGCGGTGAGCACAAGAAGCGCCAGAGTAACACATTCTGCAAACCTCCACGAATGCGATCACTTTCGCCAGGATGTCCTTCGCGTACGGCGAGAACTGGGTTTCGATCTGCCCATCGAGGCAGTTCAGCGGTGCTTGTAGGCGGGGATGCCAGCTGCCAATTCACAAGTGCCCATGCAGCAGGAGAAGTCCAATCTGCGACCGGGTGTGCAGGCATTGCAGTGGGCAGCGAAGACGGGGCGGTTGATGCGCCAAACTCCATGTCGTGTGCTAAAGCGAGGGTGTTTGAAGACTCAGGGACATCCCAGGCCGTTCACTAAGTACGCGGGTCGCGGCATCCCGGCGCAGCGTGGTCCTGCGCGAAGTCAATGGGTCCGACCCGGAACAGCGAATAGTTGCAGTATCGTGCCACAAAGAAGCCTTCCTTATCTGGAATGCGGTGCCCCGCTGTCGAACTCCACCTCGAACTCCCTGTTCGTGATTGATTGATGGGACAAGTCTGGGTTGCAGCACTTTTGGATAAGCACAAGTTTTGCAACCTCAGTATGTTATGAGTCTTCCGAGCACACCCAGATTTGCTTCGCTTACTGGACGTGCTGCTGGTGGGATTCCGCGGGATGAAAGGAGTCCCAAGAGGAGATCTAGAAGGAGTCCCATGAGGTCCTGATCATCCGCAGCTCTCGATTCAGCCGAATATAGGACCGTCATCATGAGAGTCGCCAGCCTCGCCGTCAAGCACGTTCGCGGGGAAGGGCAACGCAAGTACAAGATTCAAAGCGGCAGCAGTGATTATGTTAGTGCGCAGCGAAGCGTCCACTGCCTGGGTAACGTCGTCGAATGAGTCAGGAGATGTGTATGAGGAAGAGTGCACAGAGCAGTACGTGGGGAGGTCGGCATCGATGGTCTCTTTAGTAGTGACTATATCTGCGGATGGAGTTAGCAGCGTCGTCGTTGCCGGCGGCGAAAGGATGATGAGAGGGAAGGATGTGTTGGGCAGCGGCGCAGAAGACACCGGGACAGAGACTACAAAGTGTACTCCGAGTGAGATTGAGGGCATCAACATGGTCGCAGAGATATTGGACACGGAGGCGAGCGGACATGTGGAAGCGGTAAGTTCCAGCCTTGTGCTCTGCCCACTGACCGTCTACACGGGGCGGGACAGGTGCAGCAACGCACGCAGCGAGGGCGAGGAGCACACAGGCCAGGCGTTGGGCAGCAGAAGCAGCGACAAAGATAGAGCGGTAGATGTGGTGTGTCGGGAGGGGTGCATGGGAGAGAACCAGCCTTAAATAGTGATGGTGAAAAGTACTGGCACATTCGCCGGTCCTTATATATCCGCGATGACGAGGGTGGCAGGCGTTGCACGTCTCCACACCTGCTATAAGTTCGATCGATTGCGCGCCAGAAGGGGCGAGGCGGAGTCAGGAGGATAGCCAATCAACAAGGCTCCTGTTCTGCACTTACGATCGGGAAGAGCAGCGTGGTCAAAAGCAGAGAGGCATCCAGTGGCTGTGCCTGGACCCGCGTCGCCGCCTTTCGTCACTGCCGCCCGCGATGCCGGACGAAGCGCCCGCACCAATGCCGGCACCCGCGCCGACGGCGGACGATACGGCAGCGGCCGAGCGGGCGCGCTCGCGTGTGTCTGTGCCGTCGCTGCTGCTGACGTCGTTCGTGCTGTTTGCGCTAACGAACCGCGGGGGCGAGGACGTCATGTTGCGGCTCGCGCGCACCAATACGCTCGTCCAGATGGAATGGCAGCTCGGCAACTACTCCGCCTGGCTCTCCACCGGCCAGAAACCGCCCGATAACTTTACGCTCGTGCGTGTATGCGCGGATGTATGCGTGTACGAGGCTCATCTTCAGACTACTAGCCAGTGCGCCACTCGGCAACGGCGGCGCTCGTGGACGCGCTGCTGCCCTTGAACGGCGCCCTCGATCCTCAGCGATCCTCGTACTACACGAACCTCACCGGCTACTTCCGCGGCGACCTCATCCCATACAACTTGTCCGCGCCGCCCGCCACCGCGCCATGGCACACACACGCCGCGGACCTGATGCGCGCGCAGAACGCGTCGCAGGTTGCGCAGCGCCGCGGCTCTTGGCCATGGGCCTCGTCGGATCGCATATCCGTGATCTCGGTGGACCGGCGCGTACCGAACGCGTCCGCGGACGTCGCGATCGTGCATGCGAGTCCTGTCCACCTCTAGCGCGCGGATCGTGTCTTGACACATGCGCGCAGGGCCGGGTCGAGATTACAGACTCGTCAACGGATGACGCACTCCCACTCTTCTTTGAGGCCGCGCACTTCGTAAACAATGGCTCGCTCTACGGGCTCGTCGAGCCGAACCGGTAGGTACCGACCATTCTTCCTACCAGCTGTCGCGCCCTCACACATGCCTCATCCAGGATCCGGCCCGACCTCCGCGACCTTCCCTCGCTGGTCCCCGAAGAGTGGCGCAACGCGACCGGGCGCGTCGTCGAGGCTGAGATGCGTGCGCGCATCGACAAGGCGCTGGCCATGCTCAACGCGGGCGCGTACGACGGCGGCGCGGACGACTTCCTGCCCGGTCCGTGCTCCCGCCCCTGTCCAGACTGGCCACTCACCTGTACGAAGAGGACGAACCGCGCGCAAGCTGCGCGTTCGCGCTCTACGCGCAGCTCGCGCCCGCGCCAGGCGTGCCCGCGCCGCTCATGACCGCCCTCGAGGCCGAGGACCAGGCGCCGACCGGGCTCGCCCGCGTGCTCCCGCATCCGCGCCTTGCGCTCTCCGGCGTGCTCCTCAGCCCTGGCTGCGGGCTAGCGCTCGCGCTTCCACGCACGGACGGGCTCAGCAGCAAGAGCTGGTACCGCAAGGTCACGACCTGTGCGCTGCGCCGCTTAGCCCCACGGCTGCACCATACGCTAACGCATGTCCGCTAGACGCTGGGTTCGCTGCGGCCATGCACCTCGTGCTCGTCGTCCTGCTCTCGCGCCAGGTCGCGCGGAGCCGGAGCCCGGCCGGGCTCTCGCGCCTCTCGCGCTGGTCGTTCCTGCTCCAGGCCATGGTCGATGCCGTCTCCTTCGCCGGGGTTCGCCGCGCCCGCCCGCCGCATGCGCCCGCGCTGACGGCCGCACAGCACGTGACATTCTCAATCCTCGCCGAGGGCCGTGCGGCGGTCGCGCTGTTCGCGCCCGCGTTCCTTGCGGGGTTACTCTTCGCGTACGAGATGGTTCGCTCGTCAGTCCTCGCACGGACGCGGACGCTGACCGCCTGGCCAGCAATTCGCGATGTGGATCTACCACTATCAAGCTCCGGAGAACGTCGTAGTCCCGCCGCCAGCTGCTCCGGCTCCGGCCCCGACGCCTGCTCCGGCACCTGCTGCTGAGCAAGCGGCGGATGAGGCGGCCGTGCCGCTGCTCCAGGCAGAAGAGGGCGGCGCCGATCCGGATGTGACCTACCCGCCCCCAGCTGCAGCACCAGTCCCGGCGCCGGCGCCAGCAGCCCCGGCCCAGCCCTCCTTCGCACGGCTGTACGCCAACCACCTGCGGACCGACCCGCACGCGCGCACCTGTACGTCGTGTGCCCATGCCTCGAACACATCTAACGTGCGCACAGACCTCCTCATGAGCCTGCTTGTCGTCGGCGCGATGCAGCTCGCGCTCGCGCCTGCGCTCGGGCTCGCTGTCGCTGGCGTGCTGCACGCCTCCTTCTGGCTCCCACCACTTGTGCGCGCCGTGCGCCGCGGGCGGAGTGCGGGCCTCAGCGCGGAGTACACGCTGGGCACGAGCGCGGCGCGCCTCGCGTACCTGCTGTACGTGCTCGCCTGCCCCGCGAATATCCTCGATGTCGCGCCGCGGCCGTGGGCGTGGGCTGTCGCGGCCGCGCTGTTAGCGCAAGCGGGCGCGCTGCGCGCGCAGGACGTGCTTGGGCCCGCGTTCTTCGTACCCGCGCGCTGGCGCAGCGCGGCCGCCGCCGCTGCGTACGACTACCACCCGCCGCTCGGCGCCGCGCCGGGCGACGCAGAGGCGGGCGAGAAGACGCTGGGCGACTGCGCGATCTGCATGGACGCTATCATGCCCGAGCAGCAGGACGAGGGCGCGGAGGTCCCAGGCGGCACCGGCGGACTCGTCGGGCGTGCGAAGCAGGCGAGGGCAAGGAAGAGCTACGCCCTGGCGCCGTGCCACCACCTTTTCGTGAGTACGGGCGTGCAGGTGATACGGGCCGGGCTGACCCACGCATACCACCAGCACACGGCGTGTCTGGAGCGGTGGCTCGCGATCAAGGTTGGCGGACATCTGTCGGCTGCGTGGGACATCGCTGATGGTATGCGCAGAACATATGCCCGCAATGTCGCAGGCCGCTGCCTCCGCTCTGAGCTTGGGTGACAGACAGATACCCGGTGTCATGGGATGTGCACTTGTACGAATACCACATCAACGGAGTCTATCCTCAACAAGGTCTCTATCGTCCAAGCCCAATTCTCACAGGTGCTTCTGGAAGAACTCGACCGCGGCCTTGAACGCACCCTCTTTCCCGGCCTTCACCTGCGGGATGCTGACGTCGCCGCGGTTCGCGAAGCCGTGGGTACACCCAGGCCAGTACTCCCTCGTACATCCGGGCGCGTACTGGCCATCGCCGAGTACTGCGTCCCCGGCCTGCTGCTTCTCCATGGGGAACATCTAGTCGACCTCGCACGAGTTAATCAGAATCGGGCTCGTCGACTTGGCCTTGAGCGTCTGTGGCGTGGTGCATCAGCCACGGACAGCCTCCGGCGGACGAGGCGCGGACCTCGAAGTCGTCAGGCACGTTCAGCAGCGATGGGTGCGAGAGCACGGCCACCTTCGTGACGTTCTCGCACGCGAGGTCGAGTGCGTAGCGCCCGCCAAGGCAGTAGCCCGTTGTGCCGAAGGCAACCACGCCCTGCGCACGGAGCGCAGCGATGACGGCGTCGAGTGGCGGGCGAGTCTGGTCGGTCCCGTGGTTCTTGAACCAGGCCCAGACGTCGAAATTCTTCTACGGGCGGGTGTCAGCGCGGGGCAGGCGGCAAGCGCGCGGAAGAGTGACGCACACCGGGACCCATGGCGTCGGCCGGCACGGCGTCGCCGTTCAGATAGTCAGGGATGACCGTCTTGAACCCGTTGGCAGCGAAACCATCCGCGAGAAGCTGCTCGCGTCAGTATGGCGCAGCGCATACCGGGCCGAAGAATCGCACCTGCGAGTTGACGAGCTCGAGCCCGAAGAGGTCCGGCAGGAACAACACGATCGTGTCTTGCGCATACTAGCCCGCAGGCGTTGTGACATAGCACTTCACGCCGCCAATCGTGTTCATCTTGCCTAGCGCATGACCGTTAGCCAAGCTATGTATCGTAGGGACACAAACGCACCTTGCGGAGTGCCTTCATGTAAAACGCCTGTGGTCGAGCGTCAGCAGCCGGGATTATGCCGAGGAGAAATGAGCGGCATACCCTTAACGCAGTCCTTGCAGAGACTCATCGTGGTGGTGATGCTATGAACGCGGTGGATTGGTGTGGCAGGTAGTGGTTGGAATGGAAATGGTCGGCAGGCCTATCTTATAGCGACATCCCTAGCGACCTCGCATCCTCGCCGTTCGCGAAGATTTCGCTTGTGTTGCCGACGCTGACTGTCTGAGGGGCGATCAACAGCCATGCTCAACCTCCGCCGAGCCCGACACGTCAATCGTTGTGGCAACCCAATCGCCTGCTCGCGATCGCTCACTTGTCTTGCCGATTTCTTGAAAAGGGCGCAAACGTGAGAACAAGAGAGCCTGAGTTCAAGAGAGTCATGTATGTCATCGCCGATGCGCGGGCGCGTCACCATGAATGTCGACTGCTATTTGAATCGATCGCGCACGTAAACCGAAGCCTGCATTCTATGTCGCGAGATCTTACATACACAGCAACTGAGTGTGCACTACATGCAACTTCTTGCGATTCCGGCCGTCCTCACAGATGCTCGTTGAAGAACTTTACCGCGGCATTGAACGCGCCCTCCTTGCCGGCCTTGACCAGCGGGTCGCTCACGTCACCACGATTTGCAAAGCCGTGGGTGCACCCGACCCAATGCTCGCGGGCGTAGCCAGGATTGTACTGGCCACCTCCAAGGACGTCGTCCGCCACCTGTTGCTGCTCCGGAGGGAAACGCTGGTCAATCTCGCATGTGTTGAGGAGGAACGGGTTCGTGGACTTGGCCTTCAGTATCTGCATTGCATCGTCTCAGCAGATGCGAGAGGCGAAGCTGACAGGTTACCAACCTCGAAATCATCCGGCACCTTCAGCAACGCCGGGTGCGAGATGACGATGGCTTTGGTGATGTTCTCGAATGCGAGATCCAGGCAATAGCGCCCACCGAAGCAATAACCCGTTGCACCGAAAGTGTGCACACCCTGGGTCCTAAGCGCGGCGATAACGGCGTCAAGAGGTGGACGCGTGTGTTCCGGGCCGTGGTTGTTGGCGAACCATTTGAAGATATCGTAGTTCTTCTGCAAATACCTGGGAATGAGCATGTGCCGGGCGGGCGGGTGGAGAGGAGACGTACGCTCATGGGCAGAGCATCGTCCGGGTTCACGGGGTCGCCATTGAGATAGTCGGGGATAATCGTCCAGAACCCGTTCGCAGCGAAACCGTCCGCGAGGAGCTAGATAGATAAATACTGGGCGTATATGCTAGGGATGGAGCCCGCACCTGCGAGTTCACGAACTCCAGTCCGAAAACGTCGGGTAGGAAGAGCACGACCTTGTCCCGCGCGTGTTCGCCTGCGGGCGTCGCAACATAGCACTTCACGTCGCCGATCGACTCAATTCTGCCTGGTAGAAGGCCGTCAGTCTGAGACTCCTATGCTCCGATATATCCCGAACATACCCTGCGGGGTGCCATCATGCACGACGCCTATGTTTGGAGTTATGAGCGGTTCGAAACGATTCAGAGAAGTGATAGCAGGACGACGTACCCTTCACACAGTCCTTACAGAAGCTCATGGTCGCAATAGTTCGAGTATTGGTGCAGAAGGCGGTTGGTCCGTGGGCTCGGAACGAAGCTAACGGGCTCGCCCGTTCTGCTTCCGCGGGGATCGCAGTCTGATCCCTCCTTCCTTATCGTCGTCATTGGCATCCGAAGCATTCATGTGCATATTGGAGGCTGGGCCTAAGATGTACCGCTTGATAATCCAAGCACTGTTCGAGGCTCTCGGGGCGGTCAAGCGGGGAGATGATGGGTTGAGAGCAACAATATTGAAGTGCACGTGATAGTCAGAACATTATACGACTCGGGGTACATATTCTAGATTGGAACGAAGTATCAGTCCGTCATATCATGCATCGCGAGTCCGCCAGAGGGTGGTGTTCGCCCGCCATGCGCTCCAGTCATTGGAGGAGAACTCGCTCGTGACCGGTGCAAATCCGGGCCGAGCTCTATTCGCCGCCCAGACAGGGAAGTGGTCTCTCCAGTTGACGCGCTTGAGCCACGTCGGCGTCTTCTCAAGCGCATATCGCTTAAGCTGGCCGGCATCCTTCCTAGTTGCCTTGTTCGTAGTGCGGATAAGCTCATCCTAGCGCATAGGCATCAGTAGCACGCGCATGGGTGTGAGCAAAGGCGACTACCTTCTGCTCAAGAAGCACGAGACTCGACTCGCGCGCCCACTTGACGATGTCGGGGCCTTGTTGTTCAACTCGAATGTCGGTTCGGACCTCCTCCTCTGATGGGTTAGACGAATCCGATTGGTCGGCGTATAAGAGCTCAGGGACGATATGATGGACCCGGTGCGCGCGCGCCTTGATGGCGGCGGCGGCGCCTGCGATCTCGTGCTTGCCCAGGTCCTTCATCCATACTCCGTAGAGGCGCAAGATCTTAACGAAGAGCGCTTTAACGTCGCCTAGCTGCTGCACGACGGCGTTGTCATGTGCTCGGAGGATCTGGAGCGTGTTCCAGGAGAAGTCGTCCCGAAGGTCCTTGAGCTTCAGTGCAGCGTTCACGATTGTGAAGTGCGGGAAGACGTGGGAGCGCAGTGGTCCTAGAGCCGCGTAGGGGTATTTGAACATCTTGGTCTTCCAAGGCTCGCTAGGGCCAGCGATGTTTCGATATATCCGGTCCTCATTCGCGCCCGCTCGCGGGATCATGTAGTAGACGAACTCCGTCACGTCACCGTATAACTGCAGAGCGGCATAAGTGAGTGAAAGATATTGAGATGGAATGAGCTTGCGTCCACGATTGGCGAAACGCCAGGTTCCGAGTATGCCGAGAATAGTAGGTCGACAATCACCGGATCTGGCATCATTATCCAATCGTCACTCTCGAACTCGCAGCGGAGTACTCTTGAGACTGTGAGACGTGAATCTACTGTGACATGTCTGTTCTGCTAAAGGAACGTACGGAAAAAGATATTATACCGAGTGTCCGGATGAAGGTTGACCATTTGCCATGCTTCTTGTAAGGCATCAAGCTGAAGTTGGAGGTTTAACGTGTGTTTGCATGGATTAGGCTGCATGAATGCGTACCTCGGCGTTCGGGGTATCTGGATCCAGGACGTGGACCACCTGCGCTTCCGGCTGATTCGTCACGAGGCATCGTCCCTCATTGGGATCCAGACCTCTCGCACGTGTAGAGCTCTCATCTATAGATTCCGGTGTCTTGAAAGAGCTCGTTGGAGTCAGACGGATGGTCCTCTTCTCCTCTGGTTGGTCGGGGGTGGCGAAACGTTGGGGCGACTCAGTGATGCCAACAGGCGCGGTGGGTGCTATTGAGGACTGAGGGCGGCGACCATATTTCAAAGTCGTTTGAATACGAGCGGTGCGACGAGTTGTTAGAGCTGGTGGAATGATGGTCTTGCGGCGGGCGGTGTTCTCGAGCGCAGTGGCCTGGGTCTTCCGCCGCTTGGGCAAGGATCCTTGGGAAATTTCGTCGTCTGAAGCGCGCTTACTCATGGCGGTCTGTGGGAGGCAGCAAAGGGTGTCGGGCGACAGCAGGCCATCGTGTCGTTATCTGGACGGCGAGGACAAAGAGAAAGGGATGTCGCGGTCACGAGACCGCGAATGGCCTTGTTCTTTTGGTCTTTCTTGCTACAGTAACAGTTGTCAGTATTGCCTCACGCCTGGCTTGGAAATTACGACAGCATACCGAAACTCGCATATTACTATATGATATGATCTCCACCTCCTCCACCAATTGCTTTTCAGCCGCCGTGACGAGAGACGATGAAATTGAGCCGAAACGACAGCCTTCCAACACCACTCGGCTGATCCGTAACTCGTTATACATTGTGATGTAGACATCATTTGTTATGGTTCGCACACCTTATATTGGGATACTTCAGCCTTCAGCTCGCTCCTTTACAGATCTTAAGCTGAATACATCCGGGGGCCGAACAAACGCGCTCCTCCACCGCTTGTACGCGTCAGCCTTGTGTGACGCGCATGGCAGTGCTTAGACCGTAGCTCTGCTTCAGCTTTACGTTGACCAAAGTCCAGAGAGCTACGAATTTACGCCATGTCTGTACCTATTTCGGACGCAGGACCATCTGCGGTCGACATCGAGGCCCACACGCCTCCTGGAGAGCAGACTACACAACAACGCTCGTCTCAAGAGCCAGCAGTGCTAGGGCACCCACCGATTGAGGATGCTGACTCCGAGAGACTGGACGAGCCAGATGATATACGGATCGCCGCAAAGTTCTCAAACGTGACGGCGGAAAAGGTCGAGAAAGGATGGTAGGTGGCTTACGACGAGCTCAAGCGCCTGGACGAAAACATGGTGAAGGACTACCGCGAGGAAATTGATACCCTCTTGGTCTTCGTGAGTGCTCATGTTATTCTACTTTTCGTGTTTTGTTCTAATCAACGGGCACATCTAGGCGGGTCTCTTCTCCGCCGTTCTGACCGCCTTCGTCGTCGAGTCTTACTCCTCCCTCAAAGAGGACACCGTGGCGAGTGCCCTGCAGCAGATCTCCCTCCAACTCGCAATCCCTTCTGCTCCCGCGTTCTCGCCCGACTCTCACTTCACTCCCGGCCGCTCGGACGTCCGCGTGAACGTCTTCTGGTTCCTTGCACTCGTCTTCAGCCTCACCGCGGCTCTCTTCGGCTTTCTGATGAAGCAGTGGCTGCGGGAGTACGTCTCGTGGTACGATGTCTCTCTATATGAGGATACCGTTGGTGTCCGTCAATACCGATATGACAGCATGCAGCGGTGGCAGCTGCACGGCATCTGCGCGGGCTTGCCCGTGCTCCTGCAGATCTCGCTCGCGTTGTTCCTGATAGGGCTAGCAGACTTTCTCTTGCACCCGACCAACATTGTAGGCGCCGTGATCACAGCTGCGGTGGCGTTGTGTCTGTTTGCAGTGATCCTGACCATTGCTCTCCCAACTGTGGCCGAGGAGTGTCCTTTCCGCTCACCGCTATCTCACTTCACGAGGCAATGTGTGGTATACAGCAAACTGGCCATCATCAGGTTTTTACTCCCACATTGGTCAACAAGCACAACAACGAGTGAGAAGTGGACTAGTCTAGATCTGCGACTGGTCCGAGATACATCAAACCTGCTACAATTGTTCACGCGTGCATCTCGAATGCGGTGGTCAAAGAGAGCTGTACATCAGATCTGGATGGTTTTGCAGGACGCATCTGTTCTCACCACTGTGACTCCCTGCCTCTACGACCAGGGGGAATTTGGACAGCAATATACACCAAGATTAATTGACTGCTGGCCAATAATAACCGGACTGGCCGGCTCTAGTGACCCTGATGCGCAAGTGGAACCGGAAGTCATGATCGAATGTGTCAACTCGCTACCACTCTAGGTGAAAGAGCAGCTTGTTGGCCTGCTTGTAGATTCGGCCCAACACAGCTGTGATGCGGTCAGGAACGTTTATGATTTCATGAACAGCAGCTTCCTTGATTTAGAGATAACACGTCAGAGACACCGAAACCGCGAAGTTGATAGACATCGACTACAAGTCCTTATCGAACAGATCATACCGTCGATACTACCTACAACCTCAGTTGACCAGAGAGCATGCATAGGACTGGCTCCCTTTTGGTGCTTTCCAAGTATCTGGCTATTCCAGCCGTGTTTTGAGGACCAAGAGACGAGCAAGAATGTGCTCGGCAGATGCACAAGTTGGATGGCGTCGTTCTTGAGCACGTGTCCAGATGAAGGTGAAGGCTGGAATGCTCGGTTGAGCACCCTCGCTCGTTTGGATGAACCCAGATGCACTGCAACTGGTTCGGAGTGCTGCACTCCTTCTCCGAACCCCAGCCTTGGTCGAACAGAAAGCAGCTGCGGAGCTGTTGAGACAACAGTGGCTCTGGTTATATCTTGGAATAACTCTCACTGTTGCAGTCGTACATGGATTTGGCGACAGTCATTCTGTTGGCTAGCAGCCCTTGCTTGCTGCATTAGAGGGACTTGGGCTTATAGCTGCAGCGCAGGACGGCGAGCGCAAGGCCATCTGGGAGTTTGATTACCTGCTTAGAATAGCGGCGCGACCTCTGACTCACTTGCTGAAGATTATCGGCCCTCCTTATACAGCCGCCGTGGTTGATGCTTTATCCAAACATCTCGACATAGTCATGTCATCCGATGTATCAGGTTCAGAAAGTTTGCAGGTATTCTTACAGGACAAACCTGAAGGTGACCCTGATGATGATACTTGGTGGTTTGACCTCTGCCAGCGCAATGTCATCCGGGAGACGTGCTCGAAGGAGGACGGCGTCCGCAGACAGACAGGCTTTGCACGCGGAGCACCGGACAGAGATGGGCATGACGGGATCGACCACCCTGTTCTGGATAAAGCACATGCTGTAGCGGCATCCATGGTCAGGGTTGACGATCAATACAGGGACGGGATCGAGCTGAGCACTATCCGGTCGGTAGCAGACAGTCAGTCATGGCCGACTATGGAGGGTGGACGGGGTCGGAGCACAGCGGACGGAGTCGGCGTCGCCAACGAGCATGCCAGGCACGAGCAGCCATAGGTTCACGGATCAATCGAGTGGAAGACTATCGGAGCAAGCGCGGCCGACGTGGATGACGAAGAGCTTGGCGACGGAGCAGCGCGCGACAGCCAGCCTGAACGCGACGATGGAGGCGTCCTCGAGGAGGCTGGGCAAAGCCGTGAGTGATCGGATGAGGCTGACGTGATCGAAGGATGACCATCGAGCGTGGCGACAGCGGATAAGATGCATCGACGTGACCGCCTGTACGCGAACATACTACATACATACTCAGAATCGAACCAAACACGCTTACTGCGCTCGCTCGGCTTCGGCCAACGCTCGGGACCCGGCCGCGCGCAACATCACTCCGGGCACGACCTGTCTTCCCGCATCGCGGATCTTAACATGCCCGAAACTAGGAGTATTGAGCCGGCATAGTGGACACATATCGATAGTAGAATGTGCAGAGCGATGCCTCTTGAGAGCGATGGTAATAGATATACGAGCTTGGTAGATGGCGTGGATGGGTTCAAGGTGAGTTGGATGGAAGCAAGGGACAGTGCTGCGGACACGGAGTTCTGCTGAGGCAGTGCATTTGATGGCCTTGGTCTGGTGCAAATAAGGTGGGCCTCAACAAACATGACTAATTCCAGCAGCACTATACATAATGTTCATCGAAGAGAGGAGTTCGAAGGTTGATAGGTCTCACTCGCCTACATGAAGGCCCAGGTCCGCACACCGCGCCAAGTGGGGCGAAGTGTGTCTGTGCCGTCGCCAATCGTCTTCGGTGCGTGGAACGCATCGGGCGGTACGGGGATGGCCTTGCCAGCCTTGGGCATAGTCTCGAGGTCCTTGGGCGGCGACCACAGCGGCTCGTCGCCGCCGCCCGCCCTGGGCGTGTCCGTCACGACCCAGAGCGGCGTCTCCGCGACGAGGCCGCTCTGCCGGCTCGGCGAGACGTGCAGGTAGTCCGGGTGCTGGATGAGGAGATGCAACATGTACTCCAATCCCTACGCCATCGGTAAGAACTAGGTCATTTGTAAGACAAGTGGGCAAACCTGGTACTTCCACCGGTAGGAGGGCGGAGTCACGTCGGGGATGATAAGGTCGCCGTCGAGGCGCACGGTATGCGCCACCTCGTCATCCTCATCCAAGACAGATTGGGGAAGTGCATCCGCGTCAGCTTTCGCGTCCTCACCATCACCCTCGCCTTTGCATGGGTCCTTCAGCTTCTCGTCCTCGTCCTCATCTTCGAACGACAGGGTCGGCGATGGCGCCCGCGGCTCTTCCCGTATCTCCCCATCGAGTGGCGAGAGCAGTTCGTCTTTGGGGAGATACACGCGCGGAGCGTCTGAGTTCAGCACGGGGATAGATTCGAGTGCATCCAAGACGGAATTGAGGTCGCTGACGCTGCTGCTGGCAATGCTTTCCACGACTGCTTTGCCCTTTCCCTTGTCTGCGGCGAGAAGCGGCGCGTCGCTCGACACGCTGAATGCCACCGAACTGGTGGTCGCAGAGCGGGCGAGCAATTCGCGCTCGACGTCCGTCGCCGCCGATGCCGCTGCTCCGTCTGTCTTTGAGCCCTGGGCTGGAACAGACGTTGCTTCTAGCGACCTTGCCTGCGGAGCCGGACCAGGCAGTGGGTTCGACGGTGGGACAGGCAGAAGACCGAGGGCTTGGAGACGCTTGCGTGAGAGCTCGCCGAGGTCGACTGCGCTCTCGTCCACGTTCGCCTCGGCGGCGTATTCCAGCGAGCGCGAGCCGCCGAGGCCGGACTGCGTGATCGTGAACACGCCGATCTCCTTACCCCGCAGCGCGTACTCCTCGACCGACGTGCCCTCCCGCACGGCGCCGGCACGCGGCACGAGCGGCGGCACCGCCGGCGCGTCGTCCGCAGGCACGGGCCCGTCCGCGGGCCATATGCGGCCCGCCCCGCCGATCCGCGTCAGATGCCGGTTCTTGCGCGCAGAGTTGTGCGGGTCGAGGACGTCAAGCCCGTACGTGTCGCTCCGCAGGAAGTCGACCTGGAACGCACCGGGGAGCGAGAGCGCGGCGAGGACCTCCGCATTCGTGCACCAGAGGAGAAGCCCGAAGCGGAGGCGCTGGCCCGGCGCGACGACCGACGGCGCCTGCACACCGAGCAGGCCCTCGACCTCGACCATCGTCTCCCCGCGCCAGCGGCCACGACCGCCGAACGGCGTGAGGGTCCAGCCGCCGACCTCTTCGCGCGAGAACGGCCAGTCCTCGCGGGTGGCGATGAACGGGAACGGACTGGGCGACGCAACGAGCGGCCGCCCGCGCGGGAAGTAGTCGAACGGGAACGTCCACTCCGCGTTCATGTCCATCGACGCGCTCTTCTTGATGTTCACCCCGACCGAGTACGCGTTCCAGCCGATCCAGCCGATCGTCATGCTGAACGCATGCGAGCACGGGAGGTGGATGCGCGTGTTCTTCGGCGCGGTGAGGCTGACGTCCATCTGGAACTCGGCGGCGTCGCGCGGGAGCGGCGGGAACTCGAATGGGAAGACGTAGGTGCCCGGCGGGAAGCGGCCCTTGAAGGGGATCGTGACTTTGCGGGGCATGCCCTCCACCGGAGGCTTGGTTGGGTCTCCCGAAGCCTTTTCCCAAACGTGCGCAACCGCATTCACGAAAGGCTTCTGATTCAGGTCAAGAATGCAGTCTTGTTTCCCGACAAGCTACTTCGAGTATGAGCGGCAATGGGCAATTCGCATGCTCTGTACTCACCCAAACGTCGATGGAGTGGATCCCAGTTGGCTCGGTGAGTACCATCCGAATCTCTCCCATGATGCGAGCTCGAGCATGGTACTTGGGCCGGGCATCCTTGGAAGTCGCATGACTGTAGAGCTAACAGAAGATGTGTTAGTGCCTGTCCTGTTCGTAACTACCAGGGGACTGACGATGATGGATCCCCAGTAACCTTGAGTCTGATCCTCCTGCTTGCCGAAACTCATTGCATGCGCGCACGTATACGGCCCGAGGTGGTCACTGTCCAGGTACTTCACGCCGGGCATGTCCAGCGCCGCCTTCGGGTTCTTCTTGTAGAACTTGGGCACGCCCAGCCGCGACACGTCCGGCCGCCGGCGCTTCGGCACGCGCGCGCCGCCGGAGATGAGCGAGTAGAAAGACGCGACGGACTCTGCGATCGAGCGCACGGAGCGGATCGTGCTGCCCGAGGAGAATATCGAGGACGCGTAGTTCTTCATGCCCCGCTTGGACGTGAGCGCCTTGGGCGGCTCGAAGCCCGAGGCCTCGCTCCGCCGCTGCAGAACGTCGCGCAGGAGGGACATGGCAACGCGAGCCGATGGTGCGGCGAAGGCATAGTGTAATACGGGGACTATAAGTGTGGCCAGCTACTGACATGGCACCGCTCCGTCATCACCGCAGCACGGCAGGGTCCGGCGAGATCGTCACGGCAATTGAAAACAGATAAGATAGGAGCAATGCCGAGGTCAGCGCGGTGCACAGACTGAACGTTAGTCCGCTGCGATCTTGGCGAAGTGCAGCCACACGTCAAGCCATGGTGGATAGTGAACAGGACGAGAACGTTATGGACCAGAGCATTCCAAACAGAGGCTGATCACGTGCTGATGCAATCTTATTGATACATGTTCCTTCAACTAACGAAGCAGGCCAACGCTCGGCTCAGAGGTGCTTGATGAGGAACTCGACCGTGTTCTTGAATGCGCCCTCCTTGCCCGCCTTCACCTGCGGGTTGCTCATGTCGCCGCGGACGGCGAAGCCGTGCGTGCAGCCCGCGAAGTAGTCGCGCGTGTAGCCGGGCGCGTACTTGCCGCCGCCGAGGATCTCGTCCGCGACCTTCTGCTTCTCCGGCGGGAACTGCTGGTCCGTCTCGCACGACTCAATCAGCACTGGGTTCTTCGACGTCTGCTTCAGTTTCTGCGTGCGCGCCACGGCGGGTCAGCGCACAGTCGGGGCGCGGCGGCGCGCGGCGGCGCACCTCGAAGTCGTCGGGCGCGTTCAGCAGCGACGGGTGCGCGACGGCGATCGCCTTCGTGATGTTCTCGAACGCGAGGTCGAACGAGTAGCGCGCGCCGAAGCAGTAGCCCGTCGCGCCGAACGTGGACACGCCCTGCTCCTTGAGCGCGGCGATGACCTTGTCGAGGATCGGGCGTGTGTGCTCCGGCCCGTGGTTGTTCCCGAACCACTTCCCGATGTCGAAGTTCTGCGCGCGGTGAGAAAAGGCTGCAGAGGAGACACGCCGAGACGCACGCCCTTCTCCATGGCCTCGACGGGGATGGCGTCGCCGTGGAGGTAGTCCGGCATGACGACCTTGAAGCCGTTAGCGGCGAAGTCATCCGCGAGCAGCTGCGCGACGGGCGAGTCAGACAGCGTCCAAGCGAGCGGTTGCGGCGCTCGTACCTTGTTGTTGACGAGCGGGAGGCCAAACACGTCGGTCAGGAACAGGATGACTTTGTCCTTCGGATGGTCGGCCTCCGGCGTCGCGACGTAGCACTCGACGCCGCCGATCTGCTCAGTCTTGCCTGCCAAGTATGCGGCGTCAGATTGGGCAGATAAATGACGACATACAAAGCGGCGCACCGGTCGGCGTGCCTTCATGCTGCACGCCTGCGATCCGACATCAGTGATCCGGAAACCGCGGTCGAATCGAGCTCGCGCACCCTTGACGCAGTCCTTGCAGAAGCTCATGATGGCTGGTGGTAGTCGGCGATGTTGGAGAGGGAGAGTGGTGGCTTTCCCGTGCTCCAGCACACATGATATTTATACTCTCGAGAGCCGAGGCTGACGAGGGCTGACGTTGACCCCACGGCCATCGATAGCGCGTGTCGGCAGAACGATTCGAGAAGTGGGATCGCTTGTGCTGCCGACGACAACAACGCGTCTCTATCCGTCGCATACAACGCGGCCGGCGCGACTTGAGCGACTACCGGCTGCTTGCCGACCCATCCCGACGGCCGTACTGCCCGTCGAAGAGGCCGTCGTCATCATAGCGGAAGAGGCCATTGGATGTTTCGGTAAGCAGTAGGCTGAACCCTCCGGCGGACGCGGGCCCTGCCAGCTGCCCAACTGCAGCACGGTTTCTACCATCACAGTGACCGACACCGCCCATATGTACGCTTTCGTTGTCCCCTTCAGCCGCTGAAGCATCAAGTGGTGCAAACCAGGGTGTCCGGCGCTGTGCGCCGCTTCATTCCATATTTCTTCCTCCGCCGGCCTGGTACATAACTCTTCGACACCTGTCTGTCCCCGCCCGAGGCGGCGTCCTTTCTCCCTTTGCTTGCCACGAACTCGTACGTCCCGTACAGTCATCCGTACGCATGCCAGACGCGTTACATTGGTCATTTTCTAGTCCTTGTCATGACTTCCGCATCTTCCGCACCTGTGCTTCCCGTGGTGCTCGGCGTCACCGGCGGCCTCGTCTTCCTCGTCGCCCTCACACTCGGATTTTTCCTCGTTCGGGGGTGGAGGCGCGACCGCGCTGTAGATCGGGAGCAGGCCGTGCTCTCAGAGCCTCAGCCGCGGACAAAACCCGCGCGGCCTGCCTTCAAGCCCTACTCGTTTCACCCCGAGAACACCTACGCCGCTCCTACCGCAACCCCGCCCGCGCCGCGCTTTGTCGTCACCGCCTCCTCGCCGGCCCCGCAGCAGACCAAGTTCGCGCACAGGTCCAGCCCGCCCGAGGGGGAGAAGTACGAGCGGCCGACGAGCGCAATGTCCGCCGCCACGACCACGTCGTTCTACCCGACGAGCGTCATGCTCAGCAGGACACCCGACGACCGGCCCCCGATGCCGCTTCACGCCGTTCAGAAGACCTTCGATCCGAACGAGCGCGTGTTCAAGTAGTGAAAGTGTTCTTGTGCGTATTTATGTGCACTCTCGCTCGCTATCACTGTACTGTACACCATATCTTTATTCTAATATGTACAATCACCGACCAGGAACCCTTTCTCAATGGTGGAACAAGCGGAGGTTCGTGTGCGCGAACACCAGCCCGTGCTCGTCTGCGGCCTTGATGCACTCCGCGTCCATCACGCTGCCACTCGGCGCGGCGATGTACCGGACGCCGCTGCGCCGCGCGCGGTGCACGTTGTCCGGGAACGGGAAGAATGCGTCGCTCGCGCACGCGACGCCGTCGAGCTGCGCCGCGTGCGCCGCACGCTCGTCTTCACTCAGCGGCGCCGGCACCTGCTCGAACATGCCCTCCCACGCCGCGCGCTCGCCACCCTCGAGCCGCTCGCCGGTCACGAACAGGTCGATCGCGTTCGCCTTGTCCGCGCGCTTCGTGCCCTTCTTGAACGGGAGCGCGAGCACGCGCGGCGCGTGCCGGAGCCACCACGCGTCCGCCTTCGCGCCCGCGAGGCGCGTGCAATGGATGCGCGACTGCTGGCCCGCGCCGATGCCGACGAGCGCGCCGCGGTACGCGTACGCAACGCTGTTCGACTGCGTGTACTTGAGCGCGAGCGTCGCCACGATCAGGTCCGTCACCGCTGTCTCTGGCAGCTGGCCACGGGCACCCGTCAACGCACAGTACGGCAGCAGCAGCGCCGCGGATGACCCACATCCTTATTCGCAGTCACGACGTTCGTGAACAAGCTCGCATCGATCTTGGCGTCGTTCCGCTTCTGCTGCATGTGGATGCCGTACACTTGTCGGGTCTCCACCTCCGCGGGCGTGTAGCTAGGGTCCATCTGCGGACTGTGGTCAGTCTCCATCCGTTGTATTGCATGGAGACCGCAAACCTGCAATACGCAGTACTTGCCTCCCTTCTTCTTGGACAGCACCTCCAGCGCCTCCTGCGAGTATCCGGGGGCGATGATCCCGTCCGAGACCTCGCGCGAGATGATCTTCGCTGTCGCGAGATCGCATGGGGCAGAGAGGGCGATAAAATCGCCGAATGACGACATGCGGTCCGCGCCGCGGGCGCGGGCGTACGCCGATGCGAGCGGAGTAAGTGCCTCCTTCAGATCGTCGACGCCGTACACCTTCTTCTCGACGTCGCTCAGCGCGAGGCCGACTGCGGCGCCGGCCGGAGACACGTGCTTGAAAGAGGCCGCCGCAGGGAGGCTCAGCGCCTCCTGAAGCTCCTTGACCAGGGCCCAGGAGTTGAGCGCATCGAGGAGGTTGATGTAACCGGGTGAACCGGAGAGGACTGAAACGGGGGTCAACAGCCATCAATGACGACAGCGCAGGCACGCACCGGTGAAGGGCAGTTCACCCTCGGTGACGTACGCTTGCGCAGGCTTCTGGTGCGGGTTCGCGCCGTACCGGAGCGGCAGGCGCTGGATCGCGCCCGCAAGCTGCTCCTTCGGGAGGTCTGCAGACGCGTACTGCTCGCGGAAATAGCCGCTGATCGCGCCGTCGTACTCAGCCGTCTGCTCGAACGCCTTGAGCGCGAGCGTGCTGCGCAGCGCCTGGCCGACGTCGCTGGCGCCGGCCGTCCACGCCTTGAGGAAGGGCGCATAATCGGCGGGGTCGGACAGGATTGACACGCGCGCGTGGTTCTTCGCGGCCGCGCGCAGGAGCGTCACGCCGCCGATGTCGACCTCCTCGACGGCGTCGGCGATCGTGCAGCCGGGCTTGGCGATCGTCTGCGTGAACGGGTAGAGGTTGCAGACGACGATGGCGATCGGGGAGATGCCCTGCGCCTTGAGGTCCTCCTCGTCGCTCTGGATCGTGCGTGCAAGGATGCCTGGGTGTGCTGAATACACACGTCTAGCCGTGCGTCGGTGCGAGCTCACCTCCGTGCACGGCCGGGTGCAGTGTCTTCACGCGTCCGCCCAGCATCTCGGGCGCCTTCGTGATGTCCGACACATCCCTTGCCACCCGATCAGCAGAGCCACCAGGAACGTGTATGGCGAAGCGCACTCGATCGGGATGTTCGCGTCCCTGATCTTCTTCGCGGTCCCGCCCGAGCCGAGGAGGCGGACGCCCGCGGCGTGCAGGCCCTGAGCGAGCTCAAGGAGGCCAGTTTTGTCGTAAACAGACAAGAGTGCTACGGAGCGTCGTGAGGCTTGACGTTGCTTGCGCGTGAAGACTTGCTAACCAATGGGCTGCGACATGGTGGGAGGAGGCGAAGAGCGTCGCAGATCGCAAAACTTTGCAGTGGAACTGCCAGCACTCCGGTCCACCGCGTCTTGCTTCCTGCCCCCACCACGATGTCCACATTCTTGGTTCCTCGCCTTGTTGGGACATCGCGAAATTTATGGGAGCCCACATTGCTCTCAATGCTCTGGGATTCTTTGGGAAGAATCGGCGCTCAGTCCCCTCCGTGAGCGTGGATTATCGGGGTCGGCCCAATCCGGTTGCCGATCATGATGCTCGCGCAAAACAATTCGTGCGACGGCCCTCCTGAACGAGTTTTGCACATACAAAAAGGTGAATTCTTCTCCAATGCACGTCGTACGGCACCCGCTATGCCCGACGCGGCAACGTGCGCTGTATTCACAGGTACAGTACTCCCACTGCCAGATACGTTAGATGACGAATGCATTATCCCAGCCAGATCTGCAAATCACGCCGAGCATTGCTCATCCAGCAGGCACGACGGCCTCATGCGAAACTCTGCTGGACGCGGGCTGGCCTTGATGCCAACATGATCCGGCTCCCACATCGGCCTTGGTTACGCCCCGGCAACGCATATATGAGGGGGGCACAGACGGCGATCTTCAGGCCCCAGGGTTCTCCTCGTCCCACATCCGCGCTCGTGAGCGCAGCCGACACCCACACCTCTCCATCCCCGTGCTGACTCTCTCTTCAGGTTCATCATGCGCACTTCGTTCATCACTGCCCTCGTCGCGGCCTCTGTTGGCGCGGCCTCTGCCACCCTGACCACCGAGTACGTCTACGCCACCTGCTGGACGGCCACGACGACCAGCACTACCGCGCCCACACCGGTCACCACGATCACCACCACTCTACCTCTGGCACGTGCACGTGCCTCCGCCATGCAGCTCCTGCTGATGATCCCGACAGACTACGACCACGACCCTCTCTGCCGTCGAGATCATCGAGCCCACGGCGACCTCGCTGTGGGTCTGGGGCGAGGGCTACGAGCCGTACCCAAAGCGGGGCACCACCATCATCGTGTCGGACGTGTGCAGCTGGTGGACCACTGCGACGGCCGTTCAGACGCACTACACTACGGACCCGAAGCTGACGGCCACGGTCACCAGCTACGCGCACACCAAGACGGCGACCAGCGTGTACATGACTGAGACTCTCTGAGAACTACCCTGTACTTCGGCTTATTTGGGCTCGCATATGCCTTTCATGCACGAATCGCATTCATGCCTTTCTCTGATCCTGATCGTGAAGCATATGAGTTTGCGCGCGCATCTGAACATCCTGCAGTCAAATAAGGACCTCGGACCCGGGTCTTCCCGCCTTCCTCTCTCACCGTCAATAGTGTCGTCGCTATCCTTCAACACGCGTTTTATTTAACTCTCGATAGCTTAGTCTCGGCGACCTCGTCATATGCTTCCGTCGTCCCTATCTATTCACCACCCATCACCGAAAGCCGAGCATCGCACGTACCTGACAGTCACTTACGCCATACCATGGTTCTCTTGCCCAATACCTTCACCACCACCGCTCGACATTCTCTGCTTCTCGGCATGGCCTGGAGCCAATAGCTTCCCTTCGCCATCGTCTGGCGCTCTGGCGTGCTGTTCCAGGCACCCTCTAAAATGGCTCGCCCGTGCGGCGATGTGCGCAGACTTTGCCCACCGGTCGTCGCTCCGCAATCATGGCTAGTCAGTTCCCAGCCGAGGCATATCCCACATTGGCAGATGCGCCGGCGACCATTCGCCATCCTTCCACTGCATCGGTCTCCTCCATCCACAAGGGCGAGTCGCCGGACCTCAAGGCTGCGGACGACAGTAGCACACTCCTTGAACAAGGGCCGCCCCAGTTCCGTTACATCGATTGGCTCCTCGGGCGCAAACGCCCTGTGCACGACCCGGACGCGATCGCTACGCGTAAGTCCGTGTTCGATAACCCGCACCTAGCGAGTCACTACCAGCCGGCGCCCGAGTACGAGAACTTGGCCCGCTTCGACACCAACGCACGATGGACGTTCCGCGAGGAGCGCGTGAGTTACCCTTCGCTTGTGTGCATACGTCTTTCAGCTCGCTGACCGCAGTCCAGGCCTTGGTTCGCAAGTTGGACTGGAAGGTGATGGCATGGGCAGCGCTTAGCTTCTCCGCCTTGAACCTGGACAGAGGTAGCGTCTAACTTGACGTCGTGATCTACCGCCGCTCACGGTTTCTCATCAGGTAATCTCAGCCAGGCCAACTCCGACAACTTCTTGCAGGACATGCACCTGACAACAGACGGTGCGATGCTCCATCACAGCACCCCAATATCGCCACTCATCAGATCGTCAGACTATAACTTGGGCAACGTTGTCTTCCGACTTTCGTTTCTATTCGCCGAGCTGCCATCTCAGCTGGTTTCGAAACGAGTACGTTCGCTTGATCTACGTCCGCTTGTCGCTTATATCTTCGTCCAGGTCGGACCGGACCATTGGATCCCGGCCCAGATGTGCATCTGGTCTATCATTACCGCGGCACAATTCTGGCTCAGCGGCCGAACCAGCTTCCTGGTATGCCGAGCTCTTCTGGGTTGTGTGCGACTTCATGAAGAGGCCCTAGCATGCTCATCTTTCATAGATTCGTGCAGGGCGGCTTCATCCCCGACCTGATCCTCTATCTGAGCTACTTTTACACAAAATCTGTACGTGTTCAGGTTCCGATCTCGTCACTATGTCGCTCTTAATCCGAGCTAGGAACTCCCTATCCGGCTGGCGTGGTTCTGGATGTCCAGCAATGTCTGCGGCATCGTCTCCAGCTTCCTCGCGTACGGCATTCTACACATGCGTGGTGTACTTGACAAAGCCGGGTGGCGGTGGCTCTTCCTGATTGAGTACGTTGTGCTGCACTTGTTTCCGGTGGGGTCCATAAGTGCTAAAGATGAACAACAGAGGTCTTATCA
>JGI20283J13201_100179_pt1 | contig 37817 bp, 32 predicted proteins | sample Plalitdecfosmids_FD_13201 | JGI IMG/M metagenome (IMG submission 13201)
CCAAGCCGGCGCAGGCCGCAACTTCGCTGCGCAAGCTCGCCAGCGACGACAAGGTGCTCGCGGTTGCCGGCCCCCTCACTTCTAGCGCTGCGGAAGTCACCTTCCCGGTCGCCAACGAGCTGAAGCTGGTTTCGACCTCGCAGGCCTCGTCGAAGCCCGGCACCGCCAAGCAGAACCGGCCCTGGGCGTTCCGTAACACCATCGATGAAAGCGTGCTCGCCAAGACCGCCGTGCCGTACTTCAAAAAGGCCTACAACATCAAGACCGTCGCAGTGATCTTCGACGCCAAGGACGCGACGGCTGCAACCGTGGGCAAGATCATCATGCCGTCGGTGCTGAAGGCCAACGAGATCGCCATCGCCAACGAGAACGACCTGCTGTCGTTCAACACCGGCGACCTCGACGTCTCCGCGCAGGTGACTAAGCTGAAATCGCTCAATCCCGACGGCGTCGTGGTCAGCGCGGATTACAGCCAGGCCATCACCGTTCTGCGCGAGATGAAGCGCCAGGGCCTGATCAAGCCGGTGGTCGGCGCCAGCCAGCTGATCTCATCGGCCATCCTCAAAGCCGCGCCGGAGATCCCGGTGATCGCGCCCGCGACCTTCTATTCCTCCATGAAGGGCGATGCGCCGGAGAAATTCACCGCCGCCCTGACGCCGCTGCTGCGCAAGGAATCGGGCCTGCCGAAGGATATCGAGCCGAACATGTTCGATGCCAACATCTATGAGGTCATGTCGATGTATATCGATGCGATCAAGACCGCCGGCGTCACCGGCAAGCCGGAAGACCTCGAAGCCGACCGCGCCAAGATCCGCGACTACATGGCCAAGCTCGAAGGCTTCAAGGGCCTCGGCGGCCCGATCGGCTTCAATGACGATGGCGATGCGATCAAGGCCTTCTATGTGCTGCAGGGCCAGAACGGCGCCTGGGACACCAAGGTCAAAGGCTGCAGCTCGGCACCGAACCACCCGGCCTGCTGAACCAAGTCACTCTGTCCCGGACGCGACGCGGCGCGAAGTGCCGCTTGGCAGAGCCGGGACCGTGACGATTTTTGAGCTTGGTACGGTCCCGGCTCTGCAGCGCAACGCTCCGCGATGCACTGCGTCCGGGACAAGTTCAGCGAGTCCACTCTTGTTCATGACCCAACGATTGCGATCTCCATGCTGCTACAGCAACTCGTCAACGGCCTGACGCTGGGAGCGGTCTATACGCTTCTGGCACTGTCCTATTCGCTCGTGATGGGCATTCTCGGCATCCTCAATCTGGCGATTGCCGAACTGTTCATGATCGGCGGCTTCATTGGCTTCACGCTGATCGATGCCGGTTATCCCCTGCCCGTCGCCGTGCTGGGCGGCATGTCCGGCGCAGCCCTGATCGCCATCGTGGTCGAGAAGATCGGCTATCAGCCGTTGCGCGACGCGCCGCTGGTGACGCCGATGCTGTCCACGCTGGGCTTCTCGATCATCCTGCAGAACATCGCCACCAATATCTGGGGCTCGGATCCGCTGCAGTTGCCGATCTTCGGCGCGCAATTCGAGATCGGCCCGATCCGCATCGGCGAGATGCAGCTGATCGTGCTCGGCGCCACCGTCGTCCTCGTCGCGCTCACCGCCTATATCGTGCAGAAGACGCCGATGGGCCGCGCGCTCCGCGCCGTCGCCGAAAACCGCGACGTCGCCCGTATTCTCGGCGTCTCCGCCGATCGCCTGATGATGATGGCCTTCATTCTCTCCGGCGCATTGGCCGGCGTCGCCGGCGTGCTAATCGCGCTGCATTACGGCGCCATCACGCCCTATCTCGGCGTCGAGATCGGCCTCAAGGCGATCGCGGTGATGGTGATCGGCGGCACCACGCGGATCTGGGGCGCCCTCGTCGCCGGTCCGCTGATCGGCATCGCCGAAGTGCTGACGGTGGCTTATGGCGGCTCGCAGATCCGCGACTTTGTCGTCTACGGCTTCATGATCCTCATTCTCTTGCTGCGTCCGCAGGGCCTTCTCGGCGGTGCGCGGTCCGATCAGGGGCAGCGCGTCTGATGTCGACTTATTACGCAAGCCTGCTCGCCGAGTCCGGCATCCTCCTGCTCGGCGCGCTGAGCGTTTACATCATCCTGGCCACCGGCCAGCTGTCGCTCGGCAATGGCGCCTTCATGGGCATCGGCGCCTATCTGTCGTCGTGGCTGACGGTGACTTTGAATGTGCCGCTGACGCTGGCACTGGTGATCTCGGCGATCTTCGCAGGCATCATCGGCGCCATCGTCGCCTTTCCAGCGTTGCGGCTGAAGGGCATCTATCTCGCCATGGCCACCGTCGGCTTCGGCGAGATGGTGCGCAGCTTCTTCCTCAACTTCGACACCATGGGCGGCGCCGGCGGCTTTCGCGGCATGCAGCATGTGGGCGTCGGCACGATTTGGCTGTGGGCCGGCGGCATCCTGTTCGCGGTGATGCTGCTGGAGCGCTCGCGCGTCTGGCTGGAAATGCAGGCGGTGCATGACGACGAGACGGCTGCCGGCTTGATCGGACTCAACACCGTCGTGACCAAGATCACCGCTTTTGCGGCCGGTGCGGCCGTCGCCGCGATTTCCGGCGGATTGTTTGCGCATCACAATGTCTATATCGAACCGGCGAATTTCGGCTTCGAGCGTTCGGTGGAATTCGTGCTCGCGGTCATTCTCGGCGGCTCGACGGTGGCGCCGGGTTCGCTGGTCGGTTCGCTGTTGCTGATCTTCCTGCCTGAATTCCTGCGGCCGATTGCCGACTGGCGCCTCGCCGCCTTCGGCTCGCTGCTGGTGCTGGTGCTGCTGTTGCGCCGGCAGGGCATTCTCGACCGCAACCTGTTGCGCATGATGACGTTCAGGAGGGCTGCAGCATGAGCCAGCCGCTGCTTCAACTCACCGGCGTCACCAAGACGTTCGGCGGCATCCATGCGCTGTCCAACATGGTCTGCGAGGTGCCGGACGGACAGATCATCGGCGTGATCGGCCCCAACGGCGCCGGCAAGACGACATTGTTCAACACCATCACCGGCGCCTATCGTGCCGATGCCGGCCAGGTGACACTCAAGGGCGTCGAGGTCACCCAGTGGCCGTCCTATCGCATCGTGCGCGAGGGCATTGCGCGGACGTTCCAGAACATCCGCCTGTTCGGCTCGATGACGGTGTGGGAGCATCTGCTGGTCGCGCAGCCGCATGGCGAAGCGGCGTGGCGACGGTTGCTGCCGATCGCCTGGGCCAATCCCGCGGCGCAGGCGCGTGCGAACGAGGTCATGGAGTTCTTCGGCCTCACCGCATTCCGCGACCGGCCCGCCAAGTCGCTGCCTTACGGCATCCAGCGCAAGGTGGAGATGGCACGCGCCGTCACCGCGAAACCGAAACTGCTGCTGCTCGACGAGCCGGTCGCCGGCATGAACCATGACGAGGCCGAAGAGATCCGCACGTTGATGCTGCGACTGCGCGACACCGGGCTCTCCATTCTGCTGATCGAACACGACATGAATTTCGTAATGCGGCTGTGCGATTATCTCTATGTGCTCGATTTCGGCGTGCTGATCGCCGAAGGCAAGCCTGATGACGTGCGTGCCAACCCGGTCGTCCTCGACGCCTATCTCGGAAAGGACGACTGATGCTCACGATCAAGGGGCTGGAAGTCCGTTACGGCGCCATCGCGGCGGTGCGCGGCGTCGATCTGGAAATCAAGCGGGGCGAGATCGTCGCCTTGCTCGGCGCCAACGGCGCCGGCAAGAGCACCATCGCACGTTCGATCGCGGGGCTGCTGCCCTTTCAGGGCGAGATCGCGTTCGAGGGCGACAAGCTCGTTCCGAACAGCGCGGAGAAAAACCTGCGCCGCGGCATCGCGCTGGTACCGGAAGGCCGCGGCATCCTCGCGCGCATGACCGTGTATGAGAACCTGCAGATGGGGATCTACACCCGCAGCGACACGTCGGCCGCGAATGCCGATGTCGAAAAGATGCTGGAGCGTTTTCCGATCCTCGGCCAACGCCGCGATGGATTGGCCAGCCTGTTGTCGGGCGGCGAGCAGCAGATGCTGGCGATCGCCCGCGCGTTGCTGTCTAAGCCGAAACTGCTGCTGCTGGACGAGCCCTCGCTGGGCCTGGCGCCGCTGATGACCGCAAGCCTGTTCCAGATGATCGCCCAGTTTCGCGACGAGGGACTGACGGTGCTGCTGGTGGAGCAGAAGGCGCGGCAGACGCTGAAGATCGTGGATCGCGCCTATCTGCTGGAAACCGGCCGCGTGGTCACGTCGGGATCGGCGCAAGCGCTGATCAATGACCCGACGCTGTCAGAAGCATTTCTGGGCGGCGGGCATTAGCCACTCCACGCGTCATTCCGGGGCGCGGGCGGCACTTGCCGCGCGCGAACCCGGAATCTTGCAATAGCTGAAACTCTGTAGATCCAAGCCACTCTGAGATTCCGGGTTTGCGCTGCGCGCGCCCCGGAATGACAGTGTGGGATTAGCTCCCATACCGCGCCGTCACCGGCCAGACCTCGACGCCATTATTGTGCCCGACCACCTGATAGCTCGCGTGCAAATTCACCGTGGGATCGCAATGGGTGGCAATCAGCAGCACGCGGCTGCCGAGTTTTGGAGGCTCGGCGCCGTCGGGCAGCGTGATCATGCCGTGCTCATCGCCGCCGAAGCGATAGGTCGCTCCGTCCGGCACGCCGATTATCAATGATGGTACCGGGCCGTTGAAGGCCATCGCCTTGACGCCGGCATCCACCGTGAACTCACCAGCGCGATTCACCGACGTCACCGTCGCCAGCACGAACAGGCTCGGCTCGAACGGCAGCGCGCCGCCGCCCTCGCTCTGCAGGCGGCCGTAATCGGCATCCATGAACAGATAGGAGCCGACCTGCAACTCCGTGAAGGTGCCGACGATGTCGAAGGCACAGGCACCGGTGCCGCTGCCGGTGACGATCGGAGCCTTGATGCCGGCCTCACCGAGCACGCGCAGATGATCGTCGAGGATGCCGCGCACCTGCGCGGCGCCGGCCTTGCGTTCCTCGTAGTCGATCATGTGCTGGACATGGCCGGCAAAGCCTTGAATGCCGCCGAATGTCATGCCGGGCGTCGCCTCGATCAGTTGCGCCAGCGCCAGCGTGGCGGCGGGCTCGACCACGCCGGTGCGGCGTTGGCCGACATCGATATCGATCAACACCTGAAGCGGCCGGCTGCCGGTGTCGAGCAGCGTATGCAGCACGTGAATCTGATCGGCGTGATCGACGACCAGCGCGATATCGGTCGTGTCAGCCAGCGCGGCGATGCGCGCGAGCTTGACCCGATCGGCCACCGGCGTCGTCAGCAGCAGGCCTGGAATGCCCGCTTCCGCCATGGCTTCCATCTCCGCGACCGTGGCGCAGGAGATCCCCACGGCGCCAGCCTCGATCTGCAGCTGCGCGATACGCGGCGACTTGTGCGTCTTGGCATGTGGCCGCAGCGCGATGCGGTGCGTCGTCGCAAATGCCGCCATGGCCGCGATGTTGCGCCGGAGCGCCATGGCATCGACGACCAGCGCCGGGGTCGCGATGTCCTGCAGAGCCGGCAGGTTCGGATCGAGATCGGTCATGCGCATGCGAACTCCGGATCGGCCATGGTGAAAGGTCTAGCAAGACACGGCTTTGAGATGAAGACGCACCAAGGTCGCGCCCTCGCCGGCGATCTGCCGCGCATACTGACTTTGGGACGAAGCTAAGTTCGAAATCCAGATGAGAAAGCCATGCTATGGAACACCCCGGTGGCGCAAGAATTGCCCCTCAGACAACGATTTGCGCATGACTCCGTCCAAGTTTCTGCCGTAGCTTGCGTGGAACCGGCCCGTTCCGCTATGCGCAGCTGACGCAGGAGAATTGGACTTATGAACCGTTTCGAGATGACCCGCCGCGCCGCGCTGCTGACCTCGGCTGCCATTGCAGCCAATGTCGCCAATCCGTTCCGTGCTTTCGCGCAGGAAACGCCGCGCAAGGGCGGCGTATTCAACGTCCATTACGGGGCAGAGCAGCGCCAGCTCAACCCCAGCCTGCAGGCTTCTACCGGCGTCTACATCATCGGCGGCAAGATTCAGGAAGCGCTCGTCGATCTCGACGCCAAAGGCCAGCCGGTCGGCGTGCTCGCCGAAAGCTGGGAGTCGTCGGCCGACGGCAAGACCATCACCTTCAAGCTGCGCCAGGGCGTGACCTGGCACGACGGCAAGCCGTTTACCTCGGCCGACGTCGCCTTCACCGCCATGAACATGTGGAAGAAGATCCTGAATTACGGATCGACACTGCAGCTATTCCTCACTGCGGTGGACACGCCGGATGCGCACACCGCCGTGTTCAGATACGAGCGTCCGATGCCGCTCGGCCTGTTGCTGCGTGCGCTGCCGGATCTCGGCTACATCTCGGCCAAACACATCTATGAGGGCTCAAGCGATATCCGGGCGAACCCGGCCAATCTTGCGCCGGTCGGCACCGGCCCGTTCAAGTTCAACAAATACGAGCGCGGCCAGTATGTCATCGCCGAGCGCAACGACAATTACTGGCGCCCCAATGCGCCCTATCTCGACCGCATCGTCTGGAAGGTCGTCACCGACCGTTCCGCCGCCGCGGCACAGATGGAAGCCGGAGATATCCAGTACTCGCCGTTCTCGGGCCTCACGATTTCCGACATGGCGCGGCTCGGCAAGGACAAGCGCTTCATCGTCTCCACCAAAGGCAATGAGGGTAACGCTCGCACCAACACGCTCGAATTCAACTTCCGTCGCAAGGAGCTGGCCGACATCCGCGTCCGTCGCGCCATCGCGCATGCGATCAATGTCCCCTTTTTCATCGAGAATTTCCTCGGCGATTTCGCCAAGCCCGGCACCGGGCCGATCCCCTCGGTGTCCAGCGACTTCTTCCCCGGCCCCAACACGCCGCAATATCCCTATGACAAGAAGAAGGCCGCAGCATTGCTCGACGAGGCCGGCTTCAAGCCCGGCGCCGGCGGCACCCGCTTCTCGCTGCGCCTGTTGCCGGCGCCGTGGGGTGAGGACATCTCGCTGTGGGCAACCTTCATCCAGCAGTCGCTGAAGGAGGTCGGCGTGGCCGTCGAGATCGTGCGTAACGATGGCGGCGGCTTCCTGAAGCAGGTCTATGCCGACCACGCTTTCGATCTGGCCACCGGCTGGCATCAGTATCGCAACGATCCCGCGGTCTCGACCACCGTCTGGTATCGTTCCGGCCAGCCGGCCGGCGCGCCGTGGACCAATCAGTGGGACTGGAAGAACGACCAGATCGACAAGGTGATCGACGACGCCGCCACCGAAATCGATCCGGCCAAGCGCAAGGCAATGTATGCGGAATTCGTCAAGGAGGCGAATACCGACCTGCCGGTGTGGATGCCGATCGAGCAGATCTTCGTCACCGTGATCACGGCGAAAGCACGCAATCATTCCAACAATCCGCGCTGGGGCTCATCGAGCTGGCACGATCTCTGGCTCTCCGCGTGACGCAAACCCCGACGGAATAGCGTATGCGCATCCTATCACTTGCGGGGCGACGGCTCGCCGCCTCGATCCCCACGCTGCTGCTGATCCTGATCGGCGTATTCCTGCTGCTGCAACTGGCACCGGGCGATACCGTCGATGCGATGATGGCACAGATGGGTGGCGGCGACGCGGCCACCGCGCAGGAGCTGCGCAAATTCTACGGGCTCGATCTCTCGGTGCCGATGCAGCTCGGCAACTATCTGTGGCGCCTCGTGCAATTCGATCTCGGCTTCTCCTCGATCTACGGCAAGCCGGTCGCCACCGTCATTTTCGAGCGGCTGCCGGCGACGCTGCTGCTGATGACGGCATCGCTGTCCTTCGCCTTCTTCTTCGGCCTTGTGCTCGGCATCATCGCCGCGCGCGGCGTCAACCGCTGGCCGGACACGCTGATCTCGACGCTCGGTCTGATCTTCTACGCCACGCCGTCGTTCTGGTTCGGCCTGATGGCCATCGTGGTGTTCTCGATCTATCTGCAATGGCTGCCGGCCGGCGGCTTCGAGGATATCGGCGCGGTGCAGACCGGTTTTGAACGCACGCTGGACATCGCCGCCCATCTGGTGCTTCCGACGCTGACGCTGGCGCTGATCTTTCTCGCCATTTATCTGCGCATCATGCGCGCCTCGATGCTCGAAGTGCTGAACCTCGATTTCGTGCGCACGGCGCGCGCCAAGGGGCTCGACGAAACCCGCATCGTCGCCAAGCATGTGCTGCGCAATGCACTGCTGCCGATGGTGACCCTGATCGGATTGCAGGCCGGCACCATGCTCGGCGGTTCCGTGGTGGTGGAGAGCGTGTTCTCGCTGCCGGGGCTCGGGCGGCTCGCTTACGAATCGGTGGTTCAGCGCGACCTCAACACGCTGCTCGGCATCGTCTTCGTCTCCGCACTGCTGGTGATTACGGTCAACTTCTTCGTCGACCTGCTCTATGCGCGGCTCGATCCGCGCATCCAGGCGGAGGGCTGACGATGGAGACGGTCAAACGCTATTTCCGCAGCCCCGCCGCGGTGGTCGGGCTGTTTCTGCTGCTGGTTGTCGTCGCGATGGCAATCTCGGCGGGCTGGCTTTATCCGAACGATCCACTGTCGCTGGCCGGACGGCCGCTGATATGGCCGTTCTCCAATCCGCGGTTTCTATTGGGCACCGACAATTCCGGCCGCGACATCGCAGCCCAGATCTTCTACGGCGCCCGCATCTCGCTTCTGATCGGCGGCGTCGCGACCTTGATCGCCGTCGTCATCGGCGTGCTGATCGGCGCCTTTGCCGGCTATTACGGCGGTTGGGTCGATACGTTGCTGATGCGCATCACCGAGGCGTTCCAGACATTGCCGAATTTCGTGTTGCTGCTGGTGCTGGTCGCCGTGTTCGGCTCGACGTTGACCACCGTAACCATCGCCGTCGGCATCGTGTCCTGGCCGGCGCCGGCGCGACTGACGCGTGCGGAATTCATGTCGCTGCGCAACCGGGAATTCGTGCAGGCCGGCCGCACGCTCGGCATGAAGGACATCCAGCTGATCTTGGGAGAGATCCTTCCGAATGCGCTGCCGCCGGTCATCGTCTATGCGAGCGTGGTGATGGCGGTGTCGATCCTGCTGGAAAGCGCCCTCGCCTTTCTGCGGCTGTCCGATCCCAATGTCGCATCCTGGGGCAACCTGATCGGCCTCGGCCGCGACGTGCTGCGCGTGCAGTGGTATGTCTCAGCGATCCCCGGCATCGCCATCCTGCTCACGGTGCTGGCGGTGTCGCTGGTCGGCCAGGGGCTCAATGATGCGCTCAATCCGAGACTGAAGAGCCGATGAAGGTTGAGACATGAGCGACACCATCCTCACTGTCGAAGACCTCAGCGTCAAACTGCCGAAAGGCGCTGATCGCTCGCATGCGCTCGGCGGCGTGTCGCTGTCCATCGCCGCCGACGAGATCGTCTGCGTGGTCGGCGAAAGCGGCTCCGGCAAATCCGTGATGGCCAATGCCGTGATGCGGCTGCTGCCGCCGGAAGTCTCCATCGATGGCGGTTGCGTTCTGTTCGAGGGCAAGGATCTCGCCAGCGCCGGCAACGCCGAGATGCGCAAGGTGCGCGGCGCCGGCATCGCCATGATCTTTCAGGAGCCGATGACCGCGCTCAATCCGCTGCGCAGCATCGGCGACCAGATCGGCGAGATGTTCGAGATCCATACCAAACTTTCGAAGAAGGACATCAAGGCGCGCGTGCTGGCACTGCTGCAGGATGTCCGCATTCCCGATCCCGCACAGGCCGCGCGCGCCTATCCGCACGAACTCTCCGGCGGCCAGCGCCAGCGCGCGATGATCGCCATGGCCCTTGCGCTCGATCCGCGACTGCTGATCGCAGATGAGCCGACCACGGCACTGGACGTGACGACGCAGGCGCAGATCTTGCAGCTGATCCGCGAATTGCAGAAGCGCCGCAAGACGGCGGTGCTGTTCATCACCCATGATTTCGGCGTGGTCGCCGAGATCGCGGATCGCGTGGTGGTGATGCAGCATGGCCAAGTGGTCGAGCAAGGCCCGGTGCAGGACGTGCTGCACGCGCCGCAACATCCCTATACGCAACAGCTCATTGCCGCCGTGCCGCCGCTGACCGCGCCGCCGCCGCGCACGCTGAATGCGGATCACATCCTCACGCTGGAGAATGTCTCGAAAACCTATCGCAATGGCGGCTTCCTCGGCCGCGGCGCGCGGGTGACGCATGCGGTGAAGTCAGTGTCCCTGAACCTGCCGCGCGGCGCGACGCTGGGCATCGTCGGCGAGTCCGGCTCCGGCAAATCGACGCTGGCGCGTTGCATCATCCGCCTGATCGATCCAGATGGCGGCGCCATCGTGCTGGAAGGCAAGGACTGGGCGAAGCTGTCGCGCGAACAGGTGCGGCGCGAGACCAAGCACATCCAGATGGTGTTTCAGGATCCGTTCGCCTCGCTCAACCCGCGCCGCAAGGCCGGCGATCTCGTCGCCCAGGGGCCGATCGTGCACGGCGTGCCGCGCAAGCAGGCCTGGGCTGAGGCGCAGGAGCTGTTTCGCCTGGTCGGCCTCGATCCCTCCGCGATGGACCGGCTGCCGCATGAATTCTCGGGCGGCCAGCGCCAGCGCATCGGCCTGGCACGTGCACTCGCGCTGAAGCCGGATGTGCTGGTGGCGGACGAAGCGGTGTCGGCACTGGACGTATCGGTGCAGGCGCAGGTGCTGACAATGCTGCACGAATTGCGCGAACGGCTCGGGCTGTCGATCGTGTTCATCACGCATGATCTGCGGGTGGCCGCGCAGATCTGCGATCTCGTCGCCGTGATGAAGGACGGCGAAGTGGTGGAGCAAGGGTTAGCCGGCGAAGTGTTCGGGCAGCCGCAACACCCCTATACGCAAGCGCTGCTGGCTTCGATTCCGGGCGGAGATTTCACCAGGAAGAAAGCGCCGGTGAGGGCTTAACTCCATACCTCATGGTGAGGAGGCGCGAAGCGCCGTCTCGAACCATGAACTGGCCTGGCCCTGGAGCGTGCGGCCATCCTTCGAGACGCCGCTTCGCGACTCCTCAGGATGAGGGGGCGGAGTAAAGAGGCAGCACCTACACCATCTCCTTCTTGTCCCGCCGCCGATACACCAGCAGCATGAATGGCGCCAGCAATCGCATCAATCCATGCGCGGCGATCGGCACCGGCTCGGAGAATGGCAATGCCAGTTCGTCATCCGGCACACCGCGGACAGCCTTGGAGAACTCATTGCCGAGTGCGACCGACAGCGCGACACCGCGGCCGTTGCAGCCAGTCCAGCCGAATGCATTGGGGCCGAGCTTGTGCATGCGCGGCAGGAAGTCCGTGGTCATGCCGACATAACCGTTCCAGACATAATCGAATTGGACCTCGCCGATCTCCGGCCACAGCCGCTGCAGCCGCGCGCCGACCATCTCCTTCAGGCGGCCGGTCTTGTCGCCGAATCCGACCACATTGCCGCCGGTGACCAGACGATTGCGCGCGTCGTAGCGCATGAAATAGAGTTCGCCATGGGTGTCGGACACCGCCTGCCGACCGGGGATGATGACCTTGCGTGCGGCGTCGGAGAGTGGCTGCGTCGCCATCTGCCAGGACAGCACCGGCATCACCTCGCTGGCGATGCCCGGCGACAACTGCTTGGAGAATTCGCCCGTATAGGCGTTGCTGGCGACCACCAAGGCGCGGGCGCTGATTTGTGCCTGCGCGGTTTTGACGATCCAGCGATCGCCCTCGCGTTTGAAACTCTGCACCGGCGAGCGCGCATAAATGCGGCCGCCTTGCGCCAGCACCACGCGGGCGAGGCCACGCGCCAGCGCCAGCGGATTGATATGGCCGCCGGTCTTGTTCCAGAAGCCGCCGAACCAGGCATTGGTGCCGAGCAATTTGCGCATCTCATCCGATGACAACAACTCAACCGGTGCACCGTGTTTCGACCATTGCCTGACGCGGCGTTCGGCGATCTTGATGCGGCCGGGCGAATGCACCGGCTGGACCCAGCCACTTTGTTCGGCCTCCGCCTGGATCTGATAGCGCCGCACCAGATCGAACAGGATCGACGCGCTGTCGCGGATGATCCCAACCAGGCGCTCGCCGGCTGCACCATAGCGCTTGATGATGTCCTCCGGATCGGGCCGCGACAGCGTTGGGATCACCTGGCCATTGTTGCGGCCGGAGGCGCCCCAGCCGGGCTCGACGGCTTCGATCACGGCGACGTCAATTCCCTGCTCGCGCAGATGCAGCGCTGTCGAGAGGCCGGTGAAGCCGGCGCCGATGACGACGACGTCGGCCTCGACGCTGCCTTTGAGCTCGGGTAGATCGGGCCCGGCAGGCGTGACGGCGGCCCATAGCGATTGCGGCCAAGGCGCATTGGCGGTTTCCATCATCAGCCTTTCAGGTCTCGACTTGCTGGGCACGAACATAGCGCAACGCAGGCCAGATCACATGATCCATTCCCTTGCAGCACATCCGCATTCTGCATAATTTACGCGCCCAATCCAATGCAAGGCGGTGCACGCGTGACCCTGAAGAACATCATCGGAATCGACCATGCCGTGGTCTCCGTCAAAGACCTCGATGGCGCAGCCGCGATCTGGAAAAATCTCGGCTTCACGCTGTCGCCGCGCGGCACCCACAGCGCCAAGATGGGCTCGGGCAACTACACGATCATGCTCGATCCCGATTATGTCGAACTGCTGGGCGTGATCTCAGAGACCGAGCACAATGCGCCGATGCGCGACTTTCTAGCGACGCGCGGCGAAGGCATCGAGCGCGTCGCCTTCACGGCCGTCGACTCGGCAGCCGGTGCCGAGGAAATTACCGCACGCGGCTATAAGGCGCTCGGCCCGACGGATTTCGAACGCCCGGTGACGCTGCCGGACGGCACCGTAAGTGCTGCAAAATTCCGCGTGTTTCACTGGCCGATCGCTGAAGCGCCGGGTGGCCTGCGCATCTTCGCCTGCCAGCACAAGACGCGCGAGACGGTGTGGATCCCGGAGCTGATGCGCCATGCCAACACCGCCAAGCGGCTCAAGCAGGTATTGATCGCGACCACGGAGCCGACGAAGGACGCCGCGCATATGGCAAAGCTGATCGACGGCACGACGCGCGATGAAAGCGACGGCGCCGTGACCGTGCCACCGGGCGGCGACCGCGCCGACTTCGTGTTCATGACCCGCGACGTGCTGGCGAAACGCTTTCCGGGCACCGCGCTGGACGGCGCGCCCGAGCGTGGCGGTGTCGCGCTGGTGTTCATCGCGAGCGATCTGGCCGCGGCGGAGAAGGCGGTGGGTGCGAACGGCGCGAAGACCGAAGCCGGCGTCGTGGTGCCGCCAGCCAATGCCAACGGCACCCTGCTGGCGTTTGTGACGGCGTGATTTAACTCGTCATTCCGGGGGACGAACGCCACTTGGCGGTCGTGAACCCGGAATCTCATCGAGAGAGTCTCCGATGGCGTCAGGCCACGTCGAGATTCCGGGTTCGCGTTCGGAAGACGAACGCGCCCTGGAATGACAACGGGGGGCAGCGACTAAGCTTTCCCCTTCTCCCCCATATCCCAGAATAGCCCCGCCATGATGCGCAATGCCTCAGCGGTGACCGGCTTGAGGATGTGTTCATCGGGGGCGTGCTGCGAGCAGCCGGGATAGGAATGCGGCACCCACACCGTGGGCAGACCAAGAATATCGGTGAACACGTCGTTCGGCAGCGAGCCGCCGAAATTCGGCAGCAGCGCTGGCGCCTTGCCGGTGGTGTCGTGGACCGACTGCACGGCCCAGCCGACCCAGGGGTTGTCGATATCGGTGCGCGAGGCCGAAAAGAATTGCGACTGGCTCACCTTGATATCGCCATAACCCAGCGACGCGAGATGCTCTTCGATGGCGGGCACCACATTCTCGATATCGGTGCCGACCACGAAGCGGAGTTGCAGCACCGCATGCGCCTCGCCGGGAATCGCATTGGCGGGATTGCCGACATTGCCGGCATTGATCGCCAGCACCTCCAGCGTATTCCACGCATAGAGCCGCTCGGCCGGCGATAGCCCCTCCTCGCCCCAGCCTTCCGACAGCGACGGCTCATCCGGCGTCGGCGACACCACGACATCGGCCAGCGCCGCACGGATCTGGTTGGTGATGCGCGGCGGCTTCAATGCATCGAGCAGGATGCGGCCGTGGCGATCGACCAGCGTTGCAATCGCCGACGCGAGGATCGTCGCAGGATTGGCGAGCAATCCGCCCCAATTGCCGGAATGATGCGCGCCGTCGCGCAGCTTGAGATCGAGATGGATGCGGCGACCACCGCGGCAACCGAGGAAGATGGTCGGCCGCTCCGCCGACAGCCGCGGACCGTCGGATGCGATGAAGACATCGGCTTTCAATTCATCGCGCAGGCTCTCGCAAATCTTCGGAAGATCGGGCGAACCTATCTCCTCGCCCATCTCGACGATGAATTTGACATTGAAGCCGAGTTTGCCGCCGCGCGTCTCATGCACGGCGCGAAGTGCTGCGATATTGATGGCATGCTGGCCCTTGTTGTCGGCGGTGCCGCGGCCATAGACGCGATCGCCCACGGTCGTGCAGCGCCAGGGATCGAGCCCGTCGCGCCACTCGGCTTCCATGCCGGGCACCACATCGCCATGCCCGTACATCAGGACGGTCGGTTGGTCGTCGCTTTCGTGATAGGTCGCGAGCAGATTCGGCCCGCGGCCTGACGGCGACGGCACGATTTTCGTCGTGAAGCCGAGCGCTTCGAATTGCGGTACCAACGCGTCGTCGAGATAGGCGCGCAGCTCCTCGCCGCGCTTGACGCTCTGGCTCTCGGTCTTGTAGCCGACCATGCGATCCAGCACGGCGAGAAATTCGCCGGATTCGAAATAAGCGTCGATCGACGCAATCGCTTGTTCGCGTGACATGTCAGAGCGCCGCGAACACGGCGTCAGCCTCGGTGAGGAGGCGATCCGCATGAGCGGCGGTGAACACCAGCGGCGGGCGGATTTTCAGCGTGTTGGCGGCAGCGCCGGTCGCCGAGATCAGCACGCGACGTGCGCGTAGACCGTTGACGACGGCAGCGGCTGCGGCGGCGTCCGGCTCCTTGGTGGTGCGGTCCTTGACCATTTCAACGCCGACATAGAGGCCGGAGCCCCTGACATTACCGATGCCTTCATACTTCCTGGCAAGCGCCTCGAAGCCTTCGCGCAAAACCTTGCCGACCTTGAGCGAGTTCTCGACCAGTTTCTCATCCTGGATGACATTGAGCACGGCCTGCGCCGCGGCCATCGCCACCGTGTTGCCGCCGAACGTGTTGAAGTAACGGTTGTCGCGACCGAATTTCTCCACGATCTCCGGCAGCATCACCGCGGCGGCGACGGGATATCCATTGCCCATCGGCTTGCCCATGGTGATGATATCCGGCGTGATGCCGTGGCGCTGATAGCCCCACAGCTTCTCGCCGCTACGGCCGAAACCGGACTGCACTTCATCAGCGATATAAATGCCGCCGGCCTTGTGAACCACGTCGATCACCGGCTGCAGCACGCTGGTCGGATGCGAGAAAATGCCGTCCGACGAGAACATGGAGTCGGCGATGAAACAGGCGACACCGACGCCGCGGCGCTGCAGATCGACGATCTGCTCGGAAACCTTCTCGGCCATCCACGGACCGATCTTCTCCGGCGCGATACGATAACTGTCCGGCGCGGGCACCCGGCGCACGAAGGTACCGAGTGGCGAATACGGGCCAAGCGACGGCGAGAAGCCGGCGGTGAGTTCGGAATTGCCGTGATAGGCCTCGTCAGTGATGATGACGCCCTGATTTCCGGTGTGATGCCTGGCCATGCGCACGGCGAGATCATTGGCTTCCGAGCCCGTGCAGGTGAACATCGCGTGGCGCGCCGGGCCATCGAAGGTCGCGAGCAATTGCTCGGCGTAATCGAGAATGCCCTTTTGGATGTAGCGCGTATGGGTGCAGACGGTCTGCGCCTGTTTGGTGATCGCCTCGACCACGCGCGGATGGCAGTGGCCGACCGAGACCACGTTGTTATAGGCATCGAGATATTCGTGGCCCTCGCTGTCATAGAGCAGCACGCCGTTGGCGCGGGCGACTTCGACGGGCTCCTTGTAGAACAGACGATAGGCGGGTCCGAGCAACGCGGTGCGGCGTTCGACAAGTTTGCGGCTTTCCGCGGAAAGGCTCGTCGCGTTGGCCGGGTCGAAACCGTTGACCATCTTGCCGCGCGGCGCGTCGGTGACAGACATGAGATGCTCCTTTGAAATCCGTTGGCGTTAGCGCGCGAGGTCGATCAGTTCATTGAACAGATCGTCCATGCTGCGATTGAGGAACCAGTCGATCTGGCCCCAGGTCATGTGGTTGTTGCGGAGAACATAGTCGGCGACTGACGGCACGCGGTTGGCCATGGCAGTCGAGAGCAGGATGCGCGTGGTGAGCCGCGACATGATCAATGACGGGATCAATGCGAGCTCTTCCTCGGTCAGATCGGCGATACCAAGATAGCCGCGCAACAGATCGCGGCCATCGGCGAAGATGTCTCCTTCCATCACCGCCGGCAGCTGATTGAGCATCGCGGTGGAGACATCGATGGCGATCGCGGTGCGCACGGTATCGCCGAAGTCGATGATGCCGCTGATGAAGGTTGGCAGTTGAGGATCGGCGACAATGTTGGAGCGGGTGAAGTCGTTGTGCAGCACCTGCTGACGACAGCGCGACAGCCGCGATTCGATCGCGGCGAAACGCTCCAGCACGGTCTCGAGCCTAGCGCGCCATGCAGTGTCGGTGATCTCCGGCAGCAATGGCGCCAGTGTCGGCAGGTTCTTGACGTCCCACGGCACCACGCGATCATCGCTCGGATGGCTGAAATCAGCCAACGCATGCCGCAATTGGGCCAGCAGCCGGCCGATCTCCTCGCGGCCCCTTGTGTCGATCACAACCTCGCTCAATGGTTGCCCTTCGACGAAGGACATCAAGCGGACCTGTCGGCTCTGACCGGCGCGATCGACTTGGACGAAATGGCCCTCGCCCGCTTTGTTGGTAATGACACGCGGAATCGGCAAGTCCGGCGCGCGGGCGGCGATATGCTGCAGCACCTTGATCTGCAGATCGATCTCGGCAGCATCCTCGGTGGGGTTGGCCACCTTGAGGACATAGCGCGGGCCGCTGGCCGGGGCGATGCGGAAAGTGTCATCCTTTTCGGTAGCAAAGCGGGTCGGCCTGCCCTCGATCCCGTAATGCACGCAGACGAGATCAACGGCTTCCGATTCACTCATATTCGTATACGAAGCCGCGAGGCCGCTCCGCATTGCAATCTGAGCGGATGTCTCATGTTTCACTGCAACTGATCCAATCTCGATTCGGAACCCGGCGGCATGCAAGCCGGTCTGATCGCCATTGGCAATGTCGGTGACCGCCCCCGCGACAGGCCATCTCTAGCAATGTCGGTGCCAGTTGTCAGGTGGATGCGGTAACCGGGCCCGGCCGGCCACGACCCGGACCAGCCGGCCGGGCCGGGATCAATCAATAGGCCGATGCGTTGATCCGGGGCCGACTTTTCCGAAGGATTTCCATGACCATCAATTTCGAAACGCTGTGGGCATCGTTGCTGCTCTATGGACTGAACGCGATCTACGCCGTCGCATTGCTCTCCATTGGCCTCTATCTGTCGGGCGCGGCTGATCGTATCGTCACCCGCGCACTCGCCCATGCGCGGCGCATCGATCCGCTGGTGTCGAATTTCGTCGCCTCGTTGGCGCGCTATGCGGTGCTCGCCGTGGTCGGCATCGCGGTGTTGCAGTTGTTCGGCATCCAGACCGCCAGCCTTGTCGCCGTGCTCGGCGCAGCATCCTTGGCCATTGGCCTGGCTTTGCAGGGCACGCTCACCAATCTGGCAGCAGGCGTCATGCTGTTGCTGTTTCGCCCTTTCAAGATCGGCGATACCGTCGAGGTCGGCGGTAAAGCCGGCACGGCCACATCGCTCTCGCTGTTCATGACCGAGCTCAAGACCAGTGAGAATGTGCAAATCCTGCTTCCCAACGGATCGGTGTGGGGATCGGCTATCATCAACAGATCCACTTACCCTGGTGTGCCCACTGGCAAAGTAGAGGTCAGTTTTCCCATTCGCGCTGGTCGAGAAGCGCAGATTCTTGGGCAAGAGTTGATAGCTGATCTTGTGCGAGATTCGCGCGTGCAGCATCACCCAGCACCGCAAGCGAGAGTGTCCAAAGTGGTCAATCTCGCCGATGGTGACGGCGTGGTCGAGCTGACCATCGCTGCGATCACTGACCCCCGTGATGTCGATGCGGTGAAATCAAAATTGCTGGAAGCGATCAACACTTATGTCGCAGCTCGGCCGTCGGCGCTTGCAAAAGCCGCAACGTAAGATTGGTCACTTGGTGCGGATCGCTCCGCCCGGCCCGCGCAGATCTGACAGCGGCACGCAGCTCTTCTTGCGACGCTGATTGTTCGGTGCGCCCTGTACCTTCAGCACCTTGCCCGCAGAACAGGAGCCGTTATCGACATACACCGTCGAATAGGGATCCATCGCCAGCGGCTCGAATGACAGGATTCGTTGCGCCGTTGCGGGTTGAAGCATGGACAAGGTGACGGCTGCCGCAAGCAGCACATAGCAAACAGATCGCATCGATTCTATCTCGCGTAAATAATTAGTCCGGCGATCACGACCATGGCCGCCACGGCACAGAGATGGGCGCACGCAATCGACACGGCTTCGACCGCAGGCCCTGCTTTCCGCTTCCGCCCGGCGATGGGCATACGCGACGCAGACGGCGTCTTAGAGCGAGATATCGTCAAATAGCTGTCCCCATGATCGACGCGACATCGTCCCCAATGCGTCGATCGCCACAAACTCCCCATCAAATGAGGCGACAGTGAGTCACAGACATCGCAGGACGCGCACGTAGGGCAAGGCCTAGTTGTCCTCTTAGTTGTCCTGCACCGCCCACTCTCTGCCGCGTTGCGCGACATCGGGTGCCACATCACGCCCGCAGAGATCGGCCGAACGCTCGAATTGTTCTTGAATTTCAGGCGTCACCGCGCCTGCCGAGCTGTCGATCTCACGCAGCGAGATGGTCGAGGTGAATGCGGCCGCAAAGCAGCTGCAAAATTTTCGGGAATCGCTCGACGGGCGGCTCGGTCGCTTGCGAAAATGATTCGAACAGCTCTTTTCCAGATTCGAGGCCATCTGTTCGATCTCGCCGGCGGTGACCGGCGACGCGCAAGCAAGCAGCAGCGCCGCTATCGCGACCTCTTTAGCCCGCATCATGCTGCCGCGCCCCCAGGTTCCGCTCCTCGAACTCACATGCAACTGTCATACTATACCTTAGTCGCCATCCGTGACGCATTGTTTCGTCAGTGTCCGTGCAGCGCCTTAAACTGGGGTGAATTGTCGCAAATGCGACGGTTGAATCCGTCATCCCCAGCGGAGATGGTCGGGCATGAAACGAATTTTCGAATTGATCGCGATCATTGTGATCGGCGGTGGCAGTGCCGCACTGTTCGCCTATTCGATGGGCTCGCTGGCCATGGACGAATTCGGGCTCGGCGGCCGGCCGCTCGTCTCAATTTCGCTATTGTCCGCAGGCTTTATTGCCTTGCTGCTCGTTGTCGAGTTCCTCGGCACGTTCGGAATCGTCGGCGGGTCGGATCGCTCCGCGACATCGGCTGAAGATGTCTCTCAACGGGAAAGCCTGATGCATCAAATCACCAAGGCCGATGTCGTCATTTCGGTGGGCCGCGGCTTGATCATGGCCGCCGCCATCGTCGGAGCGACGTATTACTTCGGCAGCTGGTACCTCGGCGGCGAGGGCCTCGAAGCGCTGTTCCACAGCGTGGACGATCAGATCGCGACGTCCGTGGAGAGCGCGCTATCCCCGAGCACCGAAGCCACGCACTGACGTGGCCTCGGGCACTGCAGCGATCAATAAGCGACGGATTGCGGTCGGCCGATGCCGCTATAGAGGAAGCCGTTGCGCATGACTTCGTCCGGCGCATAGATGTTGCGCAGATCGACGATCACCGGACACGCCATGATCGATGCCATTTCCTTCAGATCGAGCGCGCGGAACTGCTCCCATTCGGTGACGATGGTCACCGCATGACTGCCGCGGGCGCAATCATAGGCGCTCTCGCAGAAAGTGACGTTGTCGAACACCTTCCTCGCCTGATCCATGCCGACGGGATCGTAAATGCGAATTTCGGCGCCCATGTCCTGTAACGCCGTGATGAGCGGGATCGACGGCGCATCGCGCATGTCGTCGGTGTTCGGCTTGAAGGTGACGCCGAGAATGGCGATGGTCTTGCCGCGCAGATTGCCGCCGAACGCATGCGCCACCTTGCGCGCCATCGCGCGTTTGCGCTGATCGTTGACGGCGACCACGGTCTCGACGATCCGCAGCGGCGCCTCATGGTCCTGCCCGGTCTTGATCAGCGCCAGCGTATCCTTCGGAAAGCATGAGCCGCCATAGCCGGGCCCGGCATGCAGAAATTTCGCGCCGATCCGATTGTCGAGGCCGATGCCACGGGCGACTTCCTGCACATTGGCGCCGACCTTCTCGGCGAGATCGGCGATCTCGTTGATGAAGGCCACCTTGGTGGCGAGAAACGAATTGGCGGCGTATTTGGTCAGCTCGGCGGTGCGGCGATCGGTATAGAGAATCGGCGACGCATTCAGATGCAGCGGACGATAGACCTCCGCCATCACCTGCTTGGCGCGCACATCGCTCGAACCGATCACGATGCGATCCGGATGTTTGAAGTCGCGGATCGCGGCACCTTCACGCAGGAATTCCGGATTGGAGACGACGGCGAATTCAGCACCGGGATTTTCCTCGCGAATGATGCGCTCGACCTCGTCGCCGGTCCCCACCGGCACCGTCGATTTGTTCACGATCACCGTGAATGTCGTGATCGCTTTCGCGATCTCGCGCGCGGCCGCATAGACATAAGTGAGATCGGCATGGCCATCGCCACGCCGCGACGGCGTGCCGACGGCGATGAACACCACCTCCGCCTCGCGCACCGCCTTGGTGATGTCGGTGACGAAGTGCAGGCGTTTCTGCTTGGCATTGCTGGCCACCAGCGCATCGAGGCCGGGCTCGTGGATCGGAATTTCGCCGCGGTTGAGCGCATCGATCTTGCTCTGGTCGGTATCGACACATGTGACGTGATGACCGAAGTCGGAAAAGCACGCCCCTGACACAAGCCCGACATAGCCGGCGCCAATCATCGCAATGCGCATTGCATATCCTGTCTATTAAAAATCCGCGGTCGGAACGACCCGGACGGCCCCAGATGGTGTGCAGCATGCGCGCGGCCGACGATTAACTGCCACGTCGCGCGATCATGCCGTCTTCCCCCCGACTTCTCAGCTGCTGAGCAGCATTTCGCCGTCGAGATGTCGCGGGAAGAAGAAGAAGTTGTTGACGTAGGATTGCCCGGGCTTGCGGCCGCCATTGGGCAGCAGCGCATCGGGATCCTGCATCGTCTCGGCATCGAACCACTCGACCGCGACGATCGCGTCGTCGGAGAGGAAATAGCCGCGATAATCCCTGGCGTCGAAAAATTCGAAGATCGACCGGGTGGCAGCGGTGCGATGGCGGTCTTCGGCTTCGACGAGAAACACCGGCTGGCAGCGATCGATCAGGCCGGTCGCGCCTTTCAGCACGCTGAGTTCGTGGCCTTCCACATCGACTTTGACGAAGGCGACGTCGTCTTTCAGCACACCATCGAGCCGCGCCAGCGGCACATGGGCAGCGACGACATTGGTCATGTTCGGCGCATGCGACGTTTCGAGTGATGCCAACCCGTGAACAAGGCCGTCATCGCTTTGCGGAATGTAGAGATCGGCATCGCCGACATGATCCGACAATGCGACCTCGTGGATGCTGACATTCGGCGCCGAGGTCCGCCGCAGCAACGTCGCCATGTCGCGCGACGGCTCGAAGGCGTGAACCTCGCGCGACAACCGCGCCAGCTTCTGCGTATAAAGCCCGACATTGGCCCCGACATCGACGGTGACAGCGCCGGCCGGCACGATCCTGTCGAGATAATCCAGCTCGCGCTCGGCGGTCTTCGGACGCTTCATGAAGCGCCAGCGCAACCACATCGAGGGGAATGTGTCCTTCAGGAGCTGCTTGGTGCGTTGCGTGGCGGTCATAACTGTCACCTTTGGCTGTCGCCCGTGATCGATGCTGCGTGGTCCGGGCACACCCATGCCGGCCGTCACGAAGGACGACGCGACCGTGGGATGGCCGACGACCTCGATGGAATGCAGGCGCTTGGATCAGACGGCGTTGCCGGAAATGAATTCCTTGCGCACCGTGTGCACGATGATGCGGATGTCCTTCAGCATCGACCAGGCTTCGATGTAATCGAGATCATAATCGATGCGCGCGATCGCCAATGCGGGATCGGCGGTGCTGCCACGGCAGCCGCTGATCTGGGCGAGCCCAGTGATACCCGGACGCGCGCTGTGGCGCTGGAAGTAATACGGCACGAGATTTTCGTACAGCATGTCGGCCGCCAGCATGCCGGGCACATGCGGGCGCGGCCCGACCAGCGACATGTCGCCTTTCAGCACGTTGATGAGCTGGGGCAGTTCATCGAAGCTGGTCCGGCGCAGCAGTCTACCGATGGCGGTCACCCGCGCATCGCCTTCCACCGTTTGCTGGACGCCCCGCTTGTCGCCAAGATCGTTACGCATCGAACGGAACTTGTAGATCTTGAAGATCCGGTTGCGATAGCCGTAACGGTATTGCGTGAAGAAAACCGGCCCCGGCGACGTTGCCTTGATGGTCGCGGCGACGATCAAGAACAGCGGCAGGAAAAACAAGAGTGCTGCGCCCGATGCCACGACGTCGAACATCCGCTTGGTCAGCGAAGCCGACGGTTCGCATCGCACCGCCTGCGTGGAGCGGCGACCGCGGTAGGCGCTGCTGCCATAGGCGCCGCGGCCGCCGGCGAACTCCACCGGCCGCACCGAGATGAACTGCTGGCCCTTCCAGAGTTCGGTAACCTTGCCTCGGTCGAGACCAACTGAAACAGTAGAGACCATGGGTGACGCTCCCTGCTGGAACTTTGGCGGACAAAATGATCTGTTCGAAAGAAGCGGCGTGTTCGCTCGCACGAAAATCAACGTCGTCGCGCTCTCGATCCGTTCGCTTCTTGCTCGGCAGTGAAACTTGTTGAACTCTTTGCGCGAATTGGGGCCGCAAAACGGTATTGCCGTGCACGACTATGCGGCATGGCCTGCGCCTGTTTTTGTGCGACGCGGAAAAACGGCTGTGAGAAAAAGCGGTTAGGTGGTTTGTGACTGCCTCGCACTGCATTTCTTTCGGGGCTGCCATGCAATAACATTCACATCAAGCGCTCGATGACCTTAGCGATGGTGCCTGTCGATCGACGGTATCATCATTCGTTCATCACGACCGCAATTGCCGCGCGAGATCCGGGATTCGGTATCGATCTTCATCACATGCTAAAGGGGTCGGCAGTATTTGCCGCGTATGACATTTTAAAACCGGACGTCGCTGACGTCCCGCAACGTCGGTCACGGTCATGACATTGAGGCGGATGAAGCAGCCGATCACGACCGACAGCAAAGTTGTCGTGCTGCCGAATAGCGCTGATCCAACGCACCGCCTCGCACCAGTGGACGATGTCGCCAACCGATCACCTTCCGACCGCGCGACCGATCGCAAGCTTCGCCGGCTCATCGTTCTTGCAACGGCACTGGTCTGGATCGTTATTTTGGCGGCTATGCAATTCATTTTCTTCTGAGATTTGACCGCGGCGGCTTCCCCGGCATAGTGAAACGATCATGCCGCACCCATCTTCAAGCCATTCCCCCAGCAAGGCCACGCTACCGCCGGACACGCGCATCTACGCCGTCGGCGATGTGCATGGCCGCGCCGACCTGCTGCAGGAGGTCATCGCGCGGATCGACGAGGATCTTCAGCGCCGGCCGATTGCCTTCGCCGGCGAGGTCTATGTCGGCGATTACGTCGATCGTGGCGCGGATTCGAAAGGCGTGCTCGACCTGCTGGCCGTCCGCCTGGTGCAAAACCATGCAATCTGCCTGCGCGGCAATCATGAAGCCTTGATGGAAGAGTTCCTATTCAATGATCCCGCTGCGCTGAATGGCTGGCGCCAGCTCGGGGGCCTCGCCACGCTCGCGTCGTACGGCATCACACCCACGCCCGACCAAACAGCAGACGATGTGCAGGACGCGCTTCGTGCCGCTCTTCCCACCACGCATCAACTTTTTTTTCGCTGCCTGCGGAACAATATTCGCTGCGGAGACTTTTTGTTCGTTCACGCAGGTATCCGGCCGGGTGTCGCCCTCGATGCGCAGGACCCGCAGGATCTAATGTGGATCCGCGACGAATTCCTCAAGTCGAACAACGATCACGGCCTGTATGTCGTGCATGGGCACACGCCGGTCGCTCATGCGGATATTCGCCCCAATAGGGCCAATATCGATACCGGCGCGTGGCGCAGCGGCGTGCTCACCTGCATCGCCATCGAAGGCAGCGAGATCATGGTTCTCTGAAACCATTGCAGTTCGACGCACGGCCCGACGAGGCGATGACGTGGTGCGAACGCTGCAGCTTCTTTCTTTCGCCGTTTTTTACCGGACAGTTCGCGAGCGGATGTCATCGCAGTGATGCAGACGATCGTTTTCGTAGTGAGTTGGGGGTTTGCAATGGCTTCGGTTCGCCGGTTCGCCGGACTGTTCGTTTTGTTCTTGGTGGCGCTCGTCAGCGTGGTCATCGATACCCCGAATGCTTCGGCACAGCAGCGTGCTGCGGCGGCGTCCCCGTCAGGCGCCTATATGCTCGGTCCGACCGATCGCGTGCGCGTCAAGGTCTATGGCGAGCCCGACATCACCGGCGAATATGAAATCGATGCCAACGGTAATGTGTCGATTCCGCTGGCCGGCCAGGTGCGGGCTGGCGGTCTCACCACGCGCCAGCTCGAGCGCAGCATCGTTGCAGCACTCTCGAAAGGAATCGTGCGGGATCCGCGCGTCAATGTGGAGATGCTGGCTTACCGCCCCTTCTATATCTTGGGCGAAGTGAAGAAGAGCGGCGAATATCCGTATCGGGTCGGGTTGACGGTGCTCGATGCCGTCGCCACGGCCGGCGGTTACACCTACCGTGCCAATGAAGGCAAAGTGTATCTGCGCCGTGCGGGCTCCACCGTGGAAGAGATCTATCCGATGGACGCACCGGTGCTGGTCTATCCCGGCGACAATGTGCGCGTGCCCGAGCGATACTTCTAACTCTCCTCTCATTCTCATTATATCGCCATGCACCCGCATGTGCGTATGCCGCGATAACACGCGCTTCGCATTGCGCTGCCATAGTCTCGTCTCTTTACGCTGTGTAATCTTGTGCGGTGCGACGAACATCATGTCGCGCGTGCCGCAGAGATCGGCGCGAGATCGGCGAGGTGCGTTTCATCAACGGTGCGTTGAGCATGTGCTAGCGGGGGCGCTTTGTTGATCGCAGGCTTGCCAGTTTTGCAGGCTTCGCGATGAACCTATGAGCAGCAATCAAGTCTCGACGGCAGATTGATCGCGGAGCAAGCAGTCTTCGCAAGGGATGCATGATGACATGTTCGCCGGCACGATTGGAGGACGACGCGAGCGGGCTGCCGCAGCCTGCGCGGCGCGCCGTGCTGGCCATGCGACGCCTCGCTTGCTTCGCACCAGCGCCCGCGACTCTGTTGCTGTTAGGATTGTCGTCGCCTGCCGATGCACAGGCGATTCAGAACAACATGGATCCGCTGGGCGTGCCATGGAATGCCCAACGCATCTTCGAGCCATCCGCTCTGCCCGAACTCGAGCATCGCGACACGCGCGACAACAACAACGAGCCGGTGGCACCCGAAGATACGCCGGTGAAGGGTCGCCAGCATGAGGGATATGAACCCGTCGGCATCCGCGCAGGCTCCTGGATGTTCAATCCATCGCTGATGACCGGCGCGTTGTATGACAGCAACGTGTTCGCCTCAAACACCCAGAAGAACGCCGATATTGCCGCCACCGTCGAACCTAGTCTGCGCGCGCATACGCTGTGGGAACGTCACGGTATCGATCTCAAGCTTAACTCGCAGAGTACGATCTACAACCAGTATTCGAGCCTCGATCAGACCAATGTCAGCCTCAAAGGCGCCGGCTGGTTCGATGTCGCCCATGACATGGTGGTGCTCGGCAGTTTTCAGGTCGCACGATTGAACGAAGGGGTGGGATCGCTGAGCTCGCCCACCAATGCGGTCACGCCGACACCTTATAATCTGTTCTCGGGCGACCTCACGCTGCGCAAGGAATGGGGACGGCTCACGACCTCCGCAGGGGTCCGCGTCGACTCCTACGAATTCGGCACGGCGCGCGCGCAGGACGGCAGTATCATCGATCAGAGCGCGCGCGACGGCCAGATCTATGCCGTGCATGGCCGGATCGATTACGCCTTCTCGCCATCGCTCGGCTGGTTTGCCGGTGCCGAGGCCAACGAGCGCGACCTGCGCGGCATCCCCGGCTCGTCGATCGATTCGACGGGCTACCGCGTGCTGTCCGGCTTCACCGTCGGCCTCGGCCGGCTGGTGAAAGGCGAGTTCGGCGGCGGTTATGTCGAGCAGCGCTTCGACAATCCGCTGATCGGCACCGTGTCCGGCCCATCCTATCGCGCCAAGCTGACCTGGAGCCCGACAAGACTTCTCGACATCCATGTCAAGGCCGAGCAACTGGTGACTCAGACGTCGGACACCAGTTCCACCGGCGTGCTCGCCAATGCAGTGCAGGTGGGTGCCGATTACGAGTTGCTGCGCAATGTCGTGCTGTCGGCCTCGGCGGGCTACGAGACCGATCGCTTCTTCGGCCAGGATCGCCGCGACACCGTCACCACCACCAATGCGAGCGTGAAGTATCTGATGAATCGCTTCAGCGCGATCTCCGTCTACCATCGCTACATCTCGCGCGACAGCAACACGCCCATCTTCAGCTTCGACAAGCATCTGGTAGGGATCAATGTTACAGCGCAATTTTGATCAAGCCGATCCGGTGTCGACATCGATCGAGGGGTGGAAGGCGCCGACGGTCGATCTGCGCGAGATGGCTCGCATCCTGCGACGGCGCTGGCGTGTGGCGCTGGCTCCCGCCGCCGCGCTCGCTGCGATTGCGCTCGTCTATCTGATGATGGCGACGACGCTCTATACGGCGGTGTCGACCGTGCTGGTGGATCCGCGTCGCGCCACCATGATCGAGACCAATCAGACCACGCCGACCAATATCGGCACCGACGATGCCACGATCGAAAGCCAGGCGCTGTTAATCCAGTCGGTCTCCACGGCGCAGCGCGTGGTCGACAAACTCGCGCTCGCGCAGGACGACGAGTTCATGCCGAAGCCCGGCCTGCTCGATCCGATCAAGAACCTGTTCCGGGGCGAGCGCCAGTCCGGCGGCCTCAGTCCTGAGGAAATCGCGCGCGCCAACGCCGTCGACATCCTGCAACGGCGGATGAAGGTGACCCGACAGGGCACCACCTTCCTGGTCGATATCGCCGTCAGTTCGGAATCGCCGAGGAAGGCGGCGACCATCGCCAATGCCGTTGCCTCGGCCTATTTCGACGAACAGGTGCGCGCCAAATACGATTCGACGAAGATCGCGGCCAAATGGCTCGGCGGTCAGATCGACGAGTTGAAGAACCGGGTCGTCAGCTCCGAAAAGGCCGTGGCCGATTATCGCGCGGCGAACAATCTGTCGGTGGCGCAAGGCGTCACCGTCAACGACCAGCAGATCACCGACCTCAACAACAAGCTGATTGCCGCCCGCGTGCAGACGGCCGAGGCGCGCGCCAAGTATGACCAGGTGCAACAGCTGTCGAAATCGGGCGCCGATGCCGGCGGGCTGAACGCGGCCGTCTCGTCGGAGATGGTGAGCAAGCTGCGCACGCAATATGCCGACATCGCCAAGAACGATGCCGATCTCACCAGCAAATACGGCCCGCGCCATCCGATGGTGGCCAATGTGCGCGCACAGCTGAAAGACACCCAGCGGCTGATCAACGAAGAACTCCGGCGCATCATCGAGAGCACCAAGCACGATTACGACGTCGCACAATCGCGCGAAGCGTCGCTGCAGGCCAGCTTCGATCAGTTGCAGGGCGTCTCCACCACGTCGAGCCAGGCGCTGGTGCGTCTGCACGAGTTGCAGCGCGAGGCCGAAGCCAATCGCACGCTGTACGAGTCCTATCTTGCGCGCTCCAAGGAAACCACGGCGCAGGAGAGCCTGGAGTTGCCGGATTCGCGGATCGTCTCCACAGCCGGCGTGCCGCTGTCGCCGTCGGCCCCGAAATCGAAACTCATTCTCGGCCTTGCCATTCTGATCGGGCTTGGCGCCGGCGTCGTGCTGGCGTTCCTGACCGATTATCTCGACGGCAGAATCAAAACGCTCGAACAGGCCGAAAGCATCACCGGCGTGCCTGCTTTGGCCGCGCTGCCGTCGATCGGCGCGCGCGAACTGGCCTCGCGGGCCAAGCGTGGCCGCAAGGAACTGGAGAGTTACGACCCGCGCACCATGCGCCTGTTGCCGCCGTCGCTGCAGCCGCCCCTGATGCGTTACGCCATCGAAGAGCCCGGTACATTCTTCGCCGAAGCGATTCGCGCCGTGCGTCTGTCGATCCAGCGCGCGCGAAAACTCGCGCCGGTGAAGACCGTGCTGATCACGTCGGGACTCGAAAGCGAAGGCAAGACCACCTTTGCCGGCAATCTCGCGCTGTCATTCGCAACCCTCGGCATCAAAACGCTGCTGATCGATGCCGACCTGCGCAATCCCGGCATGACGCGCGCGCTGTGCCCGAATGCCGAAGCAGGCCTGTTCCAGGTCGCCACCGGAGAGGTGCCGCTCGAACAAGCGCTGCTGTTCGATCGATCGACCGGACTATCCATCCTGCCGTCACCAGCCATGACCGACGTCGATGTCATCACCGAACTGATGTTCTCGGATCAGATGGTCGAGGTGCTCGATCGATTGAAGTCGCATTACGAGCTCATCATCATCGACTCGCCGCCTTTGATCCCGCTGGTGGACGGCCGCGCGCTGGCCGAACTCGCCGACCGCATCCTGCTCGCCATGGCGTGGGACCAGACGCCGCGCGAAGTCGTGCAGCACACCATGGAATTGCTCGCCCCCGTGCATGACCGGCTGCTGGGCACCGTGTTGACCCAGGTCGATCTCTCGAAGATCCGCTTCTACGACTATTATCGCAGCTCGGCCTATCTCAAGCCGTACGGGATTGCCGCAACGGCGGGAACAGCCCGGTGACGTCGATCCGCGCCACAGCGCCGCCTCACCTGCAGCGCCGTCACATGCAGCATCGCGCCCCGCAGCGTCATGGCGCTTTTGCCGCGGCGAATGGCGCGCCATTGCCGCAGCGGCGCCCGCTTCCGGATGTCGGTCGCCTGGTCGATGTCGCCATCATCGGTCTGCTTGCCGTCGCGATCATCGCCATCTTCACGCTGTCCGGCAGCGTGCTGACCACGCTGAAGATCCACTACCTCACCGCCGGCGGCAACTTCCTCGAAAAGCTGCATCCCGCGACGTTCCTCACTTTAATGGCGACGCTGTTGATCCTGATGCGGAACGGCAATCCGATCGGCGAGATCAACCGCGCCTTCTCCGATGCCAAGCTGCTGCTGGTGCATCTGTTCTGCTGGTTCTGCCTGCTGATCCAGATGTTCGTGCTGGACCGACCATTCACCGTGATCATCGATACGTTCCTGCTGCCGGTGCTGCTGTGCCTGCTGATCTGGCGGCTCACCCCGCAACAGCGCAAGCCGCTGATCTGGGCGATGCATGCCACCCTGCTGCTCAACATCGTCATCGGCTATTATGAATTCGCCTCCGGCCATCGCATCATGCCGCTGACCCTCGGCAGCGTCATCGTGATGGGCGAGTGGCGCTCCGCCGCACTTCTCGGCCATCCGCTCACTGCATCGGGCATCGTGGCCGCCTATATCATGGCGCTGGTGCTGCGGCCGGCGGTGTGTCCACCGCTGCTGTTGCGCATCCCGCTGATCGTATTCGCGCTCGGCTCGCTGATGGCCTTCGGTGGCCGAACGGCATTGATGACGGTGCTCGTCGTGCTTGCCATGATGGCGTCTCTCGAAGCGGTCAAGCTGATACGGGGCAAGCGCATCCCGCTGCTGGTCGCAGCCGGTGCCATCTGCCTCATCTTTGCGGCCGTCGGCCTTGTGTTCGCCGCCTATTCGCTCGGCATCTTCGACAAGATGCTGCTGCGTTTCTCGTCCGACAAAGGCAGCGCGATGGCGCGCGTCGCGACCTTCGACCTGCTGTCTCATTTCCAATGGGGCGAACTCGTGCTCGGTCCGAATCCGGTCCGCGTCAACGCATTGCAGTCGCAGCTCGGGCTGAATTACGGCATCGAGAATTTCTGGGTGTCGTGCATCGTGCAATTCGGCTTGATCCATACGATCCTGATCACGCTGGGACTGGCCTGCTTTACCATCGAGCTGATGCGGCGATCGCATCGCGGCGCCTGGGCCATTCTGCTCCTGATCCTGATGATTGCCGCGAGCTCTGTCAGCTTTTCGTCGAAGAACATTCAACTGGCGCAATTGGTGCTCTTGATGGCGCTGCTGCTGCCACGCGACGCACGGCCGGCCACCGCGCCGCCGCGGATGACGACACGGCGGCAATCCCATCGGCATCAGGAGTTCGCATGACCATCTATGTCGATCACACCCATCTCGGCCGCCATGTGACCGGCCTCGAACGCATCACCGAGGAACTGTTCTCCGAACAGGCGTTGAAACCGCTGGATGTCGTTCCGGTGACATCCACCGGCACCCTGTCAATGATCGCGACGCAGACGCTCGGCCTGCCCGCACGGCTGGCGACCACCGATGCGCTGCTGCTGTGCCCCGGCTTTCCGCCGAGCCCGCTGCTGCGGCCGTTTGCCGAACGTGTCCTGCCCTATATTCATGACGACTTCCTGATCTCGCGCAGCGCCGATCTCAACATCCGCGCGAAACTCTATATGGCGGCGCCGTTCAAGACCGCGCTCGCGCATTATCCGCGCTTCCTCACCAATTCGCGCGACACCCAGCGCAAGATCGGTGCCTATACGCGGTCCGATGCCGAGATCACTTTGTACCGACCTCCGGTGCGGAACGTCTTCAATTTGCGATCGACGGGCCGCGACAGACGCGATGTCAGCGCGACGCCGCTGCGTGTGGTGGCGCTCGGCACCGTCGAGCCGCGCAAGAACTTCGTCACCGCGGGCCATATCGTCGGCGCTCTGCGCCGGCATGGCTTCCCCGGCGCCACGCTGGACATCGTCGGACGCAGGGGCTGGGGCGACGACTGGACGACACTCGAGCAGATGCCCGGCGTAACCCTGCATGGCTATCAGTCCGCCGACAACGTCACCCGCCTGCTCGATCAGGCCGACATCTTCTTATGCACGTCCCATGACGAAGGCCTCGGCCTGCCGCTTCTGGAAGCGCAATATGCCGGGCTGCCCATCGTCGCGCCGCAGGCACCGGTGTTTCAGGAGGTGCTCGGCCATTCCGGCATCTTCATCGACATGTCCAATCACGGCAATGCCGCAGCCCAGATCGGCGCCGCCATCGCGACGCCGGGCTGGCGTCATCAATACATGGCCGCGGCGGATCAGAATCTCGCCAGGTGGAACGCGCTGGCAGCCAGCGACCGCGATACCGTGATCGATCTGATAGCCGCGCTTGCCGGCAGTGCTGCGCAGCGGCGCAGCGCACCGAAAAACAAGATGGTCGCTCGCTGACCATCTGATCGACGGCCACTGCACCGAACCGGGGACGCATTCTTGCAGCAACATGCGATCGAGACACGACATCTGGACGGGCTGCGCATCGTCGCGGCCAGCGCCGTGGTGATCCTGCATTATGCCGACTATGTGAAGGAAACGCCGACTGGCCGTTTCCTCGTCGATCATACCTGGCACTTCAACCTGTTCGTCGATCTGTTCTTCGTCATCTCCGGTTATGTCATCGCGAGCCAATATCTTACCCGAGTGGCCACGCCTGCTGCCATTGGCCGCTTCCTGTGGCGCCGCCTGGCACGCATCTATCCGCTGCATCTCGCCACGCTGGCGTTCTATGTCGCAATCGCTGTGGCGCTGCATTTTGGCCTCGCCCGCGGCGACAATGTCGCGCGCTATCCGCTCTCCGATGTTCCGGCACAACTGCTCCTGCTGCACGCCATCGACGGCGCGCGGCTGACATTCAACTTTCCGAGCTGGTCGCTGTCCGCCGAATTCGTCTGCTACGTCTTGTTCCCGCTGGTGGCGATCGTGCTTGCGCGCCGCAAGCTGGTGATCCTGGCGCTGGTCGCGCTGCCCTTCATTGCCAACACGCTGGTGACCATCATGGCGGGCAGCGAGCCATGGCCCGACTGGATCAACAAAGGCGGCGCCTTCCGCGCGCTGCCGGCCTTCCATCTCGGCATCGCCTGCTGTTTGTATCGCGATCGGATCGCGGCGATGCCGGCAATGCCCGGACTGCTCGCCGCGCTGCTCGTGTCGTTCCTGCTGATCGGCGCCTATCTCAACATCTACGTCGCGCTGTTGATGGTTTATGCGATAGCACTGCTCGCCATCCACCACGATTGCACCGGCCGGGACACATGGTTTACGCAGCTCGGCTTCGCGCGCTGGTCGGAGCTCACCTACTCGTCCTATATGCTGCATGTCCCGGTCGCCACCGTCGTGCTGACGCTCGCGGCGCGCTATCTCGCACCGTCGTTGCCCGGCGGCAAGCTGGCGCTGCTGCCGGTGGCCATCGCCGTCTTGATCGCTCTCAGCATCCTGTCGCTGCGCTATTTTGAAACACCGATGCGGCGCGCGCTCAACGATCTCTATGATCGCCAATTTCGCCCGCGCAGCAGCGCGGCCTCCCTCTCCGGGCGGACCTGAGCGATGACCAGCGTCTTCCATGAGCATATCGACGCCGCACCGCAGTCCGCCCGTGCATCGGCGGTCCCCCGTGACGGCGCGATCGACACGATGCGCGGTGTCGCCATCCTGATGGTGGTCGGCATCCATGCCCTGCAGCAGCCGCTCGACGCCACCTGGAAGACGGCGTTTGACGCGCTGCTGCGCCCATGCGTGCCGATCTTTCTCTTCGCATCGGGTTATCTGACCGGCCTGTCCGGCCGCGTGCCGGTGACCAAGCGACTGGTCGCCACTATCATTCCCTATGCGATCGCCTTCGTCGCCGCCTATCTCTACATGGCCTTGACGAATCCGGCGATGGATCATCGCATCATCACGACGATCGCACGTTTCGGGCTCGCTTACGTCTTCGTGTATTACTACGTGTTCGTCTATATTGGATGCACGCTGATGTTGTGGCTGGTGCTGTGGTTCGCCACCCGCGTGCCCACCCAGGCCGAGCAACGGCTGCAAGTGCTGCTCCTGATGTCGATTGCGGTCGGCCTCATCAGCGGCAGCTACCTGGATCCGGCGCTGGCCCGGATCGGCTTGTCCGACGGGGTGATCGAAGAATTCCGGATGCGCGACATCCCGTTCTGGTTCGGCTTTGCCGCCCTGGGCATGCTGGTTGCGCGGGCGTCCATCCGCGAGGTGCTGTTGGACATGCTGCCGAGCCTCGCCGTGGCCACTGTCATCGCCTATGCCATCTACGCCGCCGTGCGCCTGACCGCGATCGGCGACGCCGCGGCCTACGACTCCACGGCCTTTTTCGGCTACGCCGCCACACTCTCCGTGTTGCTGCTGGCGTCGCGTGTGGATGTCCCATGGTTCGCCACGCTCGGTGCCGGCAGCTACTTCATCTATCTCTGGCATATTTTCGTGGTCATGGCGCTGCGTGATCTCGGCGGTTTTCGCGAGCTCGGCAGCGTCGCTGCGACGTTGCTGATCTATGCGATCACCCTCGCCGTCACATGCGCTTCGTTGCTGGCGCTGCGCCGGTGGGCATCGCCGCGCGTGCTGCGCGCGTTGGGAGCCTGACGCATGCTGCTGAAACGCACCATCCTCTATCTACCCGCACAGATCGTCGGCCCGCTGTTTCAGCTGGTCGCGATGATCGTATGGACCCATGTGGTCAACGATCACACCCTGGGCGTGATCACGCTGATCACGGCCACCCACGAGCTGCTGCAGATCGGCTTTCTCGCCTGGTGGTCGCAATACGCGCTACGCTTCTTCGGGCGTTACCAGGGACATGACGACGCCGAACGATTCTATCGCACGGAGAATGTGGTCATCCTGCTGTCGCTGGTATTGCAGAGCATCGCCATGATCGGCGTGCTGTTGACGGTGATCGCCACCGACACCAATCCAACGCTGCTGATGGCTACCGTCGCCTATGTGATCAGCCGCTCGCTCAATCTCTACATCGCCGAGCGCGCCCGGGTGCGTCATCAGATCGGCATCTATTCGGTTCAACAGATCGTCGGCCCCGCCATCGGTTTCATGATCGGGCTGTTGCTCATCAAGATGGTCAGCCCCGCGCCCGAATGGCCGCTATTGGGTTACGCCGTCGCGCAACTTTTTGCCGCTCTGATCGTGTTGCCGAAGGTCGGCTACAGCCGTCGCATCTGGCCGATCGACCGTGACATCATCCGGCACGCAATCAGCTACGGCATTCCTCTCATCATCGGCGGCGCGCTCGGCTGGGTTGGGCTGAATGCCTCGCGCTTCGTGGTCAACGACATGCTCGGCGTCGCCGCGGCCGGCCTGTTTGCGGTCGGTTACGGCCTCGGCCAGCGAGCCGCAGCAGTGGCGGCCATGCTGGTCACGGCGGCCGCGTTTCCGCTCGCTGTGAAAAGGATGGAGCAGGATGGCAGCCAGGCCGCCATGCGCCAGCTCGCCGACAACGGCGCGCTGCTGCTCGGGATCCTCGCGCCCAGCATTGCCGGGATTTTTCTGCTGCGCGCGGAGATCGTTCATCTGTTGATCGCCGCGCCGTTCCAGGCGGTCACGCTGGCGATCCTGCCGCTCTCGGTGCTGGCCGGATCGATCCGTAACAGCCGCGCGCATTTCGGCGATCAGGTATTCCTGCTGCACAGCCGGACGCGCCTGATGGTCGTCGTCTCCGGCATCGACGCGGCCGTGACCATCATTGCCAGCCTGGTCTGTATTCATCTGTGGGGATTGGTCGGCGCAGCGACGGCAACCGTGATATCGGCCATCGCCGCGGCATCGGTCAGCTTCGCTTTCGGCTTCACCCGTTTCGGGCTGACGCTGCCGTGGGCGCACCTCGCCCGCATCGCCTTGGCAACGCTGGCCATGGCGATGCTGTTGATGCGCGTGCCGGAGGCGAGATCCTATACGATGCTGGCGGCGCATATCGCAGCCGGCGCCGCGCTCTATGTGGCGACGATTGCGATCCTGTATGCGCCGACGCTGATCCGCATGATCCGGCGTCAGCCGCGGTTCTCGTGAACTCAGCCGCGCTTTGCATTCTCAAATGCACGTGCCATGGCAAACCACAGCGGTTTCTTCTGCATGTCGGCATCATACGGCAATGGTCGCGGTAGACGCTGTGTCGTCGGATCCTTCTGCAAGGCGATCCCCTTATAAAAGGAATAATGGTCGGATAGCTGCCAAGTGATGACTGCTTTGACGGCGGGAACCTGCAACACACCGGTGAGAAATGTCTCGGCCGTCTCGGCGATGGCCTTGTCGCGGGCGACGATATCATCCGGGAAGGTGTCGTCGCGCACATCGAATTCGGTGATGTAGATATCGATCTTGCGTTCGGCCAGCGCGTGCACGAATTCCAGAAAGCGCTGCGGATCGTGCGGATAGCGCGGCTGCAGATGTCCTTGCAGGCCGACGGCGTCTAACCGCACACCCGCATGCTGCAATTCATCGACGAGACGCAGCATGCCGGCGCGCGAAGTGCGCCCGACGTCATCGTCGCGCTCGGTCTGCGCCTCGTTGAGCACGAATTTCGTGGTCTTATCGACCTGGCCTGCGCGCTCGAAGGCCCGCTTGATGTAATCTGTGCCGAATGCGTCGTACCACGGCCCGAGCCTGTAACCGCCGGGCGCCTTGTGGCCAGGCCAGAACGGCTCGTTGACGATATCCCACGAATGCAGCTTGCCTGCATAGCGGCCGACCACCTGTTCGATATAGCTGTCGAAGAATTTTCGACGTTCGTCGACGCTCATCGCCTTGATCCATTGCGGCACCCAGTCGTTCCAGATCAGACAGTGGCCGCGCATGGGAATTTGATGACCGGCACAAAACTGTAGCAATCGATCGCCGGCGTCGAAGCGCAAAGCGCCTGCCTGCGGGGCAATGCTGCCCATCTTGAGTGCAACATCCGTCGTGATGATTCGCGTCTGACTCGTATAGAGTTGGCGATAGCCGACATCCTTATCGATGACGGGGCCCGCAGCCGCGCCGAACAGAAACCCATTTTTCGCCGCAATCGATCCCAGACTCGTGACATCGGTCTGCGTTTGGCGCGCGGCATTCGCGTCGCGATGCATAGCGAGCGTCGCGCCCGCGATCACTGCTAACGATTTTCTCCTTGAGCACTCGAACATAATTGCTCTCCACGTGAACTGAACACCCGACAGGCCGCGTCAATCATCTCGCGACTGCACTGCCATCGTTGCGTCGCAATAGTTCGTTTTCATGTCCGCCATGTCGAGAACGGCATCTTTCCGCAGGCGAGCAGCACTGCTTCATCGATGAGCAGATGTTGTGCAAGCGGAAGCACTCGACAATATCAGGGGACAGACATGGCACATGCGCCGCTATCCGATCAGCACGATGACATCGCAGCCGGTTCGACAGGCCATCTGAACGTCGATGGCGTGACCATCAACGTGGCATCGCTGTCGGAAGCGGTGACGTCGATCGTCGGCGCCGCCGAACAAGGCGAGTCGTTCAGTGTCTGCACGCTCAATCTCGACCATGTCGTGCAGTTGCAGCAGAAGCCGGATTTCCGCGCCGCTTATCGCCGCGCGCGCTTCGTCACCGCGGACGGGTTTCCGATCGTCGTGCTGAGCCGCCTGCTCGGGGTTCCCATTGCGCGCACCACCGGCGCCGACCTCGTCGAACCGCTGTGCGAAGCTGCTGGCGCCAAGGGCTTGCCGATCTTCCTGTTCGGCTCCGATGCGGCCACGCTGGAGAGTTCCGCCGCCGAACTGATGCGCCGATATCCCGGGCTCGAAGTTGCAGGCACGTTTGCACCGGGCCGCAACTTCGACGCCTACTCTGCAGAAGCCGATAAGGCGATCGCGCGCATTCGCGCATCCGGCGCAAAGCTCTGTTTTCTCGCGCTCGGTGCACCGAAGCAGGAGGTGTTCGCCTCGCGCTGTCTCGACGAACTCAACGGCACCGGTTTTCTCTGCATTGGCGCCTCGCTCGATTTCATTGCCGGCAGCCAGATCCGCGCGCCGAAATTCGCACAAAAGACCGGGATGGAATGGGCTTGGCGCATGCTCAACGATCCCGGCCGGCTCGGCCCGCGCTATGCGCGCTGCGCCGCTGCGGTGCCGCGCCTGCTCGCCAGCACGTTGCCGCAGATCTTCATCGCCCGCACGCGCTTCTTGACCTCGCCTCGCACAAGGAAAGCCGCATGACGTCCACGCTGACCCTCGGCCTGCGCGCCCGCAATGCAGCTCCGCCACGCCCTCGCTATCAGATCTGCCTGATCCATCCGTTCGATCCGCGCGGACAAAAGGTCGGCGGCCTCGAGACCTATATCCGCGACTTCATCACGTTTCATCCCGCCGACACCG
>JGI20283J13201_100009_pt1 | contig 37656 bp, 23 predicted proteins | sample Plalitdecfosmids_FD_13201 | JGI IMG/M metagenome (IMG submission 13201)
GTACAACGACACCTAGACCACGGATACTCATATCTCAACGTGCGCATGATCAAGAACCCCATGGCCTACGGAATCGAATGGGCTGAGCTCAGAGACGATCCGACATTGGTACAGCGTCGCCGTGACTTGATTATCAACGCTGCCCGCGTCTTGCAAAAGAGTCAGATGATCATCTTCAACGAAACCACCGAAGAGCTGCGCGCAAAGGACGTCGGAAGGATCGCCAGTTCTTTCTACATCCTACAGACTAGTGTGGAGATCTTCAACACCATGATGCAGCCCCGCGCAACCGAAGCAGATGTACTCAAGATGATTTCCATGTCTGGCGAATTCGACAACATCACTTCTCGCGACACCGAAGAAAAAGAGCTGATGAGCCTAAAAGAAGGCTACGCCCCGTGCGATATCGATGGCGGTATTGGAACTCAGCAGGGTAAGACCAACGTCTTGCTCCAATCCTACATTAGCAAGGCTAGACCTGAAGACTTCACCTTGGTCTCCGACACCGCGTACGTGGCTCAAAATGCTGCAAGAATCTGCCGCGCACTGTTCATGATTGCGCTTAACAGGCGTTGGGGTTATCAGTGCCTGGTGTTACTCAGTATGTGCAAGAGTATCGAGAAGCGAGTGTGGCCATACGAGCATCCCTTCAATCAATTCGACCTACCACAAGCCGTCATGCGCAACCTGGAAGAGAAGGGTTCAACCGCGACCGTCGAAAGCATGCGCGACATGGAGGCCGCCGAGATTGGTGCCTTGGTTCACAATCAGAAGATGGGCTACACTATCGGCAAGCTGCTGGACAACTTCCCAACTCTGAGCGTTGAGGCTGAGATTGCACCTCTGAATAGAGATGTGCTACGCATCAAGCTGTTCCTCACGCCCGACTTCCGCTGGAACGATCGCCACCATGGTAAAAGCGAGAGCTACTGGATCTGGGTCGAGAACTCCGAGACCAGTGAGATCTACCACCACGAGTACTTCATCTTGGGTCGCAAAAAGCTCTACAACGACCATGAGTTGAACTTTACCATCCCTTTGTCTGACCCGCTACCAAGCCAGATATATGTGCGCGCCATCAGTGATCGCTGGCTGGGCGCAGAGACCGTTACGCCTGTTAGCTTCCAGCACCTGATTCGCCCAGACACCGAAAGCGTCTACACGGATCTTCTTAACCTCCAGCCACTGCCTATCAAAGCGCTCAAGAACCCGCTGCTTGAGGAACTCTATGGCTCTAGATTCCAGTTCTTCAACCCCATGCAGACTCAGCTCTTCCACTGCATGTACCACACCAATGCCAACGTGTTACTTGGCTCGCCGACGGGTTCCGGCAAGACTATCGCTGCGGAGCTGGCCATGTGGTGGGCCTTCCGTGAGAAGCCTGGTAGCAAGGTTGTCTACATCGCGCCCATGAAAGCGCTTGTTCGCGAGCGTGTGCAGGACTGGGGCCGGAGACTTACCCAGCATATGTGTCTCAAGCTTGTCGAGCTGACTGGTGACAACACGCCTGACACCCGCACTATCCGCAACGCGGACATCATCGTCACCACGCCCGAGAAATGGGACGGTATCAGTCGTAGCTGGCAAACCAGAAGCTACGTACAACAAGTCAGCCTGGTCATCATTGACGAGATCCATCTGCTTGGTGGCGACCGTGGTCCTATTCTTGAAATCATTGTCAGTCGTATGAACTACATTGCGTCACAGAAGAAGGGAGATGTGCGCATTGTGGGCATGTCGACGGCTTGCGCCAACGCAATGGATCTTGGGAACTGGCTGGGCGTGAAAGAGGGCTTGTTCAACTTCCGACCATCGGTGCGCCCTGTCCCAATCGAGATCTTCATCGACGGCTTCCCGGAGCAGAGAGGTTTCTGTCCGCTCATGCAGAGCATGAACCGCCCTACGTTCCTGGCCATCAAGTCACACTCGCCTGACAAGCCCGTTATCGTGTTTGTCGCGTCGCGTAGACAGACGAGGCTTACGGCTAAGGACTTGATCAACCTGTGCGGTATGGAAGAGAACCCGAGACGATTCATGCGGATGTCTGACGAGGATCTCGCCCTCAATCTGGCCCGTGTGAAGGACGATGCACTCAGAGAATCGTTGAGCTTCGGTATCGGACTTCACCATGCCGGTCTTGTCGAGTCTGATAGACAGCTGGCCGAAGAGCTCTTCGCAAACAATAAGACTCAGGTGCTTGTAGCCACCAGTACGTTGGCATGGGGTGTCAATTTGCCTGCGCATCTTGTCGTGGTCAAAGGCACACAATACTTCGATGCCAAGATCGAAGGCTACAAGGACATGGACCTCACAGATGTACTGCAAATGTTGGGTCGAGCCGGCAGACCCCAATTCGACACGTCTGGAGTCGCGCGTATCCTCACGCAAGACAGCAAGAAGGCCTTCTACAAACACTTCCTTCACACTGGATTCCCGGTGGAGTCGTCTCTGCACAACGTCCTTGACAACCACTTGGGTGCTGAAGTATCAGCTGAGACGATCGCGACGAGACAAGACGCTCTGGATTATCTGACATGGACATTCTTCTTCCGCCGTCTGCATAAGAATCCCTCGTACTACGGTCTAGAAATTCCGGCAGAAGAGAACGACAGCATGTCGGCTCAACAAGCTGCCAACGACTACATGATTGACATGGTCGATCACTCCATGTCCGAGCTTGCCGAATCCGGCTGTCTGACTCTCTATCCCAACGGCGAAGTCGATCCAACGCCTCTGGGCAAGATCATGAGTTACTACTACCTGTCTCACAACACCATCCGCACATTGGTGAAGTTTGCCACCCCGACGGCTTCATTCGAGGAGGTCCTCAGCTGGATGTGCAGAGCCACCGAATACGATGAGCTGCCAGTCCGCCACAACGAAGACCTCATCAACGCCGAGCTCTCCTCTGCACTGCCTCTGAAGGGAGATAACTTCGGTCTGCCCATGTGGGACCCTCACGTCAAGGCCTTCCTCTTGCTGCAGGCACACTTCTCGCGCATCGATCTCCCCATCTCGGATTACGTCGGTGACCAGAACTCCGTCCTCGACCAAGCCATCCGTATCATTCAAGCCTCGATCGACGTTCTGACCGAGCTCGGCCACCTGCAAAGCTGCCGCATGATGATGACCCTCCTGCAAGCCGTCAAGAGCGCCCGCTGGCCAGACGACGGCCCTCTCTCCATTCTCCCCGGCGTCGAACCCGAAGCCGAGAAGAAGCGCATGGCCAAAGACTCAGCCAAGCCAAACACCATCATCGCCGCCACAACCGCTCCCCGCAGCGAACTGGAGTCTGCTCTCAAGAGCCTACACCTCCCCGCCCCGTCCCACCCCAAAGCCCTCAAGGCGCTCGCCCAGCTGCCCCAGCTCCGTGTCGGCGTGGCCAACACCACCCCGACCAGCCTCTCCATCTCCATCTCCCGCCTCAACCCCGCGCAAAACAAAGACTACAACATCTTCGCGCCCCGCTACCCCAAGCCGCAGACCGAAGGCTACTTCCTGCTCGTCTCGGACGCCGCTTCCGGTGACGTCCTGGGCTTGAAGCGCGTCAGCTGGCCTGCGCCCGATAAGCTGCGGACCAACAACCAAGCTGGTGGAAGCAGTGGCGGTAACTCTAGCAAGCCCAGCACTAGGGCTTCGGTCAGGTTGCCGGAGAGTAAGAGTGAGAGGGTGGTGAGTGTGAAGGTTGTCAGTGATAGTTATTTAGAGATGGAGTGGGGGGTTGGGGATGTTAAGATCCCGGCGCAAGAGGTTGTTAGGAGTATGGCTATTGAGGCGCCGGCGGGTAAGCCGGAGAAACCTGCGGTGTAGGAGGAGTTGATGGTTGACGGTTGATGGTTGATGTTGATGTTGATGTTTGGTTGCTTGGAATGAAAGGTATGTAGGCGCGGTCTATAATGTGATTTTTTCCTTCAACTGATGTTTCCGTTACTTTGTTCGTTTGTTTTGGCATGTACAATTTTCGTTTCATTCGATTAAGCAGAGATCGTGTCACACCTACCCAATCGATTGATGGTTGTTCCAATCCGAAGTCGATCAGAAAGTCAATGTGACGAGTTCCGAGCCAGTCGAGCCCGGGTACATACGCCGTGATACATCAAACGATGCTATAGAACGACGATATTGCGATCCATTAGCGTAGTGGACAATGGGTCGTATTTCATGAGAGATAGAAAAGGTAGTTATCGTTTCGATCCCGTAGCCCCAACCCTAACCCTATTAATCGAGTCGAAGTCACATGAAGACGAAAGCTCGTGAGGATGCAAAAGGGAATCAATTTGGTCACTTACATGGTCTTGCTATTACCAGGTTCCTTCACATTAGAATTGGTCGTTGATCCAGTCCACTCGACCATGGAAACATATTGTCAAGACCGCGTCGGCGATCTGAGACCGAGGGTGTCCGTGCGCACTTTCCGCGCATCTCCAAAAAAATTGGCCGAGACTCGCGCTTCAAAGCGTTCAAAGGTTAAAAGCTTGAAGCCTTCACCACCACCAAAACGCCGATACAACGCAAAGGGCGCATTATGGCTGGCCAAAGGACTTCGATGGACGCCACTGGCAAGAAACGCAAGCAGGGTGTCGACGACAGCCCCGCCGCCAACAACCAAAAGCGCCTGAAGAAAGAGGCTTCGAACATCGCCGCTGCTTCGACGCCGATTAAGAATGGCAATGCTTCCGTCAGCACGCCCAAGGGCTCGGCCAAAGGTTCTGCGAAGAAGGACGCAAAGAACCAGCAGACTGCTGCTACGCCTGGGGAGCAGCCGAGTTTGAGCAAGAAAGAGCAGAAGAAATTGGCAGAAGAATCCCAGCAGACCCCGAGCTCTGTGAAGAGCGCAACTCAGGAAAAGAAGACCACCGCTTCGACCCCATCAAAGCAGACACAGTCAGTCCCACTTGCGGCCGCCGCCGAAACACCAATGGACGAAGAGCGCAAGCGCCAACGCAGAGCCGAGAAGAAGGCGAGGAGACAGACGGAGCATGAGGCAAAGGCCGCCCAAATCGCCGCGACACCACAGACCGCTGCCAAGACCAAGTCTGCAAAGAAAGTCGTCGCCCTCGACCCCAAAGGCCAACACTTGAAGGCGTCGGCGTGGCAGCTGTCTGCAGCTTCCGCTGGACGATACATCGAGCGCGACCCGATCTTCGTGACCGATTCGGCCGGTGAGAGATTCATTGCGGCGGCGACCGCTCGAGAGATTCAAGTGCTGTCACTGGAGACGTCGCTGGTAGCCCAGGCGCTCCAAGTGAGCGGCACAGTTGTTGGTTTCTGCCAGGAGCCCGGTTCGTCTTCCATCAGCATTCTCGACAGCAACGGAAACATCAGCACATGGGACTGGGAAAGCAACAAAACCAAGGCTGTCAAAGCCTCGCCGAACGGCACGCTGCGATCGTACGCTGCCTCACACATCGACACCCCTGATGCAAAGAAGCAAAACGTTTCACGCGTTATTCTGACCACCTCGCAAAAGGGCAGCAACATTCACATTGGAGACAAGATTGCGTACAAGACTAAATATGCGCTCCAAGATGTCCATGTCTTTGGTGCTCTGGAGTTCGTAATGGCTACCGGACCGGCTGTTGTTGTACTCGGAAGACGGAAAGCGACATCTGCAGACGACTTCACTTGGGCAGAGTTGGCTACATCGGGTCAACTCACTTGCGCCCACAGTGCTCTGAGGCGCGACGGGCAAGCTGGCTCACCCCCTGGCCTGCGTCTCGCACTCGGCAACGCCGATGGTCAGATCCACCTCTACGAAGACGTGTCCCGCCTCTTCAATGGCAAGGATCTGCCCTCACCACGAATTCTGCATTGGCACCGAGACGCTGTCTCAGCTGTCAAGTTCACACCCGATAACCAATACCTGATCTCAGGAGGTAAGGAGACGGTCATGGTCCTGTGGCAACTCGAGACGGGCAAGAAGCAGTTCCTGCCCCATTTGACTTCCGAGGTTGAGCGTCTGGTTGTCAGCGCGGAAGGCGATCGCTATTCCGTGCAAATGGGCGACAACTCGATCATGGTTTTGTCGAGCAGTGAATTGAAGCCTGTTGCCAACTTCGCTGGGCTGCAGATGCCTGTTCCTCCCCAGGACTTGGGTGCATCGTATGAAGCCGCCGAGTTGGCGAACGTCACCGCCGTGTTGCACCCTAAGCAACATGATCAGCTCCTCTTGACTGTCCCAGCCACACAACTCAAGACCGAACAAGACGTAGCAGCAAGACCATTCCTCCAGGCCTTCGATATCCACAACTCTCGCCACGTCAGCCGGCAAGCTTTGGCAAGAAACAACGTCACCGACTTCAACCTCGGCCCTGAACGCACTGCCATTATTCCGCCTGACGTTGCTTTCCTGGCTGTCAGTCAAGATGGGCAATGGCTTGCTACTGTTGACGAGTGGATGCCCCCTGCATCTGACGTCCAGTACCTTGCAGCGGACGAAGACCAAGTCGAGGAAGAGCAGATTAAGAGACGCGAGGTTCATCTCAAATTCTGGCAGTGGGATGAAGCACAGAGTGTGTGGACACTTACCACCAGAGTCGACGCGCCTCACTCTCGTGCTTCTGGAGATAGTCTCGGGGCTGGCAGTGTCCTTGGACTTATTGCCAACCCGGTCTCGCGTGGTTTCGTCACAATCGGCGAGGACGCTGCTGTCAAGACGTGGAGGCCCAAGACGCGTGTAAGGCACGGCATGCCCATGAAGGATGAAACAGGTAACGACGTTACCGAGTGGACTTGCAGACACAACATCCAGATTGAGAAGCAGCTCGCTCGTGTCGACACTCCTACGGATGGCGAGGATGACGTTGACGCAGAGCTTATGGGGCCTACCAGCGCTCACCTTGCTTTCTCAGAGGATGGCTCTACGATTGTAGCTGCATTGTGCTACGACTTCATGGCGGAAGCACCCGTAGCCCACCTGATCGATGCGCACACCGGGGAGGTCAAATTCTCCAAAGACAACATATTCGCTGCTGACCTCTCTGGTATTGGTTTCCTGGACCGCTACCTCATCGCTCTGTCACGCGAGAGCTTGCGTGTATGGGACTTGGTGAAGGACACCCTGCACTACCACGTTCCTCTGCCTCACATTGCCGACGAGAGTGATCAACCATTACTCGCCGTGAATCACCAGGAAAACACATTCGCAGTCGCCATGCCGCAAACAAAGAGAGGCCGGGGAAGTGTGGAAATTTTCGAGCCGCACCATGCTCAGAGTGTACTCAGAGAGACGCTGGCTGCGCCTATTGCTGCTGTACTGGCTAGCAGTGGTACCAGAGGCTATGTACTTCTATTTGCGGATGCGACCGTCCGTGTGTTGGTGAAGACCGGCTCGATGCGCAAGGCTGCCGTTCAGTCGAAGCTTGCGAGCGCGGCTGCTACTGCGGACGTTGAAAAGGCGGTCTCCGCCTCGCAAAATACCGCTGTGCCCAACCTACTGGCTTCGACCACAGGGGGCGCACAGCAAGGAACCGTGTTGGAAGAGACCGAGGATGATCGACCAGTCGTCCGCCCAGAGCAGCTCGCCAGCATATTTGACGTCGGCCAGGGTATCGCGCTGCCCTCTGTCAGAGACATGTACCGCGCGGTGGCGGATCTGTACAGTAGGAAACCGAGAGCCAAGGCGGAGGCGATGGAGGTTGACGCCTAGATCTACCGCTTTTTGTAGATATTACCACCATTCATGAATAATCATTTGTTCCTTTTCCGCTCGTCAGAACTTCATATCGTCATTTCTCTTCCCAATCCATTCGATCGATTCCCTCTTCTATCGCTTCTTGCCCACAACCTTGGTGAAGCCATCATCGTCGACCTGAGCCTGCGGCTTCTCTCTAGGCTCTCTCGGTGCCTGCTGCTGACCAGCCTGCGGCGCACGATCCTCGCCATCGTCCATCTCATCATCATCATCGTCCTCGTCCACCTCATCGTCCCCATGATCAACAACCCTAACATCAGCCTTCATCAACCCCCTCGAATTCCACCTGCGCTCCAGCGTCTCGAAAGCGCTCACATCCCCCTCCAGCAGCGTCTTGCGCAGCACCAAGATCGTCCGCCCGACTTCCACCTCCGTCTCGTCTTCCACATTGCAGTCGAACTCGTCTTGCATGATTTGCAGCAGGAAGGCTTCCAGGTCTTCGGCGTCGGTGTCTTGGCGCCCGTTGAACAGGTCGGACACCGCGCCTGCGAACCAGTCGCGCTTTTCGCTGCTGTCCGCGCCGCCCCAGCTGTTTTGCACGGCGACGTGTAGGGCTGGCCACAGGGAGAGCGCGTACCAGATGCCGTTGTCGAAGGCTTGTTGTAGTTGGGCCGGGGTGGGCGGGAGGCGGACGCCGTTGTTGGTGGGTGCTTCGTAGGCCATGTTTGTGGCGATATGTAAGTTTCTTTGGCAATGTTTGATTAAAGGGTTCCTTCCAAGTGTTGAAGGCGAGACTGATGTATTGCTGTTCTGCAACCTTGATGAATGACGTCCTGCTGCAATATTTTTGTCGGGCACATCAGATTTCGGTCTTATCTTATCGCGTCTCGGACCTTGGTCGCGCCTTGCGCGGATCCGTTCCGCGCTAACATTCTTGAGATCAATCTTCCGACCGACTACCTAGCAACTCGAGAGCAATCCTTCCAACATCCGAATACACAACACCTGAACACCCCGTCGCGACTCTTCAAAATGATCATCCCCGTGCGCTGCTTCTCCTGCGGCAAGGTGAGAAAATACTGTATTCTTCGCCCACGCCGCGACTCAGAACTAACAACAATCTTCGCGACAGGTCGTCGGCGACCTTTGGACCAAATACGTCAAGTTGATCGACCCGGACAGTGGCGAGGGCCTGACCGAGGGGTATGCGATTCGCACCTCAAACGAGAGGTGTGCGCGACTGACATGAGATGTTGTACAGACAAGCACTGGACGACCTGGGACTTACCCGCTACTGCTGCCGCCGCATGCTGCTCACCCACGTTGACCTGATCGAGAAGCTGCTCAGGTACGCAGAGACGCTGGAATCAGAAGCGCTTCTCCCGCGCGCGTTGCTGACAACGAGGACAGGTACAACCCCGCCGAGCGCGAAATCCTCAAGACTACCAACCGATAGACGAGAATCGCGATTTGTCCATGTTTGTTCCTCGGTGGAAGAAATGCTTTGCGCCGAACGCCGCGACAGGCGCGGTGACGAGAACAGCAGGGGGAAATAACAATGCATTATTTTGTTTCAGGCAGCGAGGAGTCAGGCGTCATCAATGGGAAAGAAACATGCCAAAAAATTGGGTCAAGAAAGAGTGCGAGGATAGATGCGGCTGGGATCGAGGGCCGGCATGGTACGCCTCTTGCCTGGAAGGGAGTTAGCAGAGTCCGGACGGGAAACATTGAAGGTTATGCGAGACCTTCCTTTGCAGCAGGGCATGACCTATGCTCCCAGCCTCGAGCGCGATTGAACTCATGTCTGATCTGACCTTTTGTGCTCACACGCTTTTGATTAGGCCACATGAGGACATTTCTTGCTTGTCTGAGGGCGATTATTAGAGCACGGAACCGCTAAATGTCCAATATATTTATCGTACGAGACAGCCATACTATGCTACTGGATGAGAGTTGATCCGACGAGGGAGTCGACGACTTCGCTCAAGAAGACGTCCGGAGATTCTCAGACCGCTACATGTAGACAGAGGACTTACAATCAAGGGACAACCTTTAACAATTCAATGCTCACGCCAGTCGATGTGAACACAGTTCGCACTGATGGACGCGTAGCCAGAACGCGACCTGAACATCGTGGCAATTGAAATATGTTACCTAGCACTTCAATCACCGCCAGAACGCTCCTCTCGACGAAGTCAGGAAAGTAACGCCTCGCCCGAAGCAGCCAGCGCCAAATAATGCATCATCCATAAAGTCGTCAATCGCAAAGAAATAACATCTCAAAAACATCTTGAACCCCTGACCTCACCCCTCTCGCATTTTCTTCTGTACAGGCGGCCGCAACAGCGCATCATCTGGCATCCCACTCCTCTTCGCCCCAACCCCAGCACTAACAGGCAAGCTCCCCGTACCCCCGATCTCGTGCGTCTCACTACTGACCTTGCGAGCAGGATACTTATGCTCCAACCCCTCGAAACAATTCCAACTCGGAAGCGCGCCCTTCCCATCCTCACCGGTAAAGTAGGGATGCCGTAATGCCTGCTCGGCCGTGATGCGTTTGATCGGGTCGTACTCGAGCAATCGCCGAATCAAATCGAGAGCAGACTCCGCGGGGCCGCCGACGCTGGGCGGGTAGTTGTTGTTGTTGACCGTGTTGCGGTACCACTTGTCGATGCCGTGCGGGCGGTTGACGGCGGGGTTGTGCATGGCGACCTGCTGCAGATTGGGATACTCGGGCATCGCGCCGAGCAGCGGCCAGTCTTTCCGGTTCGGCAGGCCGAGCACCTCGCCGATCTTGCCCATCTGGTTACGCTGGAAGGGCACCGTCTTCTTAGTGTCCTGCTTGGCTTCCTCGCCTTTAAAGATGGGCCGCAGCGACAGGAGCTCGGCGAAGATGCAGCCGACGGCCCAGAGGTCGATGGCGGGCGTGTAGTGTCTGCTTCCGAGCAGCAGTTCGGGGGCACGGTACCAGATTGTCACGACGACTTTATCGCCGGTGAAGAGGGCGTGCAGGGGCTTGAAGAAGAGGCGCGCGAGGCCGAGGTCGCCGATCTTGATGCTGCCGCCGGAGGTCACCATGATGTTTGCGGGTTTCAGGTCGCGGTGTACGACCCAGTTTTGGTGGAGGTAGAGCAGGCCGGAGAGCAGTTGGTGCATTGTGCTTCGGAGGCAGGTGGCCGGGATTGGAGTGCGGACGAGTAAGCTGTGGTGGTGGATGATTTGGAGGAGATCGTGCTCGGCGTATTCAAAGACCATGAAGATGCATTTGCTCTCGAGGATGATTTCGACGAGGTGGATGAGGGCTGGATGGGAGAGTTCGGTGCACAGGGCCATTTCGCGGATTGCGGATTGCGAGATGCCGGTGTATTGCAGTTCGCCTTCTTTGTCGGGTTTGAACTTCTTGATGGCAAATGCATTGATGGGACGACCGGAAGGGTGCGTGGCTGGGACGATGTTGGGGTTGTTGCGTTTGTTGACGGCCTTGTAGACTCTGCCATAGGTTCCGCTGCTGATGAAGCCGACGATATCGTAGTGGTCGTTGATGTGCCGTTGAGGCAGGTATGGAGTGGCATTCATCCTGACGAGTGATGGACGTAAGTGGAGAGCATGTGATGTGAATATGTAAAGAACTCGTTTATCACAATTTGGCCAAGGGAACGATCATAACTCCATCATCGGTGGCAGCATGAATACAAACGACACGGTGGCAATTCGGACATGAACATACGTTGACGGGTATCGTCTGATGGCAACACTGTAGGTGAAGAGGAAAGAGCAAGAAGTATGCGACATACTCTTGAAGAAGCTCTGAATGGTTGGCTGTATATACACTAATGCCAGAATGTAGCTAAAACAATATATGAATGATATAACTAATATAAAACTACAGCCTTGCTATCATCGTAAAGCTCTTCTGACTTATATTTGATAGCTACTATATAATTTGGGGTACTTATAGAAACCTACTTAGGTTGAAGTTACGAAAACAACCTAGAGCGTCACGTGATTGTCTCTGATCCGCACGTACGGTCCACCGTACGGATACCTCAAGTACATACATGTATGTATGCTCCCGTAACCCTCTTAGATACTCCAGTCTTACAACCTGTTATACTGCGATGTTACGTGACTCTTTTGATCTTCCTTACAATGAGACATTTGCATATGTCCCGAGCATTCGAGTGCCTTGTGAGATTTTCTATAGCTTGACTATCTATATCTAGTCAAAGCACGATGCCTAAACCATCCTAGCAGAGACACCGACGTTGTCGCACGATCACGCAGTCTTCGAGCGTTTTGGAAAGGCTCCGTTCCGCGTTGGAGAACAGGCTGGGCTCTCTAGTTCACGGTCATCCGAATCAGACTCAGCGGTAAAGTCGCTAGGAAGCATAACAGCATAGTCCAGATCATCCGGTAGGCCTCGGTGCCTTCCCCTCCACATCATCGCGCAAACAACAAGCTTGCTGAAAAGAGAGAAATCCCCAGAGAGGCTCGTGCTCGTCTTATTCGTCCCTAGACTCAGGCCGACATTCCCGTAGGCGCTTGTGCACTCGAAGAGGATTGCAAACTCGCTGAACGCAAGATCGGTGCGGTCGACGATCTTCCCAGACTCGGCAACGCAGATGCAAAAGGCGCCGAGGAAGATGTACCAGAGGTCGAAGCCGAGTTGGTTGCGCGCGTGACGGGTCAGGTAAGCAAGAGGTCCTTGAGTGTCGTCTGGTTCCGAGTCCTGTTGGTAGATGCCGAGTGTTCGCTCTTCGTATGTGTTGCTGCTTCTCACAATCATTGCGATGGGGAAAACTGCAATGTACATCATCGTTACCAGGCTGAATTGTACCGCAGGGTTGACGTCGGCCAAATCGAACGTGCTCGTTCCTGTGTGGCGTGCACTGGCTGCTTGGAATGCTGCGGCAAGTACGCGCGGTCCAGGCGACAGCGACCGGACTTCTTCGTTATCGAGGTCGAGTAAGATGATGAGGAGCACATCGACCACGTTGAGGATGACCAGAATACCAAACAGGACCCAGGTAACATTGTTCGGAAAGAGCAGCGTGTAGCATCGACGGGGGTGGTCGAGCAGAAATTTGAGGGAGTCGCGCATATGGGCGGGTCCTGCCTTATGCGCCGTCCAAATGATACCTCTTAACAGAATTGGATGGAAGTTGTATCCAGCGAGTGCAAGGAAGGTCATGAGAACCATTGGCCACGTTGCATCTCGGAAAGACACCTGCGAGCAAACCCTGTTAGGAACTGCAGTGAGGATCTTGTAAGGTGCGGAGTCCCTACCATTGAATCTGGAGTGAGAGTGAAACCAAGGTTTGTCACCATGGTCTGAGCAGAGTAGAAAGCCCTGCAACTCGGTCAGTAAATGCTCGGCAGGGTTAAAAGAAAAGGTACTCACCACCACACTTTGTCCTGACCTTGAGATGCCAAGTACTCGCGGTAGCGCGAAGGCCCGTGTATGATCCACGGCAAAAGACCTATAACGCCTACCGCATGCAGACCGAGAAACAGTCCTGCCCAGCGGATTAGAATAGGCCACATGCCAACCACAGCAGCTTACTGAAGACTTACCGATTAGGATCTTGAGTAGTATCTTTAAGCTGCGATATTCGATACCTCCGAGCTCTTCGCGATCCTGTGCACTAAGACCATGGAAGTTGGAGTTTCTGCCAATTGTGACTTCCTTAGAAAGCCAAGGAAGCATCTCTACGTGTTGATCGGTTCGGATAGACGATATGCTTGGGCGACGCCTAGGGTTTCCTTCGACTTCGCAGGCGAGAACATTGGAATCTTCGCCAGTGGCTGGGGTTGCACCGTAGCTGCGTCGGATTCTCAGAGCTTCTTCGTCCGATTTGCTAGAGGAACCGGTAGCTCCATGTGGACCATTTGCGCTGTGTGGGTCTGAGCATCCATCGTTGACCGCAGAGACTCGTCGGTTTCTATGGCTTGCACTATCGTAAGCGAGGTCATGCTGCGATACCCGGTCGTCGGTAGACTGTTGTTGATGTGGAACCGAATCCTTCTCATGGTGGATGTGGTGTTCTGGCGCCCAATGAATGTGACCTGTGGCTACTGGCGTGTACCCATCTGAATCGGGCATTGCGGATGTATCTTGCGATGGCGTAGGACTGAGCTCTATGTCTTCCCTGACAGCTTGGCTTGGTGCCGATGTATCACGACGGAGCTTCATGGAAGCAGGCCATCGCAGCCATACGTTCCTCGCAGGCTTTGCCTCTACAGGGACAGTAAGCATTTGGGATCTGGGCTAGATGAAGGACCAGGGATCCATACCTAAGCTCTTGAGACGTTTCTCGAAACAAGACAGACGAATGAATACCAGTCCAATATTCACAAAACAAAGATTCGTGATTATGGGGAAGAAGTACAGGACCAGCTGCTGGGCCACCTTGAGATTTTTTACGTCGACGCTGTTGCGGCAGGCATGTAAGCGACTTTTTTTTTCTTCCATGGAAGGATTTTGGTGCTCGAGAGGGCCAACGTACGTGTTCAAGCCGGACTCGGTGTTGCCACTAACGGCAAGGAAGAAGGCATCGATGGCGGTGAGATCCCCGAGGCCATAGAGGATGACGAAGGCGAGCACACAGCAGCTCGTAATGTAGATATCTGCTCAAGGATTAGGTTTTATCTTTGCCGAAGCGCTCGAAGCATTTCCGGCGCCAGGTGGTCACTTAACAATGATAGGTGATGAAGCCGAAGTGGAGGAAGGGACGGATTCGTGTGAGCACTGCCTTTGGCATTCGCAATACAGTCATCGGTAAAATGCGCATCGCGAGTGAGACGGTGTTGAAGACTGTCTGCGACCATTTCGTCCGGCTGGCAGAAGTATTTTGGTTTCTGAATCGAAGAGGCTCGGCATCTTCACGTGAATTGGCTTGGCTCGTCGAGTCATCCGACCATATGCTTGCACATGATATACCAAGAGATTCACGGCCACGCAAGATGGCTAGGATCCCGTGCTGCTCTTACTGCTTTCGCCTATGTATCTCGCTAGATCTATCAACCATTAGCTTACAGTATGCAAGATAAGGTAGATGCAACCGGAGAAAGCGGACTGACTTTGACTGTACTTGGTACTGTGTTTCTACATGTAGAATTCCAATCTGCTTTCACTTACAGCACGTGGTTATCGGTCAGGCAATTGTACGTTAGCATCACCAGCATGACCGCTTTTGTGCTATAACAACACATAGTCGGTGGCGTATATTGTGGATGTACATGGATGCACAGTGATGTTCTCGGTTGATAAGGCTGGCAAGGCAGGGTCGTGATCACATTCAACGTCACGGAGACGACAAGACAAGACGACAGCGGGGAGCTCCCGACTTCAACTCCCAAGACCAAGTCTACAACATATATGCACGACGTGTTGCTACCATATCCCGCCATGTCTGCTTCGTGAAACTCCCTCCCTCCCGCTGATCGATTGACGCGACCGACGTCTACACTTACATAGCCACCACCATGTCGTCCAACCCGTTGAGCGGCTTGACGCCGTACTTCACATACACCCTCCTCACCGCGACCATCGGTCCTCTCCTGTTCGGCTACCACCTCGCCGAGCTCAACGCACCGCAAGATGTGATCACCTGCCAACGCGACTCCATCACCGCCTCCACCTTCGTACGCTTCTACACCTACTTCCAGCAACACAACCAGGAACATGCGAGCTCCTCCCTCTCCGCTCTCCCGCAATGCCTCGAGATGAACCCAACTCAGTTCGGTCTCGTGAGCTCGTTCTTCACCCTCGGCGGTCTGATTGGCGCTCTTTCAGCCGGACCGTTCGGCGCAAAATATGGAAGACTGCGCACGATGCTTTATAACACTGCCTTCTTCACCGTGGGACCTATACTTGAAGCGCTGGCGCCCAACATTGGTACAATGACCTTCGGACGCTTCGTCTCGGGTCTTGGGGCTGGGGCTGCAGTAGTCATCGTGCCACTGTACATCAGTGAAACGGCACCACCAAAGAGCAAAGGCTTCTTCGGGGCATTCACACAGATCATGACAAATGTAGGCATTCTGGTTGCGCAGGTACTGGGGTATTTCCTGAGCAAGGGAAGCCTCTGGAGAATTATCTTGGGAGTTGGAGGGATGTTTGGCGTGTTGCAGGCTAGTATGTTGATATTTGGCGGACAGGAGAGCCCAAGATGGATGGCAGACCATGGCAAGCCAGGCGGAGCGAGGAAGGCCCTGCTGAAGCTTCGCGGACATAACGCTGACATTGAAGAGGAAGTTAAAGGCTGGGGAAAAAATGCGGACGAAGAGCACATGGAGGACGAAGAGGACGCGCTCATCTCTGGCCAAGACCAGTCGACTCGCGACAACGCCATCGACAATGATACCTCGCCGGTGGGCAAAACCGCCACCAAGGAAACATTGACCATTTTCTCCATCCTGCGCGACCCAACCTCGCGGCCCGCTCTCGTTGCTGTCATGACGGTTATGGTTGGCCAGCAACTCTGCGGCATCAACAGCATCGTCATGTACGGCGTCTCGCTGCTTGCAGACTTACTGGCCTCCAACTCCGCGCTGCTCAACATCTTTGTCGCGGTACTCAACATCATCGTCACCACTGCATCTGCTCCACTGGTCGACAAGCTCGGTCGCAAGCCCTGCCTCCTCGCCAGCATAGCCGGCATGGGGTCATCGTCGCTCCTCCTTGCAATCGGCATTACTCGTCACCTTTGTCAACATGACACCGGACTCCTTTTCAGATGGTGGACGTAATTCTCCAGAACCAGACCTTATCATATCGACAATTCAAAGCCATGTCAAAGCAGGTGCTACTATCATTGATATTGGTGGGCAATCTACTCGACCCAATGCACCACAGGTCACTGCTGAAGAAGAGATCAGTCGTGTGATTCCCACTATCAAAGCTATCAGAGCACAATTTCCACACATACTGATATCTGTAGATACATTCAGAGCCATAGTAGCTGAAGAAGCCATCAAAAACGGAGCTGATATCGTCAACGACATCTCTGCAGGTCAGCTCGACCCTGAAATGCTTCCTACGGTAGCAAGACTTGGTTGCACTTACATGGCAATGCATATGCGAGGCAACCCAGGAACTATGGTTCAACTGGCAAAATATTCTCAAGGAGTAATTCAAACGGTGGGCAAAGAATTGGAGGCACGAGTATCTGCAGCTGAGAATGCTGGAATAAGAAGATGGCGGATAATCCTCGACCCCGGCATTGGCTTCGCAAAGAATCAATCGCACAATCTTGAGATTTTGAGACGGATGAATGAATTGAGACAGTCGCCTGGACTCGAAGGATTTCCCTGGCTGGTTGGAACGAGTCGCAAGCAATTCATAGGTCGTATTACAGGCGTTCAACATGCTCATGAGAGGACGTGGGGTACAGCTGCAGCAGTCACTGCAGCAATACACGGCGGTGCAGATATCATCAGAGTTCATGATGTAGAGGAAATGTCTCACGTAACTAAAATGGCCGATGCTATCTGGAGGAGTGAGCCAGTGCAGAAATGATGGTTTGTGGCTAGAAGTGGAAAAGGGGGAAAATTTACTCGAAATAGCAATTCCTTCGTCTGATCTGCTGGCAAAGATCAGGCAACGTATTTCGATGTCGAAATTGGTGACATTGACTTGCTATAATCTCAATAGTCAAACAGCATACATTTTGTCCCGGACTTGGGAGTACGTTCCCTCTCTGTTGGCCTCTGTTGGCCTGCTCCAACCACTTCTATAAATACTTCCAACGGCTGACTAACATATGCTTAGATAGACTGGTTTCAGGTCGTTTCAGGTCAAACTGATAAGTATTTCAATTGATAACCAGTATGGTTATCCTTCAACACGCACAAGCGATTCTCCCCTTAGAAATATACAATAGCATCCACTATTTTCACTCCCTTTTTGGCGACATCTTCTTTGTAACTCAGAGACATTCTTTTCAACGATAGGTATGCATTTCAGCATTACTTTGATCTTTGCGATCCTGTCAACCTTGTCATATGGCCAGTATGGTCGGACGCTGGGTGAAAGTGGTACCAGGAACCATCTTCAAGATCGAAACCAACGCGATGCATTGTTAGATAGTATCTTCTCAAGTGCAGATAATCATATCGCAGACGATGTCGACAACGACGTGGCAGTCTCTACATCAGACATTATTCACACCGGTAAATTCAAATGAAGCTCTTAGGAAATTCGACTTGCTGACCCACATGTCAGGAGTTCTCAGTCACAATGAGGAACAAAAATTGAGCAAGAGAATGGTGGCAGCATGCGATTGTTGTGGTACAAAACAGAAGCCATTGAAAAGAATCAGATCCGGAGGAGCACTTCCTGGGTATTCGCCCAGCGAAGATGATCCCAACCATGCTCATAGGGTGTATCTATGTGCTGCATGCGAGACAAGGTGCACCACTTACATGGAGGATCACCTTTTTTCAACCATGTGGGATGCCGTGCGGCAACTTCGATCGCAACCTCGTTGAAGACTATTACAAGCTAAAGGTTCGGCAGTGCACAAACGACCTTACGTTCTGGAGGAATAGGTTCATCATTCTTTAAAACACTTCGCAACGTAGTCTCGAGGTCCGAAGTCGTCATTTTGCATGTCCATTGCGGTTTTGGTCAAACCAGTCAGATGAGCTAGCCTACCCCTTCCGGTGGTGGAGCTATCGAACGCCTTTCTATAGTGTGGCTAGATGAGTCAAGGAAGAGTAGGGAGAAAAAAAATTCAAGGAGAGGAGGAGGAGGACAGAGAGAAGGAGGTCAAGGAGGGAGAGTCAGAATTACAAGAAGCATTACATTGTCGCGACCCTAGCACCTCAGCCAAAGCGTCACCTACTAAACTGTAACGACCAACTGTAATTTGAAGCCGACAAGCGACCATCATGGTTCTTTTAGCAACCCGCTTTACCATGGTCATTTGAGCTAGCAAGACAAGATAGCAAGAGTTATTAGGAAACAACGGAAACAGAAGAATGCTCTCAAGGTCTTGTTCACTTGGCCTGCTCGCACTGCCCAAAGGACAAGGAGAAAAAGAGGCAGAAAATCGAAGCAGTAAGGAGTAGGTACCTAAAGGAGTAATAAACTTGTAGACTAAACCTGATTAGATCAGTAACTATACTGAAATAGGTAGTAATGACGCTTTCGACTTGTACTCTACAGTATGTACAGTTAGCTATTCAGAACTGTAGAGCTCAAGCTCAATATCACTGCAGTTTGCACGTACACATGTGAATAGATAAAATCCATGGAACTGGCTAGACCTCACGCAATCAGCATATCTCCTATCTCATATGGTATAGCCTTTTCTGTTTGAAGACGGCAATCACTTCATTGACAATCAACTCAACCAGCCTACCAGCTCATCGGCAATCCGTAGCTTGAGCGAAGCAATCCACCAAAATAGTGGGTGGCAAAAACCACATCTTTTCGTTCCCTTTCCGTCTCTCTCGCTCTTAGGAGCAGCATAGTTGGCCATTTGGATGGAATCTTGAGAGTTTCGCTTTCAAAAATTTGAAGACCTGTCAATCCGCTATTTCCCTGCTGCTGGCCAACACCCGGTCCGCGTCCGTCTTCCAAAGCGCTGCACCGGCCCTTTGGCAAGCTCCAGCAAACAGAGAGCAGAGAGCAGAGAGCAGAAGAGCAGAAAACCATGCTATCCTTACTACTCCCACGTGGGCTGCAGAACTGGAGCGGCGATCCATCATTCCGTCAAGCATGGGATTACACATTCCACATCACGCCCGAGCACATGTCCCGCGAGGAGTCCGAGGCCCGGAAGCATTCCTGCGATAGGCTTGCCGATCGGGCGTACGCTGTGCTTGCCGATATGGATGTGTCGGCGAGGAAGGTCTGTGCTGGTTCTAGCTCTGGTTCTGGCTCTGGATCTGGCTCTGGCTCGGACCTACAAGGTGGTGGTGGTGGTGGTGGAGCGGAGACGGTGGACGTGCAAAGTGACGGGTTGGTTGATGGAAAGGTCAAGGCCAAGGTCGATGTTAATGTCAAGGATGCATCGCTGGCTACGGGTTCAAGTGGGTTGATGAAGAATGAAAACGAAACAGCAATAGCAGCAGCATCAGCAAAGGATGAAGTAGAAGAAGAGGTGGCAACGCCAAAGGTTAAGCGGGATCTATATGTCCTACTTAGAGATAACGCAGCTCGAGATGATGTCCTTGGTGAAATATGGGAGCAAGCTAACGCAGTGCCTGAATGGGTGGATTGGGATCAGATTGCCGCTGGGCAAGAAGTGTTCTATCGGTATGGAGGACCGGCATTGATGGGATTGGCGTTCCAGAGTCTTCTTGGTGGGATGGGTGCAGGTAGGGTTGTTGAGGTATTTGGAATGAGTCTGTGTTGATTTGTGCTAATGTGAACCCAGACTCTCAGTAGAACTGGTGGCTTCTCGACTAGAGTCGCTCGGCATCGCTTGTTCGAGACAACGCAGCATATCCTGCAATGCACCAAATCGTTACAATCTTTACAGCCTGGTGGCGAAGGGTTTGCAAGCTCGATCCGCGTTCGATTGCTGCATGCCGCTGTTAGGACGAGCATCATGAAACTAGCAACGGAGAATCCAGATTACTACGATGTTTCGACACTTGGGTTACCAGTTAATGATTTGGATTGTATAGCTACGATCGTTACCTTTTCCTCTTCCTTGATATGGATTTCGTTTCCAAGACAGGGTATCTTTATAAGTAGAAAAGAAGCTGAAGATTATGTCGCTCTATGGCGGTATATCGCATATTTGACCGGTACTCCAACGGACTGGTTTGAAACACCAGAAAAGGCAAGGAAAGCTATGGAGACACTGATGTTGTACGAAATCAATCCAACCGAGACGTCAAAAATCCTAGCACACAACGTGATAGAATGCTTAGCATGGCAGCCACCCACTTATTCGTCCCGTGAGTTTCTTGAAGCTTTCGCACGATGGCTAAATGGGAACGCACTTTGTGATGCGCTTGGTCTTGGTAGACCTAGTTTGTACTACTGGTCTCTTGTCGCTGGTCAGATCATATTTTCAATGTGGATGACCTATACGATGCGAGCTTTTCGTGCTATAGACAGGAGAAAGATCCAGGTATGTTCTATCGAGGTTGAGACGTTGCTGTCATGTGCGCTGATTAGTTCTAGTTTCTGCGAAAGGTGTTCTGGGACATTATTGTAGAAGGGAAAGACGGATTGGGTTCAGAGACAGTCTTCGACTACAAGTACATACCACGAATTGGAAAGTTGACCAAACCGAGTAAAGGTTGGAGACATGCAAAGGCTGAAAGCTCGAGCGAGAGGAGGAACTTGTATGTGTTGGTCGGTGCCGGTCTTACTGTTGCATCAGTGAGCTTACTGGTGCTGAGAATGCTGCCGCCTATAGCCATCTCCCTAAAACATTCTCTTCTGTACTTGAGATGTAGTAGTTGAGAATGAGAGGTGATTTGATCATTATGGAATTGCCTCTGATATCTTGTTGGTAGGCAGTCGCTTGTTACAACTAGCTAGCCGAATCGTTCATGGGATGCAAAAGCTTGAGTGAAGCTCTGTCGATTGCATCCGATACTTGAGACACCTGATCTACATTGTCTACGATGTCGTCCAAGTAGTTGTGAAGCTGATCAATGAATTGAAAGGACTTTCCATCATCTTCTGATGCAATATGGAACTGATAGCTCGCGGACTTTTGCAATCCGATCTGGTCAGCATCATCTGATTTGGCATCGATTGTATCGTCCCAGAGCTGAGGAGTCTTTTACGATTAGTAAGAGAGCAATGAATGCTACATGGCAGCATTACTTACATCCTGCTGTCTCTGAGCACGTCGCTTCTGTTGTGCTTTCGCATTCCTTTTCAATTCGTGCAATTCTTCTTCGGCTTCTGCAAGTAGTCGCTTCTCTTTCACAATCTCAGCCTCAGCAAGTGCACTACTATGCTTGGCTGCTCCTAACTGAAGTTCGAGATCTCGCTGTGATGATTATCAACTCTACTCCATTACCGTAAGGGTACGCATACATTGTTTCGCAGAATCGCCTCATAATCAAAGTGCCATTCTTTGGTTTCTGGAGGAAATGGCATACGTGGAAGACGCGTTTCTATGCTTGTAGAAAGTGTTAGCATTATCTTGAATGAGAACCTTTACCCTCACATCTTGTTCAATGCTGCCAGACTCGCCTGCGCCTCAACTCTGCGTTCCAAATCTCTATTGGCGTTGGTCACGGGACGCTCGACGAGAGATAACAAGGTCTTGACCTTGACTTGTGCAGCTGCACTGGTAGGCTTCCATTTCTTCTTGATCACATCTGCTTCGACTTGACGTGTTTCATTTCTCAAAGTGGTATACTTTGCAACTTCCGCGGGGCCTAGATATAATGTCAAATTGCTGCCAGTTTCGTTCGACACTTTGCGAACCTTGATCAGAACTCGTGGTACTACGCGAAGTACTACCACGTACCCGTTTGCGCGGTCTTGCTGAAGTCTGGCTATATTCTTCATCATCCGGATCAGAACGAGATTCTTCAGTATAATCGCTAGCAGTGGTTTCATCATCCAACTCGACAGAAGCGTCGCGTCGAACGCGTGTCAGATTGCTTCGTTTCCTAGACCCAGAACCTGTAGAGCTGCGATCTTGTCGTGCCTGATGGAAAGGTTAACACGGAATAATCGCGTCGAGCGAACGTACCATAGTGGAATTTGCTAGAATGAGCTCGTCTCAGAGACTGTTCATGGGGCTGCGGTTACTCTGACAAGCGCAGTAGACATCACTCGTAGATTTGATCATTCAAGCAGGATATCCTTGTTAAGCAGTTGTTGACATTGACAAAAGTCCTTGTTTTGCGAATGAGGTTCTGCTCGGTTGGTTTTGGCTTGGCAGCAGATGAAGTGAAGTAGTAGGTAAGTGAGTACTCTACTTAGCTACAGTGAACATCATCTACACGAAAGCCAGCTTCATCTCTACATACAATAACACAAGATGCGTAAACAATACCAAAGCAGATGAATTCGTCAACATGACAGGACGCAAAGTTTCGTCTCGTCTGTTGGAAATCCCAAAAGACATGAACAGTGGCCCCATTAGACAAGGCCTAGGATTGTGGTCTACAATATGCTTCTCAGATATGACTTGGATAACGCGGCTTCGTTCCCCCCACGGTAAGCGATCTCAATCCTGCGGCAACCATGTTCGGAAAGCATCAGTGATGAGAAATAGCAAGCGAGCGATAGTTAATTGACCCATGTTCATTTGAGAGTATATCTTTTGCCAATCAAAAACTCAACTCCCTGCTTGAAGCATTGAACTATGCAATCAGGTAAAGTCTAGCCAAGACAAGGGAGAATCATCCATAGATTCTGATGGTTCGTAAGTTCTTCTGAGCTACCTTGAATTTGGAGGTAGGCGACAATGGCAACACATGAGTTCAGACGGCTATTCGATCTTGATTGATATTCTCACCAGAACAGGTGCAAAGCACAAGCCTAAGGAGGTTCCGCCAAACGTAATCGAGGCCAACGTTGAAGGATTGATCTTACCCGCGAAAGCTTGTAATGCACTTACTCGTGCAGACAAACAGCACCCCGATTGACCCGCAGTCAGGATAGAACGTGTTTCAGTCTGAAAAACTCCAAAGCAGATCCTTCAGATGGACATCAAGCCCCTGAATATGGTAGATCAAGGGGTCCCATCTACGAACAATGCGCCTCGTAAGGGAACTGTTCATCACGGAGCAGGCCGTATCCATGTAGTTACTGTTTGGTCGGTAATGGAGCTTGTTTAAATCTCTGCAGAATCTTGGTACGTTCAGAGTCTCATTGCAGTGTGCTCCTCCTATATGATTGAGAACAAGGATGATTTGGTTGTTTGCCATCATGCAGCAAACTGTGAGAGCTGGGTCGTTGCCACAATAATACAATAGAGATGTCAACGGCCAACCTCTTTTCTTATTGTCCCTAGACTCACTCCTCAGTAAGGTTCCTTGCTCTAAAAAGAGGAAACGACAACAGCCCCTGACCACTACTATACCGACAGAAGATGAACCCCATTGGTTGCTAACAACAATCGCCCTTGAACAAGCCAGATCTAGAAAGCAATAGAGCTACTTTGGGAGAATCAAAGCTGCAAACCATAGAGGCTCAGACTCGAGATGTTTTGCTTCTTTAGTGACAGTCAATCTGCTTTCGTAAAAAAAGGATCAATAGAAGCCAGTCTGGATGTTGCATTATTGTTCCAATTTCAACCAAGCATTGGGAAGCTTTATTTCCATCGAACCATTGGGAAGTATCAGTATATATTTAGGTGTAGAGATCGAACCACATGTCAGTACACTATTCTTCCAGTTCTCCACAAACATGACCGGGCATCAAATCCTGCACAGCACAGAAGGATCTGTCTCGTCTCTTTTCCTTACCATGACCTCCAGCCAAGCATTGTGTTCTGTGATGTGGTCCAATTCTATATATTCAAGATGATGGTGGCATTGTGATGGAACGATAAAAGAGATGCAAATAATAATCAGTAGCATCATATCATATCATTAATCTTAGCCAAGGCGTAGGGAAGAAGAGCGATTCCCGATATGGAATATGGTACCAAACACGTCTGAGAAGTCGAAGTGATAGATAGGTAGAGGAGTATCATGATTGCGGCGGGTGTTTGCGCACCAAGAAGGGCTTCCGATCGCAAGATATCTTCCTTGAAGGAGAATGATGGATGAAGGGTTGCACGAGTTTAGATGGTGGTGGAGGTGATGGTGGTAGTGATGGTGATGGTGGTGATTCTGCAGACTATGTAACGTTGGTGACAAGACTCTGCCTTTGAGCATAGTGATTGTTGCTGTTGCTGTTGTTGTTGTTGTTGTTGTTGCTGTTGCTGTTGTTATTGTAGTCTCGGTGGTGATGGTGGTGGTGGTGGTGGTGGTAGTAGTAGTAGTACTCCAGTACTAGCAGTGCTACCAGGAGCAGCCATGCTTTAGCTGGGTCTGGAATTACGGCTAGTACATATATAGCTAGCTTCGGAGATTTGGTATGATTAGTCATTGACTCTATCTCAAGCCTCGATCCGGCCAAAGGGTTTCAATGCTATTCTATTCTACACATATTGATGAGAATCATGAACCAGACTTTTTGATGGTGTGATAGTGGTAAGTCGATACTCTCTTACTTCTTCATCATTGTTGTTACCCTATTCCTAGAGATTGAAGATATCTTACTTTAAAGTATATATCTTGATAACCATTGATCAAAGGTCCTGCTACTGTCCAACCACCCGAACCCCATCGAGGTACGTTCCCAGCCAACCTTCTCCATCGTTCTATACTTGGAAACATAGAAAATACCAACCATTTTATATTCATAGTTGATTGAAATTGCTTAGCAAGACAGCAAGGGTTAACCCAGCTTTACGACCAGTACCGGATTACAGGGAGATGATCGAAAACGATAGTCTTATCCCTAGTAGGTAGTAGGTACCAGCACTCGTTCATTGGTCTTGGGTTACCAAACAAATAGCAAGAATCAATGCCAATGACAATGTCGATCATTCTCTCTGTGAGGCACAAAGTCGACCATGGCGGCGTGGCTGTTCCATGCCATAAGTAGCAAGCAATAATAAATGTCTGGCTCTGACTATGGCTTTGATCCTCTCTGGCCATGGCTTTTGACTATGGTTCTCTGTACTTGACTATCGCCGGATGGGTTGGAGTGGGATGGTTTGGAATGTCCTTGAAACAGTATCTATCCTCGGACCAACTTATTGTCTTCAAAGCAGTCAAAATGATAATATGATCTACCTTGTTACTTTTTCATTGTCATTATTTCCTCTCCCCTTCATCACTTGCTTGGGTTGTTCGTTGGTAACCACTAACTATTGGATTATTTAATTGAACATGCAGCAGAACTCCTTGTGAGTCAAGTCGCCTCTCGTCAGCGAACTTCCCTCACGTCTCTATAATCTATCCTTTCAACATGTCTACAATGTTCCCACGGGACCTGCCAGCCAGGGTGACCATCAATACTGGTCTTGCGACGGCAGTTCTCATACTCACCGCTATCTTCCTGGTTTTGAGTTTGATGGCCATTGGTCTGAGGATGTGGGCAAGGTTCTTGAAGAGTAAACTAGATGGTGTTGAAGATGTGTTGATCTATATCGCTACAGTAAATATCCCCATATTGAACTTGCCCTCTCTCCCTCTCCTCCCCTCCACTCTCTCAAAGCATTGTTACTGATCATGCTTCAGCCCATCTATATCGTTCATGCTATACTCGGAATGTTACAAGTTCTCCATGGAGGTGTTGGTACCAATCCTTCCGATTTGACAGAAGCAAACCTACAGTTTTCCTTGAAGATGCTCCTTGCTACAAACGTGACCTACGGTGTCATTCTAACCTTGACCAAGTGCAGCATCCTGTTGCTTTACTTGAGGATCTTTTCCATAGCCCGATTCCAGATATTCGTAAAGATTGCCATTGGCTTCACTTTGGTTTGGGGAGTTCTGGCGGTTCTATCGGAATGGATCACTTGTCAGCCTGTATCTTATGCCTGGGACAGGACAAACCCTGATGGTCACTGCGATAATGCGATCGCGATGCTTCTCCTTGCTGGTATCCTTGATGTTCTAGGAGATTTGGTTATCTTTGGACTTCCTATCCCTGTAATCAAACAGATACAGATATCAAAGACGGAGAAACGACTCTTGTATGGCTTGTTCGGCATTGGCGCAGTGTAAGTGAAAGCCCTCGCGATATTGTGCTGAACTACTACTGACCACCTTCTAGCTCCATCATCGCATCTGCTGTTCGTGTCAGCACGTTTGTCGAAGCCCGAAATCTCGACAATACCTACTCTTTGGGTCCACTGGCAATCTGGACACAGATCGAACCAGCCCTATCAATCATTGTGTCCTGCGGTATGCTGTTACGTCCTGTCCTGCGCAAGGTCTTGCCGCGGAAGCTTCTATCCGGACAAGATTCCGAGACACGAGTTACGACAAGAGGCACGAACAGGGCCACGAACAGACACAGCAGATACAGTCCAAAAGACAAGACCAATGTATCATTGGGATGGGTTAACCGGACAAACTCGAGCAAGTCTTCGGAAGACTTTATCCTACACAATCGTCAGGTCAATCCTATATCAGAAGAGGACATGGACGAAGCTGTAAGCACTTCGAGTACGAAAAAGGATATCGAGGCGTGATTCTTGGGCACACAGCCACGAGATATGTGCGCTGCAAGGTCTTTTTTCTTTAATCTTAATTTTGACGAGTTTGTTCACGCAGTTATGATAGATATCCTCTTGGGTAGACCAAACGAAAAGAAGAGATCAAAAAGCTCGATCGACGTGTGTGTGTGTGTGTGTGTGTGTGTGTGTGTGTGTGTGTGTGTGTGTTCTTTCCAAAATCTGCCATGTTGTATGTGCGATGTCTACTTTGATTATGAAGAGCTTCTCGCAACCAAGCCTGGACAGCAGGAAACAAACGAATACAGCTGGCGGCACGTCTATCCGTAGTCGGCACGACCCAAAGCTAACCCGGGCACGTAGACAAGGCGTTGTCATGAGTACAGAGACATGAATCTCACGGGCAACGCCTATACGAGAAAACCAGTCCACGCATATCATCTACCAGGCTTGGGCGAGCTATCTAGTATCGCGGAGAGAGAGAGGTGTGTGTGTGCGCGTTAGTGTGTCTGCGGGTGAGTGAGTGATATCTGCCTTGTGACTGATAATAAAGAAGATTCCGCGCAAGCAAATCAAAGCCTTCGATCCAGGTACAAGTAGGTCACTCGGGCCATACACAAGGACGCTAGAGCACTGTTTTCTCATGTAGCCATCTCAAAGGGTTCGATCCTATCATCTAGCTAGCCAGCATATTTCCAATTCCCCAATTAAACGATGGAGTAGATCGAACGGTAAATCCCAGGCTAAATAACAACAAAAAGGCGACTAGATGAGAGACAATTTCTAGGACCAAGACCAAGAGTAGCAAGAAGAACAAGAACAAGATCGCTCACTTAATGGTGAATGCGCTCTTTTTCTTCGTCAGATCTTTACTACATCAGGCAATTTAGACGTTTCGACCTATCATATCAAACGACGTGCTTTCGACGCGCCATCTCAGCCCCATCCACCCGTCCTCCCCCATTTCAGCAGCACTGCCATTGAAGCATGATTGCGGGAAAAAAGGGTGAAGCTGCTGTGGAACCCAATTGCCAAGAAGAGCATCTCGTAGCTGAGCCCAGGATACTCTATGAAAGGGTGATTACAGTAGATCCCCTATGGAGCTGATGTTGATGGAGAAGATATAAAGGTTGGTCGATGACCTGTCATCTTCCTTGTCCTGTCTCGTCTATCTCTGCGTCTATTAGATATTGCACATCGAATTCCATCTATATCGAATCTCCTCCTTCGACTATATATATCAGACAATATTATACCATAGCATTGCAGATTATAGTATAGCAACAAACAACCAACAAGCAAACAAAGCATACACATCTACCATGTCCACATCAACACCTCCCTCTACCACGACACCGCCATCATCATTCCCACCACCATCATCAGCATCATCGTCATCAACAACAAAAGCTCCACCATCAGACACCAAAACAACAACAGGACAAATGGATTTCTACAACCTCTTCTACACCACATCTCGCTGCAACGTGACGGCCCATCACGGCGACAAATCCTCTCCACCAATCTTCTACTGCCAGACCAAGATCCTCAAAGCAAAGCCAATGATCTACATCCGCTCTTCCTCCAAAACAGGTCCTGTCCTGGCTTTTGCTCATGTACCGTGGATGTCGAGGACGATGAGGATTGGGCTGGGCGATGGATCTGGAACTGTATCGGGAACTGAAACTGGTTCTGTCGATGGATCCGGTCCGGGCTCAGACTCTACATCGGCAAAGCCCCAGAACGACTGGACGGCGTTGACGCGAGATAAGAATACATTCCGTAGGAGCGATTACCATTTCACCTACGAAGGCATCGAGTACGACTGGGTCAAGGATATGAGCCTGAGTGGCGCGACGGCCTATCAGTGCGTCGATCCCGAAGGATGCGTGTTTGGGAGTTTGTTGAGCGGTGGAGCATTCAATTGGAACAAGGGCGGAGAGGTGCAGCTGAATGGTAGCGATGCCAACAAACAACTGCAGTATCTGTTGCTTGCTAGTGCTGTGGGGATCTGGACATTGGAAGCCTTGAATTATCAGAGTTTGTTCCAGGCGTATTAGATGCTGTGTGTACGTGAGTTAGGAGGTGAAATGGAGAGATGAAAGAGGCGGAGAGGAGAAGATGAATCAGGCTTGGACGGTACTTGGTGAGTGCGTGCCTAAGTTCGTAGTGTAGTTCAGCGAATTAACAACACTGGTGTTAGACCAACACTCCAGAAGAACCGAGTGGAGTTGTTTGTAGTCGTTGTATCAGAATGACACTATAGGGATCATGAGCTAATATGATCGTTCAACCTGACTCGTCCTCTGGCATCATTGTTCAAGAAAGAGAATCGTAAAGTTCCTGCTCACACTCACGTTCTCTGCTTGAGTTGGCAAACACTTGGAGGAATTGCCGTGGCAAAGGGATTGACTGCTAACCTATCCAACGCCCAACCGTACACATAAGATCCTACCTACAGGGTGTCTGGGTATCGTGAGATCGAAGTCAGAGGAATAAGAAGACACCTGACCCGGGGAAACCAAAACGCATCCATGCTACACTTTACATTTTATCAACACAAGGGCTCGGAACCAGGACTTCGGAGAGAACTGAGCTTGTAAAGCTGTTCATAAGACCAGATACATGGGGTATCAGTATGTAGCTAGGCAACGAGCGTATTGGGCAAGTGGTAGAGAGCTCGCACGTTTCGAAAGGGAGTAGAATATTGAAAGGTGGTGTGCCAAAGGTCGGAGAGGAAAGGAAAGGAAAAGAAAGGAGAGGAGAGGAGACGACGAGGAAATGTGAGAGAAGTCCTAATAGATGCTTACACTCTGTACTGTTGGGTAGTTGGGTTGGGTTGAGCACCGAGATCCTTGTCGGTCTTGCTCACTAACTGTGGCAACATAAATCTTGTGAAGCTGAGTGAGGTTCTGTGTCGTGTTGACAGCTGCAAGTGCTTTGCTACACCTGTGATCGTGGTTAATGTTCCATCTAAAAACTATAGTGCAAGGAACCAAATGAAAGCAAAGAGCCTGATCTATCTTTCACTCGATCTCATCAGTGTACATGCAAGTGACTTCCCATGTCCCTTGCGAATACGGCCACGATACCAGGCGTCGAATTCAGTTGCTTACATATACGCTGAACTCACCGTCTTTCATATCTGGGTTGTCCAGGTTGAGATTCTCAACTTTGGTCGTGATATGCCTGGCCGAAACTTTCAAGCGATCTGACCTTTATGTGGCCAAGCTTTGAGTATGTGATTGCAACATAGACGAAGATACTCACAACTATGCATATAAAAATGAATCTAGAGATGTTGTACTTAGGCTCTATTGTTATGATTGAGATGGGATTGTTGTTACTCTATTGTAGAAGAACCATACTGGCTATCAATCCAGTGAAGGTCAGTGTCGCGCAAAACTGGACGATCTTCCTAGGTTCCAGCGTCAAGAGATCCCCTTATCTAAGCTAGTGTTCTGCACGAGCAGAGAGTGTTTGGATCGGTATCTTCATGTCGGTTCGTAAGTTGTCGAAACTGCTACACATTAATTATTATATAGCTCTTCAGCCTAGATCCGTTCATTTGAAGTGGACTTCTCCTGTAGTCGTTGTGCACACCACCATGGACGAATGACTTGCCAAGCCAAGAGCAGCGAATGTTATGTCACTAGCCATACTGGAATTTATGACCGAGAAAATCAAGGAACAGCATCGAGCAGCGCTCAATATGATGTTTTATGTAAAATCAAGTTTTGCAGTCTTCTTGAAGATGTTTGTGGGTGTGTTGTGTATAGGTGTGTACATACTGTATCTAGACCATAGTGGAATACAATTACCGAGATCAAGGCAAGATAGGTCCGATGCTGGTGGTAATTAAGCTGTTGAATACTGTAGATACTGTAGTTACTATTAAGGCGAGAAATAGAATAGGCAACTAATAATCTGCAAGGATTGTCCGAAGATGCGGACAGTGGATAGTCAGCCGTCGCAAAACCATCTCTTTTCTTGTGTGGTGTTTCTCCTTCCTTTTCCTTGTTCATCAGCGCGTTTCTCGTGAGATCTTCAGAGTGAGAAACAAAGGATCAGTTGAGGTTCGCTGAGAGGTGCGCTGACTTGTATGGCTGACTGGCTGCGATCAACAATCACAAGAATCTGAGAGTTGGACATCAGTATCTACTGATTATTACTACTTGTTTTTCTTGCTTCTTGTCCACGGCTTGCGCTTTGCGACGATCATCTAGCAGCAGTCTGCCGGTCAGTCAGTCAGCCATACATCCTCACCCTCCTTTTCGACCTCGAGAAAGGATTCAGCCACCATCAAAGCAAACCTCCACGTAGGATACCAAGCTCGACCAGGGCACTATCATCCAGTCGTTTTCGAACAACTCAACGCAAGCGAGCTCGAAGAAAACGCCTTCAAGTCATCGTTCGTCACGATACCTGGTTCCTGCTTCAAGATCCTACGCTAAAACCTACCAGTCAGATTGTGTTTTAGCTTAGGATGGTACAACATTGATTCGCTTCTCATTTAATCACCCACGTCCCTCTCGTTTCCTTCGTTGGGGATCCTGAGAAGTGAGTGAATGTTGAAGACTGGCCGGACAGACTAAAAACCGACAATCCCATCTATTTGGTCTTGTCCTCGCTTGTTGATCTTTCCCCTTGCTTCGAATTTGAGGTCTTTGTTATACTGGGTGCTAGCTGGATCTCTTGTCTCTTTATCTTGATCTTGAAGAAGAGGTAAAAGGGTAAATATTGACTTATCTTATCCAATTACCTATTCTTGAGTCTTTAAACCTTGTCAATCGGTACGACATAGAACGTTTATTTCTACCAACAAAGAACCCGACGAGATATACGAGTCAAAGCCATTCACCAGAGATTCCACACAATCAACATCCAGGTATACCAACCTCATCGAACTTTCTGGAGGTTATCCTTGGGGGATCGGGATCAGTCAGATATCTGCGATTGTTTGTCGTTCACCAACAACCTATCGAAATTACGAACATTGCAGCCTCGATTCTCTTCTTGCATCCGCTGAACATTTGGCGAGCGTATACTCGTCGCCGAAGATAACCAGAAACATATACTAGCCGAACAGGATTCTGCGCAACGATCAATTCCCGACGATAACCTACATCGCGACAACACATTTATTTGTGGTTTGTCGCTACTTAGAGTTTCCACGGAATTTGACACATCAGCTGGATAGCAACAGCAACATCAACACAAGTCACAGTACAGTCAACAACGACTTACCCATTACTTGCTGGTCTTGCTCATCCCCCAATCGTTCTTTTGTCTCCCTTGCGATCTTTCGTGTCAATCGTACAATTTGTTGATTGTCAATTCGATAAATCCTACAAGAAACCCAAACTATTCCGCTCGATCTCTTTACGAAATAGCACCACGGATTTGAGTATCGACAACACAAACCTACGAAAGCTCTCACGGGAGTTCTCTCTGCCTCTAAACAGATCTCTTGTTTCGATTCAGCAGCTCTGTCAATCACAATTAGAGCTGGACCAGAAACATACAAATAAGTGGTAGAATACCACTGGTTTATTCTTTGAGCTCTCACAAGGTACGTTGCCATTCTCACTACTATTATTATCCTTTCGCGCTTTCGTTTCAGCACTGTAGCCTCAATCTTTGTGTTTCACTAGAAACGATTGGTTGCCAGTGTGCGACTCTTGATTTCTCAGCGGTTATACCAATCACGTGATATGGCTTGTTCAGATCACAACAGCCAGTCAAAGTGAAGAACATCGTTCTCAACAAGAAGCACAATAGGAATTCAAGATGCTATTGCTATTGTGGTTTATCTTGTTGTCTGAGCATTGAATGTTTCACTTATTGTCATAAGAATCAAAGTCATGTCTTTACCTAATTAAAGCACTGACATGACACTGTTACTGTTCTTCTTATGACTCTCATCTTTCCCACAATCTCTTTCTTTGTAACCACCTCTACTACTCCGAGTCTGGCACTTGTTCTTTGTCAATACTTCCTTCTTATTCATTCTTGAGCCTTTGCTTTCTTTTATCTAATAACATACCATTCGATCTACGCTGGACGAATAATTCTTGCTAATACTTTTTTTCCGACTGGCTCGGATCTTCAGATTCAACCTAATCCTCATTATCTTTCACTCCCTATCATATTTTTGGCTTTTACGAGTCAAATCAAATACATATCCTACAGTAACCATGTCTTCTCCGAGGAATCAATATCCCTCTTCCTTCCCGACTGTACCTTCGTCACTCTCCACCGACGACCATGGGATGCGAGATTACTACGCTACACAGGATCAAACAAACACTTCAAGAAATAATGTACACTCTTTGGAGGATCTAACTCCATATCTAGGACTCCGTGCAAGGCTATCGCAGGTCTGGTTGAACAAGTGGACTATCCTCATTCTACTTGTTCTTGCTAGGGTCCTGATTGCCATTGGAAGCCTACATGATGATATCGATACCGCCGAAGCAAAAGCTCTTTCAGCTTGTACCTCAGTAGAAGCTATGGGTTCAACGATGGCTTCGATGCCACACTATCTTGCGGAAGGTACCAACGAACTTGCAGCCAAAGGAATCACCAAGGCCGTCAATGGTTTAGAACAAGTCTTGTTCATGGCGCTTACTGCTGTTGAGCAAATCTTCCTCTTTGTGATCAACACGATGTATGGAACATACGAATGTTTGATCACCTTTGCTGTTACCGGTACTGCTCACGCTGCTATTGCTCTTGTCGAAGATGCGACAAAAGCTATCAACGAAACCATCGGAAAGATTGCAGACGAGATTGGTGATACAGCCAATGACTTCCAGGATGGTCTTAACAAGTTCATCCAAGGATTCAGCTCGGTCGCATCAGTACTCGGTGGTAGTGCTAATGAACCGCCAAAGATTGACATCACTGGTCATCTCGATGACTTGCGACGAATCCAAATTCCAAGCAGTATCAACGACGATCTCAACAAAGTCAACAGCTCAATCCCAAACTTCGACCAAGTCCACAACTTCACCAATCAGGTTCTAAGTCTACCATTCGAGGAGGTTAGAAAACTGCTCAACGAGACATTGGGAGTATACAATTTTGACAAGTCCGTACTCGCAGTTCCCGATAAGCAAAGCTTAACATTGTGTACTGCCGAAGCGAATGGCGACATCTCTGGATTTTTCGACCAACTCTACAACGTTGCAGATGTCGCTCGTAAAGTTTTCATAGCAGTACTGCTCCTCGCTGCTCTCATAGCCTGCATTCCGATTGCTCTCCTTGAGGTCCGACGATGGCGCAAGATGAATGAACGTGCAAAGCTTGTTCGAGCAAGCTCTCACGAACCACTCGATGTCATCTACATTGTCTCACGTCCAATGACCGCAGCAGCAGGCTTGAGAGCCGCACATCGCTTTGGAACACCCAAACGTCAAGTTCTTACTCGTTGGTTCATTGCTTACATCACATCAACTCCAGCACTCGTTGTTCTCGCTATTGCATTGGCAGGTCTGTTCTCTTGTCTGTGCCAATACATCCTTCTCAGGGCTGTAGAAAAGGAAGTTCCAGCACTAGCAACTCAAGTTGGAGCTTTCGCAGACAAAGTTGTTGTCGCACTGAACAACGCTTCGGATACCTGGGCAAACGTCTCCAATACAGCAATCATTTCCGAGAACGACAAGATCAACGAGAACGTTTTTGGTTGGGTCAACACTACCACCACTGCTCTCAACAATACCCTCGATGCCTTTATCAATCAAACTACTGACGCAATGCACAAGGCATTTGGTGGAACTCTCCTCGAGGATCCCGTCAAACAAGTATTCAATTGTCTCATCGGTCTGAAGGTTGTCGCTATTCAACATGGATTGACTTGGGCTCAGAACAATGCTCATGTTGACTTTCCACTTTTTCCAAATGACACCTTCTCGGCTGGTGCTCAGAAATCACTTGCAGCTTCAAGCACAGATACTGGTGTCAACGCCAACGGTGATTCTTTCCTAGCAACACCAGGAGACAAAGCCACAGATGCTATCACTGGTGCTGTTGTTGATCTCACAACGAAACTCGCAAATGGTATCCGCACAGAAGCACTCATCTCCACTGCGGTACTTCTCTGCTACGTTCTCGTTGTTCTCATTGGCGCATGCTGGACAATGTTGCGCTGCTGTTCCTCACGCAGTACTCTCCGAGGAAACGGAGCCGCCAGCTACGCCGGTGATATTGAACACCCAGAACAAGACGTAGTGTCAAGGAATGTGAATACTGTTGATGAGCCAGTTGGTAAGGATACCGCAACTGGTCCCGTCTATGACTGGAGCCATAAAGGTAGTGCTGATGCCACTGCTATGCGACAATCTCAAGGCGTTGTTGGTAGTTATGGTGATGACATCGAGGATGAGAAGAAATCTTATCCTGCTTTTTGAACTGGATAAGAAATGAGCAGTTGCAAGAGTAGGCTGATGACAAGTGTGCATACTGGGAATCAGTAACAAATTGAGCAGTTCTTCTATGACACCGGCCTACATTTTCGGTTTGATTTAGATTGCATTCGCTGGATCTTAGATTTCTTACAACTTGGACGGCTATCGATAGGAAGTGAAGGACTATGGGTATGTCGACAAACCATTTCAATTCAGTCATTCATATTTTACGAGCACGGAAGAGGTGAAGAATGGGAGATTAATCACTGAGAAGAGCACGATTGATGATTCCAATGAAGCAAGATACCCATAACATTCCTCTTGAGAATAATACTCTCCAATCACAGAAAAGAATTTGCTGGTCAATAACGTATTCATCTGCCTCTTCACTACATGTATCCTGCTTGACCTAACTGTCTATTACACAAGATCTAAACCACAGACTCACATATCTCACACTCACTCGTGCTCGATTCATCACCATTCGAGATAGATATACTGACGATTTCTAAAACAGACAAACCGACTCCGGCTCGTTTACAAGTCGAAACACGAGTCGATTCTCCCTCGTCTTCAACCACCCCTTCGAAACCTCCACGTCGAGTCCTTGGAAATCGAGTCCCTTCCCCAAAATACCCCATACATTATTTCCCACAAAGTTATTACTTTGATATTTCCACAAGGAAAGCCCTGTGGCTGCATTACGCAAGCGTATCTTAGCCTTTGCCTCGAGTGTCTCTGTCTACTCAAAAGAGTAGGAATGTGCTCTGATTTGAATCAAGACGTTGATCATGTAATACTACATGATTGATTTGACTTGATGTCAAGCCATTGAGCTATTTCCAATTGCCTTTGGAGAAGACGCTACACTCAGGGCCCTGCCCCCGGCGGTGATGGTCGCCTGGTTTCGAGAACACTCTTACTCTCCACGCCCATGTGAGAAGGAAAAGTCCTTCAGCAAGACTTTTCATCTCTCACATAGGCTTGTGTTGAGGGTGATCGATGTCGTTCACCAGGTTAGCCGTCTACTCTACCATCCTCTACTTGTCAAAAACTTCAAGGATGGACTACGAGTAGACAGCTTACAAAGACTACCCGCTGTAAACCCCTCTTTCACTGGCGGCGGGGAGAAATCAGTAAAGGCAGTTTTCTTACGTCTTAGGATGGCTGGTTGGATGGTCGTTCGTTTTTTTATGCGTTGAGTGTGACGATGAATGTTTTTTTCCCTTTTCATTTTGTTCTTCAAACTGTTTGGACAATATAACAGTTTGTGTGTTGTCGTGTTGGTGTCTGGGTTAATCCCCTTCACGGTGAAGGCCCCGGTTGATGCGGAATCTGTCTTGATCGCTTTTCTGTCAAAAGACAAGCGAAAGAGCGGAAGTGTAGTTGATGTTGCTCTTCATTTCTCCTCTACCACCCTCAAGCTCTTTTGTGGGATGGTGGTGGGTTTGATCAGCAGCTCCTCCTTCTTATGGTTCCTCCGATTTGTGTCTGCTTCCTCTCCTGCTTGAAAGAGCGGAGAGAGTCGAAAGCTAAAGGCCTCCCCACCAACACACCTGCTCTGCCCCCTTGTGTCCCTTTGAATCGGCGCTAGTTTCCCTTGTACTCACAGATTGGGGATATACTTGCTCGGACCATATATGTTCCCTGTCAACGTACCCCAATGCCAAGAGCTACCAGGACGCAACTGGCGCCAGCAAATAGACACAGCGTGTGAGAAGATACCCAGCTGCCCGCTTCCCGTCGACAGGGATTCTCATCGGAATCCAAAGTCCAGGAAGAATACACGGGGCGGCCAAGTATCGGCAGGGAACAGTCTCTCGTTCGAGCACAGAAAGTCTTCTTCTCCGTCGCAAGCCACCGACAGCTTCTCAAATTCAATGCCCAGTTAGACCAATGCTCCCACTCGTCTACAAATGGCAAAACTGTCAAGCTTCAACGGTAAAGAAGAAACTCTGTCCTCGGACAAGCTCCAGTGCAGCTAGCCACTCTCCCTTGATTGTGTGCGCGCGAAGCTCGATTCCGTACATTGATGCGAGAAACCTCCTTATCCAGAAAAGGTCAGGACCTATCTCTGTCTAGTTTTTATCTGACCTATACGAAAGGCAGAAAAAGACAGGCAAGAGAAACAAAGCATTGGATTCTATGAAGATGCTGATAATCACCCTGTCTTTTCGCCAGGATTTTCTCCGCAAAAAGCTGACAATCACTCCCTGCTCTCTCTGGGTCGTTATTTGATCGATAACGGCCTGGGTTCCGGAGAGCGGGTTGAGTTTGATTGTGATGTATGAGTCTTTTACTCATTCTCGCTTTTCCCTGTTTTTTCTCCTCCAAACAAACAAGGAGGGAGAGTTTTCGGGACGGGCTTGAGTTGTGAATCTTGTTTTTCTCTCTCTCATTCCTCCCAAGAAGAGAAGAGAGAGAGTTCCTAGGCTGTTTCCTG
>JGI20283J13201_100077_pt1 | contig 37574 bp, 27 predicted proteins | sample Plalitdecfosmids_FD_13201 | JGI IMG/M metagenome (IMG submission 13201)
GTACAACGACACCTAGACCACGTATGAGCTTAGGAGGCCGGCTATAAATCCTTGCCAAATAGATTTGAAATTCTCTTTAATAAATCAACAATTTGGCATTATATGCATGCAGTGACCAATTGTCGGTCCCGGTGGTTGCGCGTCCCCGCAACCATACTCATCTGTAGCGCCTCCGAGGAAATACCCGCGGAGGCTTTTTTGTGCCTGGCGTCGACTGCGTCATTACCGATGCCGGCGACGCACCCGCAGATCGCTCGCTTCGAACAGGCGTAGCGGGATCGCGTCTGCCATTGCGCGATATCCTGCTTCGTTGGGGTGGAGGTGATCGCCGCCGTCATAGGCTGGTAACAGCCGGTCCGGATGTGCGGGGTCACGGATCGCCGCGTCGAAGTCGATGACCTCGTCGAAGATGCGCGACCGGCGGATCATCGCGTTGAGCGCTTGCCGGGTGGCTTCGGTTTGCGGCGCGGCGTGGTAGTAATCGTTGCCGACGAGCGGGGTGATCGTCGCGCCGATCAGCCGGATGCCGTGGGCGTGCGCGCGGGCGGCGAGTTCGCGATAGCCGGCGGTGATCGTGGTGATCAGGGCACGGTGTGTCGCGTCGTCTGCGGGGGCGTCGCGGGTGAGGACGCCGAGGTCGTTCACCCCCTCCAGCACGATGGCATAGCGGACGTTCGGCCGCGCGACGACGTCGCGGTCGAAGCGCGCCATCAGGCTGGGGCCGTTGCCGTCGAGCAGGATGCGGTTGCCGCCGATCCCGGCATTGACCACCGAGAGCTCCGCCGTGCCCCGGTTCGCCGCGAGACGGCGGGCGAAGACGTCGGTCCAGCGCGCGTTGCCGTCGTCGCGGACCCCGCGGCCGTCGGTGATCGAATCGCCGATCGCGACGATCGCGCCCTGCGTGCCGCCGCCGGCGACTTCGATATCGGCGAGATCCCACCAGCCGCCGACCCGTTCGGGCGCGACCAGCGTCGCCGCCGCGCTCTGGTCGTCGCGCACGAGGAAGGTCGTCGCGCGCGCGCCGGGGTGGCCGGTATGACGCGTCGCCGGCTTGGGCAGGAACAGGCTGATCGCGAGATCGTCACCAGCATGCGTCGCCAGCGGCAGTGGGTCCGAATAGACTTCCGCACCGGCCGGAATGGTGATCGCGGTAGCGCCCGCGAAGGTGAGCGCGACGTTGCCGGTGACCTGCGGCTGGCCCGGCACGCCCCGCCCCAGCCGCGCCGCGCCGATACGCAGCGGCGTGTCGCTCATTACGTTGGATAGACGGACGCGGAGCGTCGCGCCGCCGGCGGAGAGATGGACGATCTGGCGGATCGTCACCGGGCCGAGCGCGGCGATCCGCTCGGCATCCGCGGCGGTGGCGAGCATCTGCGCCGATCCCCAGGCCGGAACCCAGCGTGGCGAGGGCAACGCACGCGCCGGCGCCGTCGAACGGAGCGACTGCGACGATCCGCCGGCTGCCAAACCCGCCAGCACGATCGCCATCGTGCCAAAGCGCCACCGTTTCGTCATTCGCCGCTCCTGATCGTCCATCCTCTTGTCCGAGGCTTCGTGTTAGCGTTATCACCGAAGCAGGTACCGCGACAACCGGCGGACGGGAGAGGATATGCGGCTGCACCGGATCATGATGGCGATGCTCGTCGCGGCCAGTCCGGCCGCGGTCGTTGCGGCGGCACCGGAATGTGCGGGGCCGGTGGCGGCGTGCACGCGCGCGGCGCCGGGCGCGGTCGCGCTGCTCGCGCCGGGGCGGGCGACGCTGATCGCCCTCGACGCCGCCGAGGATGCCGGGGTGCGGCGCGCGGCCAGCGACCTGGTTGGCGATCTCGTCGCGGTCGGCGGGGGCACCGTAAGGCTCGCGGACAAGGCGGCCGCCGGCACCACGGTGATCGCGGGAACGCTCGGCAGTTCGCTGATCGAAGCGCTGATCCGCGCCGGCAAGATCGACGTCGGTGGTCTCACCGGGCAATGGGAGGGCTATGTCGAACAGGTGGTCGAGCGGCCGCTGCCGGGTGTCGATCGCGCACTGGTGATCGTCGGCGCCGATCGGCGCGGCACGATCTTCGGACTTTACGACATCAGCGGCAAAGCGGGGGTCAGCCCGTGCACCTGGTGGGCCGACGTGCCCGCGCAGAGGCATTCGACGCTGTACCTCACCGCCGGCCGCATCGCCGACCATCCGGTGGTGAAATATCGCGGCATCTTCATCAACGACGAGGAGCCGGCGTTCGGCGGCTGGGCGCGCGCACGGTTCGGCGGGGTCAACCATCTCGCCTATGAGAAACTGTTCACGCTGCTGCTGCGCTCCAAGGCCAATTTCCTGTGGCCGGCGATGTGGGGCAAGTCGCTGTGGCAGGACGATCCCGCCTCGGCGCCGCTCGCGCGCGAGATGGGCGTCATCCTCGGCACCTCGCATCACGAACCGATGGAGCGCGCCAATATCGAATGGCAGCGGCAGGGTGGCGGTCCGTGGGATTATACCCGCAACGCCGACCGGCTGCGCGCCTTCTGGCGGGCGGGGATCGCGCGGCGCGGCGTGTCGGAGGACCCGGTGACGATCGGCATGCGCGGCGACGGCGACGAGCCGATGACGCAGGGCACCGCGATCGGCCTGTTGCAGCGGATCATCACCGACCAGCGTCGCACGATCGCCGAGGTGACCGGCAAGCCCGCCGCCGCCACGCCGCAGGTGTGGGCGCTCTACAAGGAGGTGCAGGATTATTACGACCAGGGGATGCGCGTTCCCGACGACGTCACTCTGCTGTTTTCCGACGACAATTGGGGCAACATCCGCCGCTTGCCGGCGCCCGGCGAACGGCGCGCGGGCGGCGCCGGCGTCTATTACCATTTCGATTACGTCGGCGGGCCGCGCAATTACAAATGGCTCGACACCAATGCGGTGCCGCGGGTGTGGCAGCAGATGGCGATGGCACACCGGTTCGGCGCCGACCGGCTGTGGATCGTCAACGTCGGCGACCTCAAACCGATGGAATATGCGACCAGCTTCTTCCTGACGATGGCGTGGGACCCGGATCGGATGACCGAGGCGGCGATGCAGGCCTATCCGGCGCGCTGGGCGGCGCAGCAGTTCGGCGCGGCGCAGGGGGCGGCGATCGGCGCGCTGATCGCCGACTACGGCCGGCTCGCCAGCCGTCGCAAGCCCGAGCTGATCGACGCCGACACCTATGCCACGACCGCGGGCGGCTGGGCGCGCGTGCTCGGCGAATGGAACGCGCTGGCGGCGCGGGCGCGTAGCACAGCCGTGACGATCCCGACGGAGCGGCGCGACGCTTATGACGCACTGGTGTTGCACCGGATCGAGGCGATGACCAACCTGCATCGCCTCTACGCGGCGGTCGCCGCCAACCGCAGCGCGGCACGCGCCGGCGACGCGGCGGCGACGGCACGCTGGGCGGCGGCGGCGCGCGGCTATTTCGCCGAGGATGCCGCGTTGCGTCGCCGCTACGAGGGGCTCGCCGGCGGCAAATGGCCGGAGATGATGGCGCAGACGCATATCGGCTATACCGGCTGGCAGCAGCCCGATGCCGACGTGATGCCGGCGCTGGCGACGGTGGCGGCCCCACTGCCGGTGCCTGCGATGGTCGCGCCACCGCTGCGCCGCATCGCCGCCGACGCCGGCCGGACGATCGACGGCGCCGGCCTGCGCTGGCAGCGGGTGGCGGGCTTTACCGCGGAGGGCGCGGCGATGATCGCGACGCCGGTCACCGCGCCGGCGATCGAGCGGCCGGGCGGCGCGGGGCCGCAGCTCGCCTATACGATCGACCTGCCGGCGGGTGCCCGCCGCTTCGACGTGGTCGCCGCGCCGGGGCTCGACGTGCGCGGCACCGGCCGCCACCGGGTGGCGCTCTCCCTCGACCGGGGTGCGCCGGTGATCGTCGACCTGCTCGCCGGCGAAACCGAGGCACGCTGGGGCAAGGCGGTCGCCGACAATCGCCGCGTCGCCGGCGCGACGCTGCCGGTGGCGCGTTCGGGACGGCACGTGCTGCACCTCTGGCTGGTCGACCCGCAGGTGGTGATCGAGGGGATCGAGGTGGCGGGCTAGCGCCCCCGCTACCGCGCCGGTGCCGCCGCCAGTGCGGCGGCGATCGCGGTGCGCATCGGTTTGGGGTTCAGTGCGACGTCGTAGGGGGTCGGGCGGCGCTTGACGCCGTCGGGGCGCGGTTCGAAGCCTTCGATCCAGCTGTGTGCGTCGCTCAGGCCCCAGCACAGCACGTCGCGCAGCTTGGGGTAGGACAAAGTGATGTCGAGATAGGCGCGGGTGAAGTCCGCGACCGCCCGGTCGCGCCGTGCGATCGCGGCGGGTAGATGGTTGTCGCGGACGTCGAGTTCGGTGATCAGCAGGCCATAGCCCATCGCGGTCACCGCATCGAGGAAGCGCCGCCAGTCGCCCTCGAGCCGCGCGGCGTCGGCGTCGGCATCGATGCCCTGGGTGACGAGGTGCGACTGGACGCCGAGCGCGTCGACCGGCACGCCGCGCCGCCGGAAGCCTTCGAGCAGGCGCAGCACGCCGGCGCGATGCGCGGCGTTGCCCGGCTCCCAGCTCATATAATCGTTGTAGACGAGCTGCGCCTGCGGCGCCGCCGCCCGCGCGGTGTGGAAGGCGAGGTCGAGCGTCGCCTCCGGACCGCCCAGCGCCTTCGACAAACTGGTGTCGTAGAGCACGCCGTCCTCCGGCCGCACCGCTTCGTTGACGACGTCGTAGCTCGCGATGCGCCGGCCGTAGCGATCGATGACGGTGCGGATATGGGTGGTCAACAGCGCCTCGGCGGCGGCATGCGGCTGCGCGCCGAAATCATAATCGTTGAGCCAGCGTGGAAACCATTTCGGCTGATGCCACAGCAGATTGTGGCCGCGCACCGCGAGATGCTCGCGCTCCGCCCAGGCCATGATCGCGTCGAAATGCGCGAAGGCGAAGGTTGTCGGGGTCGGGCGGAGATGCTGCCACTTCATCTCGTTCTCGGCGACGATCAGCCCGCATTGCGCCGCGATCAGCCGCGCATAAGCGGGATCGGCGACGGGCACACCGTCACGGCCGGCGGCCTGCCAGGGCACCGCCGTACCGAAGCGCAGCCCGCGCCGCGCGGCGATGCCCTGCAGGCTGTCGGGCGCCGCGGCGGCGGCGAGCGGTGCGGCGGCGGCGACCGCCGCGGTGGCGACGGCACCGGCGAGCAGCTCGCGGCGTGACGGGGGCATAAGCGGTCCTCTCGATCGTTTGTTAGCGCGATCATTGGCGCCGCCGGTTCTTTGGTCAAGTCGTCCTAGAGCAAAGAAAACCGTGTCAGAACCGAGGCTTGAACCGCGGACTGCCGCCGCAAACGGATCAGGGCGAGAGGCGGCAGGGGGCGCTCCGCACCGGATTGCACCGGGCCATCGCGCCGCCCGGTAGGGTGACGCGGAAGGCGAGATGGGCGGGATCGGGCGCGCCGGGGTAATAATCGGTGCTCACCGCCTGTGCGCCACTCGCGGCAGCGGCGGCGGCCTTGTGCAGGTCGTGCGCGCGCGCCTCGACGGTGTTGGCGTCGGTGCGGGTGCGCACGATGAGGCCCTGCGCGACCCATCGGCGGATCGCGGCGCCGTCGGCCACAGGGTCCTGGACGATCTCCACCGCCGCTTCCGGTTGGTCGTCGGGATACCAGCCGAACATCGCGCGGCCGGCGAGCGAGGGATGGCCGGCGCGATAGACGGCGGAGACCGCGTCGCGCACGTCGAACAGCACATAGACGCGGCCGCGCGCGGCGGCGAGCGTCGGCCAGCCGCGGGTGGTGACCGCCGCGTGCAGCGTGGCGGCCGTACCGCGCACCTCGTCGGGAGTGATCAGGCGCTTGCCGGGCAATGCGGCGCGGATCTCGGTGTCCAGCGCGTCGAGCAGGCGGGCATCGTCGAGCGGCAGCGGCGGGCTGATCCGCGCGTCCTTCCCCGGCGTGTCGGCTGCGTTGATCGTGATCATGATCGGCAGGTGGCGCGGATGCGCGCGCGACCATGCGTCGATCTCGCCGAGGCAACGGCGCAGCGTCATGCAGGTGGAGAGATAATCGACGTCGGGTATGTGGAAGACCTTGAAGCCCGGGCGCAGCATCGCCGGCCGGTCGAAGCCGGTCGCCTCACCCGCGGCGCGGGCGATGCCCTCGCCCTTGGGATCGGCATAGCGGCCGCCCTCGGGATCGGCGAAGACGTCGATCTCGAGTTGGCGTACGCCCGCGTCGAGCTGGCGGGCGAGTGGCAGGTGGTAATAATCGAGCGCCTCGGCGAGCTTAGGATCGGCGGCGCGCAGCCGGGCCATCACCGCCGCCGGGATGCGCGCCTTGAAGCTGTTGTGCGAGCCGATGACCTGGATGTCGTTCATCGCCTGCGGCGGCCGTTCGGCGGCGCTGCCGAACGTGGCGAGCGCCAGCAACGGCAGGGCGAGGGAGCGAAGCCGCATCGATCAGAACTCCGCCCGCGCGCCGAACAGGATCGTCCGGCCGTAATAATTGATCTCGCCGAAGCGGAATGTGTCGTCGTTGTAGGTGTAAGCGCGCGCACCGGCGAGATTGATGCCTTCGACGCTGAACATGAGCTGCGGCGTGACGCGCAGCGACAGATTGCCGTCGAGCGAACCGAACGGCGCGGTGAAGGTCGGCGCCTGGGAGCTGCTGCCGGTGCCCGACAGATATTTGTCGCGCCAGACGTAGGACAGGCGGGCGGACACCGGACCGTAATCGTAGAAGCCGACCAGATTGTAGCTTTGCTTCGACAGGCCGAGCATCTCGTTGCGCAGCACGCGATTGCCGGCGGTGTAGTTCGCCTCCACCGACGTGTGCGTATAGGACGCCTGGAAACCGAGACCGTCGAGCGGCTTGGGCAGGAAGGTGAAGACCTGATTATAGGCGGCCTCGAAGCCGTAGACCTTCGCCTTGCCGCCGTTGACCGAGGTGCTGAGCAGCACGGTGCCGCGGTTGGGAATGTCGATATTGACGTTCTGCGCCGTGATGTAGTCGTCGAGGTTCTTGTAAAAAAGTGCGCCGGTGAGCGCGCCACGACGGTTGAAATACCATTCGAGCGAACCGTCGAACTGCGTCGCGAGGAAGGGATTGAGCTGCGGGTTGCCGCCGCTCGCGGTCGCCGCATCGGTCGAGACGGTGATGCGCGGTGCGGAGTCGGTGATGTTGGGCCGGGTCAGCACGCGGCTTGCGGCGAGGCGGGCGACGAGTCGCGGCGTCAGCTCGGCACGCAGGTTGAAGCTTGGCAGCACATCGTTGAACGACCTGGGATAGCTGACAGCCTGCGGGGTGCTCCCGGTGGTCAGCGTGCCGCTCGCGACCTGATCGGTGTGGACGTAGCGCGCGCCGATGTTGCCGGTCACCTCGACCGAGCCGAGCATCACGCCGTAATCGGCGCGAATATAGGCGGCGGCGATCTTTTCGGTGGTGACGAACGACGAGCGCTGGTCCGCCGGGGTGAGCGCGGCATCGGCGATTGCCGGGGTGAACAGCGCGTCGTAATACGCCTTGGTGACGGGCACGAGCCAGGTGCGCGGGCTGTTGCCGGTGACGCCGGCGAGGAAGTCGTCATAGGGCAGTTGCTGATACGCACCCGAGCCGAGCACCGACAGCGGCTGACCCGTCACCGTGTTGACGAGGAAGTCGCGGCGCCGATAGTCGCGCTTGCGCCAGTGATATTCGCCGCCCGCGGCGATCTTGCGCAGCAGGCCGTCGCCGACGTCATAGCCGAGGTCGGCGCGGCCGTAGGCGTCCCAATCCTTGCTGTCCTTCGGCGCGATGTTGAACTGCGATATCGTGTAATTCGCCGGATTGGACAGGTCGCGGGTGGTGGTGAGCGTCGGCAGCACCTTGTAGCCGCCCGACGCGTCATAGGTCAGCGGCGCGATGAACTGCGCGCGGCTGCGCACCGTACCCTCGGCATTGCTCGGGTGATAACTGTGCGCGCTCGACCAGCTGCCGTCGGCCGAGGCGTGCCAGCGATCCTGGTCGAAGCTCTGGCGCAGCGCGATGGTCAGCAGGTCGTGGCGGTTGAGGCTGTATTCGCGCGACGCCATGAAGCGCGCGTTGTTGATCGTCGCACCGACGACGGTGTTGCCGACAACCTTCTGCGACCCCGCGACCACCGAGGTGCCGGGATCGTCGGGATAGATGTCGATGCCAAATTCATCATAGGCGACGTCGAGCCGGGTCGCGATCACGTCGAGCGTCGTGCGCAGCGCGGGCGTCGGCTGCCATTGCGCCGAGACGATGCCCGAAAGGCGCTTGCGGTCCTCGGTCTCGACGGTCGGGCGCGTCCGCGTCGGCGTGTACAGGCCCGAGGGTAGGGCGCCGGCCTCAGGCTTGGTGAATTTGTCGAGGTTCCAGCCGAAGTTGATGAAGCGGTCGTTGCGGACCTGCTTGCCCCAATATTGCGCGCCGGCGAGGATGCCGAACGTCTCGTCCGGGCTGCGATAGCTGGTCAGCAACGTGGCATTGGGCTCGACGTGGTGCGTCTGCGCGGTGAAGGTGTAGCGCGAGTTGAGCGTCGTGCGCGTGCCGATGTCGAGCGGGTGGAAGGTCTTGACGTCGATATTACCGCCGAGCGCGCCCTCGTTCATGTCCGGCGTCGGCGTCTTAATCACGTCGATGCTCGACACGAATTCGGCAGGCAGCATCTCGAAGCGGAACTGGCGGCCGTTCGCGCCGCCGTTCTCGATCAGGTCGTTGAGCGCGACGGTGCGGCCGTTGACCAACGTGTTCTGGAATTGCGGGCCGAGGCCGCGGACGCTGACGTACAGCCCTTCGCCGCGCGGCCGGGTGATCGCGACGCCGGGAACCACCTGCAGCGCCTCGGCGACGTTCTGCGCGGGGAATTTGCCGATGTCGGTCGAGGCGATCGAGTCGAGGCCGTAAGCGGCCTTGCGCTTGGCTTCGGTGGCGGCGGCGATGCTGCGCGCATAGCTGCCGGTGATGACGATGTCGCGATCCTGCTCCGCGTTACCCGTTGCCGTATCGCCGGCTGCCGCGTCGGCGGCTGCCGCGTCGGTCGTGCCTGTCGACCGGGTCTGCGCGCCTGCGGTCGGCGCGGCGAGCAGTGCCGCGAGCGTAAGCGGCAGCGTGGCGCCAATCAGGCGCGAAGTACGAAGCATGTATATTCCCCCTCGGCTTTGTGCCGTTCGCCCCGCCGCTAGGAGGAGAAGGTTACACGCCAAAGTAATACCAATTTCAGTTTCGTGACGGACGTCCTGCTCGAGTTTTGCTGCGCCGCACAATTGTCGACACTGCAATATAGTCCGAGATAGACATAATCTTTTGGTGTCACCTCGACGACCAAACAACGGCCGAAGTCATATTGATTGAAGTCTAGACCTTCAGATGATTTGAGGCCGGCGGCGATAATGCTGGAACGGAACGGCGGTCCGAATGTTGCTGTTCTCAACACAAAGGGGAGTTCTCAGCGTGAGTCACGATGTCAGTCCGATCGACGCGCTTGCGGCGCATGCCGAACAGCGCAAGGACCGAAGGGCCTTTTTCAAGGCGGCAGTAGGGGCGGCGGCCGTCGGGGCCGGCGCCTTTTTGGTAAGCAAACCCGCGCAGGCGCAGACCCTGACCGATGCGGACATTCTCAACTTCGCGTTGAACCTCGAATATCTCGAGGCGAACTTCTATTATTATGCTGTCTACGGTCGCGGCATCCCGGCGACGTCGATCACCGGCGTCGGTACGCCGGTCGCCGCAGTTGGCGGTAAGCAGGTAACATTCCAGGATTCGCTGCTCGCGGAGATGGCACGCGAGATCGCCGAGGACGAACTCGCCCACGTCAATTTCCTGCGCACCGCGTTGGGAACGGCCGCGGTCGCCCAGCCGGCGATCGACATCGGCGTGTCGGCGACCAGCGCGTTCAGCGTGGCGGCACAGGCGGCAACGCTCGTTCCCGCCGGCGGCGTCTTCGATCCCTACGCCTCGGACCTCAACTTCCTTTATGGCGCATTCCTGTTCGAGGACGTCGGCGTCACCGCCTATAAGGGCGCGTCGTCGCTGCTGACCAACAAGACCTATCTCGATGCCGCAGCCGGCATCCTCGCCGCCGAAGCCTATCATGCCAGCATGATCCGCACGACGATCGATCAACTCGGCGGCAACGTCGGGCTGAAGGCATCGACGATCCGCGGCGATACCGAGCTCGTCTCGAATGCACGCGACAGCCTCGACGGTACCAGCGACCTCGACCAGGGCATCGCCTATGTCAGCTCGGGCGCCGGTCCGACCTCGAACATCGCGCCGACCGACGGCAACGGCATCGCCTTTGGTCGTACGACCGGGCAGGTCCTCAATATCGTCTACCTGAACAAGGCTCAGGTCACCGCCGGCGGCTTCTTTCCGTCCGGTGTCAACGGCACCATCCGCAGCAGCGCCAACAACGCCTGAGCCTCGGGTTCAAAGGGGATTTCCTATGATCGATCGTGAAACGCTTCTCGAAGTGTTCGACATCGCCGAGCGCCGGCGGAACGAACGCCGCCGCTTCATCAAGATGGCGGGTACCGCCGTGGCCGCGACTGCCGGTGCGTCGCTGCTCGCCGCCTGCGACAACGACGACGACAAGTCGGTGCCGGTTACGCCGACGCCATCGCCGACGCCCACTGCCGGTTTGCCGGCCGGCGATGTCGACGTACTCAACTTCGCGCTGAACCTCGAATATCTCGAGGCCAATTATTATACGTTCGCCGCCTTCGGCAGCGGTCTCAACACGACGTTGCAGTCCGGTACCGGTACGCAGGGTTCGGTAACCGGCGGCGCGCAGGTGCCGTTCCAGGACGCCACGGTGGCGGCCTACGCCCGCGAGATCGCCGCCGACGAGAACCTCCACGTCACCTTCCTGCGCCAGCAGCTCGGTTCGTCGGCGGTGGCGATGCCGGCGATCAACATCGACGGCGGCGCCAATGGCGCGTTCACCGCCGCGGCGCGTGCCGCAGGCGTGGTCGGGCCGACGGGGACGTTCAATCCCTATGCCTCGGATGAGAATTGGCTGCTCGGCGGCATGTTGCTGACCGACGTCGGCGTCACAGCCTATAAGGGATCGGCGTCGCTGATCTCGAACAAGGTGATCCTGGACGCGGCGGCCGGCATCCTGGCGGTCGAGGCCTATCATTCGGGCCTGATCCGCACGTTGCTGTACCGCAAGGGACTGGCGATGCCGGCGCTGCGCACCAACGCCGACCTGATCTCCAATGCGCGCGATACCGTCGACAACGGCTTCGACGACGATCAGGGGATCAGCTCGACGACGATCAACGGCGGTGCGGCGTCCAACATCGTGCCCGCGGACAGCAACGGCATCGTGTTCGGCCGGACGGCGGGCGACGTGCTCAACGTCGCCTACCTTAACGCCGGCGCGGTGAGCAGCGGCGGCTTCTTCCCCGCCGGCCTCAACGGCAACATCAAGACCTCGACCGCCGCATAACGGCGGGAGGTCAGGCCGCCGGCACGCGCATCGTCTGCGCGTGCCGGTCGACCAGCACTGCGCTCGCGGCGTTGAGGCCGACCACCTCCACCGCGATACCGTGGCGGCGCATCTTGGTCACCACCTCTTCCAGCGCGCCGACCGCGGTCACGTCCCACAGATGCGCCTGCGTCAGGTCGATACGGACGTGCCGGGCGGTATCCGCAAGATCGAACCGGTCGGCGAAGATCTCGGCGCTGGCGAAGAAGATCTGCCCCGCGACGCGATAGTCGCGCGTATCCGTCGCCGTATCGTAGCCGACCGTCACCTCCATCAGCCGGGTGACCTTGAAGGCGAAGAACACGCCGCTCAGCAGCACGCCGACCGCGACCCCTGCCGACAGATCGTGCGTCGTCACCGTCACCGTAACGGTGGCGAGCATCACCACGCCCGACGTTTTGGGATGACGGACGAGGTCGCGCAACGATCCCCAGGAGAAGGTGCTGATCGATACCATGATCATGATCGCGACCAGCGCCGCGACCGGAACCTGCGCGACCCAGGGGCGCAGCGGGACCATGACGACGAGCAGGAACACGCCGGCGACCAGCGTCGACAGCCGGCCGCGGCCGCCATAGCGGACGTTGCCGACGGTCTGGCCGACCATGCCGCAGCCCGCGATGCCGCCGAACAGTCCGGCGGCGATATTGGCGAGGCCGAGCCCGCTGCATTCGCGCGCCTTGGAGCTGGTCGTCTCGGTCAGGTCGTCGACGACGCTGGCGGTCATCATCGATTCGAGCAGCCCGACCGCGGCCATCGCCAGCGCATAAGGCGCGACGATCGTCAGCGTCTGCCATTCGAGTGGTACCGACGGCCAACCGAACTGCGGCAGCGACGCAGGCAGGCGGCCGAGGTCTGCGATCGTGCGCAGCGGCATCGGCAGCGCGATGCTGACCGCGGTGAGCGCGACGATGCAGATCAGCGGCGAGGGGACGATATTGGTCACGCGCGGCGCCAGATAGATGATCGCGAGACCGAGGCCGATCATCGCATAGGTATGCCAGTCGACACCGATCATCTGCGGCAACTGCGCCGAGAAGATCAGGATCGCCAGCGCGTTGACGAAGCCGGTCCGCACCGAACGCGAAACGAAGCGCATGAGTACGTCGAGCTTGAGCATGCCGAATGCGACCTGGAGCAGGCCGGCGAGGAGGGTCGCGGCGAGGAGATATTGCAGGCCGTGCGCGTGGACGAGCGCGGCGGCGACGAGCGCGACCGAGCCGGCGGCACCCGAGATCATCGCCGGGCGGCCGCCGGCGATCGCGATGACGATGCCGATGACGAAGGAGGCGAACAGGCCGACTTCGGGATCGATGCCGGCGACGAAGGAGAAGGCGATGACCTCCGGGATCAGCGCGAAGGTGCCGACCATGCCGGCGAGCACGTCGCGCCGCGCGCCGGCGGCGCTGGAAAACCATTCGGCGCGGTAACGGGATAGGGAAAGACTGGTCATGACGTGAAAATCCGCATGACCGCTCCGGCGCCGCCGGCGGCGACGCGTCAATGTTCGGGAGCGGTTGCGTTGTCCGGCGGATCGGCGGCCGGAATAGCCACCCGGAATTGCACCGGGTCCAGGCGAATGCCGGCCGCCTAGACCGATCCGTGCTGCAGCGCAATAGGCGGGCTCAGTCGACCAGCCCGGGCCCCTCGACGATCAGCGCGAGCCCGATGGCGTGGTGCGCGGCGGCGGGCAGCCGCACCTCCAGTGCATCGCCGGTGCGGGTGAAGGGCAATGGCGCGCTGCTGCCGGGCAGCGACACGCGGCGCACCTCGCCGCGACCGACCGGATTGTCGCGGCCGAGCAGGGTCAGCCGCGCGACGCCGTCGGCAGGCCAGCCGAGCACCAGCGCGTGCAGCGCCTTGCCGCGGGTGACGTAGCGGATGTCGCGCGCGGTATAGCCGGTGTCGCGACCGCCCTCCGAGAAGCTGCCCGCGCCGGCGCCGCCCGGCCCCTCGCCATGGATGCGCCACGGGCGGGTGGCATAGATCGCCGCGCCATTGATCCGCATCCACGCACCGATCTCGCCGACGATCTGGCGTTCGCGCGAGTCGATCGTGCCGTCGCCCTTGATCGGCACGCTCAGCATCATGTTGCCGTTCTTCGACACGACGTCGCACAGCGTGTGCAGCACCTTGGCGGGCGTCTTGTAGAGGTTCTCGCGCTCATATTGCGCGCCGTAGAACCAATTGCCGAGGCAGGTCTCGGTCTGCCACGGATAGGGGTCGATGAAGCTCTTCTGCCCGCGCTCGACGACGTCGACCAGGCCCATGCGGCGCTGCGGCGGCGTTTCCTTGGCGGTGACGACGCCCTCCAGCCGGCCGCCGTGGCGCGCCATGTTGCGGTTGTAGAAATAGGCCGCGATGTCGAGCCCGGCCTGTTGCAGCGGCAGATCGTGATTGTCGAAATAGAGCATGTCGGGTTCGTATCTGTCGATCAGCTCGCGGCAGCGCAAAGTCCAGCGGCGGACATAGTCGGGATCGGGGGGCACGCCCTCGTTCCACAATCCGTCGGTGGCGGCATGCCACGCGCCGGCTTCGGCGAGCGAGCCGATGCCGTCGGGCATCGCCATCGACGGACCGGTATAAAGCTGTTGCGGGTCGAGCCCGTCCCACCATGCGCCGCGGCCCTGCGCGCGGGTCAGCGTCGCGGCGTCGTAGCGCTGGCCGCGGCGCGGGCCGACGGGATCGTAGCCGTAGGCGATCTGGTTCCAATGCCAGGCGTGGGCGCTGTGGTTGGAGACGGCGAAGCGCAGCCCGCGCTCGCGCGCCAGTCCGGCCCAGATGCCGACGATGTCCTTCTTCGGGCCGACGCGGGTCGAATTCCACGGCTGATGCGTCGAGGCGAAACAGTCGAGATTGTCGTGATGGTTGGCGAGCGCCATGAAATAGCGTGCGCCCGCACCCTTGTAGAGGTCGAGCAGCTCGGCCGGGTCCCAATGTTCCGCGCGCCACTGGTTCTGGATCTGCATGAAACCGGTGTCGGCGGGATGGCCATAGGTCTTCAGGTGATGGTCGTAGGTCGGGTGACCCTGAAGGTACATGTTGCGCGCATACCAATCGTCGCCGATGCCGGGGACCGAAGGCGCCGCCCAATGCGCCCAGATGCCGAACTTGGCGTCGCGGAACCAGTCGGGCGCGGAATAGCCGGCGGCGAGCGATTGCCAGTCGGCGGTGAAGCGTTGCGGCGGGGCGACCTTGACCGGGCGCAGCGCCGCGTGCGGCGGCGCGGCGGCGGCTATGGCAGGTGTCGCCTGGGCGAGGCCGAGTGCGGCGCTGCCGGCAAGGAAGCCGCGGCGATCGACGCTCATCGACCGCCACCCAGCGTCTTGGCGACCGCGGCGAGCGCGAGCGGACGCATGATCGCATAGCCCGCCGGGGTCGGATGGACGCCGTCGCTGGCGAGGCCGGGCTTCATGCCGCCCTCCGCCGTGGTCAGCGCGGCGTGATAGTCGACATAGGTATAGCCATGCGCGCTGGCATAGCCGCGCAGCCAGCGGTTGAAGGCGAGGATCTGCGGCGCCGGGCGCATCTCCGGGCTCCACGGAAAGGCGGCGGCGGGCGGGATCGAGGCGAGGATCACCTTGATGCCGTGCGCGTGCGCCAGCTCCGCCATCGTCTCGATATTGCCCCGTACCGTCTCGACCGTCGCGGCGCCGGTGTTGCCGGCGATGTCGTTGGTGCCGGCCATGATGTGCACCGCCTTGGGGCGCAGCGCGATCACGTCCTGGCGGAAGCGCAGCAGCATCTGCGGCGTGGTCTGGCCGCCGATGCCGCGATCGACCAGCCCGTGCGTGAACAGCGACGGATCGGCGCCGATCCAATTGTCGGTGATCGAATCGCCCGTGAAGACGACGCGCGCCGGTTCGGTGAGCGCGGCATTCTGCGCGCGATAGCGGCAGAGCTGGCCGTGGTCGCGCGTCAGCATGTGGAGCTTCCACATCTGCCATGCCTGTCCGTCGGCGGGTTTGGGATGGGCGGGGCAGGGATCGGCGACGATGCCGACGGGGTCGCCGGCATAGGGATCGCCGGGCACGTTGGTCTGCGCCGATACGGCGGATGCCGTCAGGCACAGGCCGGCGGCGAGAAGCTTGGGATAGCGCATCAGGGGGTCCTCTTCGTCTTGCTGGCCAGCGCGGCCTCGATTGCGGCGTGGGCGACCGGCGCCATGCGGGCGTAACCGGCGGCGAGCGGGTGGATGCCGTCGACGGTATAGTCGCGGCGCATCAGGCCCCTGTCGTCGGCGAGCGCGGTTTCGTAATCGGCGAAGGCATAGCCGCGCCGCTCGCAGAAGCCGCGCAGCCATCGGTTAAGCGCGTGGAGTTCGGCGGGCTTGCGCTCGCGCACGACATCGCGCGCGGCGGGGGTGTAATCGTTGACCGGCAGCAACGCGCCGAACACCAATGCGATACCGTGGCGGTCGGCGATGTCGGCCATCGCCTGCCAATGATCCTCGATCTGCTCGGGGGTTTCGCGTTGCAGAACCCCCTGCACGTCGTTGACGCCGGCGAGGATCACCACGGCCGCAGGTCGCAAGGCGACGACGTCGGGCAGGAAGCGCAGCAGCAATTGCGCCGTCACCTGCCCGCCGATGCCGCGATTGACGTAGGGCGCGCCGGGAAAGCCGGCGGCGAGATCCCAGCGGTCGGTGATCGAATCGCCGAGGAAGACGACGCGTTGCTCGCCCGGCCGCGGCGGCGGCAAGGCGGCGTTGGCGGGCGCATACAGATAGCGTTCGCCGAAATCCTCCATCAGCACCGGCACCAGCCGTGCGCGATAGGGGCCGAGCCACGGACCCCAATCCTTCTCCACCGCGGTGCGCCGCGGCGGCGCGCTCTGATAGTCGCGCGCTGGCGCGTCGCTGGGATAGTCGCGCGCCTGCGCGCCGCCGGCGAGCAGCAGCGCCGCCAGCGCGAGGGCGGTCGCCGTCGTCCGGCGGATCATGTCGCCTCGCCCTTGCCGGAGAGATCGCCGAGCGCCGGGTCGAGCGCCTCGGCGATCGCGGCGGCGGCGGCGCGCAGCACGTCCTGCGTCGCGGCGATCGGCACCAGGCTGCCGGGGCCGTCGACGAACGGCACGGTGAGCGCGGCGCGGGCGGCGCCGAACGACAGGATCGGGACGGACAGGTCGGTGATGCCGTTGAGCAGCGGGCTCGGCGTCGTGCCGCAGCCGTCGGCGAGGATCGCGGCGAGCTGGCCGGCGAGCGCGGCGTCGTCGATCGTGTCGCCGGTCGCGCGCACCTCGTCGAGCATCGCCGCGCGCGTATCCTCGGGCTGGAAGGCGAGCAGGATACGGCCCGAGGCGGAGCGATGCAGCGGCCGGCGATAGCCGACGCGCACCGCGAACCCCGACAGGCCCGGCGCCTCGACCCCGGCGATCACCACGATCTCCGCACCCGAGACGACGACGAGGTGGCAGCTCTGCCCCGTCTCGCGGGCGAGCGTGCGCATGACCGGCAGCGCGGTGGAGACGAGATCGCGCACCGGCGGCTGGCCCATGCTGAGCGCGAACAACCGGTTGGTGAGCCGATAGCCATCGTCGCCGCGGGCGATGTAGCGATGCGCCTCGAGCACCTGCAGCATGCGGAAGATCTCGCTGACCGAGCGGCCGAGCGCGGTCGAGACATCGGACATGGTCAGCGGCACGCTCGACGCGGCGAGCAGTTCGAGGATCTCTAGCCCCTTGGTGAGTGCCGGCGCCTGGTAGCGCGCTTTGGTCGTCATCTGTCCTCCCCCGGTCGTTGTTCTTACGTCGACGCTTGCCGCCGTTTCCCCATCCGTCCGTTACCCCGGACTTGTTCGAGACCGCTGCGGAAATCGGTCCGTGACGCGCCAAGCTTGTAGCCCGGCGGAAGCCGGGGTCCAGTTGGGCGAAGGTTTGTAATGACTTGCGACGGCCTTACCGACTGGGCCCCGGCCTTCGCCGGGGTGGATGAGGTGTTTTTTCGAGGTCTCGACCCGTTCCGGGGCCACCGTTCCTCGGGAGGATGCCCGCGCCTCACGCCGTTCTCCTCGCCGCAGAGTGGACTTCGGAACAAGTCCGGGGTGACGGGGTAAACATGGAAACGGTTTGGTCATCGTCCTCGTCACTCCCGTCACCTAAGCGTCGATCGTGGCAAGGAAAATCCGCAGATGAAAGTGATTTTTACATTTCATATCGCGGCCGGAGGGCATAGACTCACGGCCAAATCCCGCGAACCGCGACCGTTCGTGGAGAGAGCGTGGGAGAGGCATAATGAACCCGAGCGTCGCCGTACAGGACGATGATGGCGCAACGCCCGCCGGTCGCGGCGCGTTGCTGCTAACCATCGGCCTGTTCTTCCTGTGGGGCATGGCCAACAATCTCAACGACATCCTCATCGCGCATTTCCGTGCGGTGTTCACGCTGAGCGACCTGCAATCGGGCCTCGTCCAATCGGCCTTCTACCTCGGCTATTTCTGCTTCGCGATTCCCGGCGCGATCGTGATGCAGCGGTTCGGCTACAAGACCGCGGTGGTGCAGGGGCTGGTGCTGTTCGGCATCGGCGCATTGCTGTTCTGGCCGGCGTCGCTGATGCTGAGCTACGGCTTCTTCCTGCTCGCGCTGTTCGTCATCGCCAGCGGCCTCGCCTTCCTCGAGACCGCGGCCAATCCGATGGTCGCCGCGCTCGGCAGCGCCGCCACCGCCGAGCGGCGGCTCAACCTCGCGCAGGCGTTCAATCCCCTTGGCTCGATCGCCGGCGTGACGCTCGGCGCGACCTTCATCCTCGCCGACGAGCGCGCGGGCGACGTCGCCGCGGCCTCGGCGGTGCGGTTGCCGTATCTCGTCATCGCCTTGCTCGTCTTCGCCTGGGCGGCGGTGATCGTCGTCACGCGCTTTCCCGCGGTCGCGACGCGGCCGAGCGAACCGGACGCGCGCACCCCCGGCGCCTATGGCAAATTGCTCGCGTCGCCGCGCTATCTCGCCGGGGTGGGCACGCAGTTCCTCTACGTCGGCGCGCAGGTCGGGGTGTGGAGCTTCCTCATCCGCTACGTCGCGGTCGAGCTGCCGTCGTTCGGGACGCAGCGCGCGGCGTGGCTGCTGACGCTGTCGCTGGCGTTGTTCATGGCCGGCCGGTTCGTCGGCGCGGCGCTGATGGCGCGCATCTCGGGCGCGCGGTTGATGCTGATCTTCGCGGCGATCGATGCGCTGCTGTGCGCCGTCGCCGCCTTCGTCGGCGGGCCGGCCGGCGTCGCCGCGCTGGTGCTGTCGAGCGCGCTGATGTCGATCATGTATCCGACGATCTTCGTGCTGACGCTGCGCGGGCTGGGGCCGCTGACCAAGCCGGGCGCGTCGCTGCTGGTGATGGCGATCATCGGCGGCGCGGTGCTGACCGCGGCGATGGGGTTCGTCTCCGACCTGGGGTCGATCCGCTTCGCGATGCTAGTGCCCGCCGCCTGTTTCGTCGGCGTCGCGCTGTTCGCGCGGCTGCATCGCGACACGGCGGTGACGGCGGTGACGGCGTGAGCGCGCCGCTGCTGCCGCGCTTCGGCATGGGGACCGCGGCGATCGGCAATCTGTATCGCGCGGTCGGCGACGACGAGGCGATGGCGACCGTCGCCGCGGCGCTCGCTGCCGGCATCGGTTATTTCGACACCGCGCCGCATTACGGCTTCGGCCTCGCCGAGCGGCGGCTGGGGGCGGCGCTGGCCGTGCACGATCCGGCGGGGCGGGCGCTGGTCTCGACCAAGGTCGGGCGGCTGCTGGTGCCGACCGCGGCGCAGGGCAGCCGGCACGGCTTCGTCGATGCCGATCCGTTCGAGCCCGCGTTCGATTACGGCGCGGACGGGATCCGCGCGTCGTTCGCGGCGAGCCTGGCGCGGCTGCGCCGCGAGCGCGTCGACCTATTGTTCGCGCACGATCTCGGCCGGATGACGCATGGCGACGATCATCCCCGCCATCTCGCCGCCTTCCTCGATGGCGGGCATGCGGCGATGGTCGCGCTGAAGCGGGCCGGCGCGGTCGGGGGAATCGGCATCGGCGTCAACGAGATCGCGGTGTGCGACGAACTGCTCGACCGCGTCGAGCTCGACGTCATCCTGCTCGCCGGTCGCTATACGTTGCTCGACCGGAGCGCGGCGGCGCTGCTCGATCGCTGCGCCGAACGCGGCGTGCGGGTGATCGTCGGCGGGCCGTACAATAGCGGCATCCTCGCCGCCGATCCGGCCGAGGCCGATCCGCAGCGGCTGCATTACGATTATGCGGCGCCCGATGCGGCGATCGTCGCGCGGACGCGGGCGCTCGCCGCCGCCTGTGCGCGGGCAGGGGTGGCGCTGCCGGCCGCGGCGTTGCATTTCCCGCTGCGCCACCCGGCGGTCGCCTGCGTCGTCGCCGGGCTGGTCGGCGCGGATCAGGTCGCGGCGATGGTGGCGCGGATCGCGACGCCGGTGCCCGATGCCGCCTGGCCGCTGCTCGATCCCCTTCCGCAACCGGAGCCGATGTCGCCCGTGACCAACCAGTTGATCCTGCTTCACCCCGACGACAACGTCCTGATCTGCGTCGCGCCGATCGCGGCGGGCGACGTGCTGCCGATCGGCGGCGGCACCGTGCCGGCGCGCGAGGGGATCACCGTCGGCCACAAGATCGCGCGCCGCCGCCTCGCGCTGGGCGACAAGGTCATCAAATATGGCGCGCCGATCGGGTCGATGACCGCGGCGGCCGACACCGGCGATTGGGTCCACATGCACAATATGAAGAGCGACTATATCGCCAGCCACACGCGCGCGACGGTGACGGAGGCGCGGGCATGATCCGCGGCTACGCCCGCGCCGACGGCCGCAAGGGCATCCGCAACACCGTCGCGGTCGCCTATCTGGTCGAATGCGCGCATCACGTCGCGCGGCGGATCGTCGACGGAGAGTCACGGCCTCGAGCGCACCCGCGACAGCACTAATTAGCAGCTCGCGCATCGCGTTGTTCTCCCAGTGACCAGTGACTTGGAAGAAATCGGTCCAGCCTAAAGGACCCTCGTTAGCTTGCCTGTTCCCATTTCATTCGCACTTCTCAATACTCACAGGGCTCGATAAGGCCAGGCCAATTGACCATGCAGCGGCTCTGAAACTGCGCATTCTTGACGTCGTGGCAAGAGTGCCAGCCGTTGTCAGGACAGCCACGGTCGAGCAGTTCGTAGACCTTCTCGTAGAGCTTGGGGCCGACTAGATTGCCGACGCTGACCTTTGCTTTGCCCATCCAGACCTGAACCATTGAGTAGTCGTGCCACTTGAACGAGGGGTCGTAGCCAGACGCGTCCGCCGAGTCTGTGCAGAGAGTTAGTGATCTGCTGGGATAAAGGTGATTTTAGACGAAATCTTGCCTGGCATAAGACGGTTGGTGAGATTGAGGTTGAGCAACTCCAGACCGTCCTCGGATAGCGGAATCGCGGTGACGAGGGAGGCGAGGCCAATAGCCAGGCCGAAGATGATGTTGGAGATAAGCATCTCGGCGGTGGTTTCAGGTAGCTTTGTTATTTGTTATGGTTGAGACTGCGGTTGATATCGAGGAGTGCTGTGACGTTGAGGGAGTGAGGGCCTGAGGTGGGATGGTTTATATCGACTAGAGGAAAGTCGAGCAGGGTGAAGTCGTGGGCAGCCCGCAAGGCTACAACGAGGTGATAGAAAGTCTGCGCTAGGTTAGAGCAGTGATAGCGGGGTAGGGTCGTTGGTCGGATGGGTGTTCGTAAGTAAAGTGAAAGACCTCGTGTGTGATTCCTGATCTCGGCACCTTGGGGTGAGTCTTCGAGTGCTACGGGCCACTCACATGATCACCTTTGGAAAACTCTCGATCTTGATGTGACACTCATAATTTGTCAGATCTTTAGTGTATCGACAGTAGAAGCAGCTCAGCAAAGCCTGATCACATCCTTTTGCCCCTCCCATGACCTTTCACCGTCCATAATCCCGTGAACATACGCGTCTCCCACTAGTGTCCTTCCATTATTCTCTCCAGTATTTCTCAAAATGAACGGAACTTGTCCTCCATACAATACCCATGCCTCGTCACCCACCCTCGTACTCTCCGGCCCAACACCCATGTACCCCTTTTTCGTTACAAAGAACGTCTGATTTGGAACCATACCACACACCGAAGTCATACAAGGATGTGATATATTGCTATTCAGAGCATCCTGCAAAGCCATACGATGTTTCACGTCTGCGTATCTTGTGCGTTCAATAGGATATTCCTCCATGACCAGGTCGCCGACGATGGTGCGTGCGAACGCCGATTCCCACGACTCACCGGATGGGTACTCAAGAGGACGGGCGGCGTGCGAGACGCGCCAATCTTGGTAAATTATACTCCAGTCTTTGAAAGTACTTGAGACTTTGCGCGGTATGACGGGTTGGTCGTCCGGTACATGGTATACATGACCGACTTCTTCAATTTCGTCCAAGAAAGAACCTGTCAAGCAAAGGACTTTTCCGTCGCAGTCTAAGGAAGCTTCTAGCTCTCGCGAACCGCTCGCAGCGAATTGGCGATAGCGATGTGAATGACCCCACCATTTTAGCTGGCGTTGTCCCAAGCGATTGCAGGCTGCGAAATCAATCGCCCACGATGGTAAATCTGCTGTTTGATGTGGCATTTCACAAGCACCGATGAATGGCCTTAGACCGCCTTCTTCTTGTATCAAGTCGAAAGTAACGTTTGCAAAGAGAGTTGCAGCTGGTGCTTCGTAATCGTAAGTTCTCGCGGTAGGAAGAACGTTATTAGGAACCAAACCCATCAGAGCGTATACCTTGTCTCGTGGGTCTGTGGCTTCTCTATGGCGCCAACGCATCAACAAGTCGAGAGGTCCATCGTTGGTGCTAGAGTGTATGAAGCCATGTACAGGATATAGCATGCGCCGCAGCAATTCACGGTGCTGAAGCCGCTTCGTCCTAAATGACTCTGGAAAGTGCGCATGAAGAAGTTCACTTCGTAAATGTCGCGACGTGGCCAGGATGTCGTCTCTTGATACCGAGAGATGACCCCATACGAAGACGGCGTGGAGAGGGATGATAGCTTCCTGAATAGTCCAGATTCGGCCCCACCACGGGTTGCCGTACATTGCGAACGCGGCGAAAGCCATTCTTGCTGCTTCGCCTGCGAGGGTGTCTCGAAGAAGCGTAGGTAACCTGACATAGGGTGTCGTTGAAACCGCCGCAACTTCTTCGATGAAGCTGAACACATCTGCAGCAGCCTCACTGGGTATATCGCCTAGTTCGCCGAGCCAGATGATACAGGTGGAGCACCGTTGATAGATATCCCTCATCATCGCCACCTGATTCGAGCGTTCCAGGTTATCAGATTGGTTGATACACAGCTGATCTATCCATATTGTGCGCTGCTTTGTTTGATGGCGAAGTCTTTGCAATGCGGTGTAGAGATTCCGGGTTACTGAGATGCGCTGGTCCATGATAATTATCGCTTTCTCATCGCCGTGTTGACCCCACACGTACGATAATGCTTCATACTCTTCATCGCCATCCAAGTGAGCGATGCGAATAGTGCATGTGATTTCATCGCCTTTGCTGCTGGGTAAAAGATCGAGGACCCGAATCTCACGATGCGACGGGGAACGGATGCCTGTCATACTAGCAGTCAGCGTGAGTAGCCAGATTAAAGCGAAAACTTACCGAAAGCCGCCTGCTCTCGCGACATTTCGACGTATTGACCATTCACGGAAAGGCAACTGCAAATTTGGGTCTCGAAATTTTGTTGTATCGTAGAAGTGTAAGCGAAGGCGGACGACAGTTGATGTTGTGCATCATTGCCTGCTGCAGCTGTTTATGGCGCCTCGCTTGAAGGCTGCAGGCTTCACTCAGCGGGCGTAGTCAGCTGTGTCAGGACCAGTACGCAACTGGTCAACAGAACAAGGCCTGGCCATGCTGACATCGGCTTGAATTGTTTGTACACAATGTCGTGATGGAGCCCGTGAGCGGTAGAGGGTTTCTTATTGTAGAAGCTTGATGTGGGGGGGGGGGGGGGTCAAGGTGTTTTGCGCATCATATCGTTTCATGTGTCTTGATGATAGATGTGATGGGTGCCCACAATAAATGCTCAGAAAGTAAGAGAGCAAGCGCGTTAACACGGAAGTCACAACCAGACCCTTGTACTTAACTTTATCACGTTCACATACCCGGCATCTTCTTGTGGACGAGACAATGATTTTAAAACAATGTATTTGCCCTGCAAGCAATGCCGCTAACTCAAACATCTTGTCAGTCAACGCGAGCAAGCCAGGTCAAAACAAGACGCAAACACAAGCATCCCCGTTCGTCATACATCAGACTTCGTACAGACAATCAGGGGAGCCGCCGTCTCGCTTCCCGCTCCCTGTCTCGTCTCTTTTCTGTACTCCCCTTCGTGACCATTCAGCCCACTAATCTGCTCCACGATTTTCGAGGCTCAAATGATCTCTTTCCTACACAGGCTCAGCAATTGGCTTAGATGAGTGGAGACAACAATGTCTCAAGACCTTGCTTCCTCAAGCTCGAGCTCCAACTGCCTGATTCGTTCGTCCTTTTCGCGGTCCGAGGGCTCGTGTGATCCCAGCTTGCCCTTCAGCTGCGTGACTTCGCGAACAAGGAGCGCGATCTGGTCCGACTGGTCTGACATGACCCTGTTCTGGTATTCTAGCTGGGACTTGATATCGGAGAGCGCATCACGAAGGGCCGATGCAGGGCCACCAGAGCTGGGTGCAGGTGTCGAGCTGGGTGCGGATGAGGCAGGTGTGGGATCGGCGGACTTCAAGGTAGCTCCGGGTTCTGTGGGAGTCATAGCTGGAGCGGGCGTGGACTTCACTGGTGAAGGTTCAGGCTCTTTGCTGATGGCAGGTCCCCTGGTCTTCTCTTCTTGACGAGCTGTAGTGGTTGTAGGACGTGAAACAGGCTTCGCGACTTCCTCAAAGCTCGACTCGCTCTCTTTATCAGACACATCATCGTTGTCAGCAAACTTTGAAGCTCCTGCAGCAAGGGATTGCTTGTTGTCGTTCATTGTTGGAGGCGGGCCACGGGAGGCTACGGGCGCAGGTGCTGACGAAGAAGGCCCGCTTGATGGAGCTGCTGCCGGTGCTGGAGTAGGCTTTGGAGGCGCAGGCTGAGACACTACAGGCTGCGCCGGCTTGACGTCTGCAGCAATCTCCTTCGGCGGCTCACCCTCATACACGCTTTCTAGCGAAATCTTTGGTGGCAATGCGGTCTTACCACCAAACCATTCCTGCGCTGTCGTACCAGCCTTGAGGCCAGTTGTGGGCGGGTAGATGTCGCTCTGGAACATTTCGGCGCGGCGGGGTACGATGAAGGAAACGGGCTCGATGTAGGTGTCGTTAACGGTCTTGAAGGCGCGAAGGACCTCGTTCTCGTGCAGGTTGATGCCGCGCTTGGGTAGGAAGGCGATTCCCCGCTGCGGGTTCGGCGACGTGTACTGGGTGAGGTACTCGAACTTGTCGTTCTCGTATTCGTAGTATCGGATGTTGCCGTCACTGCGGAGGTCAGTTTCGTCTCATCCTCCAAGACCGATCTGTATCACTCACCCCTTGCCTGCAAGGTACAAGCACTGCGTGCCGTCGTCCCAGAAGGGCATGCAGACTCCAGAGATCGAGTCCAGGATCTCAAAACCACCGATCGGCTCACTCGGGTTGCGCGGGTCCCACAGGCCGAGTTGGCGATCGCTCATGCGTGAGAAACCAGTTGTCGCAATGCGGTCGTGCTCGCCCATCCACACTGCACGGCTGCTCTTCGCGCCAGGGTGTCCGGGCACTTCTTGTGCTGGCTTCTCCTGTCGCACATCCCACACGCGCAGTTTTTTGTCTCGGCTTGTTGTGACCAGGGATGCGCCGTCTGCGCTCCAAGAGAGTGATTGCACGATGTCATTGTGCTTCAGGGTAAGCTTCGCGGCGCCAGCCTCGACATCCCACAGCTTTACGGTGTAGTCTCCGGATGAGGAAGCAAGGACGTTTTCGGCGGCGGAGTTGAAAAGGACGTGACCGACCTTCCTGTATGTGCATTAGAGAGAGGCCCTCGTGGGCATTGATTCGCGCGCACCTCATGTGACCGCTCAGCTTCGCTTGTGGGGCGAGATCGGCGGGCTCTTCCGCATCGGTGTGCAGTGTGAAGTTCTCCGGCACCTTCCAGATGAAGACCTAGTCGTCGTCAGTCCACCGTCTTTCCAGCCCAGTGTCAATGACGTACCTTGCCATCGTCCGAAGCGGACGCAATCAAAGAGTCGTTGAAGGGACTCCTATAGAACGGTCAGCGGTAGCTCCTCGTGTCAATCCAACGTATGCGCGCACCAGTCGGTGTCGAGAACGGCGGCAGTGTGCCCGCGGAAGAGAGGGATTTGGTCGGGGACGCGGCCACGCTCATCGAGGGGGATGACAGCAAATGCGCCTCCGCCGCTGGCTTCCCAGTTGACTGCAAGGTATTCGGGATTGGCCTAAGTGGTATGAGCTCGTGGATCTCGAGGTCGCGTGCGCGGCGAGCTGACCTTGATTAGGTTGGTATCCCAGGCGTTCTTGGAGATGCGGAGGTTGTCATAGCACTGCTCCTACAAAGCTGTGAGTATTGGCTTAGATCGATAATCGGGTAGATCGTACCTTCTTCGCGCCCTGCCCGAAGACGTGGCCTGTATGTCATTGTTATTCCAGTAAGCTTAGCTGAAGCGTGCAGCGAAACTCACGATACTTAGATGCTCTCACAAAACGGCCGGCCATGATGATGATGTCAATGCGATTGTTCTTGAAGGAATAGAAGAGATACTGGAATACTCCACACCTCGAGGCTATTGAAGGGGAAGGCGCGAGTGGAGACAGCGGGCTGTGTCGAGGTTGCAAGAGCGTTTCAATGGAAGCTGCGGCGGTTGCACTAGCGCCTTGGCTGGACCCTGTTTCCACAACCACGGTGATGCCTGTTGTTGCTCAACCACTCCATCACACTTCCATTAAGTCGAAAGAGGACGCCATACGAACACCGTATATCGCAAATAAACTCACATGCTGCGCTGGCCGTTACGATCACATGTTACCTCGGAAATAAATTGCTATAAACACTATCATCGAAGAAATTTGAGTCTGCACACAGCGCAAATTGGCATAAGGGACAGTTCATACACATTACTGCTGATCAATAGCTCACATTACCCAACTCCTGCAAATGGTCGGATTTACATACCCTACAACGCCCTCCGTCCAGCCCTAACCTCCTCTATCCCAAGCTCTTCACACTCATTCCTCAACCAAACACACCAATCGTCCTCTTTCGCTCCAAGCACCACATTCTTCTCTGGATACACCACCCACTGCACCCCTGAGATCGCCTTATCAACACCCTTATTAAACGTTCGCGTCTGTTCTTTTGTCCAGGTTCCAAACACAGTACCAAATGTCTGAGCGATGTAGGTCTTGAACGCAGCTTCTGTCAGATATGTAAACCGATCTACGGACTTACGCTGTGCGGCTTTGACTTTCCTATCAATTGCGGCGGCGGGGAATGTCTTACTACATCCATCTGTAAGACGTAAATGCGCTACATAGGCGTCAATACTTGCTACAAACCCCGCCATGTCAATCAGTGCGCGAGGCACAGGAGATTGGAAATCTACGGCGTTGTCAATGTGTGTGGATACGACTGGTGCAATGTGGTAGAGTAGTTTTCCGATGGTGTAGCCGAGATGCCAGGGTTTGGTGGACAAGGCTAGGAGTGTGGGAAGAGTGTCGGGCAGTGAGAAAGTGTAGGACATACGTGCTAGTCGGACAGGGTCGAAGGTGGCTGTTTCTTGGCGCTTGGTGCGGTCGGAACGAGAGGCTTGGGGCTCTGCGGAGCTTGTTTCTGGGGAGTGTGAGCGTTTAGAAGTCATGGTGTTGTGTGATTGCTTGGAAATTAGAGGTTGTGGTTGATTTCGATGTTTCGTAGTTAGTGGGTAAAGAGTATGTGAAGAAGAAATCACGCCATTGTGAATGCTACTATGTGAGGTCAGACATTGTTTGACAAGCTACAGTGTACGAAGTACTTGTGGGCGCGCCACTGTTCGGATTCTGGGACATTGTTGTCACCTTCACACCATCGAGACGTGCTGCTGCGCAGAGAGTCAAGTGCGTAATTCAGGCTTCCCATCAAATAAGGCTGAAGAATTTCGATTTGTGGTAGCCTGCAAGCGCCACTGTCATATGGGAACCTCGGCCTGATGCCCGTGATCATATCTCATTGGCTCCGAATGCATGCGGTTGCATAGCCTCATGAACGTAGAAGGGAGGAATGTAGTCCAGGACCATGTAGGAACAGAATGGAGCCAGCGCACGGGGCATCGTCAATATTCAAGTAGCCAGACAGAGGAGCTATATGTGCCAATACCCACAGTTCCACGCACTAAAAAGCGGATGACAATTCAAGACTGATCTCAAGCAATTTAAAAAACCAAAAATGAATGTCCTTACACAGCTATCTCGGATACCGCGTGCTGACATATACTACAGGAATTGATAGATGTTCTGCTTAAAGTCGACACTTCAATCGTCCGTGTTCTTCTTCGTCGTATAAGTCCCTGTGGCACCAACCTTGTACCCTTCACAGTCTGCTTAGCAAGTAGGGAGTTTAGCAATGATTTGCAGGAGAAGACGTCGATGTCGCACAAAAATCGTCGCCGCTCTTGTAGCGTCTGCACAAACACGGTATTAGTATACACTCTCAAGAGCCTATACACGAGCAGGGACACTACTTACTGGTACCCGGCGATAGTAGCCCCACCGTAAATTGAGCCTATCGTCTCCTTCGCACCCGCAATGTAACGTCCGCACGCGCCAGTGATAGATCCCAGTATTTGACCGTATCCATCGGCACTGACGTAACGCCCATAATCAGACCTGCTGCACACGAAAGCTACAACGTCATTGGTAATAGAGTAAAATGACTGGTGAGCAGGAACAACTGCGCCTAATTACGGAACAGAATGTTAGCAAACTAGTGACTTCAATGTCTTCCTAGACAGACTCACCTGCACCTCCACCTAATTGGGCTTTGAGCTTCGCTACAGCGCTGTCCGTATTGCTTGGGTTCAGATTGAAGCCGCAACCTGAGGAGTCTTGATCAGCATAACTGATCGATTAAGTGATGGTCCGTTGTCACATACCACACCATATCTGTCCATCGACGCGACGTTCGAGCCCATGGTACGGATCGCGTAGTTCCAGGGAAGTATCCGCAGACGCGATCCTGTTATGCACATCGTGTCCATTCTCATCTCTTGTCACAGCATATACGCCATTAGAGGTGCCTTCTGGGATGACCCAAGCCTGAGTAAAAGCCGCGAGAGTGAAGAAAGCTGAGAGTTTGATGAACAGCATCTTGTGTTAGGAGGTGCAGTTCTGAAATTGAGTTCTTGAATACTTTTGGGGCGATGACTTCTAAACAGTGCGATGGACTGGTGGGTTTTTATATCAAATCTTCGTGTAAGCACCCAGTGGACACGTGACACTCCATGTTCGAAGGTACACTGGAAAGGGCTCCATGAGGTGTGACATGCAGTGCTGTTCGGAATACTGCCATCGTCGTATACGTGCTCGTATCCAGTTGTGTCACATGCCCCGTCGATTACTTCAGTGTTGACCTTCCAGACTCACATCGCAAAATACAATTGACATAACTCAAACAAGCCGAAGAGCAGCCATGTGTCAGACGTCCGGTGCTACAGGGAGCGTAAAGACATGCTCTGTGACAGACGCACATCATAAAGACACAGGCAGCGTAAAGAGACAGGTAGCGTAAGGAGATAAGCATCGCAAGGAGATAAGCATCGTAAGGAGATAAGCATCGTAAAGATACACGCTATTGGTTGATATTGGTGCTCAGCTTACTTTTAAGCCTCACGGTTATTTAGCGAACCTTTCTTACATCAGACCAGAGGTGCCCTGCAGAGTCGTGATCACGAATGCATATCCTTCATCACGTTGGGCTCAGTCTCTCGACCCTCTCACAACAGCCCTTGTCAAAGCCGTGATGCACATCTTTGAACATCCGATAGATCACCCGCCTCGTTTCTATCGCTCAACTTGTCAGCTGAAGCGCTAGCTTCCAGCTCAAAAATTTCTCCGTCACACGTCAAGATGACAACATTTAGAGGAATTACAACTAGTATCAGCGGCGGATGCATCGGACCCTCATCAGGTGCGGGACGAACGTGGCATACGTGTGTCGCTAGTGGAATATCCTGTCCAGTCTTCGCATACGACGCCTGAACCTTCTTACCTAGACGTGCTGGCATTGAAATAGCTCCTTGGGAAACATGAAGTGACTGTTCCGGGTTGATCCACATGCAGCTCGTGGTCAATATCTGGCCGACTTCTTTTATTAAGCGTACAAAAACCGGTCCGCCTCTCTTGTACAAGTACTGAGATTACCAGTGCAGCTGCCTGATTCAGGTCAAATCGCGTCCTCATTCGCATGTCCTTCTTGATCTCCTGTGCTGTTACGCCCGCCCTGCAAGCTGCCAAGTTCGCTGCAAATCTCTTCAGCCTCGTGCGACTAGCTTCGGAACCATTGACCGGGAACAAGGTCTTTCGAGAGACTGCGCCGCAAACTCGACGAGTTCTTATGGGCTCGCTTCGACCTTTTCCTTCATGCGAGCTACTGTCCATGGCTTCTTCTTTCCGTCGACACGGTGTATATCCGCCATCGTGTCCGGAAGGCGGCGTTCCTGGAGTTACTGTTGTTGAGCACCATCCCGAGTACGGTCTGAACCGTATGAGATAGGTGGCAGCCCATGGTGAGGCTGCGGAGTTGCGAACGCTGGGTCTTGATCCTACAAGCGTCAACGGTCGTACTCTGTGTTTTACCAACGTTTATCGGAAGATTACCTAGTGTTTTATTACAGATATGAATGCTTGTTCAGTGCTATCAATTGACTCACTGGCAAGTACTTAGCCACAGACTAGATGCCTTCCCGCCCTTTTCGTAGCGATTGGCGGCTTGGTTTGGGTGCTGCCCAAAGAAGCTAAATCTACAGCCTCCAGTCCACCATTCTGGAATTAGCGCTTATATAGGGTTAATACAAGCATCAATGCTTTGGACGGTGGCATGTAGAAAGTTTTCGATAAATAATGAGAAGTCAAGTCCAAAACTTCTGATATTTCGAAACTGCCTACGAAAATTCTCAAGTGAAATTCCGACCTTCGCGGACATTGTAAACGTCGATGAAGCTGGCCGCCGTCGCCGCTACCGTTTCTGCCTCTTGCTCGATCTCTCCTCTCCATCATTCGTTGCTCCATTAGTAGTCTCGTCATACAAACCGTACTTATACAGTGCACCCGTATGGTCATCCCTCAATTTCGCTTGTCCCTTCCCGTACACTTTCTCTCTCGCTGTCCATTCCTCTTCTTGTGATTCTTCCGGTACTTCGGCATATATACCCCTCCTTCTCAATTCTGGTACGAGAAATTTCACAACGTCCTCGAAGCTCCCAGGCGTAGTCACATATCCAATGTTAAAGCCGTCGACGTCTGCTTCTCGCACCCATCGCTCTAGTTCATCTGCTACCTTGACGGGTGGACCAACCACGACAGGACCCAAGCCACCAATTGACGCTCTCTCTGCGATTACGCGAGGCGTCCACTCCGGCACATCTGGAGATGTGACAGTGAATTGATCCAGCAAACTCCTTACCCGATGATCCTCTGTCGCATCATCGGCGGTCAAAATCTGGTCCGGTGGATACTTGCTCAGATCAATCCCCGTCCACCCGCTCACCAATACCAAACCTCCTATCTCACTCGCGTAACTCTTCAGTTCTTTATATTTCTCCTGTGCCTCTTCATCAGTCCGCCCTAGGATCGGAGTGAACGTGGCGAAAAACTTGATACTTTGCGGATCTCTGCCTTTCTCAGCGGCCAGTTGGCGGATCTTAGCCACTTTGGGTTTCAAGACGACAGGAGAGTGCGAGGAGACGAAGATAGCTTCTGCATGCGTGGCAGCGAATTCAGATCCTGCGGATGAGGTGCCGGCTTGGAAGAGAAACGGCGTTCGTTGAGGAGACGGGTCCACAATATGCCGCGACTCGAGGTGGAAATATTTACCCGCATGTTTGATTGTGCGAATTTTGTCCGGATTGATGTACTCGTCGATTTCTGCGTTCTCAGTGATAGCGTCATCGGCCCAGGATCCTTCCCATAGCCTGAGGATAGTCAATATATTGCAAGTAGGGATTATGAGAGAAAGGACGAGCTAACTTGTAGAGCACGCGCAAATATTCATCTGCTTGTGCATATCGCTCATCATGCTCAATTGGTGTATCGAGGCCGATTGCTTTGAATGCAGCTTTCTTCCAGCTAGTGACAATGTTCCATCCAAACCTCCCACCAGTCAGGTGATCCAGCGTGCTGAAGCGCTTGGCGAGCAGAAACGGAGGCTCGAACGAAGTGGAAGCAGTGATAGCAAACGAGAGATGTTTGGTTACAGCCGCCATTGCGGAGATCGGCTGTTACAAAGTAAGTGAAAGTTCAAAATTGACCCCGTATTAGCAGTTGCGTACAATAGTAGGGTCCGTCATTGGCCATTGCGCAGCTCGCCTTATGCAGTTATCAAGACTCCCTTCATACGTGTCATATCCGCCATAAGTATCGGCCAGAAAGAGCGCGTTGATGCCGCCGCGCTCGAGGAGCTTTGCAAGGTCGATCCAATAGTCCAGCTTTCGCTTGGAGGCAGACCGATCTTTGGGATTCTTCCATTGACCGGGACTTAGATGCCCGACCGTAGACATGTCAAAGGCATTGATGAGGATCTTCTTCTTGATGAAAGTCGTGCCATGGGCACCATTTGTGCCATTTGCGACAGTTTCGGCCATAGTCGCGATGCGAGTGAACCTAGATGGCCAGTAGCTCGAACCGCGAACCCAGCCACTTTTAGGCTCAACCTTCAATCCATATGACTAACAGTCTGCATCTTCCACGTGCCCGCGGCTTTCCCCCGGTATTCGGAAGTCACTGAGTAACGGGACTTTTACCCCAGTCGCCCTGAGTAATGTAAATGTGAAGATCGTTCGTTGCGCATATTCGTGATGCGAGGCACACATTGCGCCATCAGATAGCGGTTCCCGAAGTCGCTCGCGTACCGTAACTGTGGGGTAGTTGGAGCTGCATGACCGTGGAACCTCTGGTAGTACGTGCAATGTGATATCTCGATAAGATGGCGTGCTTTTGTGTTCCACTGGCTTTGCTTGCGTATCCACATCGAATTGCAAAAATTGAAGCACTCTCCTCCGACGTTAGTGGGGATTGGCGCATTGGTGGTGACACCCGAGCTTTGCGACCTGCGCATCATTCAAAGCAAATTACGAAAGTAGGATTACATGGCTGCTATTAGATATATCAGATCATCAACTAAAAGACTATCTCCTTCGTGCAACAGCAAGGTAATAATATGGAAAGATGCGTATGCCAGCTTGAGAGTTGTTCTGTTTAAGCTGGGGCGTCAGCTACAGGAGGAGCCTTTCCAGAACGTATTTGGTAGTTTGTCTCTTCCACTGATGCTCCGCTCTCATCGTCGGAGTGCACGGCAGGTTTGCTTCATGCTAGTCAGCAGTGCGATCATAGGGAAGAAGTGGAGATCGCCACATACCTTTTCTGTTTCTTCACATAAAAATTGATGATGTGTGCGAGTGTGATCAAACAAATGGAATTTGCCAGCACGAATGGATAACCTTTGTGAAATCGTGGTGCTTCTACAGTCTTGAAAACCAATAGTGGCGTCCAAGCAGTCGTTGATTGTGAGAGTGTGTTCGCGAGGACAAGAGCAACTGCTCGCTCGGCCGGGGAGTAACTCAGCTGACTATTGATCCATCCGTAGAGCACACTGGACATCGCTACTGCTGAGTAGGTCGTCATGAACGCAAACCACAACGCGGATTCCGGGACATGCCAGATCGTGAGCACGATCAAACCAATGATGTTCCAAGAATGTGATACGGTGATCGCCCAAGCAGGCCCCAACACCAAGTCAGATGCGAAACAGACTGCTAGTGTATAGAAGATGCCCATTGCAGGCGAAATAGCACCTAGCTGATTAAGGCGCGCTGGAGAGTATCGCTTGAGGCTCTTCAACCATAAGAGGTAGCCACCGGTCGATGTGTTGATTGATCCATTCCAGAAGAAGATGTCCAGAAGTAGAAGTGCCCACACCCGCGGGTTCTTCGCAATTTTGACGAAGGTATGGAGCGTGACATTACCTTCTACCTTATGGCCCGCTCGGAGGAGACGCTCTTTCGCAAGCTTGACGTCGGACTCTTTCACGACCCACTTGTTCGGTTTGTCCGGAGTGCCAGGAAGAACGAGAAAGCCGAGAATGCCCACGGGGATGGTGATGATAGCACAGATGATATACATCCACCGCCAACCTGCAAGACTATGCGCACCATCGAGTCTTGCTGAAGCTGCAGACTGAATCAGGGCCGCGGTGAGGGTGCCTAGTGTGAGGCCGATGTAGAAGAAACCACCTCGACGTCCAATCTCATCACCCCTGTACCACGAGCCGAAGATGTAATGGATGGCAGGAAAGAAGGCAGCCTCGAACCATCCCACCAGGAAGCGGTACGCGGCAAGCTCCGCGAAGGAATGCACGCGATATTGTAGCAGAGTGAAGATACCCCAAGCAATATCCAGGAACGGGATCAGGTAGTACATAGGGATTCGAGTGAACAAATACATGAATGGCAACTGTCCGAGGACCGCGCCAAGGATGTACATAGTCTGCAGTCGGACTAGCTCATTGCCCTGGAAGCCTAGGTCTTCCTTCATCCCAGCGACGTAGGCATTATCTGGAGAATGTCAGCCATATGCATCTAACAAGAGTGGCGCTAATCGTACTGATGTTTGCCTGATCGATGTACTTGACCCAGTAAGCCAAGAAAACATAAGGGACAATGAGAAGGTCTAATTTGACGATAAGTTTGCGTTCCACGGGCGTATCGTAGTCCTGGAACCAGCGGACCTGGTACCATTTGCGAGGCTTGACTGCCGTTAAGGACATTTGGAGTCGCTGAAGGTGGGTTGTAACCTGTGGTAGCTGTGCGTTGAGGTTTGCAACTGCCTAGCTTTATGTATGGTGGATTTCATGTACCAAGCCCTCAGCTCGGCCAACAGTCTGCCAAAAACACTTGACTCAGGACGCAATGACTTGATCTCGGCATGGGGGCCTACGATTTCTAGCAAATTTGCGAGGTACTACTACGGTAAGTCGGCGCAGGGAAGCGAGCACGACAGCCAAGGTGGGCGCCACATGCTGCATACCGTCAACGGGTGGGGTGAAGACGTGATCACATCCCCTCATGCATGGCCCTGGTACTGGCAAGCGGGAACTGATAGCGAGGCGATAACGGATGCAACAAGGCTCATGGAAGCGTCGGAATACGTGATTAGCTGCGCGGCTCCTAGCCAGGCTTTAAAAGCCCCCAGGGCGAGGAATTGCATGTGCACAGGAGGAACACTGCCCAAGAGCAGAAAGACCTTTGTTGTGACTGCTACCCGCAAAGAACCCATAGCCGGAAACATGGCGCCAAGCTCAGTTATTCCCGCAACCGACAAGATGACGCCTGAGGCCCAGACGTCCACGTCGACGCGACGTGTCGCTCAACTTACTGGCCATCTCGCGCCGGCGGAAGAAACGGAGCAGGTCAACACTCGATCTCAACTGCCCATCGACTATCCTATTTCCAAGTTACAGCTCGACGCAAGCCATTGCATTGACCATGTCCGGGAATTGAAGGTTGCTGTGATTGGCGCTGGGCTTTCTGGAATCAATGCTGGCATTTTATTACCAGCAAAGGTTCCCGGTATTAACTTGACTATTTTTGAGAAGAACAGTGACGTTGTAAGTGGGTGCTGAGTTTCCTCGGTGCAGTTCCTGACAAATATACAGAGCGGCACATGGCTCGAAAACCTATATCCAGGTGTCCGCTGCGACATACCGGCTCACGTGTATCAAAGCACCTTCTCGCCAAACACCCAGTGGTCAGAGATCTTTGCCAAAGGTGCTGAGATTCGCGATTACTGGCAATCACGGGCGAAAAAGCACGATGTATACAAATATGTCAAGCTACGGCATCGCGTCAATGAAGCAGAGTGGGATGATAGCCAGTCACTTTGGCACTTGAAAGTTCATGATCTCGAAAAAGACACAACAAGTACTGAGTCGTTCAACTTCATCATCACCGCAATTGGTCGATTCAATGCATGGAAGCTGCCTGATTACCCCGGCCTAGATGACTACAAAGGCCTCTTGAGGCACACGTCAAACTGGGATCCAACTTTTGACCCAACAAATAAGAAAATTGGTGTGATTGGCAATGGAGCAAGCGGTATTCAAGTAGTGCCTAGCCTGCAACTTGTCACGAAGCAAGTAACCCACTTTGTTCGAAACCCAACATGGATTGCGACTTCTTGGGCCGGCGATGAGAGGACGTTTGAGCCTCAGCCGTACCCTGCCGAACAACGACAAGCTTTTGAAGATCCAGAGACGTACCTAGCTTTCCGCAAAGAACTGGAAGAAAGATACTGGAGGCGATTCCGTGCTATGATTCGAGACTCGTCAGAGAATGAAGGACTTCGGGAAGTCTTTATTGATGTTATGAAGAAACGAGCATCGAAGAAGCCGGAACTTCTCGACGGCTTGATTCCAGATTTTGCACCCCATTGCCGACGTCTTACGCCAGGCCCTGGCTATATTGAGGCACTTACTGAGGACAATGTTGAGCTCGTCAAGACCTCCATTAAGCAGTTCACACCCAGTGGCATTGAAACGGTCGATGGCAAGAAGTTTGATTTTGATGCGATCTTCTGCGCAACAGGCGCAAACACCGATCTTGTTCCTCCATTCCCGATCAAGGCACGAGGAGTCGACTTGCACGAAGCGTGGAAACCGGATGGTAAATGGGGTTTCCCATACACATACCTGGGTGTCGCTACACCAGGCTTTCCCAATCTTTGTAGGTGACTTCCAGGTGCGACATGTATGAGACATGATCTAATCAAGATAGTCTTCCTCGCTGGACCGCACGCAACCGGACCCTCAGGCACAGTTCCCCAAGCTGTAGAAACTGCACTCACCTACTTCGCCAAGGTCTTCCGAAAGGCATCGTCACAGGGCATCAAGTCACTTTCGCCTTCAAAAGAAGCAGCCGATGATTTTGTAGACTACTGCGATGCCTTCTTCCCTACTACGGTGCTCACCGACAACTGCTCGTCCTGGAACAACGGTGGTATTCCCGGTCAGCGAATACATGGCCTTTGGCCTGGGTCTGCAGCTCACATCACCATTGTTAGACGCGACCCTCGATGGGAAGACTGGGAGTATGAACGTGAAAACAAAGTGAATAGGTTTGCGTACTTTGGCAACGGCTACACACAAGCGGAAACGGAGGAAAGCGCCGACTTGACTTCGTATCTGAGAGCGCCAGGACAAGAGGTGGATCTGAAGGATTTGCATGAAAGCTGGTGGGATACACCGGGCGCAAGGAAAAAGCCGGCGTGAAGAAACCTGTGCTCTTAGATAACTTGTATCACCTTTTCCACCATCTTCATGAATCTAGACTTGCAGGAGTCAGAAATTTTAGATATCAGATTTTCAATTCGCGTTGGTCCGACTCAACAGCAAACACACTCAGCAACCCATCACTTAATTCCAAGATATCAGCACGTCGCAAGCAATTGCCTATTACGTATTTACCGTCACTTTGCATCAGCATGCATCTCTCGTACCCGGCATCACGACATTCCCTTATCTATTCCGTCAACAATCCGCAATTCGAGTTTTTCGCCTAACATTTCTTGACGGTTTGGTTCCGCGTGGTGTTCATCTCCCGCCAAGTGGATACCTTCGTCAAACACCAGGAAGATGGCGTGCTACCCCATCAAACTGCCGGACCTGACAACGTGCCGACAAAGGCCCGCAGCGGTCGTTTGGTAGGGATTTCCTTGCTCTAGGACGAGTGTTGATGGTTTGAAAATCATTCTATGATGTCCGAGTACCGGCGCGCTGCGTGCGTTAGGCACTTTTCCACGACAGGGTCGCAGCCGACCCGTACGCGTGAGATTAGTTCGGTACGTGTTCCTAGGCTGTTTCCTG
>JGI20283J13201_100130_pt1 | contig 37563 bp, 32 predicted proteins | sample Plalitdecfosmids_FD_13201 | JGI IMG/M metagenome (IMG submission 13201)
GTACAACGACACCTAGACCACCGTCGATCACGGCGCGCGCGCGCAAGACTTCGCCGCTGGCCAGTTCGACCGCGGTGGGGGTCACGCGTGTCACGCGTGCGCGCAGGCGCAAGGCACCCTCGAGCGCGGGCACGAGCACGCGCGCGAAGTCGTCGGACAGGATGCTGGCGTAGCCGCTTTCGAGCGTGCGCGCATAGGCCGGGAAGCGCACCTGGTAGCGCGGCCAGCGGATCGAGACCAGCGGTGCGATCCAGACCTGCTGGCGCGCGTCGAGGTCGCCGTCGTGGAAGGACCAGGTGTGGTTGCCGCCCAGCGTGTCTTCCTGTTCGAGCACCAGGATGCGCAGCTCGGGCCGCTGCTGGCGCAGGCGCCAGGCGATCAGGCCGTTGGCCAGGCCGCCGCCGGCCAGGATCAGGTCGTAGTCGGGATGGTTCATGCCGCTTGTGCGCGCAGGCCCAGCGCATCCTCGACGATGTCGGCCGCGCGCGCGGTCCCGCCCGCGCGCGCGACCGCGGCGCCCAGCGGCGCCAGGCGCTGCTTGAATGTCGGATCGTCGAGCAGCGTACGCAGATGGCGTGCCAGCGTGCCGGCGCCGGAAAAGCGCGCCGAAGCCTGCAGCCCGATGCCGGCATGCTTGACGCGCGCGGCGCCGCCCGGGTGGTCGAAGGCGATCGGCAGCGCCAGCATCGGCGTGTTGGCCGCGATGGCGTCCATGATCGTGTTCCAGCCGGCGTGCGAGATCACGGCATCGGCGCGTGCTAGCGCGGCCAGCTGGGGCGCGAACTCGACCACCCAGTCGGCGCCCGCCTGCCGCAAGGATTGCGCCTGGGCGTCATCGAGGCCACCGCAGTGCGCGACCAGCAGCTGCACGTCGACCTGGCGCGCCGCGCGCACGATGCGCTTGAACAGCTCGAGCCGTCCACCCTGCATGGTGCCGAGCGAGGCGAACACGAAGGGCCGGTCGGGATCGATCTGCGGCAGCGGCGTGACCTTGGCGATGGTTGCACCGTTGGCGCGAGCTAAAGGCCGCAATGGCCCCACATGGTGAAAATGCGCCGGCAGTTCCTTGCGCGGGAACTCGAACTCGGCCACGGTCTGGCTGATTTGCGCCAGCGGCGACAGGCACTCGTGCAGCATGCCGCGCTTGGGAAGTCCCAGGCGCTCGGCCTGCGCCTCGATCGCGCGCCGGTGCGGCCCCATCATCCAGTCATACACGCGCGTGCTGCCCTCGACCATTTTCAGTGAGCGTTCGTCCGTGCCGTAACCGAAGGGCATGACCGGCAGCGGGATGCCGGGTTCGCGGTTCACGGGCAGCGCGCACGCCACCGAGATGAAGGGCAGGCCCATCGCCTCGGCCACCAGGCCGCCGGCCGCTTCCATCTGGTCGGCCAGGATCGCGTCGACCCCTGACCCTTCGATGGCAGCGGGCAGGGTTTCGCACAGCATCGTGGTGGAATCGGCCATGTCCTGGATCACGCGGCGCAGGCCGAGCGGGCTGCCGGGATTGGCCGCCAGCTTTAACGATGCCGCCAGCGAGCCGGGCGGATGCGTGTCGACGCCGACCGCATGAAAGCCCAGGCGCGCATCGCGCACGTAGGCGGCGGCGTCAATCCGGTGCAGGAAGGTGACGCGGTGGCCGCGCTCGGCGAGGGCGCCCGCCAGCGCGGACAGCGTCGTGTAGTGGCTGAGGAAAGCGGGAGCGACGACGCCGAAATGCGCCATGTTGGTTCCGCCGCCCTTAGTTGGGCAGCAGGCCGGGGTCGCGCGCGTAGGCGCGTTCGGCCACGGTCACCGAGACTGATACCGGCGCCGGCGCCGGCGTTGGCCGGCCGATGCTACCAAACAGCTTCTTGACCATGCGCCGCGTGCCTTGGCGCTTGCCGAGCGCGCGCTCCAGCTGGCGGTCGGCCTCGGCCAGGTGGGCCGTCAAACGGCGCCGGGCTTCCTCGACGCCGAGCGTGGCGATCATGGTCGACTTGCCGATGTCCTTGCCGACGTCCTTGCCGGTGACCGAGCTGTCGTGGCCGAAGCCGTCCTGGAAGTCGTCGCGGATCTGGAAGGCCTGGCCGGCCGCGAAGGCGAAAGCGCGCAGCGCGGTGGCGACGTCGTCGTCGGCCTGGGCGATGATGGCGGCCATGTCGACCGACACGCCCAGCAGCACGCCGGTCTTGAGTTCGTTGGTGGCGGCGATTTCTTCCGGCGAGCGGGCGCCGCCGCGCAGGTCGAGGAACTGGCCCTTGACCAGGCCTTGCGTGCCGATCGTCTCGGACAGGCGCGTCACCAGGCGTGCGCGCACGCTGGCGGGAATCTCCTGGCTCGAGGACAGGATGCCGAAGGCGCGCGAGAGCAGGGCGACGGCGGCCAGGATCGCGACGTCTTCGCCGAACTGCACGTGGATGGTCGGCTTGCCGCGGCGGAGCATGGCGTTGTCCATGCAGGGCATGTCGTCCAGGATCAGCGAGGCGGCGTGCACCATCTCGACCGCGCAGGCGACGTCGACCAGTGCCGGCGACACGCAGCCGAGGTCGCGCGCCACCAGCATCAGCAGCAGGGGACGCATGCGCTTGCCGGCGCTGAGGGTGCCGGCGCACATGGCGGCGGTGAGCAGGTCGGCTTCGGCATTGCTGCCGTCCAGCCAGTAGGCGATGCGCTCTTCGAGCAGCGCACGCAGCGCGTCCGGGTCCTCGTTGGCAGCGTCCATGCGGTTCTCCACGGCAAAACCGTCGAGGCCTTCGAAGCCGGCAAATCCATCGATGCCGGCCGGCTTGTCCATACGCCGTGTCTGTGTCGCCATACGTACCCCTTGTTCCAGCCGAACCAATGAAATTGACGAATTTCAGCCAATCATACCGGAAACAATCTTACCGATTCGTTAACGACCCAAACGTGCGCGGGTCCGTTGGAAGGGCGGTGCGGGTCGATTGTGGGTCATCAAACGTACGATAGATCAGAGATTCGGCGCCAAGTAACGCTCCAGCTCGACTTTATCGATGCCGCGGCGGAGCGCCATGTCGTCCAGCTGGTCCTGGCCGATCTTGCCGACCACGAAATACTTCGATTGCGGGTGCGCGAAATAAAAGCCCGACACCGCCGCGCCCGGGTACATCGCGAACGATTCGGTCAGCACCATGCCGATGTCCTTGGCTTGCAACGTCTCGAACAGCGCCGCCTTGACGGTGTGTTCCGGGCACGCCGGATAACCCGGGGCGGGGCGGATGCCGGCGTATTCTTCCTTGATCAGCTGGGCGTTGCTGAGGTCTTCGTTCTGCACGTAGCCCCACAGATCAGTACGCACGCGCTGGTGCATGTACTCGGCAAAGGCTTCGGCCAGGCGGTCGGCCAGGGCCTTGACCATGATCGCCGAGTAATCGTCGCCTGCAGCCTCGAAGCGCTTCTCGATCTTGTCGGCGCCCAGGCCGGCGGTGACGGCGAACATGCCGATGTAGTCGGCGACGCCCGATGATTTCGGCGCGATGAAATCGGCCAGGCACTGGTTGGGGCGCTGTACGCCGTCGATGACCGGACGGACGTTCTGCTGGCGCAGGCCGTACCACGTAAACGCGATCTCGTCGCGGGTTTCATCCGTATAGACCTCGATGTCGTCGTCGTTCACGCTGTTGGCCGGCATCAGGGCGACGGCGCCGTTGGCCTGCAGCCAGCGGCCGTCGACGATTTTTTTCAGCATCGCCTGGCCTTCCTCGAATACCTTGGATGCGGCCTCGCCGACGACTTCATCGGTGAGGATGGCCGGGTAGGGGCCGGCCAGGTCCCAGGTCTGGAAGAACGGACCCCAGTCGATGAAGCGCGCCAGCAGAGACAAGTCGACGTTCTTGAAGATGCGGCGGCCGATGAACTTCGGTTTGCTAGGTGCAAACGCCAGCTTGGCCTTGTTCGCGCGCGCCTGCGCGAGCGTGACCATCGGCTGCGCCTTTTTATTCGCGTGCTGCTCGCGGATGCGCTCGTAATCCTGGGCCAGCTCGGCCACGTAAGCGTCGCGCGTGTCCGGCGTCACCAGCGACTGGCCGACCGAGACCGAACGCGAGGCGTCCGGCACGTACACCACCGGGCCTTCGTAATGCGGCGCGATCTTGACCGCGGTGTGGGCGCGGCTGGTGGTGGCGCCGCCGATCAGGAGCGGCGTGCCGCGCTCGCGGAACCAGGGGTCGCGCTGCATCTCGCGCGCGACGTAGGCCATCTCTTCGAGCGAGGGCGTGATCAGGCCGGACAGGCCGATGATGTCGGCGTTTTCTTCCTTGGCCTTGGCCAGGATTTCGGCGGCGGGCACCATCACGCCCATGTTGACGATCTCGAAGTTATTACACTGCAGGACCACCGAGACGATGTTCTTGCCGATGTCGTGCACGTCGCCTTTCACGGTCGCGATCACCATCTTGCCCTTCGGCTTGGAGACGATGCCGGTGCGCGCCTCGTCCCTGGCCTTTTCGGCTTCGATGAAGGGGATCAGGTGGGCCACCGCCTGTTTCATCACGCGCGCCGACTTGACCACCTGCGGCAGGAACATCTTGCCCTGGCCGAACAGGTCGCCGACCACGTTCATGCCGTCCATCAGCGGGCCTTCGATCACCTGGATCGGACGGCCGCCGTCATGCTCTATTTGAGCGCGCGCTTCCTCGGTGTCTTCGACGATCCACTGGGTGATGCCGTGCACCAGCGCATGCGCCAGGCGCTTGCCCACCGGGGCTTCGCGCCACTCGAGGTTCTGCTCCTGCTTGGCGCCGCCGGCTTTCAGCGAACCGGCGATCTCGATCATGCGCTCGGTCGCGTCCGGGCGGCGGTTCAGCACCACGTCCTCGACGCGCTCGCGCAGCTCGGGCGCCAGGTCGTCGTATACGCCGATCATGCCGGCGTTGACGATACCCATCGTCATGCCGGCCTTGATGGCGTGGTACAGGAACACGGTATGGATCGCCTCGCGCGCCGGGTCGTTGCCGCGGAACGAGAACGACACGTTCGACACGCCGCCCGAGATCTTCGCATGCGGCAGGTTCTCGCGGATCCAGCGCGTGGCGTTGATGAAGTCGACCGCGTAGTTGTCGTGCTCTTCGATGCCGGTGGCGATCGCGAAGATGTTCGGGTCGAAGATGATGTCTTCCGGCGGGAAGCCGACCTTTTGCACCAGGGTGTCGTAGGCGCGCTTGCAGATCTCGGTCTTGCGCGCGAAGGTGTCGGCCTGGCCTTTTTCATCGAACGCCATCACGATCACCGCGGCGCCGTAGCGGCGGCACAGCGTGGCCTGGCGCAGGAATTCTTCTTCGCCTTCCTTCATCGAGATCGAGTTGACGATGGCCTTGCCCTGCACGCACTTCAGGCCGGCCTCGATCACGCTCCACTTGGACGAGTCGATCATGATCGGTACGCGCGAGATGTCCGGCTCGGAGGCGATCAGGTTCAGGAAGCGCGTCATGGCCGCCTGCGAATCGAGCATCGCCTCGTCCATGTTGATGTCGATGACCTGGGCGCCGTTCTCGACCTGCTGGCGCGCCACCGACAAGGCCTCGTCGAACTGCTCGTTGAGGATCATGCGCGCAAAGGCTTTCGAGCCGGTGACGTTGGTGCGCTCGCCGACGTTGACGAACAGCGAGTGCTCGTCGACCGTGAACGGCTCCAGGCCCGACAGGCGCAGCGCGGTCGGCACTTCCGGCACGACGCGCGGCGCGGCCCGGGCCATGTTCGCGGCGATCGCCTGGATGTGCTCGGGCGTGGTGCCGCAGCAGCCGCCGGCCACATTGATGAAGCCGGCTTCGGCAAATTCCTTCAGCAGGGCCGAGGTGTCGGCCGGCAGCTCGTCGAAGCCGGTGTCGCTCATCGGGTTGGGCAGGCCGGCGTTCGGGTAGATGCACACATAGGTATCGGCGATCTGCGACAGCTCCTGCGCGTACGGGCGCATCAGCGCGGCGCCGAGCGCGCAGTTCAGGCCGATGGTGATCGGCTTCGCGTGGCGCACCGAATTCCAGAACGCCGGCACGGTCTGGCCCGACAGGATGCGGCCGGAGGCGTCGGTGACGGTGCCGGAGATCATCAGCGGCAGGCGCGCGGTCTCGGGATGCTCGTCGAAGTACTGGTCGATCGCGAACAGCGCGGCCTTGCAGTTGAGCGTGTCGAAGATGGTCTCGACCAGCAGCAAATCGACGCCGCCGTCGATCAGGCCGCGCAGTTGCTCGTAATAAGAAGCGACCAGTTGATCGAAGGTGACGTTGCGCGCCGCCGGGTCGTTCACGTCCGGCGAGATCGAGGCGGTCTTGGGCGTCGGGCCGAGCGCGCCGGCGGCGAAGCGCGGCTTGTCCGGGGTCGAATACTTGGCGCAGGCGGCGCGCGCCAGCTTGGCGGCTTGTACGTTCATCTCGTACACCAGGTGCGCCATGTGATAGTCGTCCTGGGCGACGCCGGTGGCGCCGAAGGTATTGGTTTCGATCAGGTCGGCGCCGGCCGCCAGGTAGCGCTCGTGGATTTCCTGGATGATCTGCGGCTGGGTCAGGTTCAGCAGTTCGTTATTGCCTTTTACGAACAGCTCGCGCGCGCCCACGCCTTCCGGCGCCTTGAAATCGGCGAAGCGCGTACCGCGGTAGGCCTGCTCGTCCAGTTTGTATTGCTGGATGATCGTGCCCATCGCGCCATCGAGGATCATAATGCGGCGCGCGAGGATTTCGCGCAGCTGGGCGTCGACGGGGGAGGTGGCGGGGGCGGTAGTCATCGTAAATTTTCCTGGCTGGGCCTGGCGAGCGGTGTTGAATGTAAATGCAGAGGCGGGTCTTCGATTATAACGTTATCGGATCGGTTTGTTCCCGGCCATGGCCAGTTCGACCCTGCTCGAGCGCCGTTCTGTAAAGACGTTTGTAACGTACTGTATCAAACCTGTGATTGTTACAGTGCGATACAAAACGCGTGGTTTCAGCAATTTCCCGGATACATACAGGCGTGACAATTAACACATGGAACCGACAATAGCGCGGTGCCTAGTCCAAGTTAAACGGTTTGCGCGGACCCGTCGTTCCGCCACCTTATGGGAAGAATTGAAATGAACAAAGAATACATGCCGGAGTGGGACCAGCCTGCTGTCCGTACCGAAGAAACCACCCCGTCCAAGCAGAATGCTGCCAGCGGCGTCAAGCAAATCGTCACCATCCGCCTGGACGTCGACATGCTGGAATGGTTCAAGTCCGCAGGTCCGGGCTACCAGACCCGCATCAACCAGGTGCTGCGCGAGTACATGGAAGCCAATCGCGTGCGCGCTCAAGTCGAGCAGCACTGATCCAGCTCCGGCGTTTGGCGGGGCCCTGCGCCTCACGGTGAAAGCGCTTTTACATTGACGACTTTACCGAGTTCCGTGATGCGGAACCCATGCAGCGCCGAATCAGCGATCGAATGAAAAACGGGGAGCCAGGCATCGTGCCCGGCTCCCCGTTTTTTTTGGTGTCCGATTTTTAGCGTCCAGGCCTGAACGCTTCAGGCCAGCGTCAAGCCCTCGAACGAAAAACCCTTCAAGAATTCCGCCGCCGCCAGGCGCTTGGCTCCCGGCTTTTGCAACTCCGTCAAACGGAGCGCGCCCTCGCCGCAAGCAACGACGATGCCGTTCGCATCCGCCGCCAGCACCGTGCCCGGCGTGCCGCTGCCGCTGGCCGGCTGCGCACGCCAGATCTTGATCGTGCTGGCGCCGGCCTGCGCCTGCGCACCCGGGAAGGGATTGAAGGCACGCACCTTGCGCGCGAGCATAGCGGCGGGCAGGCAGAAATCCAGCTTCGCCTCGTCCTTGCTGATCTTGGCCGCATAGGTCACGCCGGTCTCGGGCTGGGGCACCGCTTCCAGGGCGCCGCTTGTCATCTTGCGCAACGCCTCGACGATCATGCGCCCGCCCAGCGCGGCCAGCTTGTCGTGCAGGCTGCCGGTGGTGTCACTGTCTTCGATGTCGACGCGTTCCATCAGCAGCATCGGGCCGGTGTCCAGGCCTTCTTCCATTTCCATGATGGTCACGCCGGTCTCGATGTCGCCGGCTTCGATCGCGCGGTGGATCGGCGCGGCGCCGCGCCAGCGCGGCAGGATCGAACCGTGGATATTGATGCAAGGCTTGATGTCGAGCGTGCTGCGCGGCAGGATCAGGCCGTAGGCGGCGACCACCATCACGTCGTAATCGGTGTTCACGAGGCGTTCGTGTGCGGCGCTGGCTTCGAGCGCGCGCTGCGGATCCTTGGCATCCATGCGCAGCGACAGCGGCTGCAGCACCTCGATACCGTGCGCCAGCGCGACCTGCTTGACGGCGGACGCCTGCAATTGCATGCCGCGCCCGGCCGGGCGGTCCGGCTGGGTCAGCACCAGCGGGATCTCGAACCCGGCATCGATCAGCGCGCGCAGCGCCACCGCGGCAAATTCGGGCGTGCCGGCAAAGACGACCTTCATGTTGACACTCCTGCCGAGACTCACGCGCGGCCGGCGCGCGGGCCGGACTCGCGCAGCGCGCGTTCTTCTTTCTGCAGCCTGGTCTTGATGCGGTTGCGCTTGAGCGGCGACAGGTATTCGACGAACACCTTGCCCATCAAGTGATCCATCTCATGCTGGATGCACACCGCCAGCAAGCCATCGGCTTCGACTTCGAAGGGCTTGTCGAATTGGTCGACCGCCTTGACCTTCACGCGCGCAGGGCGCTCGACGCCGTCGTACACGCCCGGCACCGACAGGCAGCCTTCGTCGTACACTTGCTTTTCCGGACTGGCCCAGACGATTTCCGGGTTGATGAAGACCATCAGCTGGTCGTGGGTTTCGCTGACGTCGATCACGACGAGGCGCTCGTGCACATCGACCTGGGTCGCCGCCAGGCCCACGCCGGGGGCGTCGTACATGGTCTCGGCCATGTCCGCCACCAGTGTTTCGAGACGTGCGCCGAATTCGGTGACCGGCTTGGCGACCTTGTGCAGGCGGGGATCGGGATAGCGGAGAATGTTCAATAAGGCCATGGCTGTGATGTCGTTCGTTCGAAAGCGAGGATATGAATATCGGGTGCAAGCGGCCCGCGTTCAAGCGCGAGGCGCAAAAATGCAACACACCGCCCCGGTGTCGGAGAGCGGTTTGTCTTGCTAGTTCAAGGATTTCTCGGCAGAATTAATTCAATTCGGCAACCCTGCTGGTCCCCTTTTGTTCCGCCGCGCGGTCAGGACCGTCTGCCGTGTTCGCGCCGTGGCTCACCGAAGTGGGCGCATTTTACGGACTCTTTAATGAAAAATTTTAGCACAGGCGCCGCCCGCCCGCTCCTGGCCCGCGTTGCCGTCTCGGCTGCACGGACCGCCGCATTGGCCGTTTCCCTGGTCTGCAGCGCGAACCTGGCGATTGCCGCGCCTGCTTCCGCCGATCCGGCATGCCGCTTCCGCGCCAATGCGCCCGACCAGCACAAGGTGGCCAAGGGCGACACCTTGTGGGACATTTCCGGCGCCTTCCTCGAGCATCCATGGTGCTGGCCGCAGGTCTGGGGCATGAACCGCGACGAGATCCGCAATCCGCACTGGATCTACCCGGGCCAGGTCATCTATTTCGATCGCCTGCATGGCCGCTTGACCCTGGTCAAGCCCGGCACCGACGCCAACGCCGGCCAGGCGCCGCTGACGCGCATGTCGCCGCAGCTGCGCACCGGCGACATGGGGCCGGACAATGCAGTGCCGGCGATTCCAGCCGGCGCCATCGAACCTTACCTGACCCAGCCGCTGGTGGTCGAAGACGGCGTCCTGGCCGGTGCGGCCCGCATCGTCGCGGCCCAGGACCAGCGCCTCAACCTGGGCGAGGGCGACCGCATCTACGTGCGTGGCAGCCTGAACGGCGCGACCAGCTTCCAGATCTTCCGGCCGGGCAGCGAGCTGCGCGACCCCGACACCGGCACCCTGGTGGCGCACGAAGCCGCCTATGTCGGCACGGCGCGCCTGGTGCAGGAAGCCGGGCCGGGCGTCGACGTGCACAGCTTCGCGATCACGCATTCGGTCAAGGAAATCACGGTCGGCGACCGCCTGCTGCCGGCGCCGCCCGTGCCGGTGCGCAATTACGTGCCGCATACGCCGACCCAGCCGATCGGCGCGCGCGTGATGTCGATCGCATCGGAATCGAATTATGCGGCGCAGAGCCAGGTCGTGACTGTCAATCGGGGCACGCTTGACGGACTCGATGTCGGCGCCGTGCTGGATCTTTATCATGTCGGTCAGACCGTGACCGATCCCGAGAGTAAAGGTTTCCTCGGGCTCGGCAAGGCAAAGTTGCGCTTGCCGGACGAGCAGTATGGCGAACTGTTCATCTTCCGGGTTTTCGGGCACGTTTCGTACGGCCTGGTCATGCAAGTCACGGCGCCGGTCCAAGTCGGCGACGTCGCGAAATCACCGGAGTAACCCTACCGTGCAGGACACGGCCCCCATCCTCGATGCAATACCGTGCGTGATCCTTGCCCCAGAAGCCCTGGCAGCCTGGCTGCGCCTCGAGCGCACGCCCGGCATCGGACCGCGCAGCGCACACACGCTGCTGAGCGCCTTCGGCAGTCCCGAAGCGATTTTTGCGGCCGGCTACAGCGCGCTGGCTGCGCACGTCAGCCCGGCCCAGGCGCGTGCGTTGTGTTCGCCTATATCGGATGACACCCGGCGCATCCTGGACGCCACGCTGGCGTGGCTGCGCCAACCCGGCCACGCCGTGCTGGTGCCGGGCGCGCCCGGCTATCCGGGGCTGCTTGCCAACATCCCCGATCCGCCGCTGCTGCTCTATATAAAAGGACGGGTGGAGCTGCTGGCGCGCCCCAGCCTGGCCATCGTCGGCAGCCGCAACGCCAGTACCCAGGGCAAGGCGAATGCCGAAGCGTTTGCCGAGGCATTGTCCGGCGCCGGCGTGTGCATCGTGTCCGGCCTGGCGCTCGGCATCGACGCCGCCGCGCACGAGGGGGCACTGAATGGCGCGCAGGGCGGCACGGTCGCCGTGATCGGCACCGGTCCCGATCTGGTGTACCCGAGCCGCAACGCCCGGCTGTTCGAGCGCATCGGCATCGAGGGCTGCATCGTCAGCGAATACCCGGTCGGCACACCTCCGCTGCCAGGCAATTTCCCGAAGCGCAACCGGATCATCAGCGGGCTGGCGGCCGGGGTGCTGGTGGTCGAGGCGGCGGCGCAATCGGGCTCGCTGATCACGGCGCGCCAGGCGGCCGAGCAGGGCCGCGACGTGTTCGCGATTCCGGGCTCGATCCACGCTTCGCTGGCCAAGGGTTGTCACCTGCTGATCCGCGAAGGCGCGAAGCTGGTCGACACGGCGACCGACGTGCTCGAAGCGCTGGCCGCATCGCCGCTGAGCGGCTGGTACGAGGCGGCGCAGGCGGGTGCCGGCACAGTGCAGCCCACGCCGGCGCCGCAGGCGCACGATGACGATCTGCTGCAGGCGCTGGGCCACGATCCGGTGGAGCCCGACAGCCTGCTGGCACTGGTGCAAGGCAGCGCCGCGGCGCTCAGCAGCCGCCTGCTGATGCTGGAGCTGGCGGGCCTGGTCGAACGCCTGCCTGGCGGGCGCGTTCAGCGTGTCGTACGCCCTATGGTGAAGTGAATAAGGCCGATAAACAACGCAGATGTTTCCGTGCGGCGGTCAGCACCGTGCCGCCCTTGTGCCCCAACGAGCTTAGCTGCTACAGTAGCGCCACCATGTTCGACATTCTAGTCTACCTCTACGAGACGTATTACCGTCCCGATGCCTGCCCCGAGCCGGCTGCTTTGGCGCGCAAGCTGTCCGCCGTCGGATTCGACGATGTCGAAATTACCGAAGCGCTGGATTGGCTGAATGGCTTGACCGAAATGGCCAGTGCGGTCGACCCCGGCCTGGAATCGAGCGGTACCCGTTTTTATATCGCCCAGGAAGTCGACGTGCTCGGCAGCGCCGCGGTCGGCTTCATCCAGTTCCTGGAACTGGCCGGCTTGCTGTCGGCTTCGCAGCGCGAAATCGTCATCGAACGCGCGCTGGCGCTGGACGAATCGCCGGTCACCTTGGGCAAACTCAAAATCATCGTCCTGATGCTCCTGTGGAGTCAGGGCAAGGAACCGGATGCGCTGATGTTCGACGACCTGTTCGGGTCGGACGACGAGGATGCCGAACCGCGCCTGCTGCACTGAGCGGTTTTACCATCGTCAATACATGCAAACGGGGCTTCGGTCCCGTTTTTCTTGGTTGCGGCTGGCGGCCCTAGTGGCACAGGCTACTTGCGGATTGCGCGGCAAGCCGCTTATCATTGGCCGCGCCCTGCCAATTGTTACCTATAAGCTATCAACGGGATGGAGCCGGTCGCCGATGCGACGCCTGCTCCGTTCGGCCGCCTCATGTATGATGCGCGAGCCAAAACCTTCGAATACGTACGAGAACCCTATGACCAAAGCCCTCATCATTGCCGAGAAACCCTCCGTGGCGAACGATATCGCCAAGGCGCTCGGCGGCTTTACCAAGCACGATGAGTATTTCGAATCGGACGACTTCGTCCTGTCGTCCGCCGTCGGCCACCTGCTTGAAATCGCGGTGCCCGAGGAGTACGACGTCAAACGCGGCAAGTGGAGCTTCACGCACCTGCCGATGATTCCGCCGTACTTCGCGCTCAATCCGATCGCCAAGACGGAATCGCGCCTCAAAGTGCTGAACAAGCTGATCAAGCGCAAGGATGTCACTGCCCTGATCAACGCATGCGACGCCGGCCGCGAAGGCGAGCTGATCTTCCGCCTGATCGCCCAGAACGCCAAGGCCAAGCAGCCGGTCAAGCGCCTGTGGCTGCAGTCGATGACGCCGAACGCGATCCGCGACGGCTTCGCCCATCTGCGCAGCGACCAGGACATGCTGCCGCTGGCCGACGCCGCGCGCTGCCGTTCCGAAGCCGACTGGCTGATCGGCATCAACGGCACGCGTGCGATGACTGCCTTCAACTCGAAAGAAGGCGGCTTCTTCCTGACCACCGTCGGCCGCGTGCAGACGCCGACGCTGTCGATCGTGGTCGAGCGCGAAGAAAAGATCCGCAAGTTCGTCGCGCGCGACTACTGGGAAGTGCGCGCCGAATTCAAATGCGGCGCCGGCGTCTACGAAGGCCGCTGGCTCGACACCAAGTTCAAGAAGGACGAGAACGACCCGGAACGCCGTCCCGAGCGCCTGTGGAGCCGTGCGGCCGCCGAAGACATCGTCGCGGCTTGCCAGGGCAAGCAGGGCATCGTCACCGAGGAATCGAAGCCGACCACCTCGATGGCACCGGCGCTGTTCGACCTGACCTCGCTGCAGCGCGAAGCCAACGGCCGCTTCGGCTTTTCGGCCAAGAACACGCTCGGCCTGGCCCAGGCCTTGTACGAAAAGCACAAGGTGCTGACCTACCCGCGTACCGATGCGCGCGCGCTGCCGGAAGACTATATCGGCACCGTCAAGACGACGCTGGAAGTGCTCAAGGATATGCCGAACTACAATCAGTTCGCCAAGCAGATCCTGGACAAGGGCTGGGTCAAGCCGAACAAGCGCATTTTCGACAACAGCAAGATCTCGGACCACTTCGCGATCATCCCGACCGGCGTCGCTCCGAAAAACTTGTCCGAGCCGGAACAGAAGCTGTACGACCTGGTCACGCGCCGTTTCATGGCCGTGTTCTTCCCGGCCGCCGAGTTCCTGGTCACCACCCGCTTCACCGACATCGACGGCAACCAGTTCAAGACCGAAGGCAAGGTCATGACCAACCCGGGCTGGCTGGCGGTATACGGCAAGGACACGACCGACGACAAGGACGGCGCCAACTTGGTGCCGGTCGACAAGGGCGAAACGGTGCTGGCGCAGAAGGTCACGGCCAATGCCCTGGTCACCAAGCCGCCGGCACGCTACAACGAAGCGACGCTGCTGTCGGCGATGGAAGGCGCTGGCAAGCTGGTCGATTCCGACGAGCTGCGCGACGCCATGGCCGGCAAGGGCCTGGGCACGCCGGCGACGCGCGCGGCCATCATCGAAGGCTTGCTGACCGAGAAATACCTGCTGCGCGAGGGCCGCGAAATGATCCCGACCGCCAAGGCGTTCCAGCTGATGACGCTGCTGCGCGGCCTGGGCGTGAACGAGTTGACCGCGCCCGAGCTGACCGGCGATTGGGAATACAAGCTGTCGCAGATGGAAAAGGGCAAGATCTCGCGCGAGGAATTCATGCGCGAAATCGCCGAGATGACCGAGATCATCGTCAAGCGCGCCAAGGAATACAACAACGATACGATCCCGGGCGAATACGCCACCTTGACGACGCCATGCCCGAACTGCGCCGGCGTGGTCAAGGAAAACTACCGCCGCTTCGCCTGCACCAAGTGCGAATTCTCGATGACCAAGGTGCCGGGCGGACGCCAGTTCGAGATCGAGGAAGTCGAGGAACTGCTGCACAAGCGCACCATCGGTCCGCTGCAGGGCTTCCGCTCGAAGATGGGACGTCCGTTCGCCGCGATCCTGCGCATCGTGCGCGACGAAGACATCCACAACTACAAGCTGGAGTTCGACTTCGGCCAGGACCAGGCCGAAGGCGAGGACGGCGAGGGCGTCGATTTCACCGGCCAGACCGCGCTCGGTCCGTGCCCGAAGTGCAACGGCAACGTGTACGAGATGGGCCTGGCCTACGTGTGCGAGCACCAGGTGGCCCGACCCAAGACCTGCGATTTCCGCAGCGGCCGCATCATCCTGCAGCAGGAAATCCTGCCGGACCAGATGGCCAAGCTGCTTAACGAAGGCAAGACCGATTTGCTGCCGGGCTTCGTGTCGCAGCGTACGCGCCGTCCGTTCAAGGCCTTCCTGGTGCGCGGCAAGGATGGCAAGATCAGCTTCGAGTTCGAGCCGCGCGCCGCCAAGCCGGGCGCGAAACCCAAGGCGGCCGCAAGCGACGAGGGCGGCGACACCGCGGTCGCGACGCGGCCGGCCACAAAGGCTGCCACCAAGAAAGCGCCTGCCAAGACTGCGGCCAAGAAGACCGCGGTACGCAAGCCGGCAGCCAAGCCGATCGCAGCCAAGAAGACGACGGCCAGCTGATCCGTTCTATCCGCAGTCTTCAAGCTGCAGCGACAAGAAAACCGCGGACAACCGCGGTTTTTTATTTTGACAATGTCAAATCCAGGCAACGGATTGTGTCCGCAATGTAATAGAAATGATGGTTTGAGGGGAAAAGACAGCGGATTTGGGTGTATATTTCCCTATCGCAAGTTATGTCCATACAGAAAGCCATGAAACTCTCCGACCTCAAGATTTCCACCCGTTTGTATCTCGGCTACGGCGCCGTCGTCGTGTTGCTGATCCTGGTGATGACCTCGTCCTATACCAGCTTCGCGCGCCTCGGCAGCGCCAACAACATGAATATCCACACCTATCAGGTGCTGGGCGAGATCGACGGCGCCTTGATGAGCCTGGTCGACATCGAGACCGGCGAACGCGGCTTCGCGCTGACCGGCAAGGAAGCGTCGCTCGAGCCCTACACCGGCGGCAAGGCCTCGTTTGCCAAGCACATCGACGCTGCACGCAAGCTGACCGCGGACAATCCGCACCAGCAGGATCGCTTGCAGCGCCTCGCCGATGAGCAAAACAAATGGCTGGGCGCGGCGATCGACCCGACCATCGGCCTGCGCCGTGCCGCCAGCGACGCCGAAATCGCGCCGGTGCTCGCGGCCGAGCAGGGCGGCAAGGGCAAGCAGAGCATGGACGCGATGCGCAAACTCGTGGCCGACATCAAGGCCGAGGAGTCTGGCCTGATGGACCAGCGCGCCCATGCCGTGCAGGCGCTGGGCGCCGCCATGGCGCGCACGCTGATCGGCGGCGGCCTGGTCGCCGTGCTGCTGGCGCTGGCGCTGGCGCTCTTGCAGGCGCGCAACATCACCGTACCGCTGCTGGCGGCGGTGGCGCTGGCCCGGCGCGTGGCAAAGGGCGACCTGACCGCGCAGGTCGAAGTGCATTCGAAGGACGAGACCGGCCAGCTGATGGCCGCGCTGAAGGAGATGAACGGCGCGCTGCTCGACATCGTCACGCGCGTGCGCGGCAGCACCGAGACCATCGCCACCGCGTCCGGTGAAATCAATTCGGGCAACCAGGACCTGTCCTCGCGTACCGAGCAGCAGGCCAGCTCGCTGGAGGAGACCGCGTCGTCGATGGAAGAGCTGACCTCGACCGTGAAGCAGAACGCCGACAACGCACGCCAGGCCAACCAGCTGGCGGCGATGGCTTCCCAGACCGCGGTGCGCGGCGGCGAGGTCGTGGCGCAAGTGGTCGGCACCATGGGCGCCATCAACGAATCGGCCAGCAAGATCGCCGACATCATCAGCGTGATCGACGGCATTGCCTTCCAGACCAATATCCTGGCGCTGAACGCGGCGGTCGAGGCCGCCCGCGCCGGCGAGCAGGGCCGCGGCTTTGCCGTGGTCGCAGGCGAGGTGCGCACGCTGGCCCAGCGTTCGGCGGCGGCCGCCAAGGAAGTCAAGGAACTGATCGGCGACTCGGTCGAAAAGGTGCAGGCCGGCTCGCGCCTGGTCGACCAGGCCGGCAGCACGATGCATGAGGTGGTCGGCAGCGTGCAGCGCGTGTCCGACATCATCAGCGAGATCTCGGCCGCCAGCGACGAGCAGCGCATCGGCATCGAGCAGATCAATGGGGCGATCGTGCAGATGGACCAGGTGACCCAGCAGAACGCGGCCCTGGTCGAGCAAGCTGCGGCTGCGGCCGATGCGATGCAGGACCAGGCGCGCGAGCTGGCCGGACTGGTCGGCACCTTCCAGACCGGCCAGGATGCTGCCGCGCGCGTGGGCGCGCAGGTGCCGGCCGCGCGCGCGGCAGGCGTGCGCACCGCGCCTGCGGCGCGTGCAGCGGCGCCGCGTGCGCAGATCGGCGCAGGGCGCACTGCGCGGCGCGAACCAGTCAGCGCCGGCAAGGAGTGGGAAACTTTCTGAGCGGCGCAGGCCGCCGCAAGACGTAAAAAAACCGCGCTTCGGCGCGGTTTTCGTTAGTGTGCCCGGATCAGACGGGCATGGCACGTAAAATCTTATTCGCGCCAGTCTTCCTGCAGTGCGCGGATGGCGGCTTCGCCATTGCGGATGGCCTTCACACGGCGCACGATTTCCTGTCGCCACATCTCGTCGGCATCCTGCTCCGGCTCGTCGCTGTCCGTAAACAGCAAGCGCATCAAATTATGCTTGTCGGAAGCGGACAGCTGCTGGATCTCGACAGCCAGTTCGGCAACGGTGAGCATGGAAAACTCCTAACGAAACATTATGACTGGATAATAACTGGGTCTTCAAAAAATGTCGACAGGCACCATATTATCTGTCGGTTTCCTGTCAATCAACTTGTTATCCGGGTCAATTCCAGCGCGGGCGGGTCGGGCGCCGGCCACCAGCGTGATGCTCTGATCGCGTCCGGTGACCAGGCGGCGCTCGCGTGCCAGCGGGTTGCCGTCCGCGTCATCGACACCGAACTCGATGGTGTCATGAAGCGGCACTTCCTTTTCCTCGCCGTGTTCACCGGCCCGCACCTTGGCGGCGCTGGCGCGGATCGTCACCTCGTACTTGCCGTCGGGGCGCCGCCGTGCCGTCGCGCTTTCGGCGTGGTTGTCGTACAGGACGATCGCCTCGAACAAGTCGTCGATCAGGTACGCCTTGCCGGGCGGCGTGACCGACCGCAGGCGCTCGATCAGGCTTGACACGGTCGGGTAGGGCGGTCCCTGGAACGCGTGCTCCTTGAGCAGGCCGCGCAGCACGCCGTCGACCGTGTCTTCGCCCAGCAGGTCCTGCAGCAGGAACATCGCCAGGCTGCCCTTGCGGTAGTGGATGTAATCCTGGTTCTCGTTCTGCGCCAGCGGCAGTTCGCGCTTGGCCGCGGTCGCGCGGCCCATCAGGTACTGCTCCAGGTCGTAGCGCAGTAAGCGGCGCATGCGGGCCGGCCCGAAGCTCTGCTTCATCGTCATCAAGGCCGTGTACTCGGCCAGGCTTTCCGACAGCACGGTCGCGCCGCGCACGTCTGCGCCGATCAGCTGGTGCGCCCACCACTGGTGGCCGACTTCGTGCGCGGTGACGTAATACGGGTAGTCGATGTCGGTGCGCGAATCGGGATCGACCCTGGCGATGAAGCCGGCGCTTTCGGAAAAGGCGACTACGCCCGGCGCTGCCTGCGCATACGCGGCGTAGCGCGGAAACTCGGCGATGCGCAGCTCGCGCTGCGGATAGGGACTGAAGTGGCTCGAGCCGTATTCGAGCGCCGCCTTGGCGCCGCGGATCATGCGCTCGACGTTGAACTCGTGGCCCGGCTGGTAGTACACGTCGATGGTCACGTCCTGCCAGCGGTCATGCCGCACTTCGTAACGCGCCGACTGGAAGGTATAGAAATTCAGGATCGGCTTTTCCATGCGGAAGTGGAAGTAGCGGCGCCCGCGGCGCATCCATTCCTGCTCGAGGGTGCCGGGCGCGACCACGGTCTGGTCGATCGAGGTCGAGACGGTGGCGTCGAAGCCGATCCAGTCGGCGTCGTTGCCGAGGTAGTTATCCGCTTGCGCGCGCACGTCGTCGCGCGCGGCCATCGGTGCACGCGGCGCCAGGCCGTGGTGGTGGCGGTCGCGGTCGTCCAGCAGCTCGTTCGACGGCTGATAGCCGATACGCGGCAGGATCGCATTGCTGAAGAAGGTGCCGTTGCCGGCCACCGCGGTGTCGCGGCCCAGGCCGAGCACGCCGCCGGGGGCGTCGACCAGGTCGAATTCGAGCGTCAGCGCAGCGCCCGGCGCCAGCGGCGTGGCGAGCTGGTAGCTGTAGAAACCGTGTTGCGTGTCGGCGCTCAACAGCTTCACGCTTTGACTGAAATGCGGCTGGAATACCGGGCCGGGCTGCTGGGTCAGGATCAGGTCGCGGATCGGCTGACCGCTGCGGTTTTCCAGGCGGTAGGCGCCGTGGACCTTGAGCGTGCGCGTCTCGGGCAGGATGTCGACCTGCAGTTTGACATCGGCCAGGCGCGGCTGCGCCAGTTTGGCGAAGCGCCGGTAGCGCAGCTCGTACTCGGCGCGCACGGCGTCGCGGCGCCAGGCGGTCTGGTAGCCGCCCAGATAATCGAGGTTGTACCACAGCAGGGCGCCGCTGGCGGCAAACACCAGCGCGCCGGCCCCGAGCGCGCCCAGCACGTTCGGGCTCAGGCGCCGGCGCGCCAGCTGCAGGCGTTCGCGCAAGCTGGCGTGGGCGCCGCGCGGCCATAGCAGCAGCGCCAGCGTGAACAGCACGGCCGCTGCGCCGCCCCAGTACACCAGCAGCGCGCGTTCCAGCGGCAGCGCATGGCCGAAGCCGTTCATCGCCGAGTAGGTAATGCGCGGGAACGCCGCGTACACCAGCATCGGATGGTCCAGGCCGGCGCTACTGAGGAAGAAGCTGGCCACGAAGAACAGCGCCAGTGCGAAGTAGGCCATGTACTTGTGGTTGACGATGGCGTGCACGGCGATCGCCAGTACGGCCAGCAGCAGGTAGCGCGGCAGCAGCACGCCGAACAGGCCGAACAGGTACAGGCCGGGCTGCAGCGCCAGGAAGCCGTGCGCCAGCTGGATCAGCATGCCGGTGACCATCGCCACCAGCAGCAGCAGCGCCTGCATGCCGGCCAGCGCGATCGTCTTCGATGCCAGCGGCAGCCAGCTCGGCACCGGCAGCGCATCCATCATCTGCGCCACGCGCGCGTCGCGTTCGCGCCAGACCATCTCGCCGGCATAAAAGACGGTGGCGGCCAGCACGAACAGCGCGAACACCTCGCTGATCAGCTCGACCACCATGTAGGTGAGGGGATAGGTCTTGGTGCCGAACACTTCGCCCATGTCGAGCGCGCTCACTGCCAGCGCCAGCACGCCGGCCAGTGCGATCACGACGAAGTACACGTTCTTAACCGATTCGCGCAGGTTCAGCCAGCTCGACCTGGCCAGCAGCAGCGCCAGGCTGCGCGCGGCAAAGTCGGGCTCCACGTGCGGGATGCTGTCGGTGCTGGACGCTTGCGGCGCCAGCGCGGCATCCAGCTGGGCGTGGCCGCGTCGTCCGGCCGGGGTCGCGACGAAGCTGAAGCGCCAGGTGCCGAGCAGCAGCACGACCAGCGAAAACAGCGACCAGATCGCGCGGTTGGCCAGGTACACGCCGGACAGCGGGATGAAGTCGCGGTTGCGCTCGGCGATGCTCCAGTAATCGGTCATGCGGATCAGCGCGGTGGTGCCGAACGGGTCGATCAGCGCGGCCAGGGTCTTGTAGTCGAGGTCGCGCGCGAGCGAGGGCGCGACCGTGTAGCCGATCAGCATGACCACGCTGGCCACGTACACCGGCAGCATGCGCCGCGTCAGCGCGGCCAGGATGAAGAACAGGGCCCCGAAGATGAACAGATTCGGCAGCAGCGTGAGCAGATAAGGCTGCAGGTAGGCTTGAAACGCGTAGGCGCCGACGCGCTCCGGGTCGACGCCCGGCATCAGGCTGCCGAGCAGCTGGCCCAGCACCATCGACGTGAACACCACCGCCAGCGTGGCCAGCGCGCCCAGAAAGCGCCCCAGCACGTAGGCGTATTTGGGAATCGGTGCGCTGAAGAAGAAGTGGTGGGTTTCGTACTCGAAGTCCTGCTGCACCGAGCGGCCCATCACGGCGGCCGCGACCACCACGCCGAGACTGCCCAGCACCGCCGCCGACAGTGCGATCTGGCGCGGCGCGTTGATCAGCACGCGCGCCCCGAAAGTGACGTTGAACTCGCGGAAGGCGCCGCCGGCCGCGGCCGCCCACAGCGCGGCCAGCGCCAGGAAGCCGAAAAAATAGACCCAGGTCGACAGCAGCGTCAGGCGCTGCCGGGCTTCGAACGAGGCGATGGCGAACAAGGCGCGCATGAATCAGCAGTTCCCGGCCTGGGCGTTGTGGCGGCCGGCGATGGTGGCGAAGTAGACGTCGTCGAGGGTCGGGTGGATCGGCTCGAAATCGTCGCCCGGGTAGCGCTCGGCGTACACGTGGATCAGCGGTCGGCCGTTCAGTAGCCGGGTCGAGATCACGGTGTGCTTGCGCTGGAACTGCGGCAGTTCTGGCTTGCTGATGAAGCGCGACCAGATCTTGCCCTCGATGCCTTCGACCAGGCGCGGCGGCTCGCCGCACAGCAGCACGTGGCCCTTGTTGATGATCGCCATGTTGGCGCACAAATCGGCCACGTCGGACACGATGTGGGTCGACAGGATCACCGTTTTATCTTCGCCGATGTCCGACAGCAGGTTGTGGAAGCGCACCCGTTCCTGCGGGTCGAGGCCGGCGGTCGGCTCGTCGACGATGATCAGCTGCGGGTCGCCCAGCAACGCCTGGGCGATGCCGAAGCGCTGGCGCATGCCGCCCGAGAAGGTGCCGAGGCGCTGGTTGCGCACCTCGAACAAATTGGTTTGCTGAAGCAGGGCGTCGACGACTTCGCGCCGCTGGTGACGATTGGCCAGGCCCTTGAGTTGCGCGAAGTGGTCGAGCAGTTCGTAGGCGGTCACCTTCGGGTAGACGCCGAAGTCCTGCGGCAGGTAGCCGAGCAGGCGCCGCACCTCGTCCTTGTCGTCGAGGACGTCGATGTCGTCCAGGAAGATCGAGCCAGCATCGCATTCCTGCAGCGTGGCGAGGATCCGCATCAGGGTCGACTTGCCGGCGCCGTTCGGGCCGAGCAGGCCGAACATCCCCGGCGGGATGCTCAGCGAGACCCTGTCCAGGGCCACCACGCCGTTGGCGTAGGTCTTGGACAGATTGCGGATTTCCAGTTCCATGAGTAATTTGCTCCGTTGTGACAGTGCGTGAGAATTGTTCGCACTTCATGACAGTTGCATTGTATTAAAAACTGACGCGTCAGGGCGGTTCGTGCGATGGCCGGCGGCTTTGCAGGTCCAGAATGCGAAAAACCGCTGCCAGAGCGGACACCAAAGGCATAATGGCTGCATGGATACGATCAATACCGGGTTCAATGCGGCGATCAAGGAAAAGATCATGGCGGTGACGCGCCAGGGCCGCACGCGCGAGGAAGCGACCGACTGGTTCCGGGTCGCCGTCGGCCTGGTCTACCTGGCTGGCCTGATGACGCGCGAGACCATCGATTTCAAGAGTCTCGACCGCGAATACAACCGCTTCGTCTACCACAGCATCGGCAGCGGCCACACGATCACCAGCATCCTGCAGTTCATGAGCGGCAAAAAAGTGCTGCCCGTGCTGGAGTCGGACCGCTTCCTGGAAGTCTTTGCCGCGCAGTGCAGCGAAGTGCCGCCGGATTCGATTCCCTTCCTGGTCGAACTCAACCTCGGCGTGGCGAAGGACATCTCCAAGATCGACGCGGCCGGGCCGGTGCACGACTGGCTGCAGCGCCAGAAGCGGGGTGGGCAGGATCAAAGCATATAATCGAGGCTTCGATGCGATCCTGAATAATTCTTCCATGGCACAGACAAACCGATCCGCTAATCCCCTCGACCACCTGATCGTCGGCTTCGACAAGGCGCTGCGCGTGGTGGGCGGCGTGGCCAAGGCCGCGCGTCCGAATCCCGGCGTCGGCGCGCCGGACTGCGAGATGAACGCCGAAGAGCAGCGCCACAGCGCCGGCCTGATGCGCGTGAACCACGTAGGCGAAGTGTGCGCGCAGGCGCTCTACGATGCGCAGGGGCGACGCGCCTCGACCACGGCGATGCGCACCGAATTCGAGCGCTCCGGCCGCGAGGAAGAAGACCACCTGGCCTGGACCGCCCAGCGCCTGGCTGAACTGGGCTCGCAGCCCAGCCTGCTCAATCCGCTGTGGTATGCCGGCGCCTACGCGCTCGGCAGCGCCGCCGCGCGCATGGGCGATGCGGTCAGCCTGGGTTTCGTCTCCGAAACCGAGCGCCAGGTCGAGGACCACCTGAACAGCCACCTCGATAAACTGCCGCCGCAGGACGCCAAGTCGCGCGCGATCGTCACCCAGATGCGCGACGACGAAGCCGAGCACGGCGCCAAGGCGCGCGCACTGGGCGCGGCCGAGCTGCCGGCCCCGGTCAGGCTGGCGATGCAGGCGATGGCCAAGGTGATGACCACCACCGCTTACTACATCTGATCGAGCGGCTGTTCAGCCCTCGACGATCTCGAACGAGTGCGTGATCTCGGCCGTTTTGGCCAGCATGATCGAGGCCGAGCAGTACTTCTCGTGCGATAAATTGACGGCGCGCTCGACGGCGGCCGGCTTCAGGTTGCGCCCGGTCACCGTGAAGTGGAAGTGGATCTTGGTGAACACCTTGGGGTCGGTGTCCGGGCGCTCGGCTTTCAGGGTGACGTCGCAGCCGCGCACGTCTTCGCGCCCGCGCTTGAGGATCAGGACCACGTCGTAGGCGGTGCAGCCGCCGGTGCCCAGCAACACCATCTCCATCGGGCGCGGCGCCAGGTTGTGGCCGCCGCCTTCGGGGGCGCCGTCCATGCTGACCAGGTGGCCCGAACCGGTTTCGGCCCGGAAGCTCATGCCCGACGGTCCGTTCCAGCTGACTTTGACTTCCATTCTGTTCTCCGAATCTGTTTCAAAAGACTGCCATCATACCGCCAGCACGTAGCGCTCGCTCTTCATGCGCCAGCTGGCGAAGCCGACCGCGATCAGCGCGCCCAGCAGCGAGCAGCCGAAGGTCAGCACATACGGCAGCGGCCCGAGGTCGCCGCCCTTGGCGGTCTCGCGCAGCAGCGTCTGGTTGGACAGCATCGGCACGATGTACATCCAGTCGGCGGTCTTGAGGTCGAGCATCGAGACCGCGATGCCCGGCACCATCGGCACCAGCATCACGAACGACAGCACGCTCTGCGCTTCCTTGAACGACCTGGCATTCATTGCCACCGCGATCTGCAGGCCGGCGGCCAGCAGCGACAGCGGCACCGACGCCAGGCAGACCAGTGCCAGGTCGCGCCAGTTGACGCGCCACGACATGCCGATCTCTTCCAGCGGCAGCCAGGACAGGATGGCGTGCGCCAGCACCAGCTCGAGCGTGATGCCGACGATCGCCAGCGAACCGGCCGCCAGCCACTTGCCGACCACCAGCTCCCAGGTGCGCGCCGGCTGCGCCATCAGCACCTCGAGCGAGCGCCGTTCGCGTTCGCCGGCGGTGGAATCGACCGCCGCCGACAGGCCGCAGATAAAGGCCGGGAAGAACAGGAAGCCGAGGATGCTGCCGATCAGGCCGGCCGAGCGCGCGGCGTTGGTGCCGGTATCGTAATGCTGCACCTGGATCGGCTGCAGGATCGCCGGCGATACCCCGTGCGCGAGCAGGCGCGCGCTGGCGATGTTCGAGCCATAGGCCTGCAGCACGTCTTCGATGTCGTGGCGCCGGTTGTCCTGCTCGGTGGCCGAGTCGTACCACAGCTCGATGCGCGCCGGGCGCATCGCCGCGTAGCTTTCGCTGAAGTTTTTCGGCAGGCGCAGCAGGGCCGCGGTCTTGGGCGAGTGCAGCAGCTCGGTAATGGCGTCCTCGCCGAGGTCCGGCATCTCGTGCACGGTGATGTTCTTCTGCTTGAGCTGGGCCATCAGCGTGGGCGCCTGGGCGGCCCCGATCACGGCCAGCGAGATGCCTTCGCGCTCGGGGCGGGTGGCGCGTTCGATCTGCCGGTTCAGGATGTAGCCCAGCATGACCGGGTACATCAGCGTGAACATCACCAGCAGGCCGAGCGAGCGCTTGTCGCGCAAGGTCTCGCGGATCTCTTTCAAAAACACGACGACAAACTTCGGCTTCATGCGACGATCCCTTCATCGGTGCCGACCAGGCTGACGAACGCGTCTTCCAGATTGGCGATGCCGGTGCGCTCGCACAGCTGCAGCGGCGAGCCCTGGGCCACGGTATGCCCCTTGGCGATCACGATCACGTCGTCGCACAGGTGGCTGACTTCCTGCATCACGTGGGTCGCCAGCACCACGCAGCAGCCTTCCGCGCGCAGAGCGACCAGGGCGTTGCGCACGGCGCGTGTGCTCATCACGTCCAGGCCGCGGGTCGGTTCGTCCAGCAGCAGGTGGCGCGGGCGGTGCAGCAGCGCGCGCGCGAGCGCGACCTTGATCCGCTGGCCCTGCGAGAAACCCTTGCTGCGGCGTTCGAGGATGTCGTCCATGCCGAGCATGGCGGCCACCTGGTCGATGCGATCGCGCAGCAACGCCTTGCCCATGCCGTTCAGCTCGCCGAAATAAGTCAGGTATTCGCGTGTCGACAGGCGCTCGTACAGGCCGAACTGGTCGGTCAGGAAGCCGATGTTGGCGCGCACCGTCATCGGGTCCTGTTCCGGGTCGACGCCGTCGATGGCGATGGTGCCATGGTCGCGCTTGAGCATGCCGACCAAGGTGCGCAGCAGCGTGGTCTTGCCGGCGCCGTTGGGGCCGAGCAGGGCGGTGATGGCGCCGTCGCGGGCGCTGAAGCTGACCCCGGCCAGCGCCTGGACGGGGCCGAACTGTTTGCGGACTTCTTTTGCTTCGATCATGGTGGGGCGCTCAGGGCAGGTTCAGGGTTGCGGCCCGGCGCTGCCGAGCTGAAAGGTGGGCGCCGGGATCTCGTTCAGGCAGGCGCCGTCGAGCTTGTCCTGCGGATGGTCGAGGAAGCTGCGCAGCAGGCGTGGCGCGCAGCCGAGCTGCGACACGCCGTGGCCCGCGTTCGGCGCCGTCAGCAGCTGGGCATGCGCCATGAAGTGCGCGGCGTCCTCGGCGCGGTGCTGCGGCGTGACCGGATCCTGGCCGCCGGACAACAGCAGCGCCGGGGCCGCGATGCGCGCCGGCGCGGCATACGGCACGGCCGGTACGTTCATCACCTTGCACAGGCCGGGCAGGCGGCCGCCGAGCGAGCGCGTGAGCGGGCTGTCGTCGCTGGCCAGCAGTGCGGGCGTCAAACGTGGTACGTCCTCGGCGCACACCACGGCCAGGTGCAGCAGGGTGGCGGGCGAACCTTCGGCGTTGAAATCGGCCGCCAGGTTGCGGCGCGCGACGAAGGGTTGCCAGCGGCCCTGGGCAGCGCTGTGGATCAGGAAGGGCAGGCGCCGTGAGTCGCCGGGGGAATACAGCATGCTGTGCACGGTGCCGAGCATGCGTGCGCCGGTCATGACGGTCTCGACCTGCCGGGCGGTGCGCGGATCGGGCAGCGCCAGCTTCATCGGGCCGGCTTCGAGGCGGGTCAGCAGGCCGGCGTATTCGGCCCGCAGATTGGGAAACGCCTTGCGGCAGGCGATGTCCTGGGCGCAGCCGTCGAACAGGCGCTCGAGCGCAGCCTGGCTGTCGCGTCCGCCGGCCGGGATCACCTGGTCCGGCGCGGCGACCGCGTCCAGCATCAGCGAGCGCACGCTGGCCGGATACAGGCGCGCATAGGTCTGGCCCAGGCGCGTGCCGTAGGAACCGCCCCAGAGGTTGATCTTGCCATAGCCGAGCGCGCGCCGGACCTGCTCGATGTCGCGCGCCGCGTTGGCGGTGGTGTAGTCGGCGAACGGTACGCGGCTGGCGCCGATGCACTTGCGCACAGCGAGGTCGACCTGGTCGTCGGACAGCGTGGCGTCGTCGTCCGCACCAGCTTCGCATTCGAGCTTGCCGGACAGGCCAGTGCCGCGCTGGTCGATGAAGACGACGTCGCGCGTCGCGCGCACGCGCCGGAACGCGGTCGACAGCAGCGGCAGCACGTCGCTGCCGGCTTCACCCGGGCCGCCGGCCAGGACGAACAGCGGGTCGGGGCGGGCGCTTTCGCGCAGCGCCTGGGCGACGGTGACGTGCAGCGACAAAGTGCCGGCGGCCGGCCTGGCATAGTCGAGGGCGACCGGCAGCTTGATGCAGCGCAGGGCTTCCTCGACGCCCGCCATGTGACAGCTGCGCGCCTGCGGCTGGCCCGCAGGGTTCGCGGGCGCGGCCAGAGCGGGTGGCGCCGCGAGGGCGACTGCGAGCAGCGCGCTCAAAATCAGACTGGATTTCACGAGGTCTCCTCTTCGATGCTAGTCATACTAATTTGCCACGGAATTTGCGGTCAACCAAAAGTTGCAAATATGCATGACCAGCATTCGAGTCTAAGCCGGCCGCCCATATTTTTGTTGCGCCATGTCTAAAGGGAATGGACCAGCCTATGGGCAATGGACGAGCCAGCGCCATACCGCGGCATGCGGTGACGCTGCCGATGCCCAACTGCCAATGTACGCCGAGATAAATCCGGCTCTGTCCGTTTTCCGTCTCCGCCTGCGACAGCGAGCCGTAGCTGCGCGGCGCGACCGGCCGGACGTGCCCGTGGTTGTCGCGCGTAATGCCGTTGAGCTCGTCGGAGACGAAGGTGAAGGCGATGTCGTCGCCGTAGAAGCGGCGCAGGGTCTGGAACATGGCGCTGCCCAGCACGGCATGCCCGGAAACATAAGAGGGGAAAGGTGGTGTGAAGTTTGGACCGATGGGATTGCTGGCGGGCGAACCCAATGGCGTCCAGTTCGGATCGCCGACGGTATTCGTGTACCGTTGCCCTGGCCGGTCGGACCGCTGCCGGGGGTGGCCTCGCGGATGCCGGTCACCGGACGCCCGAAGCGATAAAAATACTTGGTGTCCCAGCCAGCGATCGCGGCGTCTGCCATCGCCGCGTTGACCAGCGCCAGCACGTGCGCGAGATCGAGCGGATCGGCGCTGCGCGCCAGCGCCAGCTGGACCGCGATCTGGTTGCACTGGCGCGGCCGGGTGCCGATCCAGGCGCCGCCGTCAAAGCCCCAGAAGATGCCGATCTGGGTCTGTTCAAGCGTGCGCATGGTGGGTGTACGGATGCCGTCGCCGCCGATGCGCGACATTGCGCGCTTGATTGCAGTACGAAGGGCCGGATGCGTCCCCAGTAGGCATCCAGCGCCATCGGGTTCTGGCTGACCGGATCCGGATGCCACGGGCCAGGCTGCATCAGGAAGGGATAGTCCAGGCCGACGATCGGTTCGTCCAGATAAAAGCCGTCGTCGGCGCGCAGCGCCAGGATGGCGGCCGCGGCGCGGCGGCCGATATCGCTGCCCTGCAGGGTGGCGCGCCCTGGCGGCAGGCGTGCCAGGTCGCCGTTCAGCCATTGGCCGAAGCGCGCAGCCTGGCGTGGGTACAGCGCGGCCAGGGTATCGTGCGCGGCCAGGGTATCGTGCGCGGCCTGGGCGATGGCGGCATCGGGCGAACTGTCGGCCAGGGCCGGCAAGGGGCCGGCATAGGGCGGGTAGCGCCGGGCGATGGCATTGAGCGCATCGAAGATAGCGATGTGCACGATCGCCATGGCGCGGCTGGCCCGCGTCGGACCGAGCTCGTCGGTGCCGCTCGGCGGCTGGCCGGGATAGGGCGGCGCCGAATCGAAGGCGATCGCGCGCAATCCGGTCTCGTTCCAGTACGCCAGGCGCTACGCCGCGTGCGGTCCGCGCGGCGGGTCGTAGCGCGGCGGCAGCTCGGTGGTGCCGGGCTGGGTGCGGTAGCCCGGCCCCGGTAGCGGCTGGTGATGGCTGCCTGCCAGCAGAGGGCGCGGGGCGCTTGCCAACGTGGACGTGAGCAGCATGTAACGCAGGGCGGCGCGGCGCGAGGTCAGGACGATCTCCAACGGGCGGGTGAAGCGCGTCCCCTGCAGGCCATGCCGGTCGGGTTCACGCCATGGATCGACTGTAAGCAGCAACTCGAGCGCGACAAGCGGATTCGGCACGTTCTTTGATACGCCACAGTCACGACTGCTTTTGATGCTGTGGGATGATTGGCCCAACGCAAGATGTGATGCAGAAATTTTGGCTGAACAATGGTCTGTGCAAAACGCCAGTATGCGCGCAACGCTGGCTTGACTGGGCGGCGTGAAATCGGATATCATCGCTGGCTTTCCATTTGCTCAGGAAAAGACAATAAGGCCGAGTCCGCAACAGCAACAGCGTGCGGAACCACCATTGAGCATTTATTACCTAGATATAGGAAGTCAACATGAAAACTTTTTCCGCTAAGGGCCATGAAGTCCAGCGCGATTGGTACGTGATTGACGCGACGGACAAAGTCCTCGGACGTGTTGCCAGCGAAGTGGCACGCCGACTGCGCGGCAAACACAAACCGGAATTTACTCCTCACGTCGATACCGGTGACTTTATCGTCGTCGTCAACGCAGGCAAACTGCGCGTGACCGGCACCAAAGCCACCCAGAAGACCTACTACCGTCACTCGGGTTACCCGGGCGGTATCTACGAAACCAACTTCCTGAAAATGCAGCAGCGCTTCCCGGGCCGTGCCCTGGAAAAGGCCGTCAAAGGCATGCTGCCGAAGGGCCCGCTGGGCTACGCCATGATCAAGAAGCTGAAAGTGTACGCGGAAGGCACCCATCCGCACGCTGCCCAGCAACCGCAAGCACTCGAATTCTAAGGAACTGACATGATCGGTAACTACAACTACGGCACCGGCCGTCGCAAGAGTGCAGTGGCTCGCGTGTTCATCAAGGCCGGCACCGGCCAGATCATCGTGAACGGCAAACCGGCGAACGAGTACTTCTCGCGCGAAACCGGCCTGATGGTCATCCGTCAACCGCTGGAACTGACCGGCAACGTCGAGCGTTTCGACATCAAGGTCAACGTGCATGGCGGCGGCGAGTCCGGCCAGGCAGGTGCAGTGCGCCACGGTATCACCCGCGCACTGATCGACTACGACGCAGGCCTGAAGCCTGACCTGGCACGCGCCGGTTTCGTCACCCGTGACGCCCGTGAAGTCGAGCGTAAGAAAGTTGGTCTGCGCAAAGCACGTCGCGCAAAGCAATTCTCGAAGCGTTAATTTGGATGTGCAGCGCCTAGTGCGCTGCTGCCGAACGAAAAGCCGCCCGCTGCGAAGCCGGCGGCTTTTTGTTGTCTGTCTTATTGAGTTTCCTGGCGGGAGGCGAGGCAGCAACCCGGCATGGATGCCTGCTAAAATGGCAGACCGAATCAGTAGCCTCTGGGCATACGCACCTCTTTTTCTAAGGAAAGAACATGATCAAAGTTGGCATCGTTGGCGGCACCGGTTACACCGGCGTGGAACTGCTGCGTTTGTTGTCCGTCCATCCGGAAGTCCAGCTGACTGCCATCACCTCGCGCAAGGAAGACGGCTTGCCGGTCGCGGACATGTTTCCCTCGCTGCGCGGCCACGTCGACCTGGCCTTCTCGAGCCCGGACAAGGCCGACCTCACAAGTTGCGACGTCGTGTTCTTCGCCACTCCGCACGGCGTGGCGATGGCGCAGGCGCCCGAGCTGCTCAAAGCCGGCGTCAAGGTGATCGACCTGGCCGCCGACTTCCGCCTGAAGGACCAGGCGGCGTTCGAGAAGTGGTACAAGATCCCGCATACCGCGCCGGAATTGCTGGAAGAAGCGGTCTACGGCCTGCCGGAGCTGAACCGCGACGATATCAAGAACGCGCGCCTGATCGCCAACCCGGGCTGCTACCCGACCACGATGCAGCTGGGCTTTTATCCGCTGCTGAAAGCCGGCATCGTCGACGCCGATAACCTGATCGCCGATGCCAAGTCGGGCGTATCCGGCGCCGGTCGCAAGGCCGAGATCGGCACGCTGTTCTCGGAAGCCAGCGACAATTTCAAGGCCTACGGCGTGCATGGCCATCGCCACACCCCGGAGACCTCGGCCCAGCTGCAGCGCTTCACCGAGCAAAAGGTCGGCCTGATCTTCACGCCGCACCTGGTGCCGATGATCCGCGGCATGCACGCGACGCTGTACGCGCGCCTGACCCAGGACATCGGCAACGAAGCGCTCCAGGCGCTGTTCGAAGACCAGTACCGCGACGACGAATTCGTCGACGTGATGCCATTCGGCTCGCACCCGGAAACCCGCTCGACGCGCGGCTCGAACATGCTGCGCATTGCGTTGCATCGTCCGGACAACGGCAACACTGTCGTGATCCTGGTGGTGCAGGACAACCTCGTCAAGGGCGCCTCCGGCCAGGCGGTGCAGTGCATGAACCTGATGTTCGGCCTCCCTGAGTCGACCGGGCTCAAGCAGATCGCGCTGCTGCCTTAAAACGACCGGAACGGGTCCTCCCCGCAAGCCTTGGTCACACGACGCAGATCAAGGCTGCGACTGTTGAGCAGGGTAAATTGGCTGTTGCACTAGGCCAACCTTGAAGGGGAGCATCATGTTCGGTCGTAACGCAAAAAGCGAAATCGATAGCCTGATCGGCATATCTGCGCGCATCGAGGGGGACCTGATCTTCACCGGCGGGCTGCGCATCGACGGTGAAGTCCACGGCAACGTCATCGCCAGCCAGGGCGGCGACAGCGTATTGATCGTGTCGGAGCATGCGCGCATCGAGGGCGAGGTGCGCTGCGCCAACCTGGTCGTCAACGGCTATATTGCCGGTACCGTATATTCGACCGAACTGCTTGAATTGCAGCCGAAAGGCCGCATACATGGGGATGTCCATTACCGTCTGCTCGAGATGCATGGCGGCGCCCTGGTGACCGGCAAGTTGACTCACGAGACCGAGCCGGTCAAGGCCGGCGAGCCGGTGTTTCATTTAGGGGCGGTCGAGGCGGCGGCGTCAGCATGACTTGCGCCAACGGTCTATAATGGACGCAATTCGAAATCCCACCAGGAGTGCTTCCATGACCGCAGTCGCAGAATTGCATCGTCCGCAAGGCGAGCAAGAATCCATCCCGTCGCCCATCAATTTCACCGACAGCGCCGCGCAGAAGGTCGCCCAGCTGATCGAGGAAGAAGGCAATCCCGACCTGAAACTGCGCGTGTTCGTGCAGGGCGGCGGCTGCTCGGGCTTCCAGTACGGCTTCACCTTCGACGAAATCACCAACGAAGATGACACCAGCATGGAAAAGAACGGCGTCACCCTGCTGATCGACTCGATGAGCTACCAGTACCTGGTCGGCGCCGAGATCGATTATAAGGACGACCTCGAAGGCGCCCAGTTCGTGATCAAGAACCCGAACGCTACCTCGACTTGCGGTTGCGGTTCGTCGTTCTCGGCCTAACAGCCTCGCGTTCTTCCAGAAAGGCCACCTGGCTCTGCAGGTGGCCTTTTTCTTCGCGCGTTCGCCGGCGATCCGAAGCGTGCGTATTGATCGATAACTAATTTCCTGCAGACCGTAGTACACTGCTTTTGCTGCTCATCAGCAAGCAGGCGGCCGGGAGACAGGCCGTCCCACCTCATCCAACACACTACAAAAGCAATGTTGAGGGACATCTTCTTGAAAAGCGCTGTTACCGCTATCAGCCTGACGGGGGCGATCGCGTTCGCGGCAACCGCACAGGCCGCTCCGCAGCCTGCATCCGGAGGCGGCCAGGCGGCCGCCATGTCGACGTCATCGATTGCACCCGCGCTCGACGACGGCGCCGGCGCCTATCGCAGCAAACGCTACCGCAACCTGTTCGCAGAGCGCCTGGGGCGCAGCCCGGACGAGGTTCATCGCCGCATCGAACAAACCTTCCAGCAACTGTTCCACGGCGACGGCCAGGAGCAGCGCGTCTATTTCGAAACCGGCGCCAACGCCAATGGCACGCTGGCCTACGTGACCGATTGGGCCAACAACGACGCGCGCACCGAAGGCATGAGCTACGGCATGATGATCGCGGTCCAGCTGGACAAGAAGCGCGAGTTCGACGCGCTCTGGAACTGGTCCAAGACCCACATGCTGACCACCGACCCGGCCAACCCCTCGCACGGTTATTTCGCCTGGTCGATGGGCACCGACGGCAGTGCGCGCGCGGTCGGCGCGGCGCCCGATGGCGAAGAGTATTACGTGATGGCGCTGTATTTTGCCGCGCGCCGCTGGGGCAACGGGAGCGGCATCTACAATTACCAGGCGGAGGCCGACAATATCCTGCGCGGCATGCGTCGCCATCCGCTCGTGACCGCCACGCCGCCGTTCCGCATCCATCCCGGCGACGCGCCCTTCGTCCAGCCCGACACGCCCTGGCCCAGCCCGAACAACCGCCACGAGCAGGAACGCGCGGCGAAAGAAGGCAAACCCTGGCCGCCGCACGGGCCCAAGCGTGCGCCGCAACCAGTCACGGTTGGCCCGATGGTCGACGAAGCCAGCAACATGATCCGCTTTGTCCCCGAAACCGCGATTCCCGGCTCCGATCCGTCCTACCACTTGCCCGCGTTCTATGAGTTGTGGGCGCGCTGGGCGCCACCGGAAGAACGTCCGTTCTGGGCGCGCGCCGCCAAGGTCAGCCGTGATTATGTCGCCAGGACCGCCAATGCCAAGACCGGCCTCGGCCCGGATCGCGCCAGTTTCGACGGCACGCCCTTGCCGATGTGGGACGGCAGCCCCGGCATCTTCGCCTACGACAGCTGGCGCACGGTCAGCAACTGGTCGGTCGACTACAGCTGGTGGGGCAAGGATGCGCGCGAGCCGGAACTGGCCGAACGCGTCCAGGGCTTCTTGAGCGGGCAAGGGATCGACCACTTCGTCGACCGTTACACGCTCGACGGCCAGCCGAAGTCGGATCGCCACTCGATCGGCATGCTGTCGGCAGCGGCGGTCGGCGGTTTGGCCGCCAAACCCGGCCCTGTATCCGACGCCTTTGTGCGCGCACTGTGGGACACGCCGACGCCCGCTGGCGAGCAGCGCTATTTCGACGGCATGCTGTATTTGATGAGCATGATGCACCTCGGCGGCGAATTCCGCGTGATTGACCGCCGCAGCAACTAGAACGACAGCGAATAACAATACGGAGACACCAGCATGATGAAACGCATTACCTCGCAACGAATTACCTCGGCCGTCCTGTTCGCCTGTGCCGCCATCGGCGCTGCCCACGCCCAGGCGCAACAAGCACAGCAGGTCCAGCAAACCGGTAGCCAGCCCTGGCTCGACCGCAGCAAATCCGCCGACGAGCGCGCCAAAGCCGCCGTCGCCGCCATGACGCTCGACGAAAAACTGTTGCTGATCAATGGCTTCACCGGCAAGGAAGACCTGGACAAGGTGTCCGACGACATTGTCTCGAAAGCCATCAAGGACGACGTCGGCGCCCACGCGATCAAGGGCGCGGCCGGCTACATCCCCGGCATCCCGCGCCTGCAGATTCCGGCGCAGTGGCAGACCGATGCCTCGATCGGCGTGCGCGTGGTCGGCATGGAGCGCACCGCGCTGCCGTCCTCGCTGGGCACCGCCGCCAGCTACGACCCGGCCGTGACCGAGGCGGGCGGGCGCATGATCGCCAATGAGGCACGCCTGTCCGGCTTCAACACGCTGCTGGCCGGCGGCACCAACCTGACGCGCGAGCCGCGCAACGGCCGCAACTTCGAATACGCCGGCGAAGACCCGCTGCTGGCCGCGCGCATGGCCGGCGCGCTGGTGCAGGGCATCCAGTCGCAGCACATGGTCTCGACGATGAAGCACTTCGCCCTGAACGACCAGGACAGTGAGCGCACCACGATCGACGTGACGATTTCGCCCGAGGCGATGCGCCAGTCCGACCTGCTGGCCTTCGAGCTGCTCGACGAGCAGGCCAAGCCCGGCTCCGTGATGTGCTCGTACAACCTGGTCAACGGACGCTGGGCCTGCGAAAACGAATACCTGCTGAACAAGACGCTCAAGCAGGACTGGGGCTTCAAGGGCTTCGTGATGGCCGACTGGGGCGCGGTGCACTCGACCGCCGATGCCGCCAACTTCGGCCTCGACCAATTCACCGGCTATCCCTGCTGCAACCACCACGGTCCGTTCTACTCGGCCAAGTATTTCAAGGCCGCGCTGGACAACCAGGACGTCTCGATGAAGCGTCTGAACGACATGGCGACGCGCATCCTGTGGCCGTTCTTCGCCACCGGCACCTTCGACGATCCGGCCAAGGTCGGCAAGATCGACTTTAAAGCGCACGCCGAGGTGTCGCAACAGGCCGCCGAGGCATCGCTGACGCTGCTCAAGAACCAAGGCAATTTGCTGCCCCTGAGCGGCGTGAAATCGGTGGCGATGATCGGCGGCCACGCCGACAAGGGCGTGCTGGCCGGCGGCGGCTCGTCCGGCCTGACCCCGGTCGGCGGCAACGCGGTGCCGGGCATCGAGCCGGTCAAGTGGCCGGGGCCGGTGATGTACATGAAGTCGTCGCCGGTCGAGGCTTTGAAAGCCGAGTTGCCGAAGACGAAGATCAATTACGTCAGCGGCGAAGACATCGCCGCCGCCGTCGCGCTGGCTAAGCAGTCGGACGTGGCCGTCGTGTTCGTCACCCAGTGGCTGGGCGAAGACTTCGACGGCAAGCTCGAACTGGACGGCAACCAGGACGCCCTGGTCGCGGCGGTGGCGCAAGCCAATCCGAAGACCGTGGTGGTGGTCGAATCCGGCGGCGCGATCCTGATGCCGTGGCTGGAGCATGTGCCGGCGGTGCTGGAAGCCTGGTACCCGGGTATCCGCGGCGGCGCCGCGATCGCGCGCATCCTGACCGGTAAAGTCAATCCGTCAGGCCACCTGCCGATCAGTTTCCCGGCCTCGAACGACCAGCTGGCGCACGCCGAGATCCCGGGATTCGTGCCGAATGCCGGCAAGCCGCCCGGCAAGGCAGTCCACATCACCTATGACGAAGGCGCGGCGATCGGCTATAAATGGTATGACGTGAAGGGCTACAAACCGCTGTTCGCTTTCGGTCATGGCTTGAGCTACACCAGCTTCGCCGCGGCCGAGCCGAAAGCGACGGTGGCCAACGGCGCCTTGAGCGTCGGCGCAAGCTTGCGCAATACCGGCAAGCTGGCCGGCAAGGGCTTGCTGCAAGTGTACGTGGAGCCCGTCGACGCCAAAGCCGCAGGCTGGGAAGCGCCCAAGCGCCTGGTCGCCTTCCACAAGATCGATCTGCAGGCAGGCGGCGCCGGCGCCTTCACGCAACCGGTCGACCCGCGCCTGCTGGCCACTTACGAGGTTGCCGACAACAGCTGGCACGTCAAAGCCGGCACCTATCGCGTGCTGTTCGGCCAGGCGGCGGACGATCTGCCGCTGTCGGTCGAGGTCACGCTGCCGGAGATGACGTGGAGCGCCGTGCACAAGCAGTAAGTTTTGATGCCTTCGAGCTGACCGGACGCGCGCGCACGCACGTACGGCAGTTCGCGACGCCGCGTTTCGCCGCCCGGCCCGAGGTGGCGGACGCCTTCCTCGCGTTGCGGGCGCAAGCGCTGCTGGATGGCATCGATTTGCTGCCGATCGCATCCTGGCGGCCGTTCGAGGCGCAGCTGCGGATCTGGAACCGCAAGTTTGCCGGCGCGGCGACCTTGCGCGATATACACGGCCTGCCGATCGAGCACGCCGCGCTGTCGCCGCAGGAGCTGGTCTGGGCGATCCTCGGCTGGTCCGGCTTGCCGGGCGCGACGCGGCGCCATTGGGGCACCGACATCGACGTCTGGGACCGCAATGCGCTGCCGCCCGGCCAGCGCACCCAATTGCTGCCGCATGAGGTGGCGCCGGGTGGCGTCTACGAACGGCTGCATGCCTGGCTCGACCTGCATATCGAGGCTTACGGCTTTTTTCGTCCCTACCGCAGTTACCGCAGGGGCATGTTTCCAGAGCTCTGGCACCTGAGCTTTGCCAGTTCGGCACGGGTGGCACTGGAAACCTTTGACATCGACATGCTTGCCGACACCATCCGCGCTGCCGACGGCATGCTGGGGCGCGAACTGGTGCTCGAGATGCTGCCGGAGATCATGGCGTGCCATGTGCGCAACGTCGACTGACCCCCGGTATGCAGCTGATTACATCGGTGGCTGCCCATTCGAGGCACGCAGACCGGCATCGACCGGCAGGTTGACGCCGCTGATCAGGCGTGCATCGTCGCTGGCCAGGAAAGCCATCGCCGCGGCGATGCCTTCCGGATCTTCGGGCGCGCCGAGCGGCATGCGTTCCTTGAACTTTTCGACCAGCTCGGCATCCTTGAGCATGTCCTCGGTCATGCCAGTCTTGGTGAAGCTCGGATTGACCGCGTTCACGCGTACGCCATCCTTGCCGGCATCCAGCGCCATCGCGCGCACCATGTTGCTGACCGCGCCCTTCGAGGTGTTGTAGGCGAAGGTGTTCCAGTCGCCGCCCAGGCCCGACACGGAAGAGGTCATGACGATCGAGCCGCGCGTCTTGACGAGTTCGGGCATCGCCGCCTTGGCCATGTGGAAATAGCCGGCCACGTTGACGGCCATCACGTGCGCGAAGTCTTCTTCGCTCGTTTGCATGATGTCGCCTTCGCTGGCGACGCCGGCGTTGTTGATCAGGATATGCAGGGCGCCGAAGCGCTCGACGGCGGCCTTGACGGTGGCGACGGCGGTTTCCTTGGCGGCGGTGTCGCCGACCTGCACCAGCACGCGGTCTTGCGGCAGTTGGGCGGCGGCTTCCTTGAGGCTGGCTTCGTCGATATCGAGCATCACGACGCGCGCGCCTTCGTCGAGGAAGCGGTGCGCGGCTGCCAGGCCGATGCCGGAGGCGGCGCCGGTGACGATCACGGTTTTGTCGTTAAAACGGTTCATCTTTTTTCCTTCGCTGTCGGGAATCTGGGCAAGACGATATCACAGCGATTCCAACCCGGATTTTCAATGCGGGCAGGCAAAAAAAAAGCCCGCATCGCGCGGGCTTGGATGACTCGAAACGACAGGCTTACTGGGTGACCGGGGTCGTCGCAGGTGGGATGGTGGGTGTTCCTAGGCTGTTTCCTG
>JGI20283J13201_100066_pt1 | contig 37556 bp, 27 predicted proteins | sample Plalitdecfosmids_FD_13201 | JGI IMG/M metagenome (IMG submission 13201)
ACGTCGCCGCCTCGATCGCCTTCACCGCGGTGCTGGGCGTGGCCGTGGTGCTGGGCTTGCCGCTGCTGATGGGGGTGCTGTCGCTGAGCCAGGCAGAGTACGGCGTGTTCGCCGGCCTGACCGCGTACGCGGTGCCGCAGGTGCTGGCGGCCACCAGCGTGGTCTCGGCGGCCAGCGCCCACATCGGCACCCTGGTCAAGCTGGTGCGCGTACTGATGCTGGGACCGGTGGTGCTGGTGCTGTCGCTGTTCAAGCGCCGTAGTGAAGGCAAACGCGGGAGCGCGCGCGGGCGTCTGCAAGTGCAGCACTTGGTCCCGTGGTTCATCGTCGGCTTTTTGCTGCTGCTGTGGCTGCGCACGCTGGACTGGATTCCGCACGCGCTGCTCGCGCCCGCGCACGCAGGAGCCGACCTGCTGACGGTGATGTCGATGGCGGCGCTCGGCCTGGGTGTGGATGCGCGTGCGGTACTGCGCGCCGGCGGCAGGGTGGCCACCGTGGTGGTGGCCTCCCTGCTCGGACTGGGGGCGGTCAGCCTGGGACTGATCCGCCTGTTGGGGGTATGACCCTTATCGCACTTCGGCCACAGCCAAAGCCGTCATGTTGACGATGCGCCGCACGGTCGCGCTCGGGCTCAGGATGTGCACCGACTTGGCCGCGCCCAGCAGGATCGGGCCGACCGTCACGCCCTTGCCGGACGAGACCTTCAGGATGTTGAAGGTGATGTTGGCGGCGTCCAGCGACGGCATCACCAGCAGGTTGGCGTTGCCGCTGAACTGTTCGAAGGCGTGCTGGCCCTGATAGACGCGGCGGATCTCTTCGGACAGCGCGGCGTCGCCGTGAATCTCGCCGATGATCGGGAAGTCCGGCTTGGCCTGCTCCAGCAGCGCGCGCGCGTCGCGCATGCGCTGGGCCGAGGGACGCTCGGACGAGCCGAAGATCGAGTGCGACAGCAGCGCCGCCTTCGGCTCCAGGCCGAAGTGGCGCATCTCTTGCGCAGCCAGCTTGGTGATCGTCGCCAGTTCCTGCGCGCTCGGGGCATCGTTGACGTAGGTGTCGGTGATGAACAGGGTCATCTTGTCCAGCACCAGCGCGTTCATCGCCGCCAGTACCTCGCCCGGGGCGGTGCCGATCTCGTTCTTGACGTGCACCAGGTGGCTGTCGTAGCTGCCCTGCATGCCGCAGATCAGCGCATCGACTTCGCCCGACTTGAGCATGCGCGTACCCTGCAGGGTGGTGTCTTCCTGCGCCTCGACCAGCGTGTAGTCGGCACCGGCCTTCAAACGCAAGCCATTCTGGCGGATCGCCGCTTCGACTTCCGCAGCCTTGCCGATCAGGACCGGATGGCCCAAACCTTCGTCGACCACGGTCTGCACCGCGCGCAGCACGCGGCCGTCGCTGCCTTCGGCGTAGGCCACGCGCTTCGGATTGGCCTTGGCCTTGGCGAACACCGGGCGCATGAAGAAACCGGTGTGGTAGATCATCTCGCCCAGCTTGTCGCGGTAGGCGTCCATGTCCGTGATCGGGCGGGTCGCCACGCCCGAGGCTTCGGCGGCCAGCGCCACGGCCGGGGCGATCGCGGCGATCAGGCGCGGATCGAAGGGCTTCGGGATGATGTAGTCGGGGCCGAAGGTCAGGTCCTGGCCGGCATAGGCGGCGGCCACGGCGTCGTTGGCTTCGGCTTCGGCCAGTTCGGCGATCGCGCTGACGCAGGCCAGCTTCATCTCGTCGGTGATGCGGGTGGCGCCGCAATCGAGCGCGCCGCGGAAGATGTAGGGGAAACAGAGGACGTTGTTGACCTGGTTCGGATAGTCCGAACGGCCGGTGGCGATGATGACGTCCGGACGCGCGGCCTTGGCCACTTCGGGACGGATTTCCGGTTCCGGGTTGGCCAGCGCCAGGATGATCGGCTGGCGCGCCATGGTCTTGACCATCTCGCCCCTCAGCACGCCGGCGGTCGAGCAGCCCAGGAACACGTCGGCGTCGCGGACGATGTCGGCCAGGGTGCGCGCATCGGTCGCCTGCGCGTAGCGCGCCTTGTTCGCTTCCATGTTGGCGTCGCGGCCTTGCCAGATCACGCCTTTGGAGTCGGTCACATAGATATTCTTTTGCTGCACGCCCAGGCTGACCATCATGTCCAGGCAGGCGATCGCCGCGGCGCCGGCGCCGGAGCAGACCAGCTTGACCTCGCCGATGGCCTTGCCCACGACCTTGAGCGCGTTGATCAGCGCGGCGCTGGAGATGATCGCGGTACCGTGCTGGTCGTCGTGGAAGACCGGGATGTTCATGCGCTCGCGCAGCTTCTTCTCGATGTAGAAGCACTCGGGCGCCTTGATGTCTTCGAGGTTGATGCCGCCCACGGTCGGCTCGAGCATGGCGATGGCGTCGACCAGCTTGTCCGGGTCCTTCTCGTCCAGCTCCAGGTCGAACACGTCGACACCGGCGAATTTCTTGAACAGGCATCCTTTGCCTTCCATGACCGGTTTGCTGGCCAGCGGACCGATGTCGCCCAGGCCCAGCACCGCGGTGCCGTTGGTGATCACCGCGACCAGGTTGCCGCGCGAGGTGTATTCGGCCGCCATGGCCGGGTCGGCCGCGATCTCTTCGCAGGCATACGCCACACCCGGCGAGTAGGCGAGCGACAAGTCGCGCTGGTTCGACAGCGGCTTGGTCGCGACCACCTCGATCTTGCCACGCACCGGACTGCGGTGGTATTGCAGCGCGTCGGCGCGCAGCTGGGTGTCTTTTGCCTCGTTGAGATTGCTTTCGGTCGTCATGTGTTTTCCTCGCGGGTCATTGAATTCTTTGCTGCGCTGCACAGTGTCTTGACGCTGGCGCGCGCCGCATGTTTGCGGTTGACTGGTCGGTCACTGTACCAGACTCCGGCCCGAGGCGTGTCAAAGGGATCACGAACGAGCCTACCCCGGCGAATTTGTTGACTCGCGACATGTTTGCGCAAACATTTCAAACATTTTTGCCCCACTGATAGAATGCCGCGCAGGTCGAGGCAGAGGAGAGCGCATGGAAACGGACATGGCGGGTGTTGCCTTCCTGCTGAGCTACGGCCTGTTGGGCGCGGCCGTGCTGTCACTGTGGGCGCCGGCGCTGCCGCTGCCGATGCCGCGATGGCGGCACCTGCCGGGCGCATGCAGCGGCGCCGGACGCATGCCTGCGTGGTGCGTGGGACTGGCGCTGGCCTGCATCGCCGGCCTGGCCTGCGGCTACCTGGACTGGCGCGCGCTCGCCGCCATCCTCGCCTACGCGCTGTTGGCCCGGGGCGCGCGCGACGCGAGTGGTACTTGGCTGCGCCCACTGTTGCTGATCGCGAGCGGCGTGACGGCCTTCCTGTTCGCGCTGCACCGCATCCCGGGCTTTCATAACGCCGTGCTGGCAAGCGGGATCCAGGTCTCGCGCGACGCGCCGCCGTTTTCGCTGCACGCCAACTTCGACACCGCCGCCGCCGGCATCGTACTGATGGGCGTGTTTTGCCGCCGCATCGACAGCGGCCAGGAATGGCTGGCGCTGCTGCGCCGCGTGTGGCCGGTCACGCTCTCGACGCTGGTGCTGGTGCTCGGCATCGGCTGGGGTCTCGGTTACGTGTGCCCGGACCTGAAGTGGACATCGGTGTCCACTGCATTTTTGGCGGTCAACCTGCTGTTCACCTGCGTAACCGAGGAAGCTTTTTTCCGTGGCTTCCTGCTCGAGCGCATGGCGCAAGGGTGGTCCGGCTGGCGCCATGGCCGGCTGGCGGCGCTGCTGGTCTCGACGCTGCTGTTCGCGCTGGCGCACGCCGCCGGCGGGGCGGCGCCGATCATGCTGGCTGGCGTGGCCGGACTGCATTACGGCGCCGCCTACCTGGTGTCGCGCCGCATCGAGGGCGCGATCCTGACCCACTTCGCGCTCAACGCGGTGCATTTCCTCGCCTTTACCTATCCAGCCCTGGCGAAATGAGCGTCTTGCTCCAGCGCCGGATTCGGCGGGCTTGGGTTAAGATAGACGGATGGATTTCCGCCAGATTCACTACTTCATCTCGCTGGTCGAGGAAGGCACGGTCACCCGCGCCGCGCACCGCCTGAACATCGTCCAGCCGGCACTGAGCATGCAGATCGGTAAGCTGGAAGACGACGTCGGCCAGCGCCTGTTCGAACGCACCAAGCAGGGCATGATCCCGACCGCGGCCGGGCGCCAGATGTACCGGCTGTTCATGCCGATCATGCGCGACTTTTCCAACGCCTACGCGCAGATGCGCAGCAGCGAGGGCGCGATCCGCGGCCACGTCAACATCGGCCTGATCGCCTCGATCACCGAGGGCGTGCTGGTCGATACGCTCAGCGAATTCTCCAGCAAGTATCCGGAGGTCGAGGTCAGCGTGGCCGACGGCTACACCAGCACGCTGGTCGAGCGCGTGACCGCCGGCCAGCTCGACGCCGCCATCGTCAACAAGCCGCGCCGCCCGCTGACGCTGGACCTCGAGCACATCATCGACGAGGAAATGGTCTTGATCACCGGCCCGGTCCTGCGCACGGCGGTGCCGGAGGGCCTGAGCCTGCGCGAGCTGTCGGCGCTCGGCCTGGCCCTGGTGCTGCCCACGCGCGGCCACGGCCTGCGCTCGAACATCGACAGTTTTGCCGAGAGCGAAAACATCGAGCTGGTGCCCAAGTTCGAGATCGATTCGTTGGTGGCGACCGTAAAACTGGTCGAGCAGGCGCAGGTCGCGACCATCGTGCCGCGCGTGGCCGTGCACCGCCAGCTCAGCAGCGGCACGCTGCGCGCGCACACGATCACCGCGCCGCGCCTGGTGCGGCGGGTGGTCAGCGTGTCGCATCCGCGCCGGCCGCTGAGCCCCGCGACGCGGCTGTTCATCGCGACGCTGGCGGCGCACATGCGCCTGCGTGCGCCCGAGGGTGGGGGCGCGGACGGCGCGGGAGCGTCCTAGGGCGCGTCGGCCGGCGCGTCGAGCTTGCCCAGGGTTTCGGGCACGATCAGGGCGCCCACCAGGAACACCAGGCTGATCGCACCGAGGAACAGCGCCAGCGACATCGGCAAGTCCGCCGGCGTCGGTGAGCTCAGCGACACGAAGGTCGGCAGCACGCCGCCGACCGCGAAGCCGATGTTCCACGACAGGCCGGTGCCGGTGGCGCGGATCGCGGTCGGGAAGCGTTCGTTCAGGAAGATCAGGATCGGCGCGTAGCCCATGCTGCCCAACATCGAGAACACGATCACGTACAGGCCCAGCTGCAGGTTGCCGCTCACGCCGGGCATCGCCAGCGCCAGCGCCGGCAGCAGCAGCAAACGCAGCACACCGACGCCGATGAAGGTCTTCTTGCGGCCGATGAAGGTACTCAGGTGGCCGGTGGCGACCGAGGCCACGACCACGCCGACGCTGGCCAGCATCAGGATGAAGCCGGCGGTTTCGGCCGGGGTCCGGTTGACCACTTTCAGGTAGGTCGGCAGGAAGCCCGAGGTCAGGTAGTAGCCGGCGCCGCCGCCGATCGTAAGCAGCAGGTTGACCGCCAAAATCCTGCGGTAGTCGCTCGAGAACAGCGTCTTGAGCGGCGAGGCCGGCGCCTTGGTGCGCGCCTTGGCGGCCTGCAGCTGCTTGAACATCGGCGATTCTTCCAGCTTGCTGAAGATCGTGATGCCGAGCACCGCGCTGATGATCCCGGTGAAGAACATGCAGCGCCAGCCCCAGTCGTCGAAAGCGGCGCCGGGGAAGGCGGCCGACAGCGCCATGTAGGCCAGCGAGGCGAACAGCGCGCCCAGGCCGGCGCCGCCGCCGCCGATCAGGCCCGAGACCGCGCCGCGCCAGCGCGGGGCCACCGATTCGGTGCCGATCGTGTGGGTCGAGGCCACCACGCCGCCGACGAACACGCCCTGCACCAGGCGCAGGGCGATGAACAGCACGGGCGCGCCGGCGCCGATCGTCGCCACCGTCGGCAGCAGCCCGAAGGCCGCGGTCGATACGCCGACGCCGACCATCGAGGCGATCATGGCGCGCTTGCGGCCCTTGCGGTCCGCATACGAGCCGAACAGCGCCGAGCCCAGTGGCCGCATCAGCAGCGTCACGCCGAAGGACGCGTAGACCGCGGCCAGCGACAGCATCGCGTGCTCGGACGGGAAGAACAGACGCCCGATCACCGGCGCCACGAACAGCAGGATGAACAGGTCGTACAGGTCGAGCGACCAGCCGATGCAGGAGGCGACGACGGCCCTGAGCACGTGGCGGTTGGCGTCGTGCGGCGAGATCGGGCTTGGCTTGGTGACGGCTTGCATGCTTGTCTCCTTTTTTATTCCGACATCATGGCCGCGCGTCCGCCGTCGCCGGCATGGCGGCGGGCGAGGATGGCGTCGGCGATTTTTTCGGCCATCATGATGGTCGGGATGTTGGTGTTCGCCGACGGCAGGCGCGGCATCAGCGAGGCGTCGACCACGCGCAGCCTGGCCACGCCGTGCACCTGGCCTTCCTGGTCGGTGACGGCGTCGCGGTCGGACGCCGCGCCCATGCGGCAGGTGCCGCTCGCATGCCACACCCCGAACACGTTGTTGCGGATGAACTCGTGCAGGGCGCGTTCGTCGGCCAGCAGCGCCGGCATGCGCTGGCCGCCCGACACGAAGCGGTCCAGGATCCAGCGCCGCAGCGGCGCCGGCGTGTCCAACGTCGCGCCCAGCGCGGCGGTCAGCGCGGCGTTCGCGCGCGAGACGCGGCTCAGCGCTTTCACCCGCGGCGAGAACGCGGCCGGGAAGAATTCGCGCTCGTCGCGGTGCAGCGCGCTGTCCTGGACGATCGCGGCCAGCGTGCGCATGCCGATCGCCATGCGCTGCAGGTCGCGCTCGTCCGACAGCAAATTGAGTTCGACGTCGGGCGGCGCCAGCGGGTCGCGCGAGACCACGCGTACCCGCCCACGCGAGTAGGGCCGGTTGCACCACAAGAAGAACAGGCCGAGCCGGTTGCCGAGCGAATGCCAGGCGGCGCGCGTGGCGCTCGACAGATACATGTCGGAGACGTCCGCGCCGGGCAGCTTGGACGAGAAGCGCGCGGCCGTCATGCTGGCCCGGCGCCGCGCCAGCGGCATGCGGAATTCGCGTTCCAGGTAATGGCAGAAAGTGAGCGAAGGGTGGTCCTGCAGGTTGCACCCGACGCCGGGCCGGTCCGCAACCACCGGGATGCCCAGCTCGTTCAGGGCGGCGGCGTCGCCGATCCCGGCGTGCATCAGCATGGCCGGGGACTGCAGCGCGCCGGCCGCGACGATCACCTGGCCGGCATCGATGCGCAGGCGCGTGCCGCGCGCGTCGATGGCGCTCACGCCGCACGCGGCCGCGCCGTCCATCCGGATGCGCTCGACCCGCGTCTCGGCCAGGATGCGCAGGTTCGGACGCGCGCGCGTGGCCGCATCGAGGTAGCCGGCGGCCGACGAGACGCGCGCGTCGTCGATGTTGGAAAAGGCGGCGGGAAACATGCCATCGCCGAATTCCCCGTTCTGGTCAGCCAGGAAGGGCAGGCCGCCGCGCTGCAGGGCGTCGGCGAACACGGTGCAAAATGGCGGCCAGTCGGGCGGCTGGATGCGCCGGATCGGGATCGGCCCGCTGGCGCCGTGCAGCGGCGACTGGCCGAAGTCGAGGTCGCGCTCGAGCTTGCGGAAGTAGGGCAGCACGTCCGACCAGCTCCAGCCGGCGGCGCCCAGGGCGGCCCAGTCGTCGTAGTCGCGCGGCAGTCCGCGGTTGGCGGCCTGCACGTTGATGCTGGAACCGCCGCCCATGACCCGGCCCTGTTCATAGACCTTGGGACGCGACCAGGCGGTGGCCTTGGCCTTCAGCTCGGGCCAGATGTAGCGCGCGCCGCGGAACACCGGCATCGGATAACTGTCCAGGATATCCTTCGGCACCGCCCCGGGCGGCGTGTCGATGCCGGCTTCGATCAGCGCCACGCGCACGGCGGGATCGCTTGACAGCCGGTTGGCCAGCACGCAGCCGGCCGAACCCGCGCCGACGATGAGGTAGTCGTAGCGTTCTTGGTATGCTTGCACAATCGTCTCCTGTTATTGTTATCGGCAGCGCAAAGGTGGTGCGCGCCGCGCCTTCATCACGCCAGGCCAGCGTTGCGGAAGATGTGCTTGGTTTCCAAAAAGTCGGCCAGTCCCTCGTAGCCGTGCAGGCGGCCGATGCCGCTGCGCCGGTAGCCGCCGGTTTCCGCTTCCGCGAACAGGCGGTTGTGCTCGTTGATCCAGACGGTGCCGTTGCGCAGCGCGCGCGCCAGGCGCATGGCGCGGTCGCCGTCGCCGGTCCAGACGCTGGCGGACAGCCCGAACACGGTGTGGTTCGCGCGCGCCACCGCTTCCTTTTCGTCCTCGAATTTTTCCAGTACGACGAAGGGGCCGAAGATTTCTTCCTGCGTGAAGAAGGCGCCGGTGTCGGCGTGCGCGACCAGCGTCGGCGTCATGAAATGGCCGCCCGCCAGCGCGCCGCCGGGACGCGCGCCGCGCAGCACGACCTCGTCGGCCAGGTCCATCGCGCGCTCGACGTCGAGCGTCACCCGCTCGCGTGCCTCGGCATCGATCAGCGGCCCCATGCCGGCGCCCGGCTGCGCACCCGGCGCCACCACGATCGCCGCCAGCGCATCCTTCAGCGCCCCCTTCATCTCCTCGAAGCGCGAGGCATGCACCAGGACGCGCCGCGCCGCCGTGCACTGCTGGCCGGAGATGATGGTGGCCGCGGTGGCGATGCGCGCGGCGACCGTGGCGATGTCCGCCGGGGTGTCCGGGAACACCAGGCAGCAGGATTTGCCGCCCAGTTCCAGCGACAGCTTCTTCATGGTCGGCGCGGCCGCCGCCATGATGCGCTGGCCGGTCTCGTTCGATCCGGTAAAGCTGATCACGTCGACCTCGCTGGATGCGACCAGCTCCTGCGCGACTTCGCTGCCGCCTTCGCTTACCAGGTTGACCACGCCGCGCGGCAGGTTCTCCAGCGCCACCAGTTCGTGCAGCACCTGGGCGCTGATCTGCGCGGTCTGGTGCGCCGGCTTGATGACGACCGTACAGCCGGCCGCCAGCGCCGGCGCCAGCGATCGGATCAAGAGCACGACCGGCGCATTCCACGGAATGATCAGGCCAGCCACCCCGGCCGCTTCGCGCAGCGTGGCCGAGTAGGCGCCCGGCTCGACCTCCATGAAGTGGCCGGGGATGTGGCGCGTCAGGCCGGCGTAATAGCGGATCTCGGAAATCGCCGCCGCCATTTCGCCGCGCGACTGCCCGAGCACCTTGCCGTTTTCGCGGGTCAGCAGATCGGCCAGCTCGGCGCGTGCCTCGAGCCGGTCGGCCCAGCGCAGCAGTATCATCTGGCGCAGGCGCGCGTCGTGCGCCCAGGTCGAGGTCTCGAAAGCGTGGCGCGCGGCGCCGATCGCACGGCGGGCATCCTCGCGGGTGCCGGCGGCGTAACTGCCGATCGCGCTGCCGTCGGCCGGATCGAAGCTCTGGCCGGTGGCGCCGCCGGCGGCGCCTTGCCATTCGCCGTCGATGTAGTTCAGGGCATTCAGCTGGGTCATGGATCGATCCCGCCGATCAGCTGCCGTTGAACTTCGGCGCGCGCTTGGCGTGGAAGGCTTCGACGCCTTCGCGGAAGTCGTTCGAGGCGCGCAGGCGGCTGTAGCAGTGGCCTTCCAGCTCGATCGCGATCGACAGCGGCGAATCCTCGGTGTCGTTCAAGAGCTTCTTGGCGGTGCGCTGGGCCAGCGGCGAAAACGCGACCAGCTCCTCGACCAGGCGGTCGGTGGCCGCTTCCAGTTCGGCGTCCGGCACGCACTCGGTGGCCACGCCCCAGTCGTAGGCCTGCTGGCCCGGGATGCGGCGCGAGCGCATCACGATGTCCTTGGTGCGCGTGATGCCGACCATCTTTTGCAGGCGCGCCGAGCCGCCCGAACCCGGGATCTGGCCCAGCTTCTGTTCCGGCAGCGCGTAGCGGGTGGTCTCGGTGACGATGCGGAAATCGCAGGCGAGCGAGATCTCGAAGCCGACCCCGAAGCAGAAGCCGCGGTTGGCGGCGATCACCGGCTTGCTGCAGCGCGCCGGCGCGGCGATGTTCCAGGCGAGTTTCGAGACGTGCTCCGGCGAGGCGTCCAGGAAGCCGCGGATGTCGCCGCCGCTGGAGAAATGCTCGCCTTCGGCGCGCAGCACGATCACGCGCACACGCTCGTCGACGTCGAGCGCTTCGAACACCAGGCGCAGCTGTTCGCGCTGCGGCATCGTGATGATGTTGAACTGGCCGTTGGAGAGGACGATGTCGGCGCGCTGGCGCTCGGCGTCGATCTCGACGCGGAAGTTGGTCAGCGCTTGCAGCAGGTCTTGTGCCGGGTGTTTCAGTTCAGTCTTCAGTTCAGTCATGATGTGCTCCGTTGCTTGTTGTAGGTGTACGTGTATTCATTCGGCTTCATGGGCCGGATCGTTGGCCGGCGGCGTCGAGCGCATCTGGCCGGCGCGCGTAGGCATGCCGTCCCAGCGCTTGACCAGGCCGTCGGCCGGCAGGTCGAACAAGTCGAGCAGGCGCCCGACCGTGTGGTCGACGATGTCGTCCAGGCTTTGCGGACGCGTGTAGAACGCCGGCACCGGCGGGAACACGATGCCGCCCATCTCGGTCACCGCCGTCATGTTGCGCAGGTGCGCCAGGTTCAGCGGCGTTTCGCGCGCCAGCAGCACCAGGCGGCGTCGCTCCTTGAGCACCACGTCGGCGGCGCGCGCGACCAGGTTGTCGGCCAGGCCGTGCGCGATGGCCGCCAGCGTCTTCATCGAGCAGGGCGCGATCACCATCCCGGCCGACTTGAACGACCCGCTGGCGATGCTCGCGCCGATGTCGCGTGCGTTGTGGACCACGTCGGCCAGCGCTTCGATGTCGCTCTTGCGCAGGTCGAGCTCCTGCTGGGCCGTCAGCACCCCGGAACTGGACATCACCAGGTGCGACTCGACCGCGCCGGATGCGCGCAGGGCTTGCAGCAAGCGCACGCCGTAGACCGCGCCGCTGGCGCCGGTGATGGCGACGATCAGGCGCCGCTTTTCACCGCTGCTCGAAGCGCCGCTCATGCCCCGGCCTTCAGCAGACCCGTGCTCCAGTCCACCGCCGTGCCGTCCTGCAGGTCGCGCGCCGGATCGAATTCGAGTTCGCCCGGAATGCGCACCTTGGTGAATACGTGGCCGCGGTAGGCCACCGGCCGGGTCGCGTCCAGGCCCATCTTGGCGCCGATGCCCTGCAGGTGCGGCGGCGCCGGCTCGTCGCTGGCGTAGGTGCCGTTGGCCACCGTGGTCGACGGATCGAGCACCGAACCCTGCGCGCCCTGGATCACGATCAGGTCGCGGTCCGCCTGGAAGCGGGTCGCCACCGCCCACTCGACCTGCTGCGGTTCGTGTACGTCGACGTCGTCGTCGACCACGATCACCTGCTTGATGTCGTAATGGGCGCCGAACGCACCGAGGATCACGTTCTTCGGCTCGCCCTCGCGCAGCTTCTTGAATTTGACGAACAAGTGGTAGCGCCCGACGCCGCCGACCGACAGGTGCACGTCCATCACACCGGGAAAACTGCGCTGCAGGTGGGCCAGCATGGTCGCCTCGCGCGGGATCGAGCCGAGCAGCAGGTGCTCCATCTCGGCCGGCACGATGGTGTGATAGATCGGGTTGGCGCGCGTGGTGACGGCGTCGACCTGGATCACCTCGCGGTTCTCTTGCGCGCTGTAGTACTTCGGGAATTCGCCGAACGGGCCTTCGGGCTCGCGCACGGTCGGCAGGATGCGGCCTTCGATCACGATCTCGGCATTGGCCGGCACCCGCACGTCGTTGCTGCGGCACTTCACCACCGCCAGCGGGACGCCGTGCAGGGCGCCGGCGATCTCGAGTTCGTCGTGGTCGATCGGCGTGATCGCCTGCGAGGCCAGCAGCGTGAGCGGGTCGGCGCCGATGACCACCGCCACTTCCAGCGCCTGGCCCTGGCTCTCCGCAGTCTTGTAAAAGGCCAGCAGGTGGCGCGGCAGCATCAGGATCGCCATGCGGTCCTTGGCGTGCACCTGGATGCGGTTGATCGACACGTTCTGCACGCCGTTCAACGGGTTGCGCGCGATGACCAGGCCGGCCGTGATGTAGGGCCCGTTGTCATGCTCGCTGTGGGTCGGGATCGGCAGCAGGGCGTGCAGGTCGATGTCGGTATCGATCACAACCTGCTGGCATTCGGCCTCCTTGGGGTCGACCTCGCGCGACGGCAGCGGATGCTCGGCCGCGTTGCGGAAGGCCGCCAGCAGGCCGGCTTCTTCGACCCCCATCGCCTCGGCGATCCAGGCGCGGCGCGACACGAAGCCCGACACCACCGGCACGGCGTGGCCACCCGGCTTGGGGAAAAACGCGGCCTGTTTGCCGTCGAGGCGCTTGGCGATGGCCGCCAGCGTGTGCTCGAGCGGCACGCCGTCGCGCGCCACGGCCAGGCGGCCGGTCGCTTCCAGATGGGCCAGCCATTGGCGCAGGTCCTGGGCTTTACTCACGGATGTCTCCTCCCTTTTCATTTTGCTTCCTCGTACTCGCCCGCGACCAGCTTGCGGCGCAGGATTTTACCGACCGGCGACTTGGGGATCTCGCGCACGAACACGTACTCGCGCGGACGCTTGAAGTTGAGCAGGCCGGATTGCCGGATATGCTCGTTGAGCTGCTCCGGGGTGACGTCACCGCGCGTCTTGACGAAGGCGACCACCTTCTGGCCCCAGCGCTCGTCCTTCAGGCCGGCCACGGCGACTTCGTCGACCAGCGGGTGCAGCGACAGCATCGATTCGATATCGACCGGCGAGATGTTTTCGCCGCCGCTGATGATCATGTCGTCCACGCGGCCGGTCACGAACAGGTCGCCGTCCGGGTCGACGTAGCCGGTGTCGCCGGTGAAGTACCAGCCATCGCGGATCGATTTCTGGTTGGCGTCGGGGCGGTTCCAGTAAGCCTCGAAGGCTTCCTCGCCGGTCAGCTCGCAGATGATCTGGCCTTCCTCGCCGCTGCCCACCACCTGGTCGGGCGCGCCGGCTTCCAGGCTCACCACGCGGATGCGGGTGTTGATGCCGGCCCGGCCCGCGCTGCCTGCCTTGCGCGTCGCGTCCTGGTCGTAGGCGAAGGTGAACACTTCGGACGAGCCGTAATGATTGACGAACAGCTCGGGCTGGAAGGTCTCCTGCAGCCGCTTGAGGAGGCCATCCTGCATCGGCGCGCCGGCGAAGCCCAGCTTGGTGACGCTGGCGATTTCGGTCGGCTCGTTCTTGGCGCGCCAGGTCAGCATGTCGTGGTACAGCGTCGGCACCAGGTACAGGCAAGTCAGGCGCTCCTGTTCGATCAGGCGGAACGCCGCCGCGCAGTCGAACTTCGGCACGCACACGAAGGTGCCGTCGACCAGCACCATCGCCAGCAGCGAGCGCACGCCCATCGTGTGATACAGCGGCATCACGCCTAGCGTGCGCTCGCCGCGGCGGTACAGGTTCTGGGCGACGTGGCCGAGCGCGGCGGCGCGTTCGGCGCGGTGGCGGCGCGGCACGCCCTTCGGTTTGCCGGTGGTGCCCGAGGTGTACAGCATCAGCGAGACCGTTTCGCTGTCGGCCTGCAGGATCGGCTGTGGCGGCGCTTGCTCCAGCAGTTGCGCGTACTGCACGGTGCCGTCGGCGCCGCCAATGCCGATGCGGGTCAGGCGCGCGGCGACGTGGCTCTCGGCCACGGCTTGCGCGCTGACCGGCTCGCAGACGACGGCCTTGGCGTCCGAGTCGGCGGCGCAGTAGTCGACTTCGTCCGCCTTGGCGCGCCAGTTCAGCGGGGTGACGATCACGCCCAGGAACTGGCAGGCCCAGTGCAGCGTCGCCATCTCGATGCGGTTCTGCAGCACGACCAGCAAGTGGTCGCCGGGCCGCAAGCCCAGCGTGGACAAACCGTGGGCGACGCGCTGGATGCGCTCGTACCATTCGGCGTAGCTGAGGCGCTGGTCGCCATCGACCACGGCCAGCGCGGTCGGGCTGCGTTCCACGCTCTGTAAAAAGGTGCGTCCTAGATCCTGCACGATTATAGTCTCCTTGATAGGTCCGGTCGGACCGCGGCAGCGGTTCGATCGGATCCTGTTAGTTATGCGTTGACCAGTTTTGTCTCTTCCGCGGCCCCGACACCGGCGTGGCCCGGCTTGTCCTCGAGCGGGGTGGCCCCGACCGGGCGGCCGTTGCGCGCGGCGGCGGTTTCGAGCACCGCCTTGACGATGTTGGTGTAGCCGGTGCAGCGGCACAGGTGGCCTGACAGCATCTCGCGCACTTCAAGCTCGTTCGGATCGCTCTTGCGTTCGAGGTAGTCGGCGCAGGACATCAGGATGCCGGCGGTGCAGAAGCCGCATTGCAGCGCGTGGTTGCGGCGGAAGGCTTCCTGCAGGTCGGACAAGCGGTCGTGGCCGGGCTGGTTCACGTCGCGATTCAAGCCTTCGACCGTGTCGACGGCTCGGTCTTCGACCTGCACCGCCAGCGTCATGCAGGCGCGCTGGGCGACGCCGTCGATGCGCACCGTGCAGGCGCCGCACACGCCGTGCTCGCAGCCGACGTGGGTGCCGGTGGCGCCAAGGTCGTGGCGCAGGAAGTCCGATAGCAGGGTGCGCGGTTCGCACACGGCGCTCCTCTGCTGGCCGTTGAGGGTCAGAGCGATGCGGATCGGCTGGTCTTTATGGTAGGTCTTCATGTGCTCTCCTGCGCGCGTGCGCGCTCGATCGCCGTGCGGCCCAGGTGGCGCACCAGTTGGCGGCGGAATTTGGCGGATGCGTGGTGGTCGTCCTTGGCGCCCAGTTCCCAGGCGAAGTCGTTGATGGCGCCGTCCAGGTCGGCGCCAGCGAGCTGACCGAAATGCTGCAGGCGCGGCCGGTCCGAGACGCCGCCAACCGCCAGCCGGATGCCGTCCGGCGCCACCACCGCGGCCACCGCGCAGACGGCGAAGTCGCCGTGACGGCCAGAGAACTCCTCGAAGGCATAACGCTCGTCCGAGCGCGCCAGCGGATAGCGCACTTCCTCGACCAGTTCGTCGCCGGCGCGCGCCGTCATCAGCATGCCTTGAAAGAAGTCGTCGGCATCGACCACGCGGCGCCCGTGCCGGCTGCGCAGCACGACCTGGCCGCCGAGGGCCAGCAGCGCCAGCGGCAGCTCGGCGCTGGGGTCGGCGTGGGCGATCGAACCGCACACGGTGCCGCGGTTGCGGATCTGGAAGTGCGAGATGTGCGGGAAGGCCTGGGCCAGCAGCGGCACCTCGCGCGCCAGCTCGGGACGCCATTCGACGTTGCCCTGGGTGGCGGCGGCGCCGACGGCGAGGTGCTTGCCGTCGTTCTTCACGTAGTTCAGGTCCGGCACGCGCGACACGTCGATCAGGACGCTGGGCTGGGCCAGGCGCAGGTTCAGCACCGCCATCAGCGACTGGCCCCCGGCCAGGATGCGCGCGTCGTCGCCGGCTTCGGCGAGCAAGCTGACCGCTTCTTCGGCCGACTCCGGGCGCGCGTAATCGAAGGCTTGCGGTTTCATGATTTCACTCCCATCAGTGCCAGCAGTCGGCGCCACAGCCCGGGCTTCGGCGCTTCGGACGCCGACGCGGCGTGATGCGTGCCCGTGGCGCCGTCGGCCAGGTTGCCGATTTCGACGCCGTCACGGGTCTTGCCGGGCTTGCCCCGAGCCGCAGCCGTCTTGCCGAGCTGTTCGAACAACTGGTTCAGCACGATCTTGGCCGCACCCTCGAGCATGCGGCTGCCGACCGCGGCAACCTTGCCCGAGACTTCGGCGCTGTAGTCGTAGCGCAGCAGCGTGCCGCCGCCTTGCGCCTCCAGCGTCACCAGACCGCTGCCGCGCGCGCTGCCGACCGAGCTCAGACCGGCGCCGGCCAGGCGCAGGCTGCGCGGCGGATCCAGTTCGGACAGCGCGACCTCGGCCTGGTAACGCGCCTTGATCAGGCCCACGCCGACCGTGACGTCGGCCTTGTAACGGTTCTCGCCTGCCGGCTCGAGCGCATTGCAGCCGGGGATGACCTGGACCAGCGCGCTCGGGTCGAGCAGCACGTCGAACACCGCTTGCGGCGGCGCGTCGAGCACGACTTCGCCGCGCGCGGCCAGCGCCTTGCCGCCTTTGCTCGGCTTGACTTCGGCCGCCGCGCCACCGGGCACTGCGGCGCCAGCCACAGCGACCACAGGCGCCGGCTCGGCCTTGAACGTCGACGCCTTCGATGGCGGCGCTTCATCGATGCCGATCAGGTCCATCACCTTCGACGGCGTCAGCGGCAGGGTGAAATCCTTCACGCCCAGTGCATCCGCCACCGCATTCGCGATGCACGGCGGGGTGCTCATGTTGTTGCCTTCGCCCAGACCCTTGGCGCCCAGCGGCGTGAAGGGACTCGGCGTCTCGAGATGGATGATGTGCGGCTCGGGCACCTCGCAGGTGGTCGGCACCAGGTAGTCGGCGAAGGTGCCGGACTGGAAGCTGCCGTCGTCGCCATAGCGGAATTCTTCCATCAGCGCCGCGCCCAGGCCCTGGGCAAAGGCGCCGCGGATCTGGCCGTCGGCCAGCGCCGGGTTCAGGATCTTGCCGGCGTCGTGGGTCGTCACGTACTTGTCGATGGTGACGCGGCCGGTGTTGCGGTCGATCTCGACGCCGCACATGTCGAAGGCGAAGCCGTAGGCGGCCGAGGTGTTGACGCGGTCCTGCTCGTCCGGCGCGCCCAGCGATTCGGCGGTCCAGAACGCGGTCTCGCGCAAGCCCGGGGTCACGCCGTCGGGCAGCAGCGCCGGCGCCCAGTGCGGGCTGGCGGCCATGCGCAGGAAGGGCAGGCTTTTATCGGGACTGGCCGGCGCGAACACCTTGCCGCCCTTGAACACGATATCTGCCGCTGCGCAGTCCAGCTGCGGCGCGGCGATGCGGGCCAGCTTGTCGCGCAGCTGCACGGCGGCCAGGTGCACGGTGCCGGCCACCGCGCCGGCGAAGCGGCTCGAGTAGTTACCGGCGGCGACCGACCAGGCATCCTTTTGCGTATCGAATTCGACGTTCACCGCGATCTGGTCCGGCTGCACGCCGAACACGTCGGCCACCACCTGCGAGCACACGGTGCGATGGCCCTGGCCGGCGGGCGCCGAGGCGATCACCACGTTGATGCCGCCCAGCGGGTCGATGCCGACCGTGGCGCTGGCGATCGCGCCGTTCTTCGGCCCGGCCTTGGCCCGCAATTCCTTCGGCAGCACGGTCGTGATGTAGCCCATGTTCGAGATCGAGGGCTCGACGATGGCGGCAAAGCCGATGCCGTACAGTCGTCCCTCAGCGCGCGCGGCTGCGCGCCGGCGATAAAGTTCGGCCGCGCCGCCTTCCTCGTGCAGCAGCTCGAGCGCACGCTGGTAGTTGCCCGAGTCGATCAGCGCACCGGCCGCCGCGCGGTAAGGAAAGGCGTCGGCCGAAATGAAGTTGCGGCGATAGACCTCAAGCGGGTCGAGGTCCAGCTCGACCGCGATGCGCTGCATCAGGCGTTCCAGCGCGATGTAGACCTGCGGACCGCCGAAGCCGCGCACCAGGCCGGCCGGGGTCTTGTTGGTCAGGACCACGCGGTTGCGCACCGCCAGGTTGGGGATCGCATAGGCGCCGGTCAGCACGCCGTGCATGCGGTAGAACGTGGCCGGCTCCGGTGCACGCAGATAGCCGCCGCAATCGTCGAGTTGGTCGTAGGCCAGCGCGGTGATGCGGCCATCGTTCTGCACGGCGGCGCGGATGGTCGAGAGGCGATTGGTGGCGGAGGTGAGGCCGGCCAGGTGCTCGAGCCGGTCTTCGGTCCACTTGACCGGCGCGCCGGCCTTGCGCGAGGCGAGGCACATCAGCACCGCATACTGGAACACCGCGTGCTTGACGCCGAAGCTGCCGCCGGAATCGCGAAAATAACGGTGGCGCAGCTTGTGGCCGGGCACGCGCAGCGCCAGCGCCATCACGGTGTGCAGCGAGAACGGGCCCATGAAGTTCGAGGCGACGTCGTAGCCTTCCTCTTCGCCCAGCCAGTCGGCGATCACGACCGCGCATTCGATCGGCGTGCAGGAATTGCGCGGGTAGCGCACGGTCAGCTCGACGGTCTTGTCGGCTTGGGCGAAGGCGGTTTCGGGGTCGCCGTAGCGGAAGGTCCGGTCGCTGACGACGTTGCTGCCGACCGCTTCGTGCAGCACCGGCGCGTCGTCCAGGATGGCGTCGTCGATGGTGGCGACGGGCTCGAGCTGTTCGTAGTCGACGACCAGCAGATCGGCGCCGTCCTCGGCCAGGTAGCGATTGTCGGCGACGACCACCGCGACCGGTTCGCCGACGTAGCGCACCTTGTCCAGCGCCAGCGCCCACATCTCCATCTGCGCTTTGACCCCGACCACGAAGGGCTTGGACCAGGCGGCGAGGTCGGCGCCGGTCAGCACGGCGCGCACGCCGGCGACGCTGGCGGCGCGCGCGCTGTCGATGCTGCGGATGCGGGCGTGGGCGTGCGGCGAGCGCACGATGGCGGCGTACAGGGTGCCGGGCTTGACGCCGACGTCGTCGCCGTACTGGCCGCGGCCGGTCAGCAGCGACACGTCTTCGATGCGCTGCATCGGGCGGCCGAGGAAGGGCGTCTCCGAACCTGGCTCGACCCGGGCGCTATCGCTAGGCGCCGCTTGGGGATGCTTCATTTCCATGCTTGTCTGGCCTCGTTGGGCGGGAACGCTGGATGCGTTCTCTTGAATTCAGTATAGGCAGCGCTATCCATCAGCGCAAATAGGGTTTGCTGATCTGTACGATCAGATTTTCAGATACTTGATCGGTGCAGTGGGAGTGACGATGGCCGGGCAGCGTGCGCCGCCCGGCCAGTGCGACAGGAGGCGCTCATGCGTCCTTGGCCGGCGCGTCGAGCTTGCCCAGCGTCTCCGGCACGACCAGCGCGCCGATCAGGAAGATCACGCTGATCACGCTCAGGAAGATCGCCAGCGTCAGCGGCAGGTCGGTCGGCTGGGGCGAGGCAAGCGACACGAAGGTCGGCATCAGGCCGCCGATGGCGAAGCCGATATTCCACGACAGGCCGGTGCCGGTGGCGCGGATCGTGGTCGGAAAGCGCTCGTTCAGGAAGATCAGCAGCGGCGCGTAGCCGGCGCTGCCCAGGGCGCCGAGCAGGATCACGTACAGCGCGAGCTGGACCATACTGCTTGCATGCGGCATCGCCAGCACCAGCAGCGGAAAGGCGAACAGGCGCAGCACGCCCATGATCAGGAAGGTCTTCTTGCGGCCGATGAAGGTGCTCAGGTGGCCGCTGCCGACCGAGGCCACGATCACGCCGATGCTCGAGCACATGAGGATGATGCCGGCGGTCTGGGCCGGCGTGTGGTTGACGACCTTGAGGTAGGTCGGCAGGAAGCCCGAGGTCAGGTAGTAGCCGCTGCCGCCGCCGATCGACAGCAGCAGGTTCACCAGCAGCACGCCGCGCCACTCGCGCGAGAACAGCGTGCGCACCGGGTGTTGCGGCTTGGCGCCGGCTGGCGCGCTGTCGGCATCGCGGCCGGCGGCGAGGTTGGCGGCTTGGTTGGCGGCTTTGGCGCGCGCCTTCTTTTCCTGCAGCTCCTTGAACATCGGCGATTCTTCCAGGTTGCTGAAGATCGTGATGCCGAGCACCGCGCTGATGATCCCGGTAAAGAACATGCAGCGCCAGCCCCAGCCCTCGAAGGCGTCGCCGGGGAACAGCGTCGACATGGCCCAGTAGGCCAGCGAGGCGATCAGCGCGCCCAGGCCGGCGCCGCCGCCGCCGATCAGGCCCGACACCGCGCCGCGCCAGCGCGGGGCCACCGATTCGGTGCCGATGGTGTGGGTGGCCGCGACCACGCCGCCGACGAACACGCCCTGCACCAGCTTGAGCAGGATGAACACGATCGGCGCGGCCAGGCCGATGGTGTCGACGGTCGGCAGCGCGCCGAACGCGGCGGTGGACAGGCCGACGCCGACCATCGCCATGATCATCGCGCGCTTGCGGCCGTGGGTGTCGGCGAAGGCGCCGAACAGCGCCGAGCCGAGCGGGCGCATCAGCAGGGTCACACCGAACGAGGCATACACTGCCGCCAGCGACAGCATCGGGTGGGTGGAAGGGAAGAACAGCTTGCCGATCACCGGGGCGACGAACAGCAGGATGAACAGGTCGTACAGGTCGAGCGACCAGCCGAGGCAGGAAGCGCTCACGGCTTTGAATACGTGGCGATTGTGTTCGCGCTCGGCGAGCAGGGTAGGGTTGCTTGTGACAGCCATCGTTGTCTCCATGTGGGATGTCGTCGGTGCCGGCCGGGTCGTCTGTTGATGCAGCACGCGACCTTCGGCTGGCCTTTGACAGGAGCGTAACGCGGAACACCTATCTGTCCTAATAATGTCTTCTGATGCGTAATATCAGCGACGCTGATAGCTGGGGGTGTCGTGGAGCCGGGTTCGAGCCGGCGCGCCCGGTGGGCGAACTCAGCGGGCGAGCTCAGTGCCCGAGGATAAAAGCGCCGGCCGCTTCGATCACGCGGCCGGGCTGGTCGCGATGCGGCGAATGGCCGCAATCAGGCAGTACCAGCACCTCGGCATGGGGCGCCAGGCGGCCGATGGCATGCACCTGTTCGAGGGTGCCGTATTCGTCGCCTTCGCCCTGGATCGCCAGCAGCGGCGCGCCGATCGACGGCAGCAGCGGGCGCATGTCCCAGTCGCGGAAGGCCGGATCGAGCCAGATCGTGTTCCAGCCCCAGAACGCCGAGTCGACGTCGGCATGGTAGCGCGCCAGGCGCTCGCGCAGCGCGCCGTCGCCATACGCCGTGCGCGCGGCGGCGATCGACGCGACCGAAATCGGCTCGACCAGCACGTGCGGGGCCAGGACGACCGCGCCGCTGATGTGGTCACTGAAGCGCGCCGCGTACAACAGCGCGATCGAGGCGCCGTCGCTGTGGCCGAACAGCCAGGGGCGTGCCAATCCGAGCCTGGCGAACAGCAGCGGCAACACTTCCCAGGCCTGCTGCTCCATGAAGTCGGGCGGCAGCGGCTCCTCCAACGGCCGCGCGGTCGAGCGCCCGTAGCCGTAGCGCGAGAACACCAGGCCGGTCAAACAATGGGCGCGACAGAATTGCTCAGGAAAATCCTTCCACAGCGCGACCGAACCCAGGCCCTCGTGCAGGAACACCACGGTCGGATGTGCCGATGCCGGGGCGCCGACCCATGCCAGCTCGAGGCGCAACGGCCGGCCGCGCCAGTCGAGGTCGATGAAGTCGGGGCGGTCGGAGGATGGGAGCATGGTCGTGATCGCGTGCGGGGGTGGCTCAGCCGCGCGAAAAGGTGACGCGGTCGAGGTGGGCGCGCATCGCCTGGCGGCGCAAGGCCTCGGTCTGGAAATGTAATTGGTGACCCCGCATCTTAGTTTGGTCTGAACAATGTTGCAAGCGAACCAACGAGAGCGTGCCTGCGCCCTCAGGCTGGCTGAGCCGGAGCCGGAGCCGGAGCCGGCAGGTGCGCCGCCGCTTCCTCGTCGTCCAGCGCCTCCAGCCAGTCGAAGATCGCGGGCCAGATGCGCGCATGGGCGCTGCGCCCGACCAGCACCCCGACGTGCTGCAGATTGACGCCGACGTCGCCTTCATACTTGAGCAGCAGCTTGGCTGGACTGGCGGCCGCCTCGTGGAAGGGCAGCACGGCCTGCGGCGGAATCACCTTGCTGCGCGGATCATAGACGCTGACCAGCGGCGTGCGCAGCGTGCGCGGCCCGACCGTGCGCCCGTTGACGGCCAGCGTGCCGCGCATCAGCTCGTCGTTGCGGTACAGCGATTCGACGATGTCGGTGAACAAGCGGCCCGGCAGCGCGAACTCGTCATGGGTCCAGCGCTCGACCCGCATGTGGGTCGCGAGCGCGCGCGCATCGGTCATCGACAGCCAGCGGTCCATGACACGCTCGTATTGAAAGGCGTGCGGCTCGGCCATCGCGCTCATGATGTTGAGGAAGGCGCCCGGCACCTGGCCGAAGCTGGCGGCGATCTGGCGCGCGTCCGGCGTGGCCCGCACCAGCGGCGCGAAGCAGTTGGCGGCGTAGTCGAAGTGCAGCGGGGCTTCGAGCAGCACGGTGGCGCGCACCTGCTCGGGATACAGGCAGCCGTGGATCGCGGCCAGGATGCCGCCCAGCGAATGGCCGGCCACGACCATCTGCGCCTGCGCGCCGTCGGCGATGGCGGCTTCGCGCGCGCTGCGCAGCAGGCGGTCGGCGTAGTCGGCCAGGCCGAGGTCCATGGTGTCGTCGGCGAGCGGCGCCCACTCGGCCTGGTAGACCCGGTAGCCACGCGCGAGCCAGCGGCGCGCCACGCTGACCTCAGGGCTGAGGTCCCAGATATAGGCGCGCTTGATCGGCGCCGGTACCAGCAGCACGGCGGGCGCTGCGACCGCTGCGGCCGCGTCGTCCAGCATATATTGAGCCAGATGCGGCGCGGCGTCGTCGAAGCGCAGCACGTTCATGCCGGGCTCGGCGTGGATCACGGTCGACGGCGTGGGTTGCGGCGCGTAGCCGGCGCGGTCGAGCATCTTGCCGCGCGCCTGGCGGCTGCGGTCCATGTTCTTCAGGGCCTCCACCCCGAGCGACTGCATGGTGTTCCATTGACTTGCGTACATGGCGTCCTCGTCTCGTTAGGAAACTGCACTCTACGCCAAGCGGACGCCGCCACCAATCGACTTTCAATCGAACCCGGCCCGGGTTTGCGGGGCGTTAAACCCGCACGATGCCCCGCTTGCCATCTCGCTTATCATGGAGTCTCTCCCGATCATTGCCGGATCGAGATCAGGTGGGCGGTGCGCCGCCCGTTTGACCTCGATCAGCCGTGCCGCCGCGCTGCGTATTTCTTGGACACACGATGCTGTATCGCTGCCTTGCCGACGCCGTGCTGCTGCTGCACCTCGGCTTCATCCTGTTCGTCGTGGCCGGCGCTGCGCTGGTGCTGCGCCGCCCGCGCCTGCTGCCCTGGCACCTGGCCGCGGCGGCCTGGGGCGTCGGCATCGAGGCGATCGGCGCGGTCTGCCCGCTGACTTACCTGGAAAACCGTCTGCGCGCCCTGGCAGGACAGTCCGGCTATGGCGGCGGCTTTATCGAGCACTATATCGTCGCAGCAATCTATCCAGCCGGGCTGACGCGTCTGCTCCAGGTTGGGCTGGGCCTCGCCGTGCTGCTGCTCAACGCCGGCCTGTACGCCTGGCTGTGGCGCAAGCGGTCGACACCGAGCGCCAGGCCGGAACCGCAGGCGCGCCATCCCATCTAAGCCGGATACGCCTTGACAACGGACCTGGGTCATGGCCGCCAATGCGCTCGTGATCGGCGTGCTCGACATCGTCGCCGCGATCCGGCTGCGCCGCGCGATCGAAGGCGAATGGATGCTGGTGCTGGCCGGCCTGGCGTCGATCGCCTTCGGGGCAATCGTGTTCCTGTATCCGTTCGCCGGGGTGCTGACGCTGATCTGGATGGTCAGCCTGTACAGCTTCGTCACCCGGGCGTTGCTGCTGATGAAGGCACTGCGCGTGCTGGGCGAGCGGCGCATCGCACCGGCACGCTGAGCCGGCCCGCACGCAGCACGGCTGATGACGCGAATCCAACGTTCCAGCACCAATGCACGTGCGAGGCGACGAACTGTCGCGTTATCGATAATGCGCTGACTGCGCACCGGCTCCGATCCGACGAGTCTATCGGAGCCGCGCGGCGCTCTGCCGATACTGGTGCCATCACACCCGACCGCGCAGCGCGATGAGACGGCGCACTTTCTTGAAGCTGGGGACGGGAAGCGCGCCGGGCAGCGCTTTGCCCGCGTGCGCATCCAAAAGGAGGACACGATGAAGTGGCTCCTGTTGATCGTATTTTGCGCCTCGGTGCTGTACGTGCACCTGCGCGGCACGGTGCGGCTGCGTCCGTGGCGCCAGCTGTTCGATCATTCGACCGCGCTGGCGCCGCTGAATGCGCTCATGCAGCTGTGCTCGAAGGCGCCGCGCACGCCCTTCGTGCCGCTCGGCGCGTTTCCCGAACTGGCGCCGCTGCAGCAGCACTGGCGCACGATCCGCGCCGAGGCCCAGCAGCTCATCGCCCTCAAGCGCCGCCAGGGCGCTACGCCGAGCGGCGACCCGAACTTCGACGCGTTCGTCAGCAAGGGTTGGAAATACTTTTACCTGAAATGGTACGACGTGATGCACGACTCGGCCCTGCAGCTGTGCCCGCAGACGGTGGCGCTGCTGCAGGCCATCCCGGCGATCCGGATCGCCACCTTTGCCGAGCTGCCGCCGGGCGGGCGGATCGCCTCGCACCGCGATCCGTTCGCCGGCTGGATGCGCTACCACCTCGGCCTGTGCACGCCCGGCGACGGCCGCTGCTGGATCGCGGTCGACGGCGAACGCCATGAATGGTGCGACGGCGGCGCGATGCTCTTCGACGAGACCTATGTGCACTGGGCCGCCAATGACGGCGAGCGCAGCCGCCTGATCCTGTTGTGCGACATCGAGCGCCCGATGCGCTATCGCTGGGCGCAGGCGCTCAATCGCGTGCTTGGGCGGACGATGATGATGGTGGCCAGCCCGCCGCACGTGGGTGCGCGAGGGGCAGGGAGCGGCGTCGCGGGCGCGCTGGCGCATGCGATGATCCGCTTCGGCGCCTGGCGGCGCCGCCTGAAAGCCTGGAACCGCAACGCCTACCGCGCGGCGCTCCTCGCGGTAGGCGTGTGCATCGGGGCGCTGCTGGTGCTGCTGTGAGCCGGCTTGCTCAGCCGTCCTATTCGAACCAGCTGAAGCCGTCGCGCGCCAGCAGCGCGAACGCCTCGGACGGGCCCCAGGTGCCGGCCGCATACGGATGCGGCTTCTCGGCCAGCGTCTGCCAGCCTTCGATGATCGGATCGGCCCATTCCCAGGCCGCTTCGAGTTCGTCGCGGCGCATGAAGTGGGTCAGGCGGCCGCGCACGACGTCGATCAGCAGGCGCTCGTAGGCTTCGGCGCGGCGCTGCTGGAACGCCGATTGCAGGTCGAGGTTCAGCGAGACCTGCTGGGTTTCCATGCCGCTGCCGGGCTGCTTGGCCATCAGCTGCAGCTTGATCGCTTCTTCCGGCTGCAGTTCGATCACCAGGCGGTTGGCGACCGCGCCCGCGTGCTGCTGGAACAGCGGGAAGGGCGGGTTGGCAAATTCGATCACGATCTTCGAGGAGCGCGCGCGCATGCGCTTGCCGGTGCGTAGGTAGAACGGCACCTTCGACCAGCGCCAGGTGTCGATGAAGGCGCGCAGGGCGACGAAGGTCTCGGTGCTGCTGTCCTCGGGGACGTTCTTTTCTTCCAGGTAGCCGGGCACCGCCTGGTTGCCGCTGACGCCGCGGATGTACTGGCCGCGCACGCTGTCGCGCGCGATGTCGGCCAGCTTGAAGCGGCGCAGCGAGCGCAGCACCTTCAGTTTTTCGTCGCGCACCGCGTCCGCATTGAGCGAAGTCGGCGGCTCCATCGCCACGATGCACAGCAGCTGCAGCAGGTGGTTCTGGACCATGTCGCGCATTGCGCCGGCGCCGTCGTAAAAGCCGGCTCGGCTGCCGACGCCGACTTCCTCGGCCACCGAGATCTGCACGCTCGAGATGTTCGGCGCGCGCCACAGCGGTTCAAGGATCGAGTTACCGAAGCGCAGCACCATCAGGTTCTGCACGGTCTCTTTGCCGAGGTAGTGGTCGATGCGGTAGATCTGCGATTCGGCGAAGTGCCGGCCGACGTCCTCGTTGATCGCGATCGCCGATTCGAGGTCGGTGCCGAGCGGCTTTTCCAGCACCACGCGTGCGTGCTCGTCCACCAGGCCGGTGGCGGCCAGCTTGTCGCAGATGGTGGTGAACAGCGAGGGCGCGGTCGACAGGTAGAACACGCGCTGGGCGCCGTCGCGCGCGGCGTCGGCCAGCGCCGAAAAGTCGGAGGCGGCCTGGACGTCGAGCTTGACGTACACCAGCAGCTGCAGGAAGCCGTCCCACGACTTGGCGTCGAAGTTGTCTTCCGGGACGAAGCCGCGCACGTGCTCTTCGATGTGGGCCAGGTAGCTCTCGCGCGTGTAATCCTGGCGCCCGGTGGACAGGATGCGGGTCGAGCCGGGCAGGGTGCCATGCTGGAACGCCGAGTACAGCGCCGGCAGCAGCTTGCGCATCGCCAGGTCGCCCATCCCGCCGAAGATGATCATGTCGAGGGGGAGGCCGTTGTCTGATTCTGCCGAAGGGGTCGTTTCGCTCATCTTGCTCATGGTGGTTGGCTGAAGGTGGGATTCAGATTGTAGCCTACACGACCGCCCTCAAGCGTGCGCCACTGGCTTCCCCCGGCGACATCGTCTACAGTAAAGCCAAACGGACGATATGGAGGAGACGCCATGCTCAACCTTTTCTACGGTCTCGAATCGAATATCGGGTTGCAGGCAGCCGTGCTGGGCTTCGGCTGCGCGACCTTTTTCGGCATCATCCTGTGCAGCCGCTGTCCGCATTGCGGCTGGCAGGAATGGGTCAGCGAGTTCCTCGGCAGGGACGACGGCGACTGAGCACGCATTCCGAAACTTTAGTTAGTGCAACAAGGTGCGCTGCCGAACCGAGCTCTTGCGTATCGGGCGTTATCGTGAACTCATCCATATCCGAGTTTACGATCATGACAGCACGCATCACTTCTTTGCGGCCGCGCCTGCTCGCCGTCGGCGTTGCGGCGGCCCTCGGCGCCAGCGCCTTGCCCGCCCTGGCGCAGGATCCGCCCACGCGCGCCGGCCGCATCGCCTGGCTGGCCGGGCCGGTCAGCATGTCCCCAAACGGCACCGACACCTGGGCGCAAGCGCCGCTGAACCGCCCGCTGGTCGCCGGCGACCGTCTCTGGACCGACGCCGGCGCGCGTGACGAAGCCCAGTTCGGGCCGGTGGTCGCGCGCATGGACGCCGGCACCCTGCTGAGCGTGCTGGCCGCCGACGAAGCCAGCACCCAGCTGCAGGTGTCGCAGGGCCGCATCGACCTGCACGTGCGCCGCATCGATCCGAATACGGCGGTCGAAATCGATACGCCCAACCTGGCCTTCGTCGCGCGCGCGCCGGGCGACTACCGCATCGTGGTCAGTCCGGACGGCGCCAGCACCGACGTCGCCGTGCTGCGCGGCGCCGGCGATGTGTATGGCGACGGTAACGCCTACAGCATCGGCCCGAACCAGGGCTACCGCTTCGCCGGCCAGGACCTGCAAAACCTCGGCAACGCCCCAGTGCAGCCCTACGACGATTTCGACCGCTGGGCCTTCGAGCGCGACGCGCGCCTGGATCGCGCCCAGTCGGCGCGCTTCGTCCCGGCCGACGTGGTCGGCTACGAAGACCTGGACGACAACGGCGCCTGGCGCACCGTGCCCGAGTACGGCAACGTGTGGGTGCCGACGCGGGTGGCGTCGGATTGGGTGCCTTACCAGAGCGGCCACTGGGCCTGGATCGATCCGTGGGGCTGGACCTGGGTCGACGACCAGCCGTGGGGCTACGCGGTCTCGCACTACGGCCGCTGGGTCAACCTGGAAAACCGCTGGGCCTGGGTGCCGGCGCCGGCGCGCGAGCGGCCCGTGTTCGCGCCGGCGCTGGTGGCCTTCGTCGGCGCAGCGCTGGGCGGACGCGGCGACGGTCCCGGCGTCGGCTGGTTCCCGCTCGGCCCGCACGAACCCTACCGCCCGCCTTACCACGCCAGCCCAGCCTATTTCGCGCGTATCAACGTCAGCAATACCCCGTTCGGGCGCGGTGCTCTGGAAGGCTTCATGGATCATCCGGACCGCATCCGCTACGCCAACCGCGGCGTGCGCGGCGCGCTGACGGCGATGCCGGCGGCGCAGTTTGCCGGCGCCATGCCCGCGCACCGTTTCGGTCGCCCATTCGACGCGCGCCTGGCCTTGAGCGCGCCGGTGCTGCTGGCACCAGGCGTGCGGCCGCTGGCGCGGAGCCGGATCGGCACGGCGCTGGCGCGCCAGCGGCCGCCCGAGCCGGCGCAGCGGCGCATGGGGGTGGCGCGCAGCCTGCCGCCGGGGTTGGCGCGCTTCAGTGGGCCAGGCTTTGCGCACGACGGCGCGATGCGCGGCGGCCGGCCGGATTTCGGACCGGGTACGACGGTACCGGTGCGCATGCTGCGTTATGCCGGCGCCGTCAAGCCGGGCGTGCCGCCGGCGCATGGTGCGGGCCGGCCGGGGCAGATGCGGCAAGGCCTGGCAGCCATGCCGGGACACGGACGCGAAGGCGCTGCGCAAGCCATGGCGCCGGCCGGCGCGCCGTACCCGGGCCGTGGCCACGGTCCGGACGGCCGGCGCTGGGCGGACGGGCAGGGCACGCGGCCCGGCCAGGCGTTCGCGCATGGCCAAGTCGCAGGCGATATGCCGAATGTGCAGGCGTTCGCAGGCCACGGCCCGCAGGCGGGCGCATCCGCGGTGCCGGCCGGGCCGCATGGCGCCGGCCAGGGCGCCATGCCGCAGGCACGCCCGATGCCGGCCGAGCGGACGCACTTTGCCGAAACGGCGCACGGCGCGGCGCGTCCCGACATGCACGCGCAGCCGCAGCGCGAAGCGGCCCAGCCTCGGCACGAGGCCGCACCGGCGTTGCAGCCGCAGCGCGAGATGCGCCAGCCGCAGCGTCACGATGCAGCGCCCCAGCATCAGGGCGGCGACGGTGACCACGGCCACGGCCACGAGCACGGCCACTGATCCCGCACGTGCGTGCGCGCCCACGCCCACCCGCGCGCGCGCGAGCAAGCGGGACCGGCGCCGGTGTAAGATGGCCATCTTTTCACACACCGGCGCGGCCAGGCGCCGCAGCGCCATGACCCCGACCGTCAACCGCCATCCCACCTTCCGCCGCGCCGACGGAGGCGCAGCATGACGCTGCTGCTGGTGATCTTCCTGGCCGGCGTCTGGGCCGGCGTGCAGAACACGCTGGCCGGCGGCGGCTCGTTCGTGACGCTGCCGGCGCTGATCCTGTCCGGCATGACGCCGCTGGCGGCCAACATCACCTCGACGGTCGCGCTGTTTCCCGGCCAGATCACGGCCGGCTACGCGGGGCGCAAGCTGGCCAGCGGCGCCGGGCACTTGCCGTTCCGGGCGCTGTTCGTGCTGAGCCTGATCGGCGGCGCGTTCGGCGGCCTGCTGCTGCTGCACACCTCGCCCGACGTATTCGCGCGCCTGGTGCCATGGCTGGTGCTGTTCGCGACCGCCGTGTTCACCTGGGGCTCGTTCTTCCGCAAGCCTGGCGCAGAAGGCGCGCTGCACATCGGCCCGGTCGCCACCGGGTTCGCGCAATTCCTGATCGGCGTGTACGGTGGTTACTTCGGTGGCGGCATCGGCATCCTGATGATGGCCGCGCTGACGCTGGCCGGCCAGTCGGCGCGCAATGCCGGCGGCACCAAGAACGTGCTGGCCGGGGTGATGAACGCGTCGGCGGTGGCGCTGTTCCTGGCGTCGCCAGAACTGCACTGGCGTCAGGCGCTGGTGCTGGCGGTCGGCGCGGTGATCGGCGGCCTGCTCGGCACCCTGGCGCTGCGCCGCGTGAACGAAAAGGCGCTGCGCGTGGCGATCGTCTGCATCGGCGTGGCGTTGACCGTCGGCCTGTTCGTCAAGCCGCTGTGAGAAGCCCATGTTGAGGAACCCATGTTGAACACCCCTTCCGAGCACGACCTGGCCCTGCGTTACCGCGATGGCGACCTGGCCGCCTTCGACGAACTCTATCGGCGCCACAGCCGCGGCCTGTACAACTTCATCGCATGGTGCGCGCCGCGCCGCGACCGGGTCGACGAGCTGGTGCTGGACAGCTGGGCCGTACTGCATCAGGCGCGCGGGCGCTATCTCGCCAGCGCGTCGTTCGACACCTTCCTGTACCAGGTCGCGCACACGCGCTTGGTCGAGCTGGCGCGTCACGACCAGGATGTGGCGCCGGCCGCCACCGTGCACGATAGCGACCACGACCACGACGACGCGCACGCTGCGCCGCTGCGCCAGGCCATCCGCGCGCTGGCGGACGAGCAGCGCGAGACGCTGGCGCTGCAGCTGTTCGGCGGCCTGGATCTGGGCGAGATCGCGCTGCTGTGCGCCGTGCCGCTGGACACCGTCACGGCGCGCCGGCGCGACGCACTGCGCACCCTGCGCTCGCAGCTGGCCGCCGATGCCGCTGCAGCAGCAGACCCGGATCCGAGCAAGCGCGATGACTTCGATGCTATCCTGCGCTCCCTGCCGCAGGAGACGCCGCCGCCGGAGCTGGATGCGCGCGTCCATGCGCAGGCGCGCGCGGCGCTCGACCATCCGGCCCGCGCGGCGCGCGACCCGGTCATCAGCGCGCCACCGGCCGATGCCGATGCCGCCGCCGACGACGAGGAAGCGCCGCGTCCCTCCAACCCGTTCGGCCATCTGCGCGTGCCGATGGCGGTGGCGGCGGTGCTGGTGATCGGCGTCACGCTGGTGCTGCAGCTGGGCGACTGGCACGCGCCGGCTGACCTGCCGGCGAGCGCCGCGGGCTCTCCAGCCGGCCGGGCATCCCCGGCTTACGGCGCAGGCGATCCCGCCGGCTCGATCGAGCGTATCGGCGCCTTGCTCGACCAGCACCGTGACGCCGAAGCGCGCGCTGCATGGCGCGCATTGCGTCAGCGGCATCCCGACGCGCCGGTGCCGGACGCCTTGCGCGCGCGCGTGGAGGCGCTGCCGCCCGCGCGCTGACGCGGGCGCGGGCCGGCCCAAAAAAATAGGCGTCGGCCTTGCGGTCGACGCCTTTCGAAGTCCCCCCATGGGACGCAGATGCTCGGATTGCGCCGATCATCGTATGACGATCAGCGCGTGATGGTCAGCACATGAAGATCAGCGCGGACCCGGCTTGAACTCGCGCGCCGGCAGGCGTACCGTGACGTTGGCGACCGGCGCGTCGGCCGCGGTGGCCAGCGTCACCTGGTAATCGCCGGCGGCGATCTTCCAGGTGTGCGAAGCGGTGTCGTACACGGCCAGCGTGCGCGGGTCGATGATGACCGTGCTGGTGCGGTTTTCGCCGGCTTTCAGTGCCAGCTTGTCCCAGCCGCCCAGGCGCTTCGGTGCTTCCCAGCCGCCGCCGACTTTCGAGACATACACCTGCGGCACCGCCTTGCCGGCGCGCTGGCCGCTGTTGGCGACGTTGAAGCTCACGCGCAGCGCGCCGTCCGCGGGTTCCGCTTTCAAACCGTTGAACTGGAAGCTGGTGTACGACAGGCCCGCACCAAACGCGAACAGCGGCTTGATGTTTTTGAGGTCGTACCACTTGTAGCCGATGGCCGCGCCTTCGATCGTGTAGTCGACGTCGAAGCGGGTGTCCGGCGCCAGGCCGAGGCCGTCCAGCTTCGGACGCGGCAACTGGCTTTCCGCCATCGGGAAGGTCACCGGCAGGCGGCCGGAGGCGTCGATCTCGCCGCTCAGCACGCGCGCGATCGCCTCGCCGCCATTCGTGCCCGGGAACCATGCTTCGACCACGCCGGCGACGCTGTCGGCCCACGGCATCGTCACCGGGCCGCCGGTCTCGAGCACGACCACGGTGCGTGGGTTGGCCTTGGCCACCGCGGCGATCATGGCGTCCTGGTTGTTCGGCAGCGACAGGTTCGGCACGTCCTTGCCTTCCGACGTCCACTGGGTCGCGAACACCAGCACCACGTCGGCGCCTTGCGCGGCGCGCGCAGCGGCGGCCGGGTCGCGGCCTTCGTCATAGGTGATCTTGGCCTTGGTGCGCGCGGCCAGCGCCTTCAGCGGCGAATTTGGCAGGAACACCATCGGGCCCGGCCACTCCTTCGGGCCTTCGTTCGGCACCGCCAGGCCGCCGACCGGGTACACCTGGGCCGAGCCGCCGCCCGACAGCACGCCCTTGTCGGCATGGCCGCCGATGATGGCGATGCGCTTCAGGTTCGGCGCCAGCGGCAGCACGCCACCCTGGTTTTTCAGCAGCACGATGCCTTCCTCGGCATCCGCCTGCGAGGTGCGCGCGTGCGCCGCGTAGTCGATCTTGGTCGGCTCGTCATTGACGGGATTATCGAGCGCGCCGGCGGAGGCCAGGCCCCACAGCACGCGCTTGGCCATGTCGTCCAGGCGCGCCACCGGCACCTGGCCGTCCAGCACCGCTTCTTTCAGCGCGCCTTCGAAGTAGTTGGACTTGTCGAACGGGTAGCCGGACTGCTGGTCCAGGCCGTTCATCGCCGCCTTGACGGTCGAGTGGGTGCCGCCCCAGTCGGACATCACGTAGCCCTTGAAGCCGAATTCGCCTTTCAGCACCTTGTTGAGGATCCAGTCGTTCTCGCACGAGAAGTCGCCGTTGACGCGGTTGTACGAGCACATGATGGAGCCCGGCTTGCCGCGCTCGATCGCGATCTCGAAGGCCAGCAGGTCGGACATGCGGCCGGCCTGTTCGCCGATGTGCGCGTCGAGGATATTGCGGCCGGTTTCCTGGTCGTTGAAGGCGTAGTGCTTCATGGTCGAGACCACGTGCTGCGACTGGATGCCGCGCATCTGCTCGCCGACCATCACGCCGGCCAGCAGCGGATCTTCGCCGCCGTACTCGAAGTTGCGGCCGTTGCGCGGCTCGCGCGTCAGGTTGGTGCCGCCGGCCAGCATCACGTTGAAGCCCGACAGGCGCGCCTCGTTGCCGATCATGGCGCCGCCCTGGAAGCCCAGTTCCGGGTTCCAGGTCGCGGTGGTGGCGATGCCCGAGGGCAGGCTGGTGCGCTCGCGCGGCTTCTTGCCCGGCTGCGAGGCCACGCCGATGCCGGCGTCGGTCTGCCATTGCGGCGTGATCTTCAGGCGATCGATGCCTTTCAGGTAGCCGGCCGACTGCGGGCGCACGCCGTCGACCGGCGGCTTGCCGGCCTGGTCCGAGCCGAAGTGGCCGAACACCAGGCTGATCTTCTCGTCGATCGTCATCTGGCTGACCAACTGGGCAGCGCGGGCTTCGGCATTGGCCGAGGCGGCGGCGTTATCCGCCGCGTGCGCGGAAAACGGGGCGGAAAACTGTGCCGCGAAAGCGGTGGCCAGCACCAGCGCCCAGCGGGTCGGTTTGAAAGGGGTCGTCATCGTGTTCTCTCCAATTGTTTTTTTCAAGCTGTTTTAATAAGTACCCATGCGGACTTTGAGCACCGTCGGCGTGGCCGGCAGGTTCAGGCCGTAGTCGGTCTGGTCGCCGTTCCACACGCGCTCCATGACCCAGCGCCCATCCGGTTCGAAATGGCCTTCTTCGACGCGCGCCCACATGCTCGGCTTGCCGGCATTGGCGCCGGCGCCGCTTACCTTGATGCGCGCGCGCCGGCCGACCACCACGAACTCGTCGGCTCCGAGCTGGGCCAGGGCCAGGCCGCCGTTCGGCTTGTCGGTGCCGAGGGGATAATCGCTTTTATCGTGCAGCCATTCGCGCTCGCCGAACTGGAATTCGCGAAAGCTCACGGTGGCGTTCCAGCCATCCAGCGCGATCGTCTGTGGCTTGCGGTCGTCGCCTTCGGCCACGCCGTGGGTGCGGCCTTCGAAGGCCCAGCGTGCCCACAGTCTTTGCATCGGTGCGAACGCGGCAAACACCTGGGCGAACGGCTCGACCATGCGCTTGTCGGTGTAGGGCGAGCCGAGCGGGTAGTTGCTGTACTCGGCGTAGTCGATGCCGAAGGGCGCCACGCCGAGCGCGCCACGGCCCAGGATTTGCCAGACGTAGCGCGCATAGCCAGGCGCATTGCCCATCTCCGGCACCAGCAGCGCGTTGCCGGCTTGCTGGAAGCGCGCCAGGTTGGCGCTGACCTTGTTCGATTCCGGCATGTAGATGTCGGGTGCGGCCAGGTCGATGTGCGGCGCGGCCGCCTGGTAGATGCCGAGCACGTCGAAGGTCGGACCGCCGCTGGCGAAGTCGTTCTTGAACGGCGCGGCTGGCCTGGACAAATCGCCGGGGTCACCGGGGTCGCGCAAGGCATTGTTGACGTACATCGGCAGGTCGTAGACGGCGCGGCCGGCCTTGGCGATGTCTTCGATGTAGCTGGCGATGGCCCAGGCATGGAAATACTGCTCGGCATAGTCGCCGTAGACGTCGTGCCAGCTGCCTTGTTGCGGCCGGCCGGCAGGCGGCTTCTGGCGTGCCAGCACCGCAGCGGGCACCGGCTGGCGGTAGGCCGCTTCGGCCGCCGAGGCGTAGTCGCGCACCAGGTTATAGCTGCCGACTTCGTTCTCGACCTGCACCATGATCGCGGTGTGCTGCTGCCCGTCGACCTGCTTCAGGTGCGTCATCAACGCGACGAACGCGCGCTTGTCGGCCTCGCGCGTCTGTGCCCCAAACGGCGACAGGCAGCAGTCCGGCTTGCCGTCCTTGTTCACCATGCGCGGGAAGCGCTGGTTGTCGAACTTGACCCAGGCCGGCGTATAAGACGGGCCGGTGTTCTTCCAGGTGCCGAACCACAGCAGCACCAGGCGAATCTTGTTTTCGCGCGCCTGCTTCACCAGCGTGTCGACCCAACTGAAATCGAACTGGCCTTCCTTCGGCTCGATCTGTTCCCAGGCGACCGGGATCTCGAGCGTGTTGGCATGGGCGTCATGCAGCGCGGCCCACACCTTGGGCAGCGCGGCCGGGTAGTTGCTCGAGTTCTGGGCTTGGCCGCCCAGCATCAGATAAGGCGCGCCGTCGACCATCAGCGCGTGATGGCCGTTCTGTTCGACGATGCGCGGCAGGTCATTGGCAGCTTGCGCCGCCTGCGCCTGCATACCCGCGCAGGCGCATGCGACCGCCAGCGCGAGCACCCGCGCGCGCATGAGGAGCGTGGAGAGCATGATCAGCGCCCGATCACTTTAAGCAGCTTGGCCGCGTTCGCGCCCAGCGCGCGGTCGCCGCCGCTGGCGTTCAGCTTGCCCGATGCTTCGTTCCATTGCAGGCGCGTGCTGGTCGTGCCCTTGTCCTTCTCGTAGTCGTAGCTCTGGCCGTCGTCGTCGTACAGATTGAACTCGGCGTCCTTGCCCGGGTAGACCAGCAGCTGGGCGATCGCCTGCTTCGCTTGGGTCGACTGGATGTCGGCGCCCATCGGCACGATCGAGCCGGCCTTGACGAACACCGGGATCTGCTCGATCGGCGCGGCCACCTTGACCCACTGGCCGCCGGCCAGCTTCTCGTTGGTCCAGAAGTTGTACCAGTCGCTACCCGCCGGCAGGTAGACGTCTTTCGAGGTCTGGCCCTGCTGCGTGACCGGGGCGACCAGGAAGGCCGGGCCGAACATGTACTCGGTGCCGATGTCGGCGACGTTCGGGTCGTTCGGGAAGTCCATCCACAGCGCGCGCATGAAGGGGGCGCCGGTGTCGTGGGTGAACTTGGCCTGGCTGTAGATGTAGGGGATCAGCTGGTAGCGCAGGCGGTCGTAGCGTGCCATCACGTCTTCGGCCGGTTTGCCGAAGGCCCAGATCTCGGTGTGCTTGCGGTCGCCGTGGATGCGCAGCGTCGGCAGGAAGGTGCCGTACTCGAACCAGCGCGTCATCAGCTCCGGATAATCGTTGTTCTGGCCGACCACCTCGCGCGCACCGGACGGATCGAGCAGCGGCGCCTTGGTCGCGCTGCTGGTCTGCGCCAGTCCCTGCCAGCCGCCGATGTCGTTGCCCCACAGGGCGATGCCGGACGCGGTCATGTTCAGGCCCGCCGGGATCTGGCGCGTCAGCGCTTCCCAGGTCGGGTCGATATCCGACGACCAGAACAGCGCGCCGGTGCGCTGCGAGCCCAGGTAGGCCGCGCGCGACAGCACCAGCACGCGCTGGTTCGGGCGCCATTTACGCAGGTTCTCGGCCACGCCTTCGACGTGCACCAGCGGGAACAGGTTGTGGTAGCGGTCGCCCGAGCCGATCGAATAGTAGCTGCCGTCCGGGACCAGGTCCGGTTCGGTCTCGTCCAGCCACGGGTAATCGAAACCGTGCGCCAGGATATTGTCGCGCGCCTTTTCCCAGTACCACTGGCGCGCCTTCGGGTTGGTGGCGTCGATCAGGCCGCCGGTGCGGTCGGCGCGGAACGGCAGGCCGTCGACGCTCTTACCGTCCTTGTCCTTGAGCAGGTAGCCCTTGGTATCGAGTTCGTTGAAGTAGCGGCCCGAGGTTTCGAAGCGCGGCCAGATCGAGATGATCGAGCGCATGCCCATCTCGTGCAGCTTCTTGTTCATGCCGTCCGGGTCCGGGAATTCGGCCGGATTGATGTCCATCTGGCCCATGCGGGTCCAGTAGAACCAGTCGACCACCATCACGTCCAGCGGATACTGTTTCTGGCGATAGGTGTTCGCCACGCGCAGCACTTCGTCCTGGCTGTCATAGCGCGCTTTCGACTGGATCAGGCCGAAGGCGGCCTTGGGCGGGATCGGCGTCTTGCCGGTCAGGCGCGCATAGCCGGCGTACAGCTCGTCGCTGCTCTTGCCGGTGATGACGAAGAAGCTGACGCGCTCGCCGACCGTCGACTGGAAGCCGGTCTTGCCGTTGACGGCAGCCTTGAAGCGCGTGCTCGATGGGTTGTCCCAGACGATGCCGTAGCCTTTCGAGGAGACCATGAAGGGAACGCATACCGATTCGCCGCCCGGCGCTTCATACCAGTGGCTGCATTCGATCACGCGGTTGCGCAGGTCGAGCGCGCCCAGCGATTCCTGGTTCTGGCCCATGCCGTAATAATGCTCGTCGGCGGGGGCGGTGAAGCTGGCGCCGACCTGGTAGGTCTTTTCGCCCGCCACCGTGTGCGGCGCCATCTCCCAGCCGGTCATGTTCAGCACCTGCTCGCCGCGCGCGTTCTTCACTTGCAGGCCGACCGGCGCCAGGCTCGGGGCGAAGTATTTTTCGCCCTGGCTCGGCACGTGCGGGGGCGGGGCCGCGTTCACGTGCAGGGTCATGCCGGCGGAGCTGAACGTGTCGCCGTCCTGGGCGGCCGTGTGGCGGAAGGCGCCGTTGTCCTGGCCCTTGGCGAGGATGCCGTAGCCGGCGTCCTTCAGCGCTTCCGCCTTGTCGGCGGCGATCGTCACGTGGATCACGTTCGGGCCCCAGGCCTCGACCGTCACCCAGGCGCCGTTGCGGTCGAGCGTGGCGATCGGCGCGGCGGCCGCGGCGCACGTCATCACGGCAAGTGCCGAAGCGACCGCGGCGCGCAGGGCGTGGCGATTCGAGGAAAGGGAGGGCGATACCGGACGTGCCCGGCGTTGGATGGCGGTCATGCAGTCTCCGTAAGTGCGCTGTCCCGGTCGGTGCCGGGCCATGTCGTCGTTGTCGCGCGCCGGCTGCCCGCATGGGCTGGCTCAGCATTGATAAATATTCTATCAGCAATGTTGAGCGCTAACATGGCGTAACGATACTTTTTCGCATGTTTAGCGCGCCCGGTGCGACAAGTGCGCGGGCTGTCGGCGGCGCCAGGACGCCGCGTCCGTGTTCACCACCACATGCCGTAGATGCTGGCCACCAGCACGCACACCACTGCCGAGCCGAGGGCGAAGGTGCCGTCCACATGGAACAGCTTGCGGTCGACTTGCAGTGGGCGGGTCCCGTTGACGTTAGCCGATGCGCGCGCGCCCAGGGTGCTGATCACGACCAT